>Ga0310330_100048_pt1 | contig 36608 bp, 37 predicted proteins | sample LakMicDCLTotalB5_FD_195544 | JGI IMG/M metagenome (GOLD analysis project Ga0310330, IMG submission 195544) | Enriched freshwater cyanobacterial communities from Lake Michigan, Michigan, United States - MI23.DCL.Total.B5 (v2) (version 2) | ecosystem: Environmental > Aquatic > Freshwater > Lake... | reverse complement strand
CTCGCTAATGCGCACCCCCTTGACGCCAAAGGCTTCGGCCAGGGCGGGGAAGTCCGGCATGCCGCCGGTCATCTCCGAGGCGGAGTAGCGCTCGCTGTAGAAGCTCTCCTGCCACTGGCGCACCATGCCCTGCCAGCCGTTGTTGAGCACCACCACCTTCACCGGCAGGTTGTACTGGCTGAGGGTGCCCAGCTCCTGGATGTTCATCAGGATGCTGGCGTCACCGGCCACGCAGATCACCTGCTGGTCGGGGAAGGCGGTCTGCACGCCCATGGCGGCGGGCATGCCGTAGCCCATGGTGCCCAGGCCGGCGGAGCTGATCCAGCGGCGTGGTCCCGTGTGCAGGAACTGGGCAGCCCACATCTGGTGCTGGCCCACGTCCGTCGTGACATAGGCGGCCGGGGCGAGTTCCTGCAGCAAGGCCACCACCTCCTGCGGGGCGATCTCTCCCTCGGGGGCGGGCACCACGAGCGGGTAGTGCTGCTTCCAGCTCTCGATGCGCTCCAGCCAGGCCTCGGTGCGGCCCTCTGAGCCCTCGCCGGCGCTGGCGCTGAGCAGGCTCTCTAGGGCCTGCTTCACGTCGGCCACCACCGCCACATCGGGCATGCGGGTCTTGCCCATCTCCGCCGCATCGATGTCGATGTGGATCACCTGGGCCCGGGGGGCGAACCCATCCAGCCGGCCAGTGACGCGGTCGTCAAAGCGGGCGCCGGCGGCGATCAGCAGATCGCATTCGGTCACGGCGAAGTTGGCGTAGGCGGTGCCGTGCATGCCGAGCATGCCCACCGCCAGGGGGTGCTGCTCATCGAAGGCCCCCTTGCCCATCAGGGTGGTGGTGACAGGCAGCTGGAAGCGCTCCGCCAGCTGGTGCACCAGCGCATGGGCGCCGCTGCTGATGGCGCCGCCACCCACGTAGAGCAGGGGGCGCCGGGCCTGGCGGATCAGGGCCAGGCAGGCCTCGACCGCGGCTGGATCCGCCAGGGGGGAGGGCTTGAAGCCGGCCGGGATGGCGCTGCCTGGCTCCACCGGGATGTAGTCGAATTCCTCGACACCCACGTCCTTGGGTACGTCGATCAGCACCGGTCCGGGGCGGCCGCTGGCGGCGATCAGGAAGGCCTCAGCCACGATGCGGCCGATGTCGCGGGGGTCGCGCACCACCCATGAATGCTTCACGATCGGCAGGGTGATGCCGAAGATGTCGGTTTCCTGGAAGGCGTCGGTGCCGATGGCGGCACGGGGCACCTGCCCGGTGATCACCACCATGGGCACGGAGTCCATGTGGGCGGTGGCGATGCCGGTGACCAGGTTGGTGGCGCCGGGGCCGGAGGTGCCGAAGCACACACCCACCTGGCCGGTGGCGCGGGCGTAGGCGTCGGCGGCGTGCGTGCCGCCCTGTTCATGGCGCACCAGGATGTGCTGGAGCCAGCCGCGCGATTCCGCCTTGTGCAGCTCGTCGTAGATCGGCAGGATCGCCCCGCCTGGATAGCCAAAAATGTGGCGCACGCCGTGGCGGCGCAGGCTGTCCATCAGGGCGTAACCGCCGTTCACCCGCTGGGGTGAATTGGCCTCAGCCGCGGAGGATGGGGATCCGGCTGCTGGGGCGGCCGTTGGCGAGGCGGACGTAACGGTCACGACAGCGGCGAGCAGCGGGCAACTCCATGACCCAACTTAAGGTCTGGCCCTGGAAAGTGCCGCCGCCATGGCCCGGAGGATCGCCGCCGGGTTGAGCCAGCGGCCCCCGTGGCGGATGCCCCAGTGCAGATGCGGTCCGCTGGTGCGCCCCGACAGACCCACATGGCCGATCACTTGGCCGCCGCGCACGGGGCTCCCCACCGCCAGGGCCACGGCACCGCTGCGGTACACGCCGCCGTCCACCGAGCCGGCCAAGTGGCAATAGAGGTGCTCATAGGGTCCCGAGACGATCACCAGCCCCAGGCCACAGCCGCCGTCGCGGATCACCTCCTGAACGCGCCCCCCCCACCAGTTGCGGATGGGGGAGCCCAGTGGTGCGGCGATATCCAGGCCGTGGTGCGGTTCCGGGGTGCCCCCTGGCCCGATGCGGGTGCCGAAGTGGCTGGTGTAGCCGGAGAAGTGGGCCACGGGAAAGACCCCTTGGCGCCAGCGCGGTTCTGCCCCCACGGGGGCCGCCAGCATCACCGGCGCCCACAGCCAGGCAGCGGCGGTGAAGCCGCCGGTGATGGCGGCGCTGACGCCGGCAGTGCGCCTAGAGCAATCCCAGCGAATGCAGCGGGCCACGGCCGCTCAGCAGTTCCAGCAGGAAAGCGGAGAAACCAAGCATCGCCAAGCGCCCGTTCCACACCTCGGAGCTGTTGTTCCAGCCCCAGGCCCATTTGTCCTGGGGGTAGAGCTTCACCTGGGTGGGCAGGGCTGCGGCCTGGTCGAGATTCACCTCGGGGCCCTCGAGGGCCTGCTGCACCAGGTTGGCCAGCCCCTGGATGAAGCTGGGGGTGGTGTCGAGGGCGGGCACGCGGCGGAAGTTGGTGATGCCGGCCTCGGTGGCGATTTCCCGGTACTCGATGTCGATCTCCTCGAGCGTTTCGATGTGCTCGCTCACGAAGCTGATCGGCACCACCACCAGGTCTTTGACCCCGGCGGCCCCGAGCTCGTGCAGGGCGTCATCGGTGTAGGGCTTCAGCCATTCCACCGGGCCCACACGGCTCTGGTAGGCCAGGGTGTAGGGGTTGGCGTGGCCCAGGTCGGCCTGGAGCCGCTCCATGATCAGCCGCGCGCAGCTTTCGATTTCCGCCTGGTAGGGGTCACCCGCCTCCTCCACATAGCTCTTGGGCACGCCGTGGGCGCTGAAGAACACATGGGCCTGGGCGGGGTCCGGACAGGCCTGGATTTCCCGGGCGATCAGCTCGGCCATGGCGCCGATGTAGCCGGGGTCGTCGAAGTAGCTGCGGATGCAGCGGATCGGCAGCCGGGAGAAGGCCGGATCCCCCTGGCGCAGCCGCTGCAGCTCCCGGAAGCTCGAGCCACTGGTGCTGATCGAGAAATGGGGGTACAGCGGCAGCACCACCACCTCATCAATGCCGTCGGCCTTGATGTCGGCCACGGCGGATTCGGTGAAGGGGTGCCAGTAGCGCATGGCCACGTAGCTGGTGGCCTCGATGCCGCGCTGGCGCAGGGTGCTCTGCAGTTCGCGGGCCTGCTGCTCGGTGATGCGGCGCAGGGGTGAACCGCCGCCGATGGAGCGGTAGGCCGCCTGGGACTTGCCCGCCCGCAGACTGCTGATCAGCCAGGCCAGCGGTTTCTGCAGGGCCGGGTTCGGCAGCCGGATGATCTCCGGATCGGCGAACAGGTTGTAGAGGAACGGACCGACATCCTGAATGCGTTCAGGACCGCCGAGGTTCAGCAACAGCACGCCGACCTTGGCCATGCCGGGGGTTCAGACAAGCAATGGAGCCGAGCGTAACGCTGCCGCCTCAGCCCTGGCCGTTCCTGTTTCGGCTCGATAGGGTCGGCACCTCAGCCGTTGCATCGGCGCCGCTTCGGCATGGCCGCAGCAGACCCCCAGGCCCTCGCCACCGACCCCCATCCCCTGGATGGGGCGATTCGCGCCCACAACGCCCTGCTGGCGGAAGGGGGGGTGGCCCTGCGGCTGGAGCGCCGTGGCCAGCGCTTGGGCCTGAGGGGCCCCCTGCCCTGCCGGCAGGGGGGGGAGCGCTTTCGGGTGCAGCGCATCAGCCTGGGCCTGGCGGCGGATGGGCCGGGGCTGGAGGAGGCCCGCAGCCGCCTGCGGCGGGTGCAGCAGCAGTTGCAGCAGCACAGCTTTGATTGGGCCAGCTGGGGAGTGGCCAGCGCTGGGCCCACCGAGATCGCCGCTGCCGGAGGGCTGCGCCCTGGCCGGGGCCTCGACCCCCAGGCGGCGGTGCTGCGCTTTGAGCAGGTGTTCTTCGCCGATCCGCGGCGGCGCCGCAATCCCTCCGGCTGCCGCACCACCTGGACCAGCGCCTACCGGCCCTACCTGCGGCGGCTGCAACGGCTGGCGGAGCAGCAGGGGCTGGCCCTGGGGCTGCCGCTGCTGGAGCTGGTGCTGGAGAGCTACCCCCTGGCCAGCCGTGGCCGCCAGCAGTGCGGCACGGCTCTGGCGGCCCTGGCACGCCAGGAGGGCCTGGCCCTGCCCGCGGACTGGGGGGAGCGGGCCGGTGGCTATGGCCTCCATGCCGCCCAGTTCCGGCAACTGCCCAGCGACGGGCAAATCCTCACGTGGATCGAGCGCATCCCCAATCCCGCCTGGCGCCTGGCCTACGGGCTGATGGCCACCTATGGCCTGCGCAACCACGAAGTGTTCTTCACCGACCTCTCCGCCCTGGTCTCCGGCGGCGATCGGGTGCTGCGGGTGCTGCCCACCAGCAAGACCGGTGAACACCAGGTGTGGCCGTTCCAGCCGGAGTGGGTGGAACGCTTCGAGCTGCCCCGGCTGGGGCACGACCGCAGCCTGCTGCCGGCGGTGACCACCGACCTGCGGCGCACCACCCTGCAGCAGGTGGGCCGCCGCGTGGCCGAGCAGTTTCGCCGCTACGAGCTGCCCCTCACCCCGTACGACCTGCGCCACGCCTGGGCGGTGCGCACCATTCACATCGGCCTGCCCGACACGGTGGCGGCCCGGATGATGGGCCACTCCGTGGCGATCCACACCCGCACGTATCACCACTGGATCACCCGCCGCGATCAGCAGCAGGCGGTGGATGCGGCCCTGGCCCGATCACGGGCCGCCTGAACGCGCCAGATTGCTGCGGATCTGCAGGATCCCGATGACCACCTCCCCCGATTCCGCGCTCGACCGGGCGGCCAGCGAGCTGGGCATGGGCGGCGACCTGGCGCCGGAGGCCAGCTCTGAGGCCTACCGCAAACGCATGGCCCGGCGCCGGGAGGTGCAGCACCAGCGGGTGGGGGAGCGCAACCTGGAGAAGGGCCTGGTGCTGGTGTTTACCGGCGACGGCAAGGGCAAGACCACCGCCGCCCTTGGGCTGGTGCTGCGCACCCTTGGCCACGGCGAGGGGGTCGCGGTGGTGCAGTTCATCAAGGGGGGCTGGCACCCGGGGGAGGCCAAGGCCCTGGAGCTGTTCGGGGAGGCCCTGCACTGGCATGCCCTGGGGGAGGGGTTCACCTGGGAAACCCAGGACCGGGAACGGGACCGCGAGCTGGTGCAGCAGGCCTGGCAGCGCTCCTGCGACTACCTGGCCGATCGGGACCGCAAGCTGGTGGTGCTCGACGAGGTGAATGTGGCCCTGAAGCTGGGGTACCTCGCCGTGGAGCAGGTGCTGGAGGGCCTGGCCCTGCGCCCGCCGCTCACCCATGTGGCGCTGACAGGCCGCGGGGCTCCGCCGGCCCTGCTGGAGCGGGCCGATCTGGTCACGGAGATGAAGCTGGTGCGCCACCCCTTCCGGGAGCAGGGGGTGAAGGCCCAGGCCGGCATCGAGTTTTAGGAGCCGTTCAGGCCCCGCCGTTCTCCACCACCGCCAGGCTGCTGATCAGCACCGAGAGGCCGCTCACCAGCAGGGCGCGGTGCACCATCGGCTCCCGCCAGCAGCTGGGGTCCTCCGCCAGCTGATCCAGGGCCGAGAGGGTGAGGCGGGCCAGCAGATCACTGCGGCGCGGACCGGTCTGGGCTTCCTGCATGGCCGCTGACCTCAACCTGGTTTGGCGGCAGTCAAGCGGGCCCGTGCCGACGGGGCAAGACCGCAGACGCTTGCTACTGTTCGGCCGACTGACGTGCAAGCGCGAACGGATGGGCTACCAGCGCGTATTGCTCAAGCTCAGCGGCGAAGCCCTGATGGGTGAGCAGGGCTATGGCATCGACCCCGCCATCGTCAGTGCCATCGCCCAGGACGTGGCGGCCTGCGTGGCCGACGGCACCCAGCTGGCGATCGTGGTGGGGGGCGGCAACATCTTCCGGGGTCTCAAGGGCTCCGCCGCCGGCATGGATCGGGCCACCGCCGACTACGTGGGCATGCTGGCCACGGTGATGAATGCCATCACCCTGCAGGACGGCCTCGAGCGCGCCGGCGTGCCCACCCGGGTGCAGAGCGCCATCTCGATGCAGGAGGTGGCCGAGCCCTACATCCGCCGCAAGGCGATCCGCCACATGGAGAAGGGGCGGGTGGTGATTTTCGCGGCCGGCACCGGTAATCCCTTCTTCACCACCGACACCACCGCCGCCCTGCGGGCCGCGGAGATCGGCGCCGACGTGGTGTTCAAGGCCACCAAGGTGGATGGGGTTTATGACAAGGACCCCAACAAGTTCCCCGACGCGGTCCGTTACGAGAGCCTGTCGTTCCTGGATGTGCTCAGCGGTGAATTGGAGGTGATGGACAGCACCGCCATCGCCCTGTGCAAGGACAACGCCATTCCGATCGTGGTGTTTGATCTGTTCGGCGCCGGCAACATTGGCCGTGCCGTGCGCGGTGAACCGATCGGCACCAGCATCCTGCCGGCGGTCTGACGTCGTCCCGCCCGGCGTCACCGGTCGTTCACTCCCTCTCGTCTGCTCCCCCTGTCACCCGCCATGGATCTCGAAGCCAGCATGCGCAAGTCGGTGGATGCCACCCAGCGCACCTTCAACACCATTCGCACCGGCCGGGCCAACGCCTCCCTGCTCGACAAGATCCAGGTGGAGTACTACGGCTCGGAGATGCCGTTGAAATCGCTCTCGACGATCACCACGCCGGATTCCTCCACCATCCAGCTGCAGCCCTTTGATGCCGGGTCCCTGGGGGTGATCGAGAAGGCCATCTCCATGAGTGATCTGGGCCTCACCTGCAACAACGACGGCAAGCTGATCCGCATCAACATCCCGCCCCTCACCGAGGACCGCCGCAAGGAGCTGTGCAAGCTGGCGGCCAAGTACGCCGAGGAGGGCAAGGTGGCCCTGCGCAACATCCGCCGCGATGCCATCGACAAGGTGAAGAAGCAAGAGAAGGACGGCGAGTACTCCGAGGATCAGAGCCGTGATGAGCAGGACAAGGTGCAGAAGCTGACCGACAAGTTCATCGCCGAGATCGAGAAGCTGCTGGCCGAGAAGGAAGCCGACATCCTCAAGGTCTGAGCGAGCGGCGTGACCCCCTTCGCCGTGATCGTGGTGGGCGCCGGTGCCGCCGGTGCATCCACCGCCTATCACCTCGCCCGCCGCGGCCATCGGGTGCTGCTGCTGGAGCGGGAGCGGTTGCCGCGGTTGAAGCCCTGTGGGGGGGGGATGGCCGCCTCGGTGCAGCGCTGGTTTGATTTCGACCTCCAGCCCGTGGTGGATCAGGTGATTGCGCGGGTGCGCTTCACCTGGTGCCTGGAGGATCCCGTGATCGCCGAGCTGCCGGGGGACTCCCCCTTCTGGATCGTGCAGCGCTCCCGGCTGGATGCCTACCTGGTGGAGCAGGCAGTGGCCGCCGGTGCCGAGTTGATCGAGGCAGCCGCGGTGGAGACGATCCAGCGGGATGGCGACCGCTGGTGCGTGGAGGCTGGGGGGCATCGCTACCACGGCCGAGCTGTGGTGGTGGCGGATGGCTCCAGCTCCCGGCTAGCCCAGGCCCTGGGGCTCGGTCCGGAGCGGCCCCGGTTTGCTGCCGCCGTGGCGGCGGAGGTGGAGGCGGAGGTGCTGGAGCCCGATACGGCCCGGTTTGAGTTCGGCCTGGTGCGCCATGGCTTCTGCTGGGCCTTCCCGCGCCGCGGGGGCTACAGCATCGGGGTGGGCACATTCGTGGGGCGCGAGGCGGCGGATGCCGATGCGGTGCTGGCTCAGCTGCTCCCCAGCCTGGGGCTGCCCGCCGATGCGGGCCTGCGGGTGCGCTCACCGCTGCGGGTGTGGGATGGCCACCATCCCCTGCATGCCGCCGGCGGCGCCGTGGCGGTGGGGGATGCGGCCTCGCTGTGTGACCCCTTCCTGGCGGAGGGCCTGCGGCCGGCCCTGCTCAGTGGTGTGCAGGCGGCCGAGGCCCTCGATCGCTATCTCGTGGCGGAGGGCCAAGGCGACGGACCCGGCGCCCTAGCGGCCCTGGAGGGCTACAGCACCAGCATGCGCAGCGCCTGGGGAGACTCAATGGCCTGGGGTCGCCGCATCGCCCAGGTGTTTTATCGGGTGCCAAAGGTGGGCTATCAGATCGGCATCAAGCGCCCCACGGCCCCGCAGCGCATCGCCCAGATTCTCTCGGGAGAGATGGGCTATGGCGACATCGCCCAGCGGGTGATCAAGCGCTTGCTGTTCCAGCGGGGCTGAGTCTCAGCTCACCTTGGTGCAGTCCTTCAGTTGCCGCAGCCGCTGGTCGATCGAGCCCAGCAGCTCGATGGCGAACATCGGCGATTCCTGGACGGCGAACAGGAACTTTTCACGGTTCATCATCAGCAGCTGGCAGTCGCTGATGGCCTTGGCATTGCCGTAACGCCGATGTTCCGGCGTCACCAGGGCACCGGCGCCGAACACATCACCCGCCTGGATGATCTCGTGGCCGGTCTCTTCGTTCCAGCTCAGCTCAACGCTGCCCTCCAGCACTCCGAACATGCAGTCGCCGGTTTCGCCGGAGCTGAAGATCAGCTGGCCGGCGGGGATCTGCAGCACTTCGCCCTTGCTGGCCAGGGCGCGCATGGTGTCGAGGGCGTTCAACGGCGGAGGAGAGCGGGTTGGCCAGTCTGGGGCAGAGGGGTTAAGAGGCGCTAATGGCCAGGGCTGCCCCCAGCCCGCCGCGCACATCCGCAGGCAGAAGCCGGCCGTCGTGGTCGGTATCGAGGGCATCGAACACCGCATCGCTGCCCAGCCATTCCTCGCGGGTGATGCAGCCGTCGCCGTCGAGGTCGTTGAGCAGGAAGATCTCCTGGGCGGCGTGCTGGAAGGCCTGGGCCCCTTCCAGTTCCCCCAGCCGGTGGGCCAGTTGGGCCTCAAGGGTTTCGATCGCCTTGCTAAAGCCGCGGATGCCTTCGTCCAGCTTCTCTGTGGCCATCGCGTCCTGGGCCATCATCGCCTCGTAACCGGGCCGATCCAGGTGCAACTGCTGCTCGGTGGGGGCCGGATCGAAGGGGTTCAGCTTGCGGTTCAGTTCCCCCTGGGTCTGGCGCAGCTGGTCCAGCAGGGCCGGTGAGATGGTGAGCAGATCGCAGCCCGCCAGCTCGATGATCTCCTCGATGTTGCGGAAGCTGGCACCCATCACCTCGGTTTTGTAGCCGTAGGTCTTGAAGTAGTTGAAGATCTGGGTCACCGATACCACCCCCGGATCCTCGGGGCCGGGGTAGCTGTCGCGGCCGGTGTGCTTCTTGAACCAGTCGAGGATGCGCCCCACGAACGGGGAGATCAGTGTTACGCCCGCCTCGGCCGCCGCCACCGCCTGGGCAAAGCTGAACAGCAGGGTGAGGTTGCAGTGAATGCCCTCCTTCTCCAGCACCTCCGCCGCCTTGATCCCCTCCCAGGTGGATGCGATCTTGATCAGCACCCGCTCCCGGGGGATGCCCGCCTGGCGGTAGAGGCCGATCAGCTTGCGGGCCTTGGTGATGGTGGCCTCGGTGTCGTAGCTCAGGCGGGCATCCACTTCGGTGGAGACGCGGCCCGGCACGATTTTGAGGATCTCCTTGCCGAAGGTGACGCAGATCTCATCGAGGGCCTCGCGCACCACCTCTTCGGCAGGGGCCTCACCGCCGCACACGTCGCGGGATTCCCGCAGGGAGGCATCGATCAAGTTCTGGTAGGCGGGGATCTGGGCGGCCGCCAGGATCAGCGAGGGGTTGGTGGTGGCGTCCCGCGGGGTGAACTGGCGGATGGCGTCGATATCACCCGTGTCGGCGACCACCACTGTCATGGCGGCCAGCTGATCGAGAAGATTGGCCATGCGGGCCCCGGAGTTGGGCACAACGTAGCCAGCGCAACCCAGGCCGGCCCGCTCTGTTATCAAGCGGTGATGGGGCTTGCGTCGGGGCAGCTCAGGTTCGCTTGGGCTTGTTGGCGGTGTTGGGGGCAGCGGCGGCCGTGGGCCGAGTGGGGGGGATTTTTTCAATCACCAGCAGTGCCTCGATGATCTGCCGGGCCACCGGTACCGCCACGGTGGAGCCGTAGGCGTTGCCCCCCTTGGGCTCATCCACCACCACCAGCACCACATAACGGGGATCGTTGATCGGCAGGTGGGCCACGAAGCTGGTGATCCGGGCCCCCGGGATATAGACGCCGTTTTCAGCCTTCTGGGCGGTGCCGGTCTTGCCACCGATGCGGTGGCCAGGGATTCGTACCCCCTTGCCGCTGCCCTTCTCCACCACGGTCTCCATCCAATTCAGCACGGTCTGGGTGATCTCCGGGCGGAACAACTGCAGTCCGGAGGCCGGGGGTGCGGTGGCCAGGTCTTCACCGGAGCGCAGGCCGCGGGTGATGTGGGGGCTCACCAGCCGTCCGCCGTTGGCGAGCATGGCGTGCAGCTGCACCAGTTTCAGTGGGGTGAGGTTGAACCCTTGGCCGAAGGCCGCGGTGGCCGGCTCGATCGGCTGGGTGCGGAACACCTCGAGGGTCTTGAGCTGTCCCGCCTGGGCCCCCGGCAGATCCGTGTCGGGGGTGCTGTCGATGCCGAGGGTGTGCAGCCAGTGCCAGAAGCGCGTCGGCTTGACGCGGCGCATGGCCTGCACCATGCCCACGTTGCTCGACACCTGCAGCACCGTGGGGAAATCGATGACGCCGTTGCCCTTGCGGTCGTGGTTGAAGATCGGCCAGCCGCCAATGGTCAGTTGGCCGGAGTCACTGACCTTGCCGGCCGGGTCAATCGCCTTCTCCTGGAGGGCGATGGCCAGGTTGATCGGCTTGAAGGTGGAGCCGGGTTCGTAGAGGTCCTGCACGGACCATTCGCGGAACAGGCCGGGTTTGTAGCTCCAGAACTTGTTGGGGTTGTAGGTGGGGGTGGAGGCCAGCGCCAGCAGCTCGCCGTTGCGCACGTCCATCACCAGGGCCACGCCGCGTTTGGCCTGCCACTGCTTCACCTGCTTGCTGAGGGCCAGCTGGGCCACCTGCTGCAGCCGGGCATCGAGCGTGAGTTGCAGGCGTAGGTCGTCGCCATAGAGCACCCCCGCCCGCAGGCCGTCGGGCAGAGGCGTGCCATCGGCACCGCGCCGCAGGCTGCGGGTGGCTTCATGGCGGCGGAGGTCGCGGTCGCGGCTCTGTTCCAGACCCGCCTGGGCCACCCGCTCCAGGTTGAGGAAGCCCACCACGTTGGCGAACAGGCCCCCCTGGGGGTAGACGCGCTGGGGATAGGCCTCCAGGTCGAGGCCGCTGATGCCCAGGTTGCGCACCCGCTGCGCGGTTTCCGGGTCGAGGTCGGTGGCCAGCTTCACCCCCGACTTGCGGCCATCCAGGCTGCGCACCAGGTCGGCCATGGGCAGGGCCAGCACCGCCGAGAGCTTGCGGGCCACGTCCAGGGGGCTGCGCAGCCGGCCGATGTCATCCCCGGGGAAGGCGAAATAGCGCGGGTGGGCCCAGAGGGTGAAGCGCTCCTCGTCCAAGGCCACCAGCCGCCCCTGGCGGTCGACGATCGGTCGCCGGCGCCCCAGGGGAGAGATGGTCTGGGTCTGCACCGCCCGGGCCCGGGTGAGCAATTCGTTGCCCTGCACCAGCTGCACCCAGGCCAGGCGCAGGGCCAGGCCCCCCAAGCCCGCCGCCAGCAGCAGGTAGACCAGCCACAGCCGCCTGGCCGGGATCGGCTGGAACGTCAGCACGCGCCGGGAGCGGCCTGGGGTGCCGCTGCTGCGTGCCGCTGGCCGGCGACCCTCCAAACCGTGCACCACCCTCAGTACCCCGGCAGGATCACACGGGGGTTGACCTGGGCCAGAAAGGAGCGGAAGCCACTGGGCTGGCTGGTGCCGGGGGGATCCAGATACACCAGCTTTTCACTGCTGGTGGGCTCCAGCAGGGTGGGTTTGCCGGTCATGGTCAGGTGGTGCTGCTCCAGCACGGCCGCCGACTCCTGCAGGCGGTGCTCCAGTCGCTGGGAGGCCTCAAGTTGCTGAAAGTTGCGGGTCCACTGCCCCTGCCAGTGCAGTGTCAGGGCGCTCAGGCCCAGCACGGCCACCCCCAGCCCCAGCAGGCTGCCATCGGCGATGCGATGCAGGTTGCCGAGCCAGGGGGAGCGCCGGTCGGCCCGGTTGGCTGAGAGGGATCCTTGAATCAGCTCCAGCGGCCGGCGGGCCTGGCTCCGTTGCCCCTGGGAGGGCTGCTGAACCGGAACGGCGACCACGGCTGGGGAGGGAGCTTCGCAAGTGAACCATGGGCCCAGGCCCCCAGCAAGGGGCCGTTGGCCATTGCAGACCTACCAGCCCAGCAGCACCAGATTGCTGAAGGTGAGCCCGTTCCACAGGGCATGCATCAACACGCAGCTCCCCAGCCGCCCGCCGCTCCAGCGCAGCCAGCCCAGCCCCAGGCCCAGCACCAGCAGGGGCAGCAGTTCCCCCAGGCTGAGGTGGGCCACGGCGAACACCGCGGCGCTGATCAGCACGCCCCAGCCGGGGCCCAGCTGCCGCGCCGCCACCGGCAGCAACACGCCGCGGAAGATCGTTTCCTCAAACAGCGGTGCCAGCACCACCGCGGTGAAGCCAAAGCAGGCCAGGGCCGGCAGGTTGTGGCTGTTGAGCACCAGCTCCAGCAGGGGGTTGCTGCCGCTGGCCTCACGCCAGAGGCGCTCCAGCAGCCAACCCGCCAGGCTCACCAGGGGCAGCACCATCAGCAACGTGCGCAGGGCGCGGCGCAGGGCACTGGCCAGGGGCCGCCAGCGGAACTGCAGCCAGCCCCCCTCCGGTGCCGGCCCCAGGCCCCGGAGCATCGCCACCAGGATCAGCAACGGGCCGGCCATCAGGGCCAGGTAGAGCCCCAGCACACTCAGCCCCTCCCGCAGGGGGCTGGCGATGGCCTGGGCGGTGAGCAGGCCGTTGAGGAGGGGCGCCACCAGGAGCGGGGTGAGCAGTTCCCCCACCACCACGAAGCCACCGGCGATCAGCAGCACCACATCCAGGCCACCGAGGCCCGGGCCCTGCAGGGGCGGTGCCTCCGGGCTGCGGCCGCGCCAGCGCTGCCAGAGCTCCCGCAGCACTAGGGCGATGCCGAGCAGCAGCACCACGGCGGGGCCCACGGTCACCGCCACCAGCCGCAGGGCGGCGCGGTGGCTTTCGGCCTGCACCGCCGGCCGTTGGGGCTGCAGGAGGGCCTCCGCCAGGCGCCGTTCCTGGCGCTGCCCCGTCGGGGTCTCCGCCAGCAGTTGCTCCAGCGGAGCACGGGCCTGGTCGGCCTGGCCGCTCTGGAGCCGGTTCAGCCCCTGCTCCAGCAGCTGCAGGGAGGCGGGGGCGGGGTTGCCGGCTTCCGCGCTGCGGCTCACCTCCCCATGCAGGGCCTCCGCCAGGGCCTGGCGCGGTTGGGATCCCGCCAGCAGGGGGCGCCAGGGGGCAGGGAGGCTGGGTTCGGCCAACACCGCCAGCTCCAGCTGGCGCCGGTTGAGAGCATTCCCCACGGAGGGGCGGCTGAGGCTGTCCAGCAGACCGTTCAACCACAGCAGCAGGCTCAGGGCCAGGCTCAGCAGGGCCAGCAGCTGCTTCCAGCGGGGCGTCGCCGGCTGATCCCCCCGCGGGCCGGGTTGGTTGCCTGGGGTCACGGGGGCGGTTCGGGCGGTGGGGCTGCGCTCAGCATCTCAGCAGAAACCCCTCCCATACGATGGCTTCTGCTGATTTGAGCCCCCGTGTCACTCCGGATTCTGCTGGTTCGCCATGGCCTCAGCAGCTTCAATCTGGAGCACCGCATCCAGGGGCGGGACGACCTCTCCAGCCTCACCGAAGCGGGGTTGGAGCAGGCCAGGGCCACCGGCGCTGCCCTGGCTGAGCTGCAGCTCGATGCCGCCTACAGCTCACCGTTGCGGCGCGCACGCGACACGGCCAACACCCTGCTGGTGGCCCACGGGGGCGGCCTGATCCCCCAACTCGACGACGATCTGCTGGAGGTGGATCTCGCCCCCTGGACCGGGATGCTCAGCAGCGAGGTGCGCGAGCGCTTCCCGGAGCAGCACCGGCTGTGGCGTGAGCAGCCCGAAGCCCTGCAGCTGCAGCGCGCCGACGGCAGCAGTTATCAGCCGATTCCGGAGTTGATGGCCCAGGCCCAGCGCTTCGCGGCCCGGTTGCTGGCGGCCCATGATCCCGGCGCCCCCCAGGGGCAGACCGTGCTGGTGGTGGGCCATAACGCCATCCTGCGCTGCCTGCTACTGGCGTTGCTGGATCTGCCGGCTTCGGGGTTCCGGCGGCTGCGTCTGGATAACGCCTCCCTGTCGGTGCTGAATGTGAGCCCGGCCGAGCCGGGGGCAGGGCGCCGCTTCAGCGTGCAGATCGAATCCCTCAATGGCACCACCCACTTGCACGGCGAGGTGTGTGCTGGCCATCTGCCGGCCAAGGGGCCTGGCCCGCGCCTGCTGTTGGTGCGCCATGGCGAAACCGATTGGAACCGCCAGGGGCGCTTCCAGGGCCAGATCGACATCCCCCTCAACAGCAACGGCCATGCCCAGGCCGCAGCCGCCGGCGCGTTTCTGAGCCGCGTGCGCTTCGATCGGGCTTACAGCAGCTCGATGGCCCGGCCCCGCCAGACGGCGGAGGGAATCCTGCGTCACCACCCCGGGGTGCCCCTCACCAGCGTCTCCGACCTGGTGGAGATCGGCCACGGTCATTGGGAGGGGCGGCTGGAGCAGGAGATCGCCGCCGAGTGGGGTGCCCTACTGGCGGATTGGAAACGGGCCCCGGAGACGGTGCAGATGCCGGATGGCGAAACCATCCACGACGTCTGGGATCGCTCCCTGCGTGGTTGGAACCGCATCGCCGCCGGCCTGGACGACCACGAAACCGCCCTGGTGGTGGCCCATGACGCCGTCAACAAAACGATTCTCTGCGCCCTGCTGGGGCTCGCCCCTGCGGACATCTGGGCGGTGAAGCAGGGCAATGGTGGCGTGACGGTGATTGATTACCCCCAGGGGGCCGATCAACCGCCGGTGGTGGTCTGTCTGAACCAGACGACCCATCTTGGGGGTGTTCTCGATCGCACCGCCGCCGGCGCCCTGTGAGTTCCGCTGCCCCCCCCGCCCTGCTGCTGGAGCAGGTTCAGCTGCTGGAGGGGCCGGACCAGCCGCCCGTGGTCACCGCGGTGCTGCTGGAGGCGGGGGCCTATGGGGCCCAGGGGGAGGCGGCGCGGCAACGGGCCGCCAGCCTCGGCCTGACACCCCTGCGGGCGGAGGGCTGGCTCCTGGCTCCATGCCTTGTGGATCCCCATTCCCAGCTGGAGGATCCCTGGCTCGGCACCGCCGAGACCCTCGCCAGCCTGGAGCGCTCGGCCATCGCCGCCGGCTACGGCACCGTGGCCCTGTTGCCCCGCGCCCGCAGCTGGCGTGACCGCCCGGAGCGGCTCCAGCCCCTGAGCGCGGGCGGTGCCCTGCAGTGGTTGCTGTGGGGCAGTTTCAGCCGCGGTGGCGACGGTCAGGAGCTGGCGGGCCATGGTGATCAACTGGCGGCCGGTGCCATCGGCCTGGCGGAGGGGGAGGGCTGTCCACCCCTGCCCCTGCTGGAGCGTGGCCTGAGCCTGGGGGAATTCGGTCAGGCCCCTCTGCTGCTGGCCCCCCGCGATGCCGCCCTCAGCCAGAACGGCTTTGTGCGCGAAGGGGTGGCAGCCCTGCGGGCGGGGTGGCCCCCCGATCCGGTGGTCAGCGAAACGGTGCCGCTGCAGAGCCTGCTGGCCCTGGCCCGCAACCATGCCGGCCTGCGGCTGCAGCTGATGAATCTGTCCACGGCCGCGGCCCTGGAGCTGCTGGCGGCCCTGCCCCCGCAGGAGCGGCCGGAAGCCACGGTGTGCTGGTGGCATCTGTTGGCGGACGCGGCGGCCCTGGACCCCCTGGCGGAGGGCTGGCGGGTGGTGCCCCCCCTAGGGAACCCCAGCGATCGAGCGGCGCTGCAACGGGCCCTGGCCGAGGGGGTGATCAGCGCCGTGGCGGTGCACCATCAGCCCCTGGATCCCGAGGAGCAGTTGCTGCCGCTGGATCAACGCAAGCCCGGGGTGGCGGGCCATCGCTTCGTGCTGCCGTGCCTGTGGCGGGAGCTGGTGGTGGGCGCCGGTTGGACCCCAGCCCAGCTGTGGCAGGCCCTGTGTTTCGGCCCTGCAGCCCTGCTCGGGTTGGAGCCGCCGCGGCTGCAGCCCGGCAGCCGCCGCTGGTTGTTGTTCGATCCAGCCCAGCACTGGCGGGCCAGCGACGACCCCTGGACGCCCCTCGCGGCCAATCAGCCCCTCGCCGGGGCGGAGCTCAGCGGCCGGGTGGTGGCCACCGGGCTCAACCCGGAGCTTTGGCACGGGCCGCCGGTGTAGCCAGGGGATCGGGGGTCTGCAGGGGGCCGGAGGTGCCCAGGGGCCAGAAGCGCCAGAAGGCGCGGCCGATGATCTCGCTGTGGGGCAGGAAGGGGCCACCGGGCCAGAAACGCCCATCCCAGCTGTTGCCGCGGTTGTCCCCCAGGGTGAGCACGTGGCCAGGGGGCACCACGGCATTCAAGGTTCGGCAGGGACCCATCCCTTGCTCATCCACAGGGCAGTAGTTGGCCACGTAGGGCTCCCGCAGCCAGCGGCCGTTCACCTGCACCTGGCCGCGGGGGTTGATCACCACCCGGTCGCCCGGCACGGCCACCACCCGTTTGATGTAAGCGTCGCAGGCGGGCTCCTGCAGGCCCGGGATGCCATTGATCAGCGGCAGGTTCACCACCAGGCAGCGCAAGGGCCCCGCCTCGCGGCCGGCCCGCAGCACCGGATCGAAATGGTGGGGCGCATGGAACACCACAATTTCGCCGCGCTGGGGCGGACGGTTGCGGAAGGTGAGCTTCTCCACCAGCAGCCGGTCCTGGATCTGCAGGCCCGGCAGCATCGAGCCGGAGGGGATGTAGCGGGCCTCCAGCAGCAGCTGCCGCACCCCCAGGGCCACCCCCAGCGTGATCAGCACCCCCCGCCAGAACACCCATGGGCTTTCCGGATCGTGGTTGGCGTGGGGCTTGGGCGGGTTCTCAGGTTGGGGCTGACCGGCGGTTGAGGGTTCTTCGGGTGACAACGGGGGCCTGGCCAGCGGTTGCAAGTCAGGCAGATTAGGGCCGTTGCCCGCGTCATCCGATGGTTCGTCCGCGTTGGTTGTCGACCCAGAGGGTCACGGCCTCGCGGCTCTGGCTGCACTGGGATCGGGCGGTGGCCCTGTGGGCGGCCCTCAACCTGCTGTGGGTGCTGTTCGACATCAGCTACGTGCCCCTGCGCACCTTCTGGCTGCAGCGCAACCTCACACCGCTGCCCCAGATGCCGCTGGTGGTGCCCCTGCCCCTGCTGCCGGACATCACTCCGCTCTATGACCCGGTGAAGGGCATTGAGCCCCACCGCGAAACCCAGCTGTATCTGGCCTCCTTTCAGCAGCTCGACCGCGCCCTGCTGGCCGGTGAGCCCGCGGCGGTCACCGCCCCGTTGCGCCGCCGCCAGGTGGAGCTGACGGTGGAGATGCTCAACGAAAACCCCTTCGCCGCCTCCGGCAACAGCGGCACCCTCGAGAAGCTGAAAAATCGCCTGCGCCAGCAGGCCGGCCTGGATTCGGCCAAGCAGTCCGCCGATCGCCTGCTGAGCGAGGGCTGGCTGGCCCGCCACGGCTGGCAGCAGGAGCGCCGCTTCTGGCGCCAGCAGGTGCTGCCGCTGGTGTCCACCAGCTATTGGCGTGCGATCGATGAAAACGGCAGGCCCACCGACCACTTCTGGCGCACCGACCTGCTGCTGTTCCAGAGCGTCTTCGCCCTCGACATCCTGCTGCGGATGGTGCGGCTGCGGCGCCGCTTCCCGGGCCTGAGCTGGCGCGATGCCCTGCTGCGGCGTTGGATCGACCTGCCGCTGCTGTTGCCCTTCTGGTGTTGGCTGCGGGTGGTGCCGGTGGTGGAGCGCCTCAGCCAGGCCCGCCTGATCAACATCGAACCGCTGCGGGCGGCGGTGAGCCGCGCCGTGGTGTCGTTGCTGGCCCTGGAATTGTTCGAGGTGCTGGCCCTGCAGCTGGTGGATGGCACCCAGTCGCTGATCCGCTCGCCCCAGTGGCCGCGCTGGATCCGCAGCCTGCGCAGCCATCAGAGCGTCAGCGTCAGCGAGGAGCAGCAGCTGCTGGAACTGGTGAAGCTGTGGGGCCCGTTGCTGCTGGGGGAGGTGACCCCGCGGTTGGCGCCGGAGCTGCAGTCGCTGCTGGGCCATGCCCTGCAGCAGAGCCTGCGGGATGTGCCCGGTGGCGCTGTGCTCCCGCCCCTGCTCAGCCGCCAGGTGGCTGGCGGCATGGTGGACAGCCTGATCGACCTGGCCCGCGGTACCGCCCAGCGGCTGGCCCAGAGCGACGAGCGGCAGGTGGAGCTGCTGCAGCGCTTCGGGGATCGCTTCTGGGAGGAACTGGCGGCGGGCCTGGAGCAGGGGGGCACCTTGCAGCGCAGCCAGCAGCTGCTGGTGACCCTGCTGCAGCAGCTCAAGCTCAACTACCTGGCCCAGATGAACCGCGCCGGCATCGATGCGTTGATGGAGGAGCTCGATGAGCTCACCACCCCGGCTGAAGCCCTCAGCCCAGCGCCGCCTGCCACTCCTCCGGCTTGAAGCCCACCAGCACGGCACCGCTGGCGGTGATGGCGAAGGGCCGTTTGATCAACTTGCCATCGGCGGCCAGGGCGGCAATGGCTTGGTCATCGTCCAGGGCCGCCACCGCGGCGCTGCCCAGGGCCCGGTAGCTCTGGCCGCTGGTGTTGAACAGGCGCTTGCGCCCCACGGCCGCCATGGCCTGGCGCAGCTCGGCGGGGCTGGGGGGTGTGCGGGTGATGTCCACCAGCTCGAGGGATCCGGCCTGCACAGAAAAGCCCTGCTGGGCAAGCCACTGCAGGGCTTTGCGGCAGGTGCCGCAGGCGGGATAGCTGTAAAGGCGCAGGGGAGGCTGGCTCAAACCCCGGGGCTCACTTGCCGATCAGGGACTTCAGCGCACCCACCAGGCTGTTGGAGCCTTTGCCCACGCCGCCCTGGGGACGGGTGCGGATGGTGACGTCGCCGTTGACGCTGGTGCGGCAGCTGAGGCGGTAGTTGGCGGGCCGATCCGCCAGGTACACCTGCTCCACATCGCTGCGGGGGGAGAGGTTCTGCATGCCCTCCACCACCTCCACCACACAGGTGCCGCACTGGCCGACGCCACCGCAATTGTTGAGATTGTTCAGCCCCTTGTAGGGGTTGATGCCGGCATCGACGGCGGCCTTGCGCAGATTGGCGCCCTCGATGCAACCGACCTGCTGGCCTTCCTGTTCAAAACGGATGGTGGGCACGGTCGGGCGGGGGATCTTCGGCGCCGACAAACTTACCTGGCCGCGGCCGGTTTCCGCTGATCAACCGGCAGGCTGACATCAAAAGCAGGCTGGCTGGGGTCTGGAGTCGCCTGGGACCGTCCGTAGCATTGGGGTTCCCTTGGCTGAAGGCCTTGAATCCAGCGGGCTACGAGCGGCTTCAGAGCCAGGTGATTCCCGGCTACGGCAGCCTGGCGCGGCTGGCGGTGGCCCTGCTGGCGGCGTCACCGGTGGCGACGGCGGCTGGGGCGGAGGTGTTGGTGGCGGGCTGCGGCACCGGCGCTGAATTGGTGGAGGCCGTGGCCCAGCGGCCCGATTGGCGCCTCACCGCCATCGACCCCAGCGACGAGATGCTGCAGGAATCGCGCCAGCGGCTCGGTGATCAGGCCGCCATCGACTGGCGCCAGACCACCGTGGAGGCCCTGGTGGACCAGCCCGGCATCGCCGGCCGCTACGCCGGTGCCCTGTCGGTGCTCGTGTTGCAGTCGTTGCCCGATGACGGCAGCAAGCTGGCCTTTCTCACCGCCTTGGCCCGATCCCTGCAGCCGGGAGCGCAGCTGGTGCTGGTGGATCTGATGCAGACCAGCCTCCCCTCCCTGGAGGGGCAGTTGGAGGCCGCCTGGGGTGGCTTCCAGCAGGCCAGTGGCCTGGCCGCCCAGCCCGGGACCTCGAACCAGGGCCTGCATCCCATCGGCCTGGCGCGGCTCACCAGCCTGGTGAATGCGGCCGGCTTCGGGGATCCAGCCCGGGTGTTCCAGGCCCTGGGGTTTGAAGGGTTCCTGCTGCAGCGACGCGCCTGAGGCGGCTGTCCTGAGCAGCCGCTCAGGGGCGGGCGACGGACTGGGCCAGCCCCGCGGGGGTTGGTGCAGCGCTGCGGTCGCTGATCACGCAGGCCAGCGGCAGCGTCAGCGTGCAGAGACCCAGCAGTACCCCCAACAGCGGTGCTGCCGTGTGGAAGAGGCTGTTCGAACGGTAGGGCTCCTCGCCGGTCTCACCGTTGCCGTCGGTGATCGGGCTCAGAGCGCTGGTTCGGGGAGGGGGGTCTGAAGAGTCGGATTCCATGCTGTAACGGCCCATCTGGGCCACCTCCACCCTAGCTACGCAGCGGGCCGTGCCTGGTCGTGCTGTTCGCGGCGGGCGTCGAGGTCGCTGGTGCTCGAACCGGTGCTGCTCAGCAGACCACGGATGGTGCGCAGTTCCTCGAGGATCGACGTCAGCAGCTGCTGGGTGGCGGTGGAGGGGGAGTTGAGCACCTCAACGGTGACCTCCTTGATCCGCAGCACGTCGCGGGCAAAGCGGGCCACCTCGTTGGGGTGGAACATCAGCGGCTCTTTCTGGTCGCTTCTGTATTCCGGATTGAGCTTGCGGGGGTTAAACGGCGGGTTGAGATTGCGCGGGTCGGTGTTGGTGTAGCGGTAGACCGACGCGCGCGAGCGGTTAAGGCTGCGCTGCACCTCATCGATGCCGATCAGGTTCTCCGCGGATTCGGCGCTGTTGGCGGCCGCTTCGGCGGCGGAGCCCAGCACGGCCCCGAAGGCGCCACCCAAACCTGCACCCAAACCAGACGCCATCGGTCCAGACGTCATTGCATGGGTGCTCATGAGATTGGACTGCGACAGTTGGGAATCGTTGGCGGAACCTAGCAGAGTTTTCTCTGAAGGATTGGAATTTTCTGTTCTTTTCCGGCGTTGATGTGGCGCTTTCTCAGGCGGTTGTCGCAAGGGGGCGAGAAACCTCGGTGGTAGCTTCCGGCCTCACCGTTTGCCCAGGGTCCCATGCGCGTCTCCCGCCTGATGCTGGTGACGCTCCGGGATGACCCGGCCGAGGCGGAGATCCCCTCCCACAAGCTGCTGCTGCGGGCCGGTTACATCCGCCGGGTGGGCAGTGGCATCTATGCCTATCTGCCCCTGCTGTGGCGGGTGCTGCAGAAGATCTCCGCCATCGTGCGGGAGGAGCTCAATGCCACCGGTGCCCTGGAGACGCTGCTGCCGCAGCTGCAGCCGGCGGAGCTCTGGCAGCGCAGTGGCCGCTGGGCCGGCTACACCGACGGCGAGGGGATCATGTTCCACCTGGAGGATCGCCAGGGCCGGGAGTTGGGACTCGGGCCCACCCATGAGGAGGTGATCACGGCCTTGGCGGGCGACCTGCTCCGCTCCTACCGGCAGCTGCCGGTGAACCTGTATCAGATCCAGACCAAATTCCGCGATGAGATCCGGCCGCGCTTTGGTCTGATGCGGGGGCGCGAATTCATCATGAAGGACGCCTATTCCTTCCACGCCGATGAGGCCTGTCTGCGGCAGACCTATGGCGCCATGGACCAGGCCTACCGGCACATCTTTAGCCGCTGCGGCCTGCGGGCTGTGGCGGTGGAGGCCGACAGCGGTGCCATCGGCGGCTCCGCCAGCCAGGAGTTCATGGTCACCGCCGATGCCGGCGAAGACCTGATCCTGGCCAGTGGCGATGGCTCCTATGCGGCCAACCAGGAGCGGGCCGTGTCCCTGGCCCCCGAGGCGCTGCCCTTGCCCTCAGGGGCGCGCAGCGCCGGAGCCGGCGAGGCCCTGGACACCCCGGGGGCCAGCAGCATCGAGCAGCTAAGCCAGGCCCATGGGATCGATCCCACCCAGGTGGTGAAGGTGCTGCTGCTGTTGGCCCGCTTCGAGGATGGGTGCCAGCAGCCCCTGCTGGTGAGCCTGCGGGGCGACCAGCAGCTCAATGAGGTGAAGCTGGTCAATGCGGTGACCGCCCGGTGCGGCGCCGACCACGGAACCCTGCTGGAGCTGGGCCCCCTCACGCAAGAGGCGGCCCAGCGGGAGGGCCTCACCACGCTGCCCTTCGGTTATCTCGGCCCGCAGCTGCCCGATGGGGCCCTGGCGGGGGCCCGCAGCTGGCAACCCCGCTTCCTGCGTCTGGCGGATGTCACCGCCACCGCCCTGGAGGCCTTTGTGTGCGGAGCCAACGCCATGGATCGTCACCTGGTGGGGGCGAGCTGGGGCGCGCTGTGCGCGGCCCCGGACAGCCTCGATCTGCGCTCCGCCCAGCCCGGCGACCGTTGCCTGCACGACCCCGCTCAGCGGCTGGAGGCCAGCCGCGGCATCGAGGTGGGCCACATCTTCCAGCTGGGCCGTAAGTATTCCGCCGCCCTCGAGGCCACCTTCACCACGGAGGCCGGCCAGGAGGAGCCCCTGTGGATGGGCTGCTACGGCATCGGGGTGTCGCGGCTGGCCCAGGCCGCCGTGGAGCAGCACCACGACGCCAACGGCATCTGCTGGCCCACGGCCATTGCCCCCTATGAGGTGATCGTGGTGGTGGCCAACGCGGCGGAGCCGGTCCAGCTGCAGCTGGGGGAGCAGCTCTATGGCGCGCTGCAGGCCGCCGGGGTGGATGTGTTGTTCGATGACCGGGCCGAGCGGGCCGGCGTGAAGTTCAAGGACGCCGATCTGCTGGGTATCCCCTGGCGGGTGGTGGTGGGCCGCGGCGCGGCCGATGGCCAGGTGGAACTGGTGCAGCGGGCCGGCGGGGAGCGCCGCGATCTGGCGGTGGCCGCGTTGCAGCCCCTGTTGCTGGAGCAGCTGGCGGCCGAGCGCCGGGGCCTGGCGGCGGCCTAGGGCCGCTGCGGCCCAGAGCCCAGGGGACACCTAGGATCCGCAGCAACCGAAACGGAACCCATGGCTGGCGGATGGCAACGATTCACGGCAGCCCTGGCACAGGCCCTCAGGACGGCGGTGCTCGCCCCCTGCCTGGTGCTGTGCCTCTGCCTGTCGTTGCTGCTCACCGCCTGCTCCGGTGAGGGCAGTGCCATCAGCGGCAACTACGTGGAGGACACGGTGAGCGTCGCCGATGCCCTGCTCAGCACCCTGGGGGTGGCCGCCGATGATCCCGGCCGTTCCGACTCCGAAACCCAGGCCCGGGCCCTGATCAATTCCTACATGGCCCGGTACCGTCCCCGCCATGACGTGAACGGCCTTGCCTCGTTCACCACCATGCAGACCGCCCTCAACTCCCTGGCGGGCCACTACGCCAATTACCCCAACCGCCCGGTGCCCGACGCCCTGCGGGATCGCCTCACCAAGGAACTCAAGAAGGCGGAAACTGGCGCCGTGCGCGGCGCCTGATGGGCCGCTGACCCTCCCTCAGCTTTTGACGGAGGGTCACCCGATCTGAGATCCTCTTCCTTTGTGCTTAGAAGCGGCTTCGGGCCGCTGTGTCCTTGGCCAACGTCGTCGTCATCGGTGCGCAATGGGGTGACGAGGGGAAGGGCAAGATCACCGATCTGCTGAGCCGCTCCGCCGATGTGGTGGTGCGCTATCAGGGCGGCGTCAATGCCGGTCACACCATCGTGGTGGACGAGAAGGTGCTCAAGTTGCACCTCATCCCCTCCGGCATCCTCTATCCCGACACGGTCTGCCTGATCGGCTCCGGCACCGTGGTGGATCCCAAGGTGATGCTCGGCGAGCTGGACATGCTCGCTGAGAACGGCATCGCCGTGGATGGCCTGCAGCTGGCCTCCACCGCCCACGTGACCATGCCCTACCACCGCCTGCTGGACCAGGCGATGGAGCAGCGGCGCGGCGACCGCCGCATCGGTACCACCGGCCGGGGCATCGGCCCCACCTATGCGGACAAGTCGGAGCGCAACGGCATTCGCATCATGGATCTGCTGGATGAGGCGCGCCTGCGGGATCGCCTGGCCGGTCCGCTGGCGGAGAAGAACGAGATCCTCCAAAAGCTCTACGGCCTCGAACCCCTCGACTTCGAGCAGGTGGTGGCCGATTACGTGGGCTATGGCCGCCGGCTGGCCCCCCACGTGGTCGACTGCACCCGGGCCATCCATCAGGCGGCCCGCGCCCGCAAGAACATTCTGTTTGAGGGGGCCCAGGGCACCCTGCTCGACCTCGACCACGGCACGTATCCCTACGTCACCTCCTCCAACCCGGTGAGCGGTGGCGCCTGCATCGGTGCCGGGGTGGGCCCCACCCTGATCGACCGGGTCATCGGCGTGGCCAAGGCCTACACCACCCGCGTGGGGGAAGGCCCCTTCCCCACCGAGCTGGAGGGCAGCCTCAACGATCACCTCTGTGACCGCGGTGGCGAGTACGGCACCACCACCGGCCGCCGCCGCCGCTGCGGCTGGTTCGATGGCGTGATCGGCCGCTATGCCGTGGAGGTGAACGGTCTCGACTGCCTCGCCATCACCAAGCTGGATGTGCTTGATGAGCTCGATGAGATCCAGGTGTGCGTGGCCTATGAGCTCGATGGCCAGCGGATCGAGCATTTCCCCTGCTCCGCCGAAGACTTCGCCCGCTGCAAGCCGATCTTTGAAACCCTCCCCGGCTGGCAGACCTCCACGGCCCATTGCCGCACCCTCGAGGATCTGCCCCCCACGGCCATGAGCTACCTGCGTTTCCTGGCGGAGCTGATGGAGGTGCCCATCGCCATCGTGTCGCTGGGGGCCGAACGGGACCAGACGATCGTGGTGGAGGATCCGATCCATGGGCCGAAGCGGGCCCTGCTCAGCCGCTGATCTCCCCTCACCACAAGCCCATGACTGCCCCCAAGAGCCTCGACGTTGTCGGCATCGGCAACGCCATCGTGGATGTGCTGGTGCAGGTGGACGACGATCTGCTGGATCGCTTCGACCTCACCAAGGGCACCATGGCCCTGGTGGATGAACAGCAGGCTGAGCGCCTGTATGGCAGCGTCGGTCCCGGCCTGGAAACCTCCGGTGGCTCCGCCGCTAACACCCTGGCGGGCATCGCCCAGCTGGGGGGGCGCGCCGGCTTTATCGGTCGGGTGCGCGACGACCAACTGGGGGGCATCTTTGCCCACGACATCCGCGCCGTGGGGGCGCGATTCGACACGCCGGCCGCCACCGCAGGCCCCTCCACCGCCCGCTGCCTGATCCTGGTCACCCCGGATGCCCAGCGCACCATGTGCACCTACCTGGGGGCGTCGGTGGGCCTCGACCCCAACGACCTCGACCTGAACCTGGTGGCCCAGGCCCGGGTGCTCTACCTGGAGGGTTACCTGTGGGACAGCGACGAGGCCAAGCGTGCCTTCATTGCCGCCGCTGAAGTGGCCCGCGCCAACGGCGCCGAGGTGGCCCTCAGCCTCTCCGATGCGTTCTGCGTGGAGCGTCACCGCGACAGCTTCCAGGAGCTAGTGGACGGCCACGTCGACATCCTGTTCGCCAATGAGATGGAGATCACCTCCCTCTACAAGGCCAACAGCTTTGAGGAGGCCGCCGACCAGGTGCGTGGACGCTGCCGGGTGGCGGCCCTCACCCGCAGTGAGCAGGGCTCCCTGATCCTCAACGGCGACGGCACCCATCGGGTGGAGCCGTTCAAGCTCGGCCCCCTGGTGGACACCACCGGCGCCGGCGATCTGTACGCCGCCGGCTTCCTGCATGCCTACTGCCAGGGCCGGGCGCTGGTGGACTGCGGCCGGCTCGGATCCCTCTGCGCCGGTCAGGTGGTGACCCAGCTGGGCCCCCGCCCCCAGGCCGATCTGCGCAAGCTGGCGGCTCAGCTGCAGCCCTCGGCCACCCAGGCGCCGTAGGCGGCGCTGGCCGCCGCCGGCCAGTGGATCCATTCGGGGGTGTCGTAGCTGTGCAGCTGCTGCACCGCCACCTCCAACTCCGCCAGTCGGCTGGGGTTGGTCTTGATCAGCAGCTGCACCTCCTGGCTGCGCTCCAGGGCTCCGCGCCAGCGGTAGAGCGAGCGCACCGGCGTGAGGGCCACGCAGGCCGCCAGGCCCCGCTCCACCAGGGCCTGCGCCAGGGCTTCCGCCTGGGCTTCGGAGGCTTCCGTGGTGAGGCAGAGCGTCAGGGGCTGGGCCATGGGGCTGCAGCTGGGCCGTCAGGGATGGCCCAGCTTCTCCAGCAGCGGCTCGAGCGGCAAGCCATCGGATCCGGGCCCCGCCGGGCGCTGCACCAGCAGCAGGCGCAGTCGCAGCCGGTGGCAGACCTGGCGCCAGAGGGCTTCGCTGCGGCCGCCCCCCGCCCGGCACAGCACCGCCGTGATGCGCCAGCGCCGGCAGAGGGCCGTCTCCAGGGCCCCGGGTTCCAGCTCCCCCGGCTGGGCGTGGCTGGGCCGCAGACAGGCCAGTTGGTCGTCCCGCAAGCCCGCCGCGAGGGCCAGCTGCAGGCTGCCGGGGCGATCCAGGATGCGGGCGTAATGGGCATCGGCGTTGCTGGCCGCCAGGGCCTGGGCTAGCTGCCGCGATCCGATCGCCAGCAGCAACCGCTCCCCCGTGAGGTTGAGATCCGCCAGGGCGGCGAGCCCCGGCAGGGCGTCGGTGGTCCCCGCCGTCGCCGCGGCGTCGGCCGCCAGGCTGGGGCGCTCCAGCCGCTGCAGGGGTTGTCCGCACCGGCGGCAGACCCGCTCCAGCCGTGCGCTGATGTGCTGGGCGAAGGGGTGGGTGGCATCCACCACCCAGCGGGGGCGTTGCCGCTGCAGCTCCCGCTCCACGGCGGCGTCATCCGCCAGCTCCCCCACCAGCAGCTGCAGCTGGGGATGGGGGGTGTAGACGCGGGTGGCCGCGGCGGTGACCAGGCTCACCTGCAGCCGCCAGCCGCGCTGCAGCAGGGCTTCGGCCAGGGGCGGGCCGTCGCCGGTGCCCCCCAGCAGCCAGATCAGCGGCGGCTGAGCGCCCCCCCCCTGGTGCAAAGGCTGCTCGTGCATCAGGATGTGGCCCCTTGCTGTTGCCCAGTCCTGTGAACCATTGCTTGCTGGAGGTGGAGGTGTTGGAGGCGCCCCAGGTGCGCTACACCCAGGACAACCAGACTCCAGTGGCGGAGATGGCCGTGCAGTTTGAGGGGCTGCGCCCCGATGATCCCCCGGGCCAGCTCAAGGTGGTGGGCTGGGGCAACCTCGCCCAGGATCTGCAGAACCGCGTGCAGGTGGGCCAACGCCTGATGGTGGAGGGCCGGCTGCGCATGAACACCGTCACCCGTCAGGACGGCGTCAAGGAAAAGCGGGCCGAATTCACCCTGGCGCGCCTGCATCCGATCGGCGCGGGCAGTGGTGGCGGAGCGGCGCCCGCCGCGATGCCGATGGCCGCATCCGCCCCGGCGCCCTCCTCTCCATCCACCGCCAGTGCCCCCGCCCGCCAGGCGGCTCCGCGCCCCACCCGGGCCGCAGCCCCGGCCGCTGCCGCCGCTCCCGAGCCCCCCACCTGGAACGCTTCGCCGCTGGTGCCCGACATGCCCGAGGGTGACGACGAGATTCCCTTCTGAGCGCTGCATCGCCGCCGCTGTTCAGGGCTGGGGGCTGCCCAGCCGCTCCTGGGCCTGCTCCAGCAACTGACCCAGCTCCCGCTCCAGGGCCGCCAGATCGAGCCTGAGATCCGGCCAGCGCCCCGCATCAATCTGCTGCAGCAACCAGAGCCGGTCGCTGCGCAGCTGCTCCAGCAGCTCGGGTGTGGAGAGCTGCTCGGGGGCGGCGTCCTGTGCTGAATCCCCGTTGACCGAAGATGGCCCCATGCGTTCCCTGACCTCACCCGGAAGCCTAGTCACCATCGCCGGGGTCTCCCTGTCGGTGATCGGCTGGATTGGCTACGCCACCGCCAATCCCAACCTCAGCCTGCCCACGATCTTCTACGGGATTCCGATCCTGCTGGGCGGGCTGGCGTTGAAGTCGTCGGAGTTGCCCCCGGCGGAGCTGCTGCCGGCGGATCCGGCGGTGCTGCCCCTGCGGGAGTTGCCCGCCAACCAGACCCTGCGCAAGCTGGTGAAAGATGTAACCCGCTGGCGCTACGGCCAGAAGGCCCATCTCGAGAGTTCCCTGGAGGCCCTCAAGCTCTGGGACGAAGACGCGCCGCCACAGCTGCTGAACGTGTTGGAGCTGGCGGTGGACGGGGGCTATGGCCTGGCCCTGCGCTTTCGCACCGAGGGCGTGCCCTACGGGCGCTGGCAGGAGAAGCAGGAGCGCCTAGGCCGCTTCTTCGCTAAGGGCCTGCAGGCCCGCCTCTCCCAGCCCGGCAGCGGTGAGGTGCTGCTGGAACTGCTGCCCGCCTGAGGGCCGGGCTTCCCAGCCTGGATACCGTTCGTGTAGATCTCCAGCCCGCCTTGAGCTCCACCCCCGCCGCCAGCGACCACAGCGATGCCCTGCGGGTGTCGGTGCTGAGTGAGGCCCTGCCCTACATCCAGCGCTTCGCCGGCCGGCGGGTGGTGGTGAAGTACGGCGGTGCGGCCATGGCCCGGGAGGACCTGCGCGACGCCGTCTACCGCGATCTGGTGCTGCTCGCCTCAGTGGGGGTCAAGCCGGTGGTGGTGCACGGTGGTGGGCCGGAGATCAACGACTGGCTGGCCCGGTTGAACATCGAGCCGGAATTCCGCAACGGCCTGCGGGTCACCACCCCCGAAACCATGGATGTGGTGGAGATGGTGCTGGTGGGCCGCGTCAACAAGCACATCGTCAACGGGCTGAACCGCCTGGGGGCCAGGGCCGTGGGGCTGTGCGGCAGCGACGGCGCCCTGGTGGTGGCGCGCACCTATGGCGATGGGAGCAACGGTTTGGTGGGGGATGTGGCCGCGGTGGATCCGGCCGTGCTGCTGCCGCTGCTGGATGCCGGCTACATCCCGGTGATCTCCTCGGTGGCGGCCGATCGCGCGGGCCAGGCCCACAACATCAACGCTGACACCGTGGCCGGCGAGCTGGCGGCGGCGCTGCAGGCCGAAAAGCTGATCCTGCTCACCGATACCCCCGGCATCCTGCGGGACCGTGAGGACCCGAGCACCCTGATCCGCTCGGTGACCCTCTCGGGCGCCCGCGACCTGATCGCCTCCGGCGTGGTGGCCGGTGGCATGACCCCCAAGACCGAGTGCTGCATCCGCGCCCTGGCCCAAGGGGTGGCGGCGGCCCACATCGTGGATGGCCGCACCCCCCATGCCCTGCTGCTGGAGGTGTTCACCGATGCGGGCATCGGCACCATGGTGGTGGGCCGCTCCAGCCCTGGCCAGGGCTGAGCAGCGGGGTGGCGGACGCACTGGAGCAGGCCCGGGCGGCCCTGGAGTGCGGCGATTACGGCCGCTGCCAGCAGCTGCTGGCCCCCCTGCTGGATCTGCACGGGGCCAGCACCCCCGAGGGGGGCGAGCTGCGCCTGCTGCTGGCCACGGCCCAGATGGGGCAGGGGGATACGGCGGCGGCGGCGGCCACCTGCCGCAGCCTGCGGGCCTGCAGCGACGCCAACCTGCGCAGCCAGGCCCGGGACCTGCAGGAGGTGCTGGAGGCCCCGGCCCTGCAGCGGCCCCGGGAATGGTCGATGACCCTGCCCAGCCTGGGGGAGATGGAGCCCCTCGAGGGGCAGGTGCGGGCCATGGCCCGCCGCGGTCGGCGGCGGCGCCTGCCGGAGCCTCCCCCGCCGCCGCCCACCGGAGCCACCCGTGCTCCCCTGGGGTTTGCCGTGGTGGTGCTGGTGCTGCTGCTGCTCATGGCGCTGCTGGCGGGCTGCGTCGACCTGGACACCTCCCTGCGCTTCCCGGCCCCGGGGCGTCTGCAGCTCACCCAGAGCAGCCGCTCGCTCACGGGGCAGCCCCTGCCGTGGCAGCGGCAGCTGGCCCGCAGCCTGCAGGGCAGCCCCTTCCGCATCCGTCAGGACCACGGCCGGCTGCTGCTGCAGGCCCCCAGCCTGCCGGCCCGGCAGGCCCTGGAGCTGCTGGCCAGCACGGTGGCCCGGGGGGCGGATCTGGCGGCGGTGGAGCTGCCCCAGCCGCAGCTGCAGATCCACGAACGCAACTGGCTGGTGGGGGTGTGGCAGCGGGTCGAGCTGGAGGTGGACCTGCGCGCGCTGGAGCCCCTACCGGGGCTCACCCTGGCCGTGACCCTGGAGCCGATGCGGCCCCAGGCCCTGCGCCGGGCTGAGCCGTTGGCGGCCCTGCCATTGCAGCGGCCGGCTGATGGGGAGGCCGCCCTGCGCTGGCCATTGCAGCCCAGTGCCCTCAATCGGCTGGAACTCTCCTGCTGGCGCTGGAGCCGGCTGGGGCTGGGGGCCGTGGGGGTGGCCCTGCTGCTGGGCTTGGTGAGCCTGCTGGAACGGCTGCGGCTGGCGGCGGGGTTCGGCCTGCCGCAGCTGCCCGCCTAGGGGCGGGTCTACAGCTCCAGCGGATCCGGGTCGATGGCCAGGGACACATCCCGCGGTAGCTGTTGGCGCAGGTCCGTTTCCACCGGCAGCGGCAGCTCTGAACCGGCTGGGCCGTGCAGCAGCAGCTGCCAGCGGCTGTTGCCCGCCACCCGTGCCACCGGCGCCGGCGCAGGGCCAATGATCAGCCAACCCTGCCGATCGCTGTGCTGGCGGATCCGTTCCGCCAGGCTGGCAGCGGCCGTGGCGGTGCGGCTGGCGGAGGGCCCCGCCAGCCGCAGCAGGCAGGCCCGGCTGAAGGGCACGAGCCCGGCGGAACGCCGCTGTTCCAGCTCCTCCCGCAGGAAGGCCTCGTAGCGGCCATCCACCAGGTGGCGGATCACCCGGTGTTCGGGGCTGTAGGTCTGCACCAGCACCTGGCCCGGGCGATCGCCGCGTCCGGCCCGCCCCGCCAGCTGCAGCAGCAGCTGCAGGCTCTCCTCCGCGGAGCGCAGATCGGGGCGATGCAGCAGGCCATCGGCCGCCAGCACCGCCGCCAGGGTGACCTGCGGCAGGTCCATGCCCTTGGCCAGCATCTGCGTGCCCACGAGCACATCCGCCTCGCCGGCGGCAAACCGCTCCAGCAGTAGGCGATGGCCATCGCGGCCGCGGGTGGTGTCGCGGTCGAAGCGCAGCAGCCGCAGGCCCTCCAGCTCCTGCTCGAGGTGCTCCAGCACCTGCTGGGTGCCGGCGCCGAACGGCTTGAAGGCGGTGGAGCCGCACTGGCCGCACTGGCTGCTGATCTCGGCCCGGTGGTCGCACCAGTGGCAGCGCAGCCAGGCCCGATCCCGTTGCCGGTGCACGGTCAGGGCCACGTCGCAGTGGGGGCACTGCACCACCTCGCCGCAGCTGCGGCAGCTGAGGAAGCTGCTGTAGCCCCGCCTCGGCACCAGCACCACCGCCTGGTTGCCGCTGCCGGCCAGGGCCTCCAGTCGCTCCATCAACGGGCGGCTCACCAGGCGGCGGTGGCCATCCGCCAGTTCCTGCCGCATGTCCACCAGGTGCACCGGCGGCAGGGGGCGATCGGCGATGCGGCGCGGCAGCTGCAGCAGGGTGGCTCCGCCGGGTTGCCCCTGACACTGCAACCAGCTCTCCAGGCTGGGGGTGGCGCTGCCCAGCAGCAGCCGGCAGCCGCTGAGCTGCGCCCGCAGCTTGGCCACGTCCCGGGCGTGGTAGCAGGGCATCGGGCTGTCCTGCTTGTAGGAGCGGTCGTGCTCCTCATCCAGCACCAGCAGCCCCAGCCGCGGCATCGGCAGGAACACCGCCGAGCGCGTGCCCACCACCAGCAGCGGGGGCTGATCATCGCCGGCCGCCGCCAGGCAGCGCCGCCAGGTGTTGATCCGCTGCCCCTCGCTGCAGCCGGAGTGGTATTCCGCCACCGCGGCGCCGAAGCGCCGCCGGCAGCGATCCAGCAGCTGCGGAATTAGGCCGATCTCCGGGGTGAGCAGCAGCACGGACTGGCCCTGGCGCAGGCAGGTCGCCGCCGCCTGCAGATACACCTCGGTTTTGCCGGCGCCGGTGACGCCCCAGAGCAGCAGCTGCTGGCCAGGGGGGGCTGCCTCGATCGCCGCGAGGGCCTTGGCCTGATCCCCGGTGAGTTGCTGCGGCGTCTCCAGCGGGCCCGACGGGTCATCGGGGCTGCGGGGCCGCAGCTCGCGGCGCAGCCGCTGCCGCCGCATCAGCCCATCCACCACCGCGCGGCTGACGCCCGCCTCCGCCAGCAGCTCCCGCTGCCAACCGGATCCACCCTGGCGCTGCAGGGTGTCCAGCAGCTGGGCCTGCCGCTGGGTGGGCGGCTCAGGGGACTGATCGGCCGGCTCGGCTTCGGGCATCAGCTCCAGCCAGGCCTGGCGCTGGGCACCACTGGCCCGGCGTTGCCGCTGCTGCCCCAGCCAACCGGGGGGCAAGGCGGCCTTGAGGGCGCGGAAGGGCGTGGTGCGGCAGTCGTGCGCCACCGCCTCGATCAGCTGCTGCCAGTGGGGATCCACCGCCGCCGGCTGCTGCAGCCCTTCGATCGCCGAGGCCCTGCGATCCCCCAGGGCGGCCGGGCGCTCCTGCAGCAGCTCCACCACCAGTCCGCAATGGCGACGTCCGCGCAGCTGCAGCTGCACCAGGTCGCCGCAGCCCAGCTCCAGGCCTTGGGGGTTGGCATAGGTGAACACCTGCCCCTCGCGTCCCGCCTCCAGCCACACCTGCACCCAGGGGGCCGCCGCTCGTGCCGATGGGCTGGGGCTCAACCTTGCGAAGCTCACGGGCGTTTCTTAGGATGAGTCTGTTGAGCAGCCATGTGCTGTAGTCGGAACCAGGCAAAGTTCCGTCCAGAGGGAAGATGCGATGCCGGCCAGGCGACCCCTAGGCCCCCGATCTGTGAACACCCCTGACAGCGTTGCCCGGGCCTGAGGCCCACCGACACAGCCCATTCGTCTTGATCTTTCCGGGATATCCCGGCCCAGCTGCCCACGAATCCCCTGCGTTCAGTTCTTTCTGCGTTCAGTTTTCCGCTGGCTTCAGTCTCTGCGCTGAATCCAGTTCTGAATTCGGTTCTGAGCCAGTCCGTGTCCAGCCAGTCCGTGTCCAGCCGGTCACCAGTCCAGTCCATGTCAGCTGTTGTCGAACCTGATGGTGGTGAGGGGTTGCTCCTTCGCTTCCGCTCCCTTCCCTGACCACCGCTGGTCAGATTCGGTTGGTTCGACCCACTGAAGACTCTGGGTATCCCTGGGCATTCCTGGGCTCCCTGGACCTGCTCCATGCCCAGCACCGGCTCCTGCAGCCCCGTGCGGGCCGAGTCCTGGGCCTGTTGTGATCCTGCCCAGATCCTCCCCAGATCCAGTCCAGTTCCCGTCTGTCCGTTCTGACCATCCCCCTGTCCGTAGCGAATCCGATGAGCCCTGCCGCCGCCAAAACAGCTGAGAAGAGCGTTGCCGTGAAAACCAGCGGCACCAAAGCCGGCGGGGCCAAAACGGCCAAGACCAAGCCCAAGGAGGCTGAGGCCGCCGCTGCCCCCGAAATCCTGATGGTGGCTGCGGCCTCCGGGGAGCCCCTCAGCGTGGCCAAGGGCAAGACCAAGGCTGCCGCCAAGACCGCCAGCAAGGCCAAGGCCACCAAGGAGGCCGCTCCTAAGGCGGCCGCCACCAAGGCCAGCGCCGCCAAAACGGCCAAACCCGCGAAAGCTAAGACGGCAGCCAAGGCTGATCAGCCGGTGGATCTCGCCGCCGCCGCCGATGCCCTGCTGGCCGCCGCTGACAGCGCCCCCACCGCTGAGGCGGTGGACAAGGCCGCCGAGAAGGATGCCAAGGCCGCCAAGGCCCTGGCCAGCATCAAGGTGGGCCCCAAGGGCGTCTACACCGAGGACTCGATCCGGGTGTATCTGCAGGAGATCGGCCGGATCCGCCTGCTGCGCCCCGATGAGGAGATTGAGCTGGCCCGCAAGATCGCCGATCTGCTGCAGCTCGAGGAGCTGGCCGCCCAGTTCGAGGCGGACCACGGCCACTACCCCGACACCAAGGAGTGGGCGGTCCTGGTGGACATGCCCCTGATCAAGTTCCGCCGCCGCCTGATGCTCGGCCGCCGGGCCAAGGAAAAGATGGTGCAGTCGAACCTGCGCCTGGTGGTGTCGATCGCCAAGAAGTACATGAACCGGGGCCTGAGCTTCCAGGACCTGATTCAGGAGGGCTCCCTCGGCCTGATCCGCGCCGCCGAGAAATTCGACCACGAGAAGGGCTACAAGTTCTCCACCTACGCCACCTGGTGGATCCGTCAGGCCATCACCCGGGCCATCGCCGATCAGTCGCGCACCATCCGCTTGCCGGTGCACCTGTACGAGACCATCTCGCGCATCAAGAAGACCACCAAGACCCTCTCCCAGGAGTTCGGCCGCAAGCCCACCGAGGAGGAGATCGCTGAATCGATGGAGATGACCATCGAGAAGCTGCGCTTCATCGCCAAGAGCGCCCAGCTGCCCATCTCCCTGGAAACGCCGATCGGTAAGGAGGAGGACTCCCGTCTTGGCGACTTCATCGAGGCTGATATCGAAAACCCTGAGCAGGACGTGGCCAAGAACCTGCTCCGCGAAGATCTGGAGGGGGTGCTGGCCACCCTCAGCCCCCGGGAGCGGGATGTGCTGCGGCTGCGCTACGGCCTGGACGACGGCCGCATGAAGACCCTCGAGGAGATCGGCCAGATCTTCGATGTGACCCGCGAACGCATCCGCCAGATCGAGGCCAAGGCCCTGCGCAAGCTGCGCCACCCCAACCGCAACGGGGTGCTCAAGGAGTACATCAAGTAAACCGGAGACCCGGTTCTGCCGCCGGCGGTGTCCCCGCCGGCTTTGTTGTGAGCGCTGCCATGGCCCCGCGGGTTTCGATCGTCCTGCCCACCTACAACGAGCGGGGCAACATCGAGCCGCTGCTGGCCCAACTGCTGCCGCTGCAGCAGCGGTTCGATCTGGAAATCCTGGTGGTGGACGACGACTCCACCGACGGCACCGCCGAGCTGGTGCGGCAATTGGCCCATGGCGAACCGCGGCTGCGGCTGGTGCGCCGGGTGGGGCGATCCGGCCTGGCCAGCGCCATCAAGGAGGGGCTGCTGGATGCCACCGGTGATCTGGCGGTGGTGATGGACAGCGATGGGCAGCATGAACCCGCCACGGTGCAGCGGGCGATCGAGACGCTGCTGCAGGGTGACCTGGATCTGGTGATCGGCAGCCGCTTCCATGCGGAGGCCAGCATCCAGGGGCTGAGCGACCGTCGCGAGACCGGTTCCACCTGGGCCAATGCCTGGGCCCGCTTCAGCTTGCCTGCCGCCTATGGCCAGCTCACTGATCTGATGAGCGGCTTCTTCGCCCTGCGGCTGGATCCGTTGCTGCCGTTGATCCGGGCCGTGGATGTGAACGGCTTCAAGTTTCTGTTTGAACTGCTGGCGGTGAGCCGCGGTCGCCTGCGCACCGCCGAGGTGCCGCTGCAGTTCCAGCCCCGCAGCTACGGCAGCTCCAAGCTCGATCTGGCGATCTTCTGGGACTTCCTGATCTCCATCCTCCACAGCCTCAGCCTGCGGCTGCTGCCCCGGCGGGCCATCAGCTTTGCCCTGGTGGGCGCCAGTGGTGTGCTGGTGCAGCTGGCCTCCACCCAGCTGCTGATGCAGCTGGCGGGCCTGGGGTTCGAACGGGCCCTGCCGCTGGCGGTGGTGACCGCCGCCAGCTCCAATTACCTGATCAACAATGCGCTCACCTTCCGCTTCCAGCGGCTCCAGGGCCTGGCCCTGCTGCAGGGCCTGCTGAAGTTTTTGTTGGTGGCGTCGCTGCCGGTGCTGGCCAATGTGGGCCTGGCTTCGGCCTTCTACAGCCTCGTGGCCCGCGATACCTTCTGGGCCCAGCTGGCGGGAATCCTGGTGGTCTTTGTCTGGAACTACGCCGCCAGCAGCCGCTTCGTCTGGAACACCCCCTAGCGGGCCAGGCAGACTCACGGGCGGATCGGCGGCGCCGCGGGTCTGTTCTCCTCTGACTGTCCAATGGCTAACGGCCTCACCTCCCTCAAGGCCCTGTGTGGTCTGCGCAGTGCTCCGCCGCTCAGCGGTTCCGAGCAGGGGGCCCTGCGGGAGCAGCTGCGGGTGGCCATGGACCCCTGCGACTGGTTCACCATCGGCGTGATGGCCCCCTCGGCGGCGGCGGCGGTGGCGGCCCTGCGCGCCTGCGAGCAGGCCCTGGGGTGGGACCCCCTGGAACTGGACCCCTCCGGTGAAGCCCTCGCCAGCATCGAGGGTCCCGTGTTCCTCAAGGGCAATCAGAACAATGGCCGCTTCCTGGTGCGCCGGGAAGGGGGGCTAGGGGAAGGGCTGTTGATCACCGGCCACAGCGCCGTGACGCCCGAGGCGGGGGACACCTGGGGCCCCCTGCCGCTGACGTTCTTCGGCCAAAGCGACGGCTGATCACGAGTTCGCCGAGCGGATCCGGGTCGGGCAGACGGATCCTTAGGCTGGGCGGCTGTATTCCGGCGGCCTGCGCTGCCCCCTCAGCTTCCCGATGGCCGCTTCCCAACTGCGCATTGCCTCCCGCCGCAGCCAGCTGGCCATGGTGCAGACCCACTGGGTGCGCGATGAGCTGGCCCAGGCCCACCCCGGCCTGGAGATCAGCATCGAGGCCATGGCCA
>Ga0310330_100044_pt1 | contig 37888 bp, 33 predicted proteins | sample LakMicDCLTotalB5_FD_195544 | JGI IMG/M metagenome (GOLD analysis project Ga0310330, IMG submission 195544) | Enriched freshwater cyanobacterial communities from Lake Michigan, Michigan, United States - MI23.DCL.Total.B5 (v2) (version 2) | ecosystem: Environmental > Aquatic > Freshwater > Lake... | reverse complement strand
GGCCTGAACTGGCTTTTGATCGGTTTTTGCGATCCCATAACCTGTCAGCACTTGCTGATGGTCGTTAGAGCCACGGGCCTGACGCGTCGCTGGGTTGAGGGCTCGGCGTCTCAGTAGTTGGCGCCACTGCGGCGCTGGTGCACGGCGGTGGTGGCCGCGGCGTCGAGCAGGGCACCCGCCTTCGCCTGGGCATAAATCAGCCAGTGGTCGCCGCATTCCATCCGTTGCTTCACCTGGCACTCCAGCCAGGCCACAGCCTCCGGCAGCACCGGCTGGCCAGCGGGGCTTTGCTCCAGGTTCAGTCCGGCGAAGCGGTCGGCACCGGGGGCGAAGGGTTGCAGGAACTGCTTCATCGGCCCGCTCTCCCGCCCCGCCGCCAGCACGTTGAGGGCAAACACATCCCCCACATGCAGCAGGGCCTCCACGGCGCGGTCCCTGGCCACGGCGACCGTCAGGCCCGGGGGACTGAAGCTGGCCTGGCTCACCCAGCTGGCCACCATGGCGCCGCTGAGCCGGGACTCGCCGCTCCCTTTCACGGTGGTGAGCACGCACAGGGATCCCACCACGCGGCCGAGGGCTTGCACCGCCGGATTGCTGCGGCTTTCGTTCAGGCCACCGCCGCTGCTGCGGCGTTGCTGGCGCCGTTGTTCCGCCTGCAGGCTGCGGCCCAGGGCGGTTCCCGTTTCCTCGCAGGTTTTGAGGGTGGCGGCATCGGGGCTGAACTTCACCTTGATCGGCTCAAAGGCGAAGCGGAAGCCACCATCTCGCAGCTTGGTTTCCAGCAGTTCGAGGGCTTCACCGCTCCAGCCAAAGCTGCCGAACACCCCCACCGGCTTGGCGCGATCCCCCTCCGCCAGCAGGCTGCCGAGGGCCGACACGATCGGCGTCGGGGCATGGCCGCCGAGGGTGGGGGAGCCGATCAGCACCGCATCGCAACCGCGGATCGCCTCCAGCAGTTTGTCCGCCGGTGTGAACTCGCAGTTGATGCTCTCCACCCGCACGCCTGTGCGCGCCACCCCCTGGGCTAGGGCATCGGCGATGGCGGCGGTGTTGCCGTAGGCGCTGGCGAACAGCAGGGCCACCGAGAGCTTGGCGCGCTCCTGGGCCGCACCCCAGCGGCGGTAGTCCGTCAGCAGGCTGCGCCAGCTTTCGCTGATGGCGGGGCCATGGCCGGGGGCGATGGTGCGGATCGGCAGTTCATCGACCCGGTTGAGCACGGCTTCCACCTGCCGGGCCATCGGGGCCATCAGGCAGTCGTAGAAGTAGCGGCGGTCCTCTTCGGTGCTGCTGCGGTTGGCCTCGGCCCAGTCGCTGCTGCAGAGGTGGGCGGAAAAGAACTTGCCGCTCATCAACAGGCCGGTGCTCTCCTCAAAGGCCATCAGGCTCCCGGGCCAACGGGGCGTGGGGGCGGGGTAGAGGCAGAGGCGGAAGCCATGGGCCAGGGGGCGGCAGCCCTCCTGCTTGACCACATCGATCGAGGGCAGGGTCGGCAGCTCCGCTGTTGCTGCGGTCGCCTCGGGCCCCGTGGGGCGTTGCTGGCTCCAGAGGTCCTGCAGCAGGCGTGCGCCGGCGTTGGAGGCCACCAGCATCAGCGCCGGCCAGTGCGCCGCCAGCCGCCGCAACAGGGCCACCCGGTTGGGGTTGACGTGCCCCACGATCACCTTCAGCTCCGCCTCCGCCGGCACCAGGGCCGCCAATTGCTCCAGATAGGGCTCGGCGAAGGAGTCGCCGGGGGGGTGCACCAGCACCGGTGGCACGGCTTTGCCGGCGGGGGTGCTGCCGGCTGTGAACAGGAAACTGTTGGCGCTGGTGCCCCGCTCCAGGCCGTATTCCACTTCGAAGCGCAGGCGCCGCGGGCTCAGCCCCCGCAGGCAGATCAGGCCCGGCTCGATCGGGATCTGGATCACGGAGCGTGCGGCGCTGGCGGCAGGGCTGACCGCGGGGCTGCTACTGGCAGGCATCAGTAGTGGTTCCCCACTTTGCGGTGGTGCACGGCGGTGGTGGCTTCCGTATCGGAGACGTTGCCCTGTTCCACCTCGGCATAGATGATCCAGTGGTCCGGACCTTCCATCCGTTGCTGCACCCGGCAGCCCAGGAAGGCCAGGGCATCCCCCAGCACCGGGCCGCCGCTGGCGACGCCGTCGAGCACGTTGACGCCGGCGAAGCGATCGGCGCCCGGGGGGAAGCGCTTGAGGAAGTGGCGCAGCAAGGGTTGGTGGTTGTCCTCCCGCAGGATGTTGAGCACGAAGTGGTCCCCCACCTGCAGCAGGGCTTCGATGGCGCGGTCCTTGGCCACCGCCACCGTGATCCCCGGCGGTTCAAAGCTGGCCTGGCTCACCCAGCTGGCCACCATGGCCGAGGCCCGTTCCTGCTGTCGGGCGGTCACCACGTACAGCCCGCCGGTGAGGCGTCCCAGGGCCTTGTCGAGGTCGCCATCGAGGGCCTTCATGGCGGCGATGGTTTTCTCGCGGGTCAGCAGTTGGCCGAGGTCGGTGCCGGCCTCCTCGCAGCGCTGGTAGTCGTTGCCGTCGGGCACCTGGCGAATGCGTAGCGGTTCGAAGGCTTCCTTCTGCCCCAGGCTGCGCAGCTGGCTGGCCACGGTGTCGATCGGCTCGTCGTTGCCGCCGAAAGCGTCGTAGGTGGCCACCCATTGCTTCGGTTGCAGCGCCGCCAGCAGGGTGCCAATGGAGGCCTGCAGCTCGGCATCGGGGTTGGCGGGCCAGGTGGGCACCACCACGGCGCTGGCTTCGCCGATCAGGGCGCTCAATTCCTGAGGGTCGGTGGCGCGCAGATCCACGAGCTGCACTTGGGCCTCCGCCTTGCCGATGCCGCGGGCGATGGCCTGGCTCAGGCGATCGCAGAAGCCGTATTGGCTCACATAACAAACCGCCGCATAGGCCTCCCCCTTGCTGCGGCCTTCACTCCACGCGCGGTAGTCCGAGAGCCAAAGGCCGAGGTGATGGCGCAGCAGCGGACCGTGGCCCACGGCGATGGTGTTGAGGGCCGGCAGGGCATCCATGCGCTTCATCGCCTGCAGCACGCTGCGGGCGTTGGGCCCCATCAGGCAGTCGTAGTAGAAGCGGAAATCCGGAGCGATGGCGCCGGGATCCACATCGAAGACGTCGTCGGAGCAGTAGTGCAGGCCGAAGGCATCACAGGTGTAGAGGATGCCGGTGCCGTGGTCGAACGAAAAGATCGTGTCTGGCCAGTGCAGGTTGGGGGCACTCAGAAACTCGAAGCAGTGCTGAACACCGCTGTCGGGGTTGGTGCCCAGGTCGAGCTCATCGCCACTTTTCACCGCCCTGCTCTTGAAGGGGCGGTGCACCTGGTTGTCCAGGAACTGGATCGCCACCTTGGAGCCCACGATTTCGAGCTCGGGGTTGAGGTCGATCAGGTGGCCGATCAGGCCGGAGTGGTCGGGTTCGGTGTGGCTGACGATCAGGTGATCGATGGCCTTCGGATCGATCTGGCCCTGCAGCAGCGGCAGCCAGGTGGCCTCGAACTTGAGGTGGCTGCTGTCGATCAGGGCGGTGCGCTCGCCGCGCACCAGGAAGCTGTTGTAGGTGGTGCCGTTGCGCAGGCCGAACTCGATGTCGAAGCGGCTGCGGTCCCAGTCCAGCGAGCGGATCGTGGTGGTGTCCGCGGCGATGGGCTCGCATTGGAGTGTGAGGCGGCCAGCCTTGGGTTGATCAGCCATGGGGACCCAGCGCAGTCGCGGCACGTAGGGCCAACTGTAGGTAGGGCACCGGGGCCCCTTGGCCGGAGCCGTCTGGGGGCATCTGGGCAGCAAAAGGCCCCGACGTTGCCGCCGGGGCCCGGTCCCGTCCTCTGGTGGTGTGTGGTCTGGGATCAGCCCTCCACCTTCACGCTGACGCTGGTTGTGGTCTGGGCCTTGGGGGCCGTGACCGTGAGCAGGCCATCGCGGTAGTGGGCGCTCAGCCCATCGCGGTCGATGCCCGAGGGGAAGCGGAAGCTGCGGCTCCAGGTGCCGTAGCGGAACTCACTGAGCAAGGGGCCGGCGGCGGCTGGGGTCTCGGCCTCGCCGGCCGGCTCGGGCTCGGGGGCGCGGCGCTGGGCACTGATCACCAGGCTGCGGTCGGTGGCTTTGACGTCGATCGAGTCGCGGTCAACGCCAGGCAGCTCGAGGCAGATGCTGAAGCCGGCTTCGGTGTCACGCACCTCCGCGGCGGGCACGCGCTCGGCGCTGTGCAGTTGCTGTTCCAGCTGTTGGAACAGATCGGTGTCGAACAGATCGAAGGGCGATTGGCGCAGGGTCAACATGGCGGGTTCTGCAAGGGATCGCTGGTGCGGGGGATCACCCGCATCGCCAATGTGGCCCCGTTGCCGCAGCCCCAGGGGCGCGAGAACCGATCCAGTCGGTACGGCCCCTACGGCCTCGGTTCGGCTGCCCCACCAGGGTTGTCGGGGGAGCCGAACCGCTGCCCTAGAGCCACCACCAGCTGTTAAAGGCGGCCGCTTGGCCGCAGGGGTGCCCGTCGGGATCCCAGAGGGTCCAGAGCCGGGCGTTGTGGATCTGGAAGCGGCGTCCGCCGCTGCTGATGCGGATGCCGCTGTAGCCGGAGATGGCGTGCTGTTGCTGGGCTTGCACCAGCATTCGGGCCCGCTCCTGGCGTTGTTGCGGTTCCGCGGTGAGCCGTGAGGGCAGGCCCACCATCTGGCTCCAGGTCCGTTGCCACAGCTGCAGGGCGGCGGCATTGGCGTAGATCAACCGCGGTCCCGGGTCGCCGCCGGGGTCGCTGCCGTCGTGGGCCAGCACCACCGTCGGGCAGGCGAACAACTCCTGGGCCTGGTGCGCTGGATCCGGCTGGGGCAGCAGGTTGCGCCCGAAGCCCTGCCCGTGGCTGCGGAGGATGCAGGCCGCCAGTTCCAGCTGCGCTGCCTCAAGCCAAGGGGCCGTAGGCATCGGCTCAGCTGCCGTTGGTGTCGGCGTCGTTGGTTTGGTTGCTGCCGGCGGCCATGGCCGTGGCCATGGCGGTGGTGCTGAAGCTGACCCCCTGGGCCTTGAGGTGGTCGACGAACAGGCGGCCCGCCTCCGGGAAGCGGCCGTCCTCCGCCAGGGGCACGGGCCCCGCCTCATCCAGGCCGGTGTCCCCCTCCATGGCCGGGGTGATCACCACCAGCCCCGGATCGAGGGCGGCGTCGTAGCGCCACCAGCGGTTGGGATCGCGGATGGCGGCGGGGGTGGGGTTGTACAGGCCTTCGCTGCTGCTCAGCGGTTGGCGTGCCTCTCCGTCGCCCGTTCGGGCCGCCTTGGCGGCCTTGGCTTCTAAGGCTTTCTTGGCCAGCAGCGCCCGCCGTTGCACCGCCAGATCGCTCAGCAGTTGGGCGCGGGTGCGGCCCCGCAGCTGAAACAGCACGAAGGGGTCTTCGCTGAAGCGCTCGCCCATCAGGTAGTAGACGGCGCTCACGTGCTTGCAGGGGTTGATCTTGTCGGGGCAGGTGCATTCGCTGCGCACCTCCTGCAACTTGAACGGAAACAGGCGCCGGCCGCTGGCGGCGAAGGCCCGCTCGATGTCCTGGGGCATCACCCCCGCCAGCAGCTGGGCTGACCAGCGGGCCTTCTGCCCCAGGGCCTCGAGCACATAGCCCCAGTCGTCGTCGCTGAGCACGTCGAGCCAGAGCTTCACCTTGTAGGGGTCTTCACCGCTGCCCTGCACGCGGGCGTGCACGCGGCGGCCTTCGAAGCGGATCGACAGCACGTTGCCTTCGCGGGCATAGGCCCAGGCCCGCTCCAGCCGTTTCTTGAAGCGGTAGCCGTTGATCAGCTCCATCCACTGCTCCACCCACCAGGGCTGCTGGCCCAGGCCCTGGTCGCCCAGCTGGGTGGTGATGCCGTTGTGGTTGCCGGGGGTGATGGTCATGGCGTCAGTCCTCGCTGAGGGTCACCAGGTCCTTGAGCTGGCCGATGTCGAGGCCGCCGAGCCAGTCCTCGCCGGAGCCGACGATGTCGGCCGCCAGTTTTGATTTCTCCTTGATCATCCGATCGATCCGTTCCTCCACCGAGCCGCTGGTGATGAACTTGTGCACCATCACGCGGTTCTGCTGGCCGATCCGGTAGGCCCGGTCGGTGGCCTGGTTCTCCACCGCAGGGTTCCACCAGCGGTCGATGTGGAACACGTGGCTGGCGCGGGTGAGGTTGAGGCCCACGCCGCCGGCCTTGAGCGACAGCAGGAACAGCTGCGGGCCACGCGGGTCCTCCTGGAAGCGGTCCACCATCGCTTGGCGTTCGGTTTTGCTGGTGTTGCCGTAGAGGAAGGGCACCTCTTGACGCCAGCGGTGCTCGAGGTGGGCCTTCAGCAGGTGGCCCCACTCGGCGAACTGGGTGAACAGCAGGGCCCGGTCGCCCGCCTCCATCACCTCCTCAAGGATTTCCTCCAGGCGCTGCACCTTGGCGCTGCGGGCGGCGAACTCCTTGAAGAAGCCGGCGTCGTTGGGGTCGGGATCCTGCTTGAGGGCCAGGGCAGGGTGGTTGCAGATCTGCTTGAGCCGGGTGAGCAGGGCCAGCACCTGGCCGTGCTTCTGGCCCAGGGGCGCCCGGGCGATGGCATCCAGGCTGTCCTCCACGGTTTTGTTGTAGAGCTTGCGCTGCTCGGGGGCGAGGCCGACCCATTCGCTCAGCTCCACCTTTTCGGGCAGGTCGGAGATGATCGATTTGTCGGTCTTGAGGCGCCGCAGGATGAACGGGCCCACGCGGCCCTTGAGGTCCCGCAGCGACGACATGTCGCCATAGCGCTCGATCGGTAGGCGATAGCGCTGGCGGAAGAAGGGTTCATCGCCCAGCACCTTGGGGTTGAGGAAATCCATCAGCGCCCACAGCTCGCTGACCCGGTTCTCCACGGGGGTGCCGGTGAGGGCGATGCGGAAGCGCGGACCCTTGCCGGTTCGCCCCCCCTGGCCGGGGCGACCCAGGTCGCGGGCCGCCATCGATTGCTTGGCGTTGTGGTTCTTGATCGCCTGGGCTTCGTCGATCACCACCCCCTGCCAGTCGATCTTGTCCAGGATTTCGCTGTCCCGCTGCAGCAGGCCGTAGCTGGTGAGCACCAGATCAACCCCTTTGAGCGCCTTCTTGAGGGCGTCGGGGCTGGAGGGGCGGCGCGGTCCGTAGTGCTCGGTCACCGTCAGGTCGGGGGTGAAGGCCGCCGCCTCCCGTTTCCAGTTGGTGAGCACGGAGGTGGGCGCCACCAGCAGCACCGGCCGTTTCAATTCCTCTTCGGCCTTCAGGTGCTGCAGGAAGGCCAGTAGCTGGATGGTCTTGCCCAGGCCCATGTCGTCCGCCAGGCAAGCCCCCTGGTCGAAGCGGTGCAGGAAGGCCAGCCAGCCCAGGCCCCGCTCCTGGTAGGGCCGCAGCTGACCGGCGAAACCAGGCGGCGCTGGCAGCGGCTCGGGGGCTTTCTGCTGGTGGTACTGCTCCAGCACCGCCTGCAGGCGTGGGCCGGCGGTGAAGGCATGCACCGGCAGCCGCTGCAGGGTTTCGCCTTCGTTGCCGGTGATGCGCAGGGCATCGTCGAGGCTGAAGGGGGGCTCGGCGGCGCAGAACTTCTCGGCGTTCTTGAGGTCGAGCGGGCGCAGCTCGATCCAGGCCCCCTTGTGCTGCACCAGTGGGCTGCGCTTGGCGGAGAGCTTCTCCAGGTCGCGCAGGTTGAGGGTGACGCCGCCGATCATGAACTCCCAGCGCCATTCCAGCGTTTCCCCAAGGGTGAAACCGCGCGACTTTTCAGGCAGTTCGGCGGTGATCGCCAGGCCCAGCCGGCTGGCCAGACCGCCGGACAGGCTCGCCGGCAGGATCACCCCGACGCCCACATCGCGCAGGCGGGCAGCGGCGGTGCGCACCAGCACAAACGCCTCCGCCGGGGTGAGCTGCATGGCCTCCGGGGTGGCGGCATCGAGGCCCCGTTCGATCGGCTCGAAGGCCAGCAACGCCCGTCCGAGGCCCTCGAGCAGCAGGGCGCCCGGCTGCTCCACCTGGATTTCCCCCAGGGCTAGATCGCCGTCGCCCGCCGCCCAGACCATCCCCGACGGCACCCGCAGGCTGGGGTCGGCTTCGGCCTGCAGACCAAAGCGCAGCTCCCAGAGCTCCTCGCCCTCCGGCGGGGTGAACAGTTCGATGCAAGCCCGGGCCGGTGCGACCTTGCCGGCTACGGTTTCGCGCCAGTGGTGGCTGGCGATGGCCAGGCGCTCCTGGTCTTCGTCGTCGAGGGCCAGCCGGCCGCCCGGATCCCCCAGGGCCTCCTCCCAGGCGGCCAGCAGGGGGTCGAGGCCCTGGCCACCGGGGGCAAAGGCGGCCCGCAGCTGGCCATCCACCAGCTTCTCCACGATGCTGGCCACCAGCAGGCGATTGGAGCGGGGGCGACCGCAGGCCAGATGCCGGTCGGCGCTGGCGGCGGCCACCACCTGGGGCATGCGCAGGGCTAGCTCCTCCAGACGGCGGCGGTCGTCCTCCCGGTTGAGCAGCGGCAGCCAGCTGGCCTTGCCGCCGGCTGCATCGGGCAGCCAGCGGCCCCGGGCAATCAGGCTCAGGCACCAGCGCTGCACGTGCGACCACCAGTGCAGGTCGTCGCCCAGACCGGCTTCGGCATAGCCGGAGAGGGGCAGCAGGTTGAGCCAGTCAGCGGCGGGGCCGGGTTTCAGAAACCAGCCCTCCACCTGCCAGGGCCACCAGCTCAGGTCTTTCGGCAGGGGTTCTCCGGCCTGCAGGGGCATGCCGCTCCAGGCTTCGCTGGCGTCGCTCTTTTGGCCTCGGACCCCTTGCTGGCGGCTGGGCAGGGTGAGGGTGGCGCTGGCTTGGCGCAGATCTTCCGACCAGAACTGGTGGTCATCCAGCCAGGTGGCCAGGGTGTCGATGTCGAGGCTGAGGGGGTGCAGTGGCGCTTCCAGCGCCGGACTCACCGGTTCGGCCACACGCCAGGTATCCGCCCAGATCAGCAGGCCCGCAGTGGGGGCCTTGCCCTTGGCGAAGCTCCCCGCCGGCACGACGGGCAGCCAGGTGGCATGCAGCAGGCTCATGGAGGCAGGGCCTGGGGATCAGGGGCGCCGGACCGCCTGCGGCCGCGCCGCGAAAGCTCGCGACAGGGCTTGCGATCCGTGCAGCACCAGCGCGGCGCCGATCAGCGGCAGCCAGGCACGAACGAGCTCCATCATCACAGTTGGCGCGACCTGCGCCAAGGCCGGGGCCACAGGTGTTGACAACGGCCAGGGGCTGAGGGGCGGCAGACCGAGGCTGTGGATGCCGCAGACCGCCCCCACCAGGCCCGCCTGCAGGTGGCCGTCGTCGGGGTCAACCCGTTGCAGGTGGAACGCCAGCAGGCCATAGAAAAAGCCGCAGCCCCCCGCCCGCAGGGCCGGCTCCACCCCCAGCGGCAGGCCCAGCAGCAGGGCGCTGCCGCCGGCGGCTAGGGCCCAGGCGATCGAGCGCAGCCGCAGCTGCGCGCGGGAGGCCTCGTGGCCGGCTGCTGGGGCGGAGGGGGCGCTCATGTTGCGCGATCATGCCCGGTTCAGGCTTTTCTCGCTTCGCCATGGCTGCCGCCGCTCCGCGCACTGGTCGTTCGATGAGCGGTGCCGAGATCCGCGCGGCCTTCCTCGATTTCTACGAACAGCGGGGCCACAAACCGATGGCCAGCGCCTCGCTGGTGCCGGACGACCCGACGGTGCTGCTCACCATCGCCGGGATGCTGCCGTTCAAGCCGGTGTTCCTGGGGCAGCAGCCGCGGCCGGCGGCCCGGGCCACCAGCGCCCAGAAGTGCATCCGCACCAACGACATCGAAAACGTGGGCCGCACCGCTCGGCACCACACGTTTTTCGAGATGCTCGGCAACTTCTCGTTTGGCGATTACTTCAAGGAGCAGGCGATCCAGTGGGCCTGGGAGCTGAGCACCGGGGTGTTTGGCCTCTCTCCCAAGAACCTGGTGGTGAGCGTGTTCCGGGAGGACGACGAGGCCGAGGCGATCTGGCGTGACCTGGTGGGGGTGAACCCCAAGCGGATCATCCGCATGGATGAGGCCGACAACTTCTGGGCCTCAGGCCCCACCGGCCCCTGCGGCCCCTGCTCGGAGATCTATTACGACTTCAAGCCCGAGCTTGGCGATGACGGCATCGATCTCGAGGACGACGGCCGCTTCATCGAGTTCTACAACCTGGTGTTCATGCAGTACAACCGCGACGCCGAGGGCAACCTCACGCCGCTGGCCAACCGCAACATCGACACCGGCATGGGTCTGGAGCGCATGGCTCAGATCCTGCAGGCGGTGCCCAACAACTACGAAACCGACCTGATCTATCCGTTGATCGAAACGGCGGCGGGTCTGGCGGGGGTTGAGTATCCCAGCCTGGATGGCAAGGGCAAGACCAGCCTCAAGGTGATCGGCGACCACTCCCGTGCCATCACCCAGCTGATCTGCGATGGCGTCACCGCCAGCAACCTGGGTCGCGGTTACATCCTGCGCCGGCTGCTGCGCCGCGTGGTGCGCCACGGACGGCTCCTGGGCATCGACAAGCCCTTCCTGCCCGCGATGGGGGAGGCGTCGATCGCGTTGATGCAGGCCGCCTACCCCCAGCTGATGGAGCGGCGCGAGGTGATCCTGGCCGAACTCAAGCGGGAGGAGGCCCGTTTCCTGGAAACCCTGGAGCGCGGCGAGAAGCTGCTGGCGGATGTGCTGGCCGCCAAGCCCCAGCAGATTTCCGGCGAGCAGGCCTTCGAGCTCTACGACACCTACGGCTTCCCGTTGGAGCTCACCGAGGAGATCGCCGAGGAGCACGGTCTCACGGTGGATCTGGCCGGCTTTGAGGCGGCCATGGAGGCCCAGCGTCAGCGGGCCAAGGCGGCGGCGGTGAGCATCGATCTCACCCTGCAGGGGGCCATCGATCAGGTGGCCGTCGAGCTGGAGGCCACGGAATTCCGCGGCTACGAGCTGCTGGAGCAACGCAGCTGTGTGGTCGCCTTGGTGGTCAACGGTGAGCCGGCGCAGTCGGCGGTGGCTGGCGATGCGGTGCAGGTGGTGCTCGACACCACCCCCTTCTATGGCGAGGGCGGCGGCCAGGTGGGCGACCGCGGCCTGATCAGCGGCGATGGCCCCGGCGGTGATGGCTTGATCGTGGCGATCGAGGCGGTGTCCCGCAATCGCAGTGTGTTTGTGCACAGCGGCCGCGTCGAGCGCGGCACCCTGGCCCTCGGTGCCGTGGTGCACGGCCAGGTGGACCAGGCTTGCCGTCGCCGCGCCCAGGCCAACCACACCGCCACCCATTTGTTGCAGGCGGCCCTCAAGCAGGTGGTGGATCCGGGCATCGGCCAGGCGGGGTCGCTGGTGGATTTCGATCGGCTGCGCTTCGACTTCCATTGCCCCCGGGCGGTCACGGCGGTGGAGCTGGAGCAGGTGGAAACCCTGATCAATGGCTGGATCAGTGAGGCCCACGCCCTGGAGGTGGCGGAGATGGCGATCGAGCAGGCCAAGGCCGCCGGGGCCGTTGCGATGTTCGGCGAGAAGTACGCCGATGTGGTGCGGGTGGTGGATGTGCCCGGTGTGTCCATGGAGCTGTGCGGCGGCACCCACGTGGCCAACACCGCTGAGATCGGCCTGTTCAAGATCGTGGCTGAGAGCGGCGTTGCTGCCGGCATCCGCCGCATCGAAGCGGTGGCCGGCCCGGCGGTGCTGGCTTATCTGAATGAGCGCGATGCCGTGGTGAAGCAACTGGGCGATCGCTTCAAGGCCCAGCCCGGCGAGATCGTGGAGCGGGTGGCGCAGCTGCAGGAGGAGCTCAAGGCGAGCCAGAAGGCCTTGGCGGCGGCCCGCGAGCAATTGGCCCTGGCCAAGTCGGCAGCTCTGGTGGCCCAAGCGGAGGCCTGCGGCAGCAGCACGCTGCTAGTAGCGCGGCTCGACGGGGTGGAGGGCGCCGGCCTGCAAAGCGCCGCCGCCGGTCTGGCGGAGCAGCTGGGGGATGGGGCGGCCGTGGTGCTGGGGGGCCTGCCCGATCCTGCGGACCTCAGCAAGGTGGTGCTGGCGGCAGCCTTCGGTCCGGCGGTGATCGCCGCAGGGCCTAAGGCCGGTGCCTTCCTCGGCACCGTGGCCAAGGCCTGCGGCGGCGGCGGCGGCGGCCGCCCCAACCTGGCCCAGGCCGGCGGCCGCGATGGGGCGGCCCTGGATGGGGCCCTGGCGCAGGCGCGCACCGACCTGCAGGCGGCCCTGGGCTGAGGCCAGCCGGATCCACAACCGTTCCTCCGCGCTGGCGTTGCTCCGGTGTGGATGAATGCTGCGGGTATCGAACGCCACAGGAGCTGCAGCCATGGCCAGCAGCTTTGAAATCCATGCCCGCCGCCACTGGAGTTTCCGGTTGGTGCTGTTGGGGAGTCGTCTCCAGCTCGAGGGGTGCCGCGAGGCCGCGGGGCCTGGTGACGAGATCCTCACTTGCTCCCTCTGGCTTGAGCCCCAGGACACCCCTTACGACCGGGCCCACGAGCTGATGGCCCACCCCAGTTGCTGCCTCTAGCCCTGCCGATCTATCCCTGCAGATAGGTGGTCTGCCGCAGGCTGGTTTCCAGGTGGTCCATCAGCCGCTGGGCGTCGCTGATTTTCAGGTCGCCCCGTTGAATGGCCGCTTCGCTGGCCACCCGCAGCCGCTCCAGCAGCAGCTCCGGTTGGTGCTCCATGGCCTCCAATACCTGCGCGTTGGTGTTGCCGCGCACCACGTGGTCCACCTGGTAGCCGCCACCGGGGGCCAGGCGGATGTGCACCGCGTTGGTGCTGCCGAACAGGTTGTGCAGGTTGCCCATCACCTCCTGGTAGGCCCCTCCGAGGAACATGCCGATGAGATAGGGCTGCCCCTCCTGGGGGGCATGCAGCTCCAGCAGCGGCTTGGCCTGCCCGTCGCCGATGAAGCGGGCCAGCTTGCCGTCGGAGTCGCAGGTGAGGTCGGCGAAATGCCCCAGCCGGGTGGGTTCCTCCTCCAGCCGATGGATCGGCAGCAGCGGGAACAGCTGCTCGATCGCCCAGGTGTCCGGCGCGGAGCGGAACACCGAGATGTTGGCGTAATAGGTGCCCGCCAAGGCCGCCCGCAGGCTCTTGAGGTCGTCGGGGATGGCGCTGCTACGGGGCAGGCGGTCCACGATCGCCGTGGCGCAGGCCCAGGTGAGCTGTTCGGCCATGGCCCGCTCCGGCAGGCTCAGGTAGCCGAGGCGAAAGGCCGCCAAGGCGTCGTCCTTGAACTTGATCGCGTCATTCCAGGCCTCCTGCAGCCGTGAGAGCGACCCGTCATCGCCGGCGGTCGTCGCCGTGATGCCCGCCAACGTCTCCCGCAGGTTGCGAACCGTGAGCGGTTCGCTCTCACCTCCCGCAGGCAGGGCCGCCGGCACCTGGGCGCTGCCCAGCACGTTGAACACCAGCACCGAGAAGTGGCTGGCGATGGCGCGGCCGCTCTCGCTCACCAGGGTGGGCACCGGCACCCCGTGGGGCTCACAGCACTCCCGCACCGTGGCCACCACGTCGTTGGCGTAGTTCTGCAGCGAGTAGTTGGTGGAGGCCGCCGTGGCGGTGCGGCTGCCGTCGTAATCCACCCCCAGGCCGCCGCCCACATCCAGGAAGCCCATGGGGGCCCCCAGCTTGGTGAGCTCCACGTAGATCTGCCCGGCCTCCTGCAGGGCGTCCTTGAGCACGGCGATGTCGTTGATCTGGCTGCCCACGTGGAAGTGCAGCAGCCGCAGGTCGTTCAACAGGCCGGCGGCGCGCAGGGCCTCCACCGTGGCCAGTAGATCGGGGATGGAGAGGCCGAATTTGGCCTTGTCGCCCACGGAGCTGCCCCAGCGGCCGCTGCTGCGGCTGGAGAGCTTGGCGCGGATGCCGATGAACGGTGCCGCCCCCAGGGCGCGGCTCGCTTCGATGATCCGCTGCACCTCATCGGCCTGCTCGATCACCACCACCGGCTGGCGCCCCAGCCGCCGGGCCAGGATCGCCGTCTCGATGTAGCGCTGATCCTTGTAGCCGTTGCAGATCAGCAGCGCCTCCGGGTCATCGATCAGCGACAGGGCGATCAGCAGCTCCGCTTTGCTGCCGGCTTCCAGGCCGAAGTGCCAACGGCGGCCGCAGGCCACCAGCTCCTCCACCACATGGCGCTGCTGGTTGCACTTCACCGGGAACACGCCCTGGTAGCGGCCGCCGTAGCCGTACTGCGCGATGGCCCGCTCGAAGGCGGCGTGCAGCCGCTCCAGCCGGTCTTCGAGGATGTCGTCGAAGCGGATCAGCAGCGGCAGCCCCAGGTTGCGGACCTGCAGCCCCTGCACCAGCTCCAGCAGATCGAGGCTGCCGCCCCGCTCCCCCTGGGGCTGCACGCTGATGTGGCCGCGGCCGTTCACCGAGAAGTAGGGCTCCCCCCAGCGGTCGAGGCCGTAAAGGGCGGCGCTGTCGGCGGTGGTCCAGCTGGTCAAGGCAGGGTCGGGGATCACGGCACCACTGTGCTTGCCAATCGGCGCCTCCGCCGCGGACGATGGGCCGGATCTGACCGTTTTTTGCCATGGCCGCCGAACGCACTTTCGTTGCCATCAAGCCCGACGGCGTGCAGCGCGGCCTCGTGGGGGAGATCCTGGGTCGCTTTGAGCGCAAGGGCTTCAAGCTTGTGGGCCTCAAGCAGCTCACCCCCAGCCGTGAGCTGGCTGAAAGCCACTACGGCGTGCACCGCGAGCGCCCCTTCTTCGCCGGCCTGGTGGACTTCATCACCTCCGGCCCCGTGGTGGCCATGGTGTGGGAAGGCGATGGCGTGATCGCCAGCGCCCGCAAGCTGATCGGCGCCACCAAGCCCCTGGAGGCCGAGCCCGGCACCATCCGCGGCGACCTGGCCGTGAACATCGGCCGCAATGTCATCCACGGTTCCGACGCCCCGGAAACCGCTGCCTTTGAGATCGGCCTCTGGTTCCAGCCCTCCGAACTGAGCGACTGGACCCCCGCCGATCAGGTCTGGCGCACCGAGGGCTGAGCTCACCCTCCGGAGCCAAAGCGCCCCCAGTGGAACGCCTCCAGCAGGCTCCGCTGGGGGCCTTGCAATGTTTGGGCGATGGCCCCATCCAGCAGCTGGGCGGTGATCGCCGCCAGCAGCACCCCGTTGCGGTGGTGACCGCAGGCCAGCCACAGCCCCTGCAGGGCCGAAGCCCCCAGCAGCGGCCCCTCATCGGGGGTGCAGGGGCGGAAGCCCCACCAGCGCTCCATCGGCGGCCACTGGCTCGCTTCGGGCAAGAGCGCCGCGATCCCCGCCTGCAACTGCCGTTGGCCATCGGGGGTGAGCCCTTCGCGGAAGCCCGCCTCCCGTTCACTGGTGGCCCCCACCACCAGCAGGCCGTCCTCCCGTGGCACCAGGTAGGTGCCCGGTCCGAAGATCACCCGCCGCAGGGCATCGCGCGGCCCCTGCAGCGACAGCATCTGCCCCTTCACGGGATGGATCGGCAGCTCCGGCAGCAGTTGGCTGCTCCAGGCGCCACAGCAGAGCACCGCTTCCCGGGCCTGCAGATCCCGCAGCTCTCCTTCCGCGCTGCGCAGCCGCACCCCCTGTAGAGCCCCGTCCTGGCGCTGCAGCTCCAGCACCTCCACCCCCTCCTGGAAGCGCACCCCGAGCCCGGCGCAGGCCCGCTCTAGGGCGCGCATGAGCCGGCGGCGGTTATCGATCTGACCGTCCTGGCGGAACAGCAGTCCCGCTCGCCACTGGGGGCCGATGCCGGGCACCTCGCGCTCTAACCCGTCGCGATCCAGGGCTTCCCCCCAGGGAGTTGTGGGGTAGGCGTCCCGCTCCGCCGCCGAGGCGAAGGGCACCACGATCCCGCAGGGACGCAGGCCACAGGCCAGGCCGCTGTCGGCCTCGATCTGCGCCACCCAGCCGGGGATGGCCTCCAGGCTGGCCTGCCCCAGCTGCAGCAGCGCGCCGCTCAGCCCCTCCGCGTGGGGGGCCAGCATTCCCGCCGCCACGAAACCGGCCGCCTCGCTGCGCCGCCGGCTGAGCACCTCCACGGCGCGGCCGCGGCGGGCCAGCTGGTGGGCGATGGCCAGCCCCATCAAGCCGCCGCCCAGGATCAGCACCGGTTGGCCGGGGGGCGCAGCCATGGGGGCAGGGGGGCAGTCGCTGTCTCAGTGTTTCAGCTGAGGGGCCAATGCTGCCGGGCCCCTTCCATAGGATCCCCGCAGGCATGGAGTGTGAGTGATGGCTGCTGAGGCCGCCTGGGAAGCCGTGATCGGCCTGGAAACCCACGTGCAGCTGGGCACCCACAGCAAGATCTTCACGGCGGCCTCCACCGCCTTCGGCGACGACCCCAACACCCACATCGATCCGGTGGTGTGCGGCCTGCCGGGCACCCTGCCGGTGCTGAATCAGAAGGTGCTCGAGTACGCCGTGAAAGCGGCCCTAGCCCTCAATCTGAACATCGCTGAGCACAGCAAGTTCGACCGCAAGCAGTACTTCTATCCCGACCTGCCGAAGAACTACCAGATCTCCCAGTACGACGAGCCCATCGCCGAAGACGGCTGGATCGACGTGGAGGTGGCCGAGAAGGGCAAGGACACCTACCTCAAGCGCATCGGCATCGAGCGCCTGCACATGGAGGAGGACGCCGGCAAGTTGGTGCATGCCGGCAGCGATCGCCTGGCGGGCTCCACCCACTCCCTGGTGGACTACAACCGCGCCGGCGTGGCCCTGGCGGAGATCGTCAGCAAGCCCGACCTGCGCACCGGCCGTGAGGCGGCGGAATACGCCTCCGAGATCCGCCGGATCATGCGTTATCTGGGGGTGAGCGACGGCAACATGCAGGAGGGCTCCCTGCGCTGTGACGTCAACATCTCGGTGCGGCGCGGCCCCGATGCCCCCTTCGGCACGAAGGTGGAGATCAAGAACATGAACTCGTTCTCCGCCATCCAGAAGGCGTGCGAGTACGAGATCCAGCGCCAGATCAAGGCCTATGAGGCCGGCGAACCAGTGGTGCAGGAAACGCGCCTCTGGGATGAGGGCAAGCAGCTCACCAAGAGCATGCGCGGCAAGGAGGGGGCCAGCGATTACCGCTACTTCCCCGACCCCGACCTGGGCCCGATCGAGGTGAGCCCCGCCCAGCGGGAGTCCTGGCGTTCTGAGCTGCCGGAGCTGCCCGCTGCCAAGCGCCATCGCTATGCCGAAACCCTGGGCCTCTCCCCGTACGACGCCAGGGTGCTCACCGATGAGCACTCCATGGCTGAGTACTTCGAGGCGGCCGTGGCCGCCGGTGCCGATGCCAAGGGTTTGGCCAACTGGATCACCGGCGACATCGCCGCTTACGTGAATGCCAATCGCCTCAGCTACGCCTCGTTGCCGTTCCGTCCCCAACAGCTCGCTGAGATGGTCCAGCTGATTGATGACGGCGCCATCAGCGGCAAGATCGCCAAGGAGATCCTGCCGGAGCTGCTGGAGCAAGGCGGTTCCCCCACGGCGATCGTCGAACAACGCGGCCTGGGGATGATCAGCGATCCCGCTGCGATCACCGCCATCGTGGAGGAGCTGCTGGCGGCCCACCCCGAGGAGGTGGAGGCCTTCCGCGGCGGTAAGACCAAGCTGCAGGGCTTCTTCGTGGGGCAGCTGATGAAGAAAACCGGTGGCAAGGCCGACCCCAAGCTCGCCAACCAGATCCTCAACCAGAAGCTCCAGGGCTGAGCCCCGCCTCCAGGGCCGTCGCCAGCTGGGGCTCCAGGGCTTCCGGGCCGCCGCGGTTGTCGATCACCAGATCCGCCAGGGGCCGCTTGCGCTCCAGGGGCCATTGGGCCCCAAGGCGGGCGCGGGCGTCCGCCTCGTTCAGCTGGTCACGCGTCATCAGTCGTTGCAGCTGCGTGGCCGGGTCGCAATCCACCAGCCAGATCTCGCTGCACAGCCCCTCCAGGCCCGCTTCAAACAGCAGCGGGATCATCAGCACCAGTGCCGGTGCTGCCGTCCGCTGCTGCAGCTCCTCGTCAAAGCGCTGGCGCACCAGCGGATGCACCAGCTGCTCCAGCCACAGGCGTTCGCTGGGGTCGTGGAACACGATCCTGCCCAGGGCACTGCGGTCGAGTTGGGCCTCTGCGGGGTCGCTGCCGGCGGCCTGCACCGCTGCGCCGTAGCGCTGCAGCACCGCCCTCGCCCCCGCACTGCCGGCCGCCAGGGCCTCCCTGGCAAACCGATCCGCATCCAGCAGTGGCAGCCCCCGTGCCTCCAACCAGTGCCCCACGGTGCTCTTGCCGCTGGCGATGCCGCCGGTGAGCCCGATCCGGCGTTGGCCGCCGCGCCAGCGCGGACCTGGCGGCTGGGTCATGGGGGCTGCGGGTTCGCTCTGCTGCTCAACCTAGGGATGGGGCACCGCTGAAGCGGCAGGATTGCCCCAGCCATTGCGCCGCCGTGTCGATCACCTGGCAGCCCATCAACGGTGGGGTCACCGCCCCGCAGGGGTTTCAAGCCGCCGCCGTCACCGCCGGCCTCAAGGCCTCCGGCAAGCCCGATCTCTCTCTGCTGCTGGCTCCGGAGGGGGCCGTCTGCGCCGGCACCTTCACGACGTCGCTGGTGCGGGCCGCCTGCGTGGATCTCTGCGCTGAGCGGTTGGCCGCCAGCGGTGGCCATGCCCGGGCCGTGCTCACCAATTCCGGCCAGGCCAATGCCTGCACCGGCGACCGGGGCCTGATCGACAGCCAGCGGGCCACCCAGGCTCTGGCCGATCGGCTCGGGGTGGCGGCCGAGGAGGTGCTGATCTGCTCCACCGGCGTGATCGGCGTGCCGATCCCCATGGACACCCTGCTGGCGGGTTTGGATCCCCTGGTGGCGGCCCTCGGGCCCGAGGGTGGTGCAGCCGCCGCCAGCGCCATCCTCACCACCGACCTGATCGACAAACAGATCGCCCTCGAGGCCAATCTCGGTGGCCGCCGCGTGCGCATCGGCGGCATGGCCAAGGGTTCGGGAATGATCCACCCCAACATGGCCACCATGCTGGGTTACCTCAGTTGCGACGCCGGTGTGCCGGCCGATCTGTGGCAGGCGATGGTGAGCCGGGCCGTGGATCGTTCTTTTAACGCGATCACGGTGGACGGCGACACCAGCACCAACGACACCTACCTGGCGTTTGCCGCCGGCGAGCCCCTAGGCCCCGAGCACTTCGACGCGCTGGAAGCCGGCCTGACGGCGGTGTCGCAGCATCTGGCCAAGGCCATTGCCCGCGATGGTGAAGGGGCCACCTGCCTGATCGAGGTGCAGGTGGAAGGGGCCGCCACGGAGGCCGGTGCCCGTGCCATCGCCCGCACCGTCTGCGGGTCGTCGCTGGTGAAGTGCGCCGTGCACGGGCGCGATCCCAACTGGGGCCGCATCGTGGCCGCCGCCGGCCGGGCCGGTGTGCTCTTCCAGCCCGATGCCGTGGCCCTGTGGCTCGGGCCCCACCAGTTGATGGCGGCGGGGCAGCCGCTGGTGTTCGACCGCTCTGCCGCATCCGCCTACCTGCGGGATCGCGCCGCCGGGGCGTACCTGCAGGACGACACGGTGCAGATCCGCTTGCAGGTGGGTGAGGGGCCCGGCCAGGGCCGTGCCTGGGGCTGCGATCTCTCCGATCAATACGTGCGCATCAACGCCGACTACACCACCTAGGCGCTGCCTAGAGTCGAGGCCTACCAGGCCCCCCGCAGATGGCCCAGGCCGGATCCAGTGCCATGCCATCGCCGCCGAGCCCCGCTCAACAACGCCAGCCCGGCCAGCGACCCAGGCCCATTTGGGTCGGGCCTCTGGTGACGGGCTTCTGCTTCGCCCTGACCTATGGCGTGACCCAGCGATTGCTCGCGCTCAACGTCGGTGAGCTGATCCGTTTCGGAAACGGCTTCGACGTGCAGGTGTTCCCCGGCACCAGCCTCGAGAGCCTGCGGCTGCGCTTCGGCGATGCCGAGGCGGAGATCCGTGGCGATCTCGAGCTGCAGGAACTGCAGCGCCAGCAGCAGGAACAGGCCAAGCGTCAGGCGGAGGAGGCCCGCCGCCTGGAGGCGGAGCTGCGCCAGACCGATGCGCTGCAGCCGTTGCCGGAGGAGCAAGCCGATGCACTCCCACAGGCACCCGCCCTGCCGGATGCGGCGCCCACCGCCCCCCCTGCCTTGCCCCGCTGAGTGCCATGACCCAACCGCAAACCCTGGTGCAGGCTGCCCTGAATCGCCTCACGGCCCGCCTGGGCAGCGGCCTGGCCGATGCCGCCGCCGAGTTGGCGTTGCTCGCCCAGGACGCCCCGGATCGCCTGCGGCAGGAGTGGGATCTGTTCCGGGAGGAGGTGGAGCTCGAGGCGGAGCGCCTGGAGCGCGGTGAGGCCCAGGCGGAGGAAGGTCCTGCCGATGCCCAGGCCACCGTGGTCAGCCCCAGCCAACCCGCCTCCGGCTCCGCCCCGAGCGGTGATCCCCAGCTCCAGATCGATGCCTTGCGGGCCCAGGTGGCCAGGCTCACCCGTCGCCTGGAGGATCAGACCTGATGCCCCCTGGGCTGTGGTTGAGGTTGCGCAACATCGGTAGGGCGCTCCGCATCTGGCGGGCGGTGCTGCTGCTGGTGGCGTGGCTCTGGTGGGATGGCCGTGCCTTCAGCTATCCGGGCGGCGTCACGCCGGAGCGGAGGGCGCGCCGCCAGCGCCGCCGCGCCCGTTGGCTCACGGGCCAGCTGCTCGACTTTGGATCGGCCTTCATCAAGCTGGGCCAGCTGCTCTCCGCCCGGCCCGATGTGCTGCCGGCCAGTTGGGTGGAGGAGCTCTCCCGGCTGCAGGACAGCGTTCCCGCTTTCCCCTTTGACACCGCCCAGACCCTGCTGGAGCAGGAGCTGGGCAGCCGCTGCGCCGAGATTGTCGACATCGAGCCCGAGCCCCTCGGGGCCGCCAGCCTGGCCCAGGTGCACCGCGCCAGCCTGCGCAGCGGCCGCCAGGTGGTGTTCAAGATCCAGCGCCCCGGCCTGGAGCGCTTGTTTCGCCTCGATCTGGAGGTGATGCAACAGGTGGCGGTGCTGCTGCAGCGCCACCCCCGCTGGGGGGCGGGCCGCGACTGGGTGTCGATCGCCCAGGAGTGCCGGCGGGTGCTGCTGCGGGAGCTGGATTTCCGGCTGGAGGCCGAACATGCTGCCCGCTTCCGCCAGCAATTCCTCGACGACCCCGGCATCCGGATCCCGGCGGTGGTGTGGGAACTCACCACCCGGCGTGTGCTCTGCCTGGATTACGTGCCCGGCATCAAGATCACCGATCGCCAGGCGATCCTCGAGGCGGGCATCGATCCCGCGGCGGTGGCCGAAAAAGGCGCCGCCAGCTACCTGCAGCAGCTGGTGCGCTTTGGCTTCTTCCACGCCGACCCCCACCCCGGCAACCTGGCGGTGGCGCGTGATGGGGCGCTGATCTACTACGACTTCGGCATGGTGGGCAGCCTCTCCCAGCGGCTGCGCAGCCGCCTGGGCCGCATGGTCACCGCCGCCGCCGCCCGGGATGCCGGTGGCCTGGTGCGGGAGCTGCAGGCCGCCGGGGTGATCGCCGCCGACATCGATCCCGGCCCCGTTCGCCGTCTTGTGCGGGTGATGCTCACCGAAGCCCTGACGCCCCCCTTCTCCGCCAACGTGCTGGAGAAGCTCTCCGGCGACCTCTATGACTTGGTCTACGGCCAGCCGTTCCGGCTGCCGCCCGAGCTGATCTTCGTGATGCGGGCCCTCTCGACCTTTGAAGGGGTCGGCCGCAGCCTTGATCCCAGCTTTAGCCTCGTGGCGATTGCCCGCCCTTACCTGCTTCCGCTGATGACTGCCAGTGGCAACAGCCCCAACGACCTGCTCAATCAGCTGGGTCGCCAGGCGGTGGAGGTGGGTAGCCGTGCCTTGGGACTACCCCAGCGCTTGGAGGAGAGCCTGGCCCGCATCGAGCAGGGCGACCTGCAGGTGCAGATCCGCGCCGGCGAAACCGACCGCCTGCTGCGCCGCCTGGCCCTGAGCCAACAGAGCGCCGGTCAGGCGGTGCTGCTGGGGGCCCTGGCGGTGGCAGCAGCCCTGTTGGCCTCGAGTGTGCGGCCGGCGCTCACCGCCGTACCCCTGGTGCTGGGGCTACCGGTGGGTCTGAGTTGGTTGAAGCTGCAGGCCCGCATTAAGCGGGATGGCCGCATCGACAAATTGCCTGGCGCCGGCGCCTGATCCGGATCAGGCCGATCAGGCTTTCCCCCGGGGGCCCCGGTCTTCGGCGCCGGCGTAGACGGCCTGGCTGCCCAGTTCGTCTTCGATGCGCAGCAGCTGGTTGTACTTGGCCACGCGCTCGCTGCGGCTGAGGGAGCCGGTTTTGATCTGACCGGCGCGGGTGGCCACCGACAGGTCGGCGATGGTGGTGTCTTCGGTTTCGCCGGAGCGGTGCGAGATCACGCTGGTGTAGCCAGCGCGGCCCGCCAGATCGATGGCCTGCAGGGTTTCGGTGAGGGAGCCGATCTGGTTCACCTTGATCAGGATCGAGTTGGCGACCCCCAGGTCGATGCCCCGTTGCAGGCGGGCGCTGTTGGTCACGAACAGGTCGTCACCCACCAGCTGCACGGTCTTGCCCAGCTTCTCGGTGAGCAGGGCCCAGCCCTCCCAGTCGTCCTCGGCGACGCCGTCTTCGATCGAGATGATCGGGAAGCGGCTCACCAGCTGCGCCAGCTGATCCACCATCTCGGCGCTGCTGTAGCTGCCGCCCGCGAAGGCGTAGCGGCCGTCCTTGAAAAACTCTGTGCTGGCCACGTCGAGCGCCAGGGAGATCTGGTCGCCGGGGCGGTAGCCGGCCTTTTCGATGGCCTGCACCAGCAGCTCGCCGGCTTCGGTGTTGCCCAGGTCGGGGGCGAAGCCGCCCTCATCACCCACGGCGGTGCTGAGGCCCTGGTCCTTGAGCAGGCCCTTGAGGGTGTGGAACACCTCCGTGCCCATGCGCAGGGCTTCGCGGAAGGTGGGGGCGCCGTGGGGCACCAGCATGAATTCCTGGAAGTCCAGGCTGTTGGCCGCGTGGGCACCGCCGTTGATCACGTTCATCAGCGGTACCGGCAGCAGGTTGGCCATCGGGCCCCCCAGGTAGCGGTACAGGGGTAGGCCCACACCATTGGCGGCCGCACGCGCCGTGGCCAGGCTGACGGCCAGGATCGCGTTGGCGCCCAGTGAGCTCTTGTTGTCGCTGCCGTCCAGCTCAATCATGGCGGCGTCGACGGTGCCCTGATCCAGGGCGCTGAGGCCGCAGAGGGCCGGAGCGATCTTCTCTTCGATGTTGCTCACCGCCTGCAGCACCCCTTTGCCGCAGTAGCGGCTGCCGCCATCGCGCAGCTCGCAGGCTTCGTGGGCGCCGGTGCTGGCACCGCTGGGCACGATGGCCCGGCCGCTGGCGCCGCCCTCGAGCATCACCTCGGCTTCCACCGTGGGGGTGCCGCGGGAATCGAGCACCTCCCGGGCCACGATGGTGTCAATCACAAGGTCGAGGGTGTCGATCACAGCAGCTCGCTCGCGCATCGGATAAAGCTGAGGTCGATCCTATGGGTCGCCCCCTCCAGTCTTCTTGTGCCCGTTGGCACCGAACCGGCAGCTCTGGTCAGAATGCGGCCGGCCTTTGCTCCGACCGGCTGCTGCCATGCGCTTGCTCCACACGATGTTGCGGGTCGGCGACCTGGAGCGCTCCATCGCCTTCTACACCGAGGTGCTGGGCATGCGGTTGCTGCGTCGTAAGGATCACCCCGGTGGCCGCTTCACGTTGGCCTTTGTGGGCTACGGCGACGAGCACGACACCGCCGTGCTGGAGCTCACCCACAACTGGGACACCAGCCGCTACGACCTCGGCAGCGGCTATGGCCACATCGCCATCGGAGTGGACGACATCGTGGCCGTGTGTGATCAGATTCGCGCCAAGGGTGGCCGCGTGGTGCGCGAGCCGGGCCCCATGAAGAACGGCACCACGGTGCTTGCCTTCGTGGAGGATCCCGACGGCTACAAGGTGGAACTGATCGAGCAGAGCTCCCGATCCCATGCGGCCTGACGCCCCCGCTGCCGCCGGCAGCCTCACCAGCGATCCGGATCGCTTTAGCGATGCCGCCTGGGATCTGCTGCTGGCCAGCCAGGAGCAGGCTCGCCGCTGGCGCCATGGCCAGATGGACGTGGAGCACCTGCTGCAGGCGCTGTTCAACGACCGGCGCTTCGCGGAGTGGATCGAGCCCCTGCCCCTGGATGTGAACCGGCTGCTGGATCGCCTCGACGATGTCTGTGGTGAACAGCCCGCCGGCGGCGGGCGCGACCTGTTCATTGGCGAGGCCCTCGAGGAGCTACTGGAGCAGGCGGATCGGCGCCGTCAGGCCTGGGGATCGCGTCTGTTGGATCTGCCCCACGTGCTGCTGGCGCTGTTGGACGAGCCGCGCATCGGTGGGGCCCTGCTGGCGGACCAGGGCCTGAGCGAAGAGCTGCTGCTGCGGGAGCTGCGTCGCGGTCCCCGGGAGGCTGCGCCGGTGGCCCCCCCGGCCCCCACAGCCTCCTCAGCCGCGGCCCCTCCGCTGTCGCCCCCTGGGCCGGCGGTTGAGGACAGCTGGATCGACGCCCCCCGCCCCTCAGGCGCTCCGACGCCTCTGACCAAGGGCCGCCCCCAGGGTCGCCTCGGTGACGCTGCCCCCAGGCCCCCAGCGCCGGAGCCGCCCCAGCCAGAGCTGCGGCTGGAGCAGGAGCCGGCCGCCCTGGAGCAATTCGGCCGCGACCTCACCGCCGCTGCCCGGGCCGGTGAGCTCGACCCGGTGATCGGCCGCGACACCGAAATCCGCCGCTTGATGCAGGTGCTCTCCCGCCGGGGCAAGAACAACCCGGTGCTGATCGGTGAGCCGGGCGTGGGCAAGACCGCCATCGCCGAGCTGCTGGCCCAGCGGATCGTGGCCGGCGAGGTGCCCGAAGCCCTCAAGGGCCAGCGGCTGATCGCCCTGGATCTGGGGGCCCTGATTGCCGGTGCCAAGTTCCGCGGTCAGTTCGAGGAGCGCCTGCGCAGCGTGCTCAAGGAGGTGCGCGAGGCGGAAGCGGCCGGGGAGGTGGCTGGGGAGGGCCAGGGCCGTGGCGTGATCCTGTTTATCGATGAGCTGCACACCGTGGTGGGGCCGGAGCGCTCCAGCAGCGATGCCAGCAGCATCCTCAAGCCGGCCCTGGCCCGCGGTGATCTGCGCTGCATCGGCGCCACCACCCCCGAGGACTACAGCCGCACGGTGGAGAAGGACCCGGCTCTCAACCGCCGTTTTCAGCAGGTGCTGATCAAGGAACCGAGCCTGGAGGAGAGCACCCTGATCCTGCGGGGCCTCAAGGAGCGCTACGAGCTGCACCATGGCGTGGCCATTACCGATGGGGCCGTGGTGGCCGCTGCCCGGTTGGCGGATCGCTACATCGCCGACCGCTGCCTGCCTGATTCCGCCATCGACCTGATCGATGAGGCGGCCGCTCAGTTGCGCATGGAGGTCACCTCCAAACCGCGGCGGGTGGAGGAGGCCGAAGCGGAGCTGCGGCGGGTGGAACTAGCGCTGTTGGCGGCGGAAACAGCCCCCCAGGCGGAGCGGCTGGCGCTGCAGGAGCAACGCCGCCAGGCCAGCGAGGGCCTGCAGGAGCTGCAGCGCCGCTGGCAGGCGGAGCGGGAACAGCTGGAGGAACTGCGCCAACTGCTGGCGGACGATGAAACCCTGCGGTTGCAGATCGCTGAGGCGGAGCGCGATGGCGACCTGGAGGAGGCGGCTCGGCTGCAGTACGACCAGCTGCATGGTGTGCAGCAGCGCCGCCAGCAGCTGGAGCAACACCTGTTGGCGGATCAGGCCAGTGGGCGCTCGCTGTTGCGGGAGCAGGTGGAGGAGGGGGATATCGCCGATGTGGTGGCCCGCGGCACCGGCATTCCCGTGCAGCGGCTGCTGGCCGGTGAGCGCCAGAAACTGCTGGAACTGGAGCAGCGTCTGGCGGAGCGCGTGATCGGGCAGCCCGAGCCCGTGGCCGCGGTGGCGGCGGCGATCCGCCGCGCCCGCGCCGGCATGAAGGATCCGCGCCGCCCGGTGGGGTCGTTCCTGTTCCTGGGCCCTACCGGCGTGGGCAAGACCGAGTTGGCCAAGGCCCTGGCGGCGGCCCTGTTCGATGAGGAGGAGGCGCTGGTGCGGCTCGACATGAGCGAATTCATGGAGCGCAACGCCGTGGCCCGGTTGCTGGGGGCGCCCCCCGGCTACGTGGGTTACGAGGAGGGGGGGCAGCTCACCGAGGCGGTGCGCCGGCGCCCCTACGCCGTGCTGCTGCTGGATGAGGTGGAGAAGGCCCACCCCGATGTGTTCAACGTGCTGCTGCAGGTGCTCGACGACGGGCGTCTCACCGATTCCCAGGGCCGCACCGTGGATTTCCGCCACACCGTGGTGGTGATGACCAGCAACCTCGCCAGCCGGGCCATCCTCGACAGCGCCCGTAGCGGCGGCGATGACGCTGCCCTGGCGGAGCAGATCGAGCGCGCCCTGGCCAGCCAGTTCCGCCCGGAATTCCTCAACCGCATTGATGAGGTGATCCGCTTCCTGCCCCTGGGGCCGGCGGAACTGGAGCGGATCGTGGGTCTGCAGTTGGCGGACCTGGCCGCCCTGCTGCGGGAACAGGGGCTGGAGCTGGAGGTGGATGGGGCGGTGGCGTCCTGGTTGGCGCGCCAGGCCTACGAGCCCGAGTACGGAGCCCGGCCCCTGCGTCGCCTGCTGCGCCGCAGCATCGAGAACCCCCTGGCCACCGAGCTGTTGGAGGAGCGTTTCCTGGGGGCTTCCGCCGTGCGGGTGACCCTGTTGGAGGGGGGTGAGCGGCTGGCCTTCCAACCGCTGCTGCCTGCGGGTTGAGGCGTATCCGGTAGGGTGGCTGTTTGCCGGTGCGTGGGCTGATTCAGCTGCGCGGCCTGCCGACCGTTCCAGCAGTGGACACCCCGACCGACCCCTCCGTCAGTTCCGAAGCCCCGGCTGGTGAACCCAGCCCTGAGCCTGCCAAGGCTGGTTTCGTGGCCGACACCATGGCTGAGTTGCGCCGGGTGGTCTGGCCCAGCCGCCAACAGCTGTTTTCAGAATCGGTGGCCGTCATCCTGATGGTGACCCTTTCGGCCTTCGCGATCGCGGCCATCGATCGCTTCTACAGCTGGGCCAATACCCAGGTCTTCCGCTGATTCCCGCCTGACCGCCCCCGCCCGTTTGTTTTCCCCGTGCCCGTGTCCGACGTTGACCTGACCACCGACGAGATCACCGAGGCGACCGAGCTGGTGACCGACGCGGTGACCGCTGAGGCCGTGCTGGAGCTGTCTCCGGCCGAGGGGCGCTCCCCGGTGGCCCGTTGGTATGCCGTGCAGGTGGCCTCCAGCTGTGAGAAGAAGGTGAAGGCCACCCTGGAGCAGCGGGCCGTGACCCTTGGGGTGGACAGCCGCATCCTGGAGATCGAGATCCCCCAGACCCCGGCGGTGAAGCTCAAGAAGGACGGCAGCCGCACCAGCACCGAGGAGAAGGTGTTTCCGGGCTATGTGCTGGTGCGGATGGTGCTGGATGAGGACACGATGATGGCGGTGCGGAGTACCCCCAACGTGATCAATTTCGTGGGGGCGGAGGATCGCCGTGCCACCGGCAAGGCCCGCGGCCACATCAAGCCCCGCCCCCTAAGCCGCCAGGAGGTGGACCGCATCTTCAAGCGTGCCGCCGAGAAGAAGCCGGTGGTCAAGGTCGACCTCACCGAGGGCGATCAGATCCTGGTGACGGCTGGTCCGTTCAAGGACTTCCAGGGCGAGGTGATCGAGGTGTCCGCCGAGCGCAACAAGCTCAAGGCCCTGCTGTCGATCTTCGGCCGGGAAACTCCGGTGGAACTCGAGTTCTCCCAGATCAGCAAGCAGAGCTGATCCCCCTCTGCGGCCGTCTCCCTGCGGAGGGCGGCCCTTGGCGTTGCACCGGTCTCCGGGGCGCGTCGCAGTCGCTGCCCTAGGGTCGCGAATCCGCAGATTGCTCAAGCCGCCAGGACGATGGCCAAAAAAGTTGTAGCTGTGATCAAGCTGGCGCTGCATGCCGGCAAAGCCAACCCCGCGCCGCCGGTGGGCCCTGCCCTCGGTCAGCACGGCGTCAACATCATGGCGTTCTGCAAGGAGTACAACGCTCGGACGCAGGACAAGGCTGGCTATGTGATCCCTGTGGAGATCTCGGTCTTTGAAGACCGCAGCTTCACGTTCATCACCAAGACCCCTCCCGCTTCCGTGCTGATCTCCAAGGCAGCCGGCATCGAGAAGGGCGCAGCCACCTCCTCCAAGGGCAGCGTCGGTGCCATCAGCCGCGCCCAGCTCGAAGAGATCGCCAAGACCAAGCTGCCCGACCTCAACTGCACCAGCGTTGATTCGGCCATGCGCATCATCGAAGGCACCGCCCGCAACATGGGCGTCGCCGTTCAGGACTGATCGGCCCCGGCCCCCGGGCCAGCGCTGCTCCGTTTCCATCCCGTTCCTTACCGGGGGAGAGCTCTCTGAGCTCGTTCGCACCCCATGCATCCCATGCCCAAAATCTCCAAGCGTTTTTCCGCCGTCGCCGGCAAGGTTGAAGACCGCACCTATGCCCCGCTGGACGCGGTGGAACTGGTGAAGGCCAACGCCACAGCCAAGTTCGACGAAACCCTCGAGGCCCATGCCCGCCTCGGCATCGATCCCAAGTACACCGACCAGCAGCTGCGCACCACCGTGGCCCTGCCCCACGGCACCGGTCAGAGCGTGCGCATCGCCGTGATCGCCCGGGGCGAGAAGGTGGCTGAGGCCAAGGCCGCCGGCGCCGACCTGGCCGGTGATGACGATCTGGTGGACACCATCGCCAAGGGCGAGATGGAGTTCGACCTGCTGATCGCCACGCCGGACATGATGCCCAAGGTGGCCAAGCTGGGTCGCGTGCTCGGTCCCCGTGGCCTGATGCCCAACCCCAAGGCCGGCACCGTGACCACCGACCTTGCCTCCGCCATCAACGAGTTCAAGGCCGGCAAGTTGGAGTTCCGCGCGGATCGCACTGGCATCGTGCACGTGCGTTTCGGCAAGGCCAGCTTTGATGCCGCCAAGCTGCTGGACAACCTCAAGGCTCTGCAGGAAACCATCGACCGCAACAAGCCCAGCGGCGCCAAGGGTCGGTACTGGAAGAGCCTTTACATCACCTCCACCATGGGTCCTTCGGTGGAAGTCGATGTGACGGCCCTGCAGGACATCAAGCAGGAGGGCTGAGCCCCACGCGCTGGGCCTGTCCCCATCGCCCCCGCTTCGGCGGGGGCTTTTTGTTGGCCTGTCAGGTGCTGCTGTAGGGTTGGCTGCTGGCTAACGCCAGAAGGGCACGCGCCCTACCCAAGACAGCAGGTCGATGGCGGCGCCGTTTCCACGGATGTCTGCCCGTTGTAAATCCTGCCGAGGTGCACGCGACTGAAGCTTGTCCCGGCGGTTCGCCGGGGGATGTGAAGCCGCAGCCCTCGGGTGCCGAGTTTGCTCGAGCACCAGGGCTGCGTTCCCGGCTTGTTCCCCCGATCCGTTCCGTTTCCCATGGGCCGCACGCTGGAGAACAAGCAACAGATCGTCGAAGAGCTCAAGCAGCTCCTCGGTGAGGCCGAAATGGCGCTGGTCCTTGATTACAAGGGCCTGTCCATCAAGGAAATGTCTGATCTGCGGACCCGTCTGCAGGCCAGCAACGGCATTTGCAAGGTGACCAAAAACACCTTGATGCGCCGTGCCATTGATGGGAACAGCGCTTGGTCGGAACTCGATTCCTTGCTCACCGGCACCAACGCCTTCGTGCTCGTCAAGGGCGACGTGGGTGGTGCGGTGAAGGCCGTTCAGTCCTTCCAGAAGGACACGAAGAAGTCGGACGTGAAGGGTGGCCTTTTCGAAGGCAAACTCCTTTCCCAATCCGACATCAAGGCCATCGGGGATCTGCCCTCCAAGGAGGTGCTCATGGCCCAGATCGCCGGTGCGATCAACGCCGTGGCCACCAAGCTGGCTGTGGGCATCAACGAAGTTCCCTCCGGTCTTGCCCGGGCGCTCAAGCAGCACGCCGACGGCGAGGGCAGCGCCTCCTAAGGCCTGTTCTGCTGAGCTCTCCGCTCCGACTGTTCCCACAGATCTGTTGCTGATTCCCAACCATGTCTGCTACTACCGACAAAATCCTCGAGTCCCTGAAGACTCTCTCGCTGCTGGAAGCCTCTGAGCTTGTCAAGCAGATCGAAGAGGCCTTCGGTGTGTCCGCCGCCGCTTCCGCTGGCGTCGTGATGGCCGCCCCCGCCGCCGGCGGTGGTGCTGCTGAAGCTGCTGAAGAGCAGACCGAATTCGACGTCATGCTCGACAGCTTCGACGCTGCCGCCAAGATCAAGGTCCTTAAGGCCGTTCGCGAAGCCACCGGCCTGGGCCTTGGCGAAGCCAAGACCCTGGTGGAAAGCGCCCCTTGCGCTGTCAAGGAAGGTGTCTCCAAGGCCGATGCTGAGGCCATGAAGAAGGCCATCGAAGAGGCCGGCGGCAAGGTCACCCTCAAGTGATCTCCGCGGCGGGCTGCTCCGGCGGCCTGCCTTAGCTTCCACTCAGCCGGTCCCGATGGGGACCGGCTTTTTTGTGTTCAGCCAGCGCCCATCAGCCAATAAAAAAGCCCCGCCGAAGGCAGGGCTTTGAGCCGGAACGCTTCCGGGAGTCTGTCCTCGTTTCGACCCCGGAAGTGGTGTCCCGCACTCCTCACACAAGAGCAACATACGGCCAGAGGAAAACACCCGGCAAGGGGGCGTGGTCCACTGCGCCAGTTGTCCCCCGCCGCCCGGCTCAGGGGCGAAACGGCACCACCTGCAGCGCCACGGGGCCGCCGCCGGCCGCCGGGGGCGGTGGATTGAGGGCGATGGCTGGCGCCGGCAGCGACAGTGGTTGGGCTGTGGCGCCCTGGTTGGCGCGGGCGACCAGTTGTGCCAGGGGGGTGTCGTTGGCCAGGTACACGTGGCTCAGGGTCTGGCTGCCGAAGGCTCGCCGCTGCAGCTGCCAGCCGGGCTCCAGCTGGATCAGCACAAAGCCGTCCCGGTCGCGCTGCCGCAGTGCCCCTTGGCCCACCAGCAGTTCCGTGGTGTCGCTGGGGGTGAAGGCCACCAGGGCCACGCTGCTGCCGGCCTGTTTTAGCCGCAGCCGGTGGCTGCCGCCCAGGTCGGTCTCACCCACCCGCAGGGAATAGCCGTTGCTATCGATGTAGCGGCTGCAGATGCCGCTGAAGTCAAAGCGGTTGAGGGCTGGGTCGATCAGGCCGTCCGGTCGTTCCTGCCAGCAGCGGGGTTCCGGCCGGATCTGCTCCAGCACCAGCAGCTTCCAATCGCTGCGTCCCACCGGTTGGGCCAGTACGGCAAAGCGGCTCTGATCCAGGGGCCGGCTGCTGAACAGGCTGGCGGCCCGGCTGCCCCCCTGGATCGCCAATCCGACGGCCCCCGCCAAGGCCAGGCCCGCCCCCAGCCATGGGAGGTAGGTTCGCTGCATGGTGATCTCTCCTGCGCTGCCCGTCAGACGCGTGTTGTACCGGATCTGCGGGGGGGAGCCCAGTGGCTGACGGGCCAGTGGTGGTGGCGGCCGCCTGTGATGGCGCCTGTAGCGGCAATCCGGGCCCCGGCGGCTGGGGCTGTTTGTTGCGCTTCGCGGATGGAAGCGTGCGCGAGTGGGGTGGGGCTGATCCCGACACCACCAACAACCGCATGGAGCTCACGGCGGCGCTGACGCTGCTGCAGCTGCTCAAGACCCTGCCCCGGGACCCGGACCTGGCGATCCGCACCGATTCCAAATATCTGATTGACGGTTTCTCCCGTTGGATCAACGGCTGGAAGCGCAAGGGTTGGCGCACCGCCTCGGGCTCCCCCGTGCTGAACCGCGATCTCTGGGAGGCCCTGGATGCGGCTCGGCTCCCCAACCTGCCTTTGGCGTACGTGAAAGGCCACAGCGGCGACCCCGATAACGACCGCTGTGATGTGATTGCGGTGGCTTTTTCCAAGGGGCAGCAACCGTCGCTGGCCCAGGGGGAGGTGCCTTTGGCCGCCGCAGCGGGGGGCGTCGCAGCCCCGGCGCCAGAGCCCGCCCCCAAGCCGTTGCTGCAGTTGCTGAGCCGCCTGGAGTTGGCGGATCGCTTGGCGGCTGGTGGCTACGGCCTCAGCCTGATTGAGCTGGCCCAGGTGGTGGAGTTGCCGCTCGCCACCCTGGAGGGGCGCAGCGAGGCCTGGCGCTGGCGCGACTGGCTGGTGGTGCCCGGCGGTGGCGGCCGCTGGCGGTTGCACCGCGAGGCATCAGGATCGGAGCAGCGCGATGGCGGGGGTCCGGGCGATGGCTGACGTCGGCAGTGGTGGTCTTTATCGCCGCTTTGTGGGTCCGCTGCTGAGCCGCGACGACGGCGCCGATGCAGAACAGCTCAGCCAGCTCACCCTGCAGGCCCTGGCCCAGGTGTCACTGCGGCGCCAGTGGCCGCTGCTGAACACCACGCTGGCGGGCCTGGGTGCCGAGTTGCAACGGCCCGATCTGCGCTTGGAGCAGACCCTGTTTGGCTGCCGTTTCCGCAATCCCGTGGGTTTGGCCGCCGGTTTCGATAAGAACGCCGTGGCGGCCGGCATCTGGCATCTGTTTGGGTTTGGCTTTGCCGAGCTGGGCACGATCACCTGGCACGCCCAGCCCGGTAACCCCCGGCCGCGGCTGTTCCGCCTGGCGGCGGAGCGGGCGGCCCTCAACCGCATGGGCTTCAACAATGTGGGGGCCCAGGCGGCCCTGCGCACCCTGGAGCGCCAGAACCTACCGGCGGCAGGGCAGCGTCCGGCGGTGCTGGGCATCAACCTGGGTAAGTCGAAGGTCACGCCGCTGGAGCTGGCCCCCGACGACTACGCCTCCTCCCTGGAGTTGCTGGCGCCCCTGGCGGATTACGCCGTGATCAATGTGAGCTCCCCCAACACCCCGGGGCTACGGGAGCTGCAGGACGAGGTGCAGCTGCGCCGGCTGGTGGAGCGGCTGCGGCGGCTGCAGGCCTGCCCGCCGCTGCTGGTGAAGATCGCCCCCGACCTGGAGGACGAGGCCATCGATGCCATCGCCCGCATGGCCTACGAGGAGGGGCTGGCGGGGGTGATTGCCGTGAACACCAGCCTGAACCGCCTCGGCTTGGAGGAGCGCCGTATTCCCCAGACCGGCCGCACCCTGGCGGAGGAGGCCGGTGGGCTCAGTGGTGCCCCCCTGCGCGGCCGCGCCCTGGAGGTGCTGCGCCGGCTGCGGGCGGTGGCCGGGCCGGGCTTGCCGTTGATCGGGGTGGGGGGCATTGATTCCCCGGAGGTGGCGTGGGAGCGGATCTGCGCCGGGGCGTCGCTGATTCAGCTCTACACGGGCTGGATCTACGCGGGCCCCGAACTGGTGCCCGCGATCCTGGAGGGCCTGAGCCAGCAACTCGACCGCCATGGCTTCCGCAACATCAGCGAGGCGGTGGGGAGTGGAGCGCCCTGGCGCTGAGGCGAGACTGAGGGCTGCCCGGCGGGGGAATCCTCGATAGCTTGCGGGCAGCACGGGCAAGCGGGCGGTGGTGCTCTCGGGAGTTCAGGACCGCCTGGCGCCATGGCAGGCCTGGCTGTTCCCGCGGCGGGTGTACCTGGAGATCCAGGACCAGGCGCTGACGGGCCTGGCCTTGGAGGGCGAGGCCATTGGCTGGTGCGAAACCCTGCCGTTGCCGGAGGGCACCATCACGGCGGGGAGCCCGCAACAGCCCGAAGCCCTTGGAGATCTGATCGGAGACTGGTTGATCGAGCGCGGTTGGGCCGGGGCGCGGGTCCGGGCGGTGCTGCCCTGGCAGGCCACCGCTTGGCGTCGGCTGCGCTGGCCTGTGTCGGCCCCAGCTCAGCCCTTGGCGGATGCGCTCCCCTCTGACCTGGGGCCGCAGGCCTTCGGGGCCCCATTGGAGCAGTTGGATCTCTGCCTCGAGCCCGGCGAGGTGGTAGACGAGGCTCTCTTACTAGCGGCTCGGGCCGACCTGCTGGAGGCTTGGATCGCGGTCTTTGCCCAGGCGGGTCTGTGTCTGGATGGTTTGGAAGCTGCCGGGGTGTGTTGCCTACGGGCGGCGGCGGCCTCGTCGGCTCGGGTGCTGCTGTGTGCTGAATCCGAGCAGTGTTGGTTGGTGCTGCTTGGTGGGGGCTGGCCGCGGTGGCAGTGGCGATTGCCGGGCCCCTCGCAATCCGCTGACCTGATCGAAGCCCTGGGGCCGGCGTTGGCGTATTGCCGGCGCCAGGATCCGGCTGTGATGGCGGCCCCTCTGCTGCTGGTGGGCTCCGGGGCCTGTGGTGCTGACCCGCAAGCGTTGGTTGCCGCGCTGCAGGGGGCTGCGGCTGCCGGTGTGGAGCTGGTCGATCCCGTGGGAGCTGGTGGGTGGCGCGTGCTGCCCCACCGCCCCCTGGCGCTGCCCTGCGGAGCGCTGGGGTTGCTGTGGGGCCTGGCGGTGGCGGAGCCGATGCCATGACCCGGCAGGGCCTACGCCAACCCCTGGATCTGCTGCGGCAGCGGCGCCTGCAGCGGGGCTTGGCTCCCGCCGAGGCGGTGGGGCCGCTCCAGGCGGCTCCCCTGTGGCGCCGGGGGGCGACCTTGGGGGCCATTCCCCTGGCTGGGGTGATCGTCCTCGGATTGGTGCTGCAGGTGCAGCGCTGGCAGTTGGCGGGTGACGCGGCGACCCTCAGCTCGGTGCCCGAGCAGATCCAGGGCCTGGATGGTCGCCTGCAGCGCGCTCGCCGGCAACTGCGTCAGTTGGAGCGCAGCAGTGAAGGGTTGGCACGGGGGATCGTTGCGGTGCAATCGGGATCGGCGCTGCTCACGGAGTTGGCGCGGGTGACGCCCGGGGGAGTGCAGATCAATGCATTGCAGGTGCAAGGCGATCAATTGGTGCTCAAGGGGGTGGCGGTGGATCCCGTTGCCTTCCGCCGGGTGAATGCTTTGCAGCTGTTGTTAGCCCGTTCACCCCTGATCCAGTCCGGTGGGGTTCAACCCGTGAAGCTCAGCCGCGACAAGCCCGCCGATCCGTTGTCCTGGGAGCTCACAGCACGGTTTGCCAACCTCAAGCCCCTGGCGCAAGGGGCCGTGCTCGCCGAGCTTCAGGCCGATGGTTTGGCCCGGCGTGTCCAGGTGCTGCAGCGGGCGGGGGTGTTGCGGTGACCAACTTCCAAGGATCTGGGCCGGCGAGGGTGCGGCGGGAACAGGTGCTGCTGGGAGGGCCCGCGCTGTTGGGGGGGCTGTTGGCGATCGTCCTTGGGGCACTCTGGGTGGCTCCCCAGTGGCAAGGGCTGCAGGCGGATCAGCAGCGCTGGCAGGAGCTTCAGGCGGGTCGTGATCGGTTGCCGTTGCTGCGCCGGCAGCTTGCACAGCTCGAGCAGCGCCGCGAGCTGGCCGCCGCCAACAACCGGCAGATCCTTCGCCTCATCGCCGGCAGCGGCGATCTCACCACGCTCCTGGCTCTGTTGAGTGCCGAGGCGGCCGCCGCCGGGGTGGTGTTGGATCGCTATGAGCCCATCACGGCTGCAGCCCCCGGCTCCAGCGACTCGAAGTCAGCCACCCCACCAGCCAAGCCTGCCGCTGATCCGCTGTTGGCTCCGGGATGGATCAAAACCAGCATCCTGCTCACCGCCCGCGGCGGCGGGCCGCAGCTGGTGCAGTTCCTGCGGCGACTGGAGCGTCTATCCCTGCTTGTGGTGCAGAGCGATCTGGCCGTGAAGGCCGGAACCCCGGCGGAGATGCGCCTCAATCTCAGCCTCTACGGCGAGCGCAGGTCGCCGTAACAGCCGCAGCGTCGACCCTGGTGAGCTCGCCCGGGCATCGATACCATCCGAGCATCGCGCCTTGGCCTGAGACATGATCCGTCGCGGTTCGCTTGCGGCCTTTGGAGCCGCCGCCGCGATGGCCACCGCTGTGGGTGGGATCGCCGCCAGTGCCCAGTCTCCAGCGGTTGCACCGCCGGCGTTGTCGGGGCAGCCCCCTCAGGTTGGCGGCGCCCTACTGCTGCAGGTGCGGCGCAGCCCTGAGGGCGTCGAGGTGGTCGTTCAAGGGGTGGGTCCGGGGCCGGTGCTGCGTCAAGCTCAGGGCGCCAATGGCTGGCAGGGGGATCTGCAGCTCTCCAGCCCCTCGGGCCTGCGGCTGGGCCCTCAGACTCTGGCGTTGCCTGAGGCGGGGTTGCGTCAGGTGACCATCCAGGGCAGCGGCAGCAGTTACCGCCTCGAGGTGTCACCTCTGGCTGGGGTGCCCCTGGGGCGCCCGTTGGTCAGTGCCGATGGCCGCGACCTGATCCTGAGCTTCACGGCCCCCTCCGCCCCATCCACCCAGACGGGGCAGTTCAACCTGCGCCAGCCAGGGGCGTTGCCCCAGGCCAGTTATGCCCCACCGCTGCAGCCCCGGGCCGTGGCACCTCCCTTGGGGGATATGGCGGTGGGAACGATGGTGCTACGGAACCGCAGCTACCTCAGCCTGAGCGGCCCGCCGGTGACCATGACCCTGCGCAATGCTCCGGCCAAAGATGCCCTGATGGCCTTGGCCCAGATGGGTGGGTATGGCTTCGTGTACGTGGGTGATGATCCCCCTGCCACCGGGGCATCCGGAGCCGCCGCTGGTGCGTCGACGGCAGCCGCGTCGGCGACGCCAACCGTGTCGTTGGCGTTCCGCGGCGAAACCTACGCGCGCGCCATCAATGCGGTGCTGCTGGCCTCCGGTCTGCAGGCCAAGCAGGAGGGTCGCATGGTGATGGTGGGCCCCTCTGTGCAGTCGAAGACCTTCGGCGCCCAGCTCTCGAAGGTGTACCGGTTGAACCAGGCGTCGGCCGGTTCGGCGGCCGATTACCTGGCCAGCCTCGGGGCCCGCATGACCAAGGTCAACCTGATCACCAACACCGTCACCCAGGGGCAGTCCCAGGCCAACCAGGTGGCCGGTGGTGACGCGGTGCAGCAGACCAAGCGCGAGACGATCACCACCACGGAGACCTACGGCGCCGCGGCTGGCCCCCTGCGGGGCCTCAGCGGCACCACCGATTCCCGCCTGCAAACCGTCACCCTCGTGGGAGACCCCCAGGTGGTGGCGGTGGCGGAGAACTACCTGCGCCAGATCGACCTGCGGGAGCGGCAGGTGGCCCTGTCGGTGAAGATCCTCGACGTGTCCCTAGAAAACGAAGCGGCCGTCAAGAACAGCTTCGCGTTCCGCTACGGCAACAACTTCATCGTCAATGACGAGGGGCGCTTGATCGGCGCCTTTAACAATCGATTGCCCCCCACAGCCACTGGAATGGAGACCATTTCCGGTGGCTATCAATCCGGGAAAGCGGTGCAGACCAACGTCCAAAAAACAACTAACAGTAGTGGGACCACATCGAATGAAGTCCAGACCGTTGCTCCCACGAACACACCGTCACCGCTGAACCCATCCACTGGCTACGCCGTCGACAACTTCTACGACCTAGTGCGGGCGGCGATCGTCTCCAGCAGCACCAAGGTGCTGGCCAGCCCCACCTTGATCCTTAGCGAGAACGACGACCCGATCCAGGGGGGCAAGGAGGTGGCCCTTGCGGCCGCGGCTGCGGCGGCCGGTTCCAACACCGTGCTCAACACCGCCAGCATCGGACGCCCCTTCTCCAATGAGGCGTTTGTGACGGTGGGCTCCCAGGTGATCACCGATTACATCGTGCAGGCGGGGCAGAACGGAGCCCCTAACACCTGCCAGCCCCAGTTCGGCACGGAAGGGCTCACCTTCGGTGCCCGGGTGCTCAAGATCGACGACAACGGCTTTGTGTCGTTCGCGCTGTCGCCCTCCATCTCCGCCCGCGCCGGCGCCAACTCGGTGGAGCAGGTGGCTGGCTGCGGCCGCATCAACATCCTGCAGGTGCGGCGCCTGGACACCGGCACGGTGCGGGTGCGCGATGGCCAGACCCTGATC
>Ga0310330_100042_pt1 | contig 41128 bp, 42 predicted proteins | sample LakMicDCLTotalB5_FD_195544 | JGI IMG/M metagenome (GOLD analysis project Ga0310330, IMG submission 195544) | Enriched freshwater cyanobacterial communities from Lake Michigan, Michigan, United States - MI23.DCL.Total.B5 (v2) (version 2) | ecosystem: Environmental > Aquatic > Freshwater > Lake... | reverse complement strand
CTCAGCGCCGCCGTCTCGCGGCCCACGATCCAGCTCAGGGCCTGCCGCGCCGGGGCGAGATCGGTATCGGCTGGATCGCTCTGTGCCGGCAGCTGCCGCAGCACCTGGCGCACCGCCTGCTCCAGGCTGCGGCCCGCCAGGGCGCTGGCCAGGGCGATCAGCAGCAGGGGTGTGGCGGCGGGTTGCAACCGCGTCAGCTGCTCCAGAGCCCAGCCCGTCAGGCCGCTGCCGACCACCAGAAGCAGCGTGATCCACAGCCCCGCCAGGCGCAGCAGGCCGGGCTGATCACCAGCCCAGGCCTCAGCCAGCCGCCGCAGCCGCTGGATCCACCAGCCCATCACCACCACCGGGTGCGGGCACCAGCGGGGATCGCCCACCAGCCGGTCGAGACCGGCGGCGGCGATCACCAGCAGCCAGGGGTTCAGGCCGCCTTCAGCCAGGAGAACATCGAACGCAGACCCTTGCCCACTTGCTCGATCGGGTGCTGGGAGTCGCGGTCACGGATCTTCTGCATCTCCGGCTTGCCGGCGTCGCACTCGGCCACGAAGTTGCGGGCGAAGGTGCCGTCCTGGATGTCCGCCAGGATGCGCTTCATCTCGGCCTTGGTGTCGGCGGTGATCAGGCGCGGGCCGCTCACGTAATCGCCGTATTCAGCGGTGTTGGAGATCGAATCGCGCATGGCGGTGAGGCCGCCCTTCACCATCAGATCCACGATCAGCTTCACTTCGTGCAGGCACTCGAAGTAGGCCAGTTCAGGCTGATAGCCCGCTTCCACCAGGGTTTCAAAGCCCGCCTTCACCAGCTCGGAGAGGCCGCCGCAGAGCACGGCCTGCTCACCGAACAGGTCGGTTTCGGTTTCTTCCTTGAAGTTGGTCTCCAGGATGCCGGCGCGGGTGCCGCCGATGCCCTTGGCGTAGGCCATGGCCAGACCGCGGGCATGGCCGGAGGCGTCCTGATGGATGGCGAACAGGGCGGGCACGCCCATGCCGTTTTGGTATTCCCAGCGCACGGTGTGGCCGGGGCCCTTGGGGGCGATCATCACCACGTCCACATCGGCCGGGGGCTTGATCAGCTCGAAGCGGATGTTGAAGCCGTGGGCGAAGCTCAGCACCTTGCCAGCGCTGAGGTGGGGGGCGATTTCCTTGTCGTAGACAGCCTTCTGGAATTCATCGGGCAGCAGCACCATGATCCAGTCGGCCTTGGCGGCCGCATCGGCCACGCTCAGCACTTCGAGGCCATCGGCCTTGGCCTTCTCGGCCGAGCGGCTGCCCTCGTAGAGGCCCACCACCACGTTCACGCCGCTGTCTTTGAGGTTGAGGGCGTGGGCGTGGCCCTGGGAGCCGTAGCCGATGATGGCCACCGTCTTGCCGTTCAGCAGGCTGAGGTCGGCGTCGGTGTCGTAATAGAGCTTGGCCATCGGGGCTGCGTCGGACTGGGCAAAGAGCGAGCTTACGCAAACGCCCTCTGGCCCTCTCCCTGCTCAGCCTCAGGCTTCGGTGGGATGGGCGATCACGCGGTCGATCAGGCCATACTCCACCGCCTCGGCGGCGCTCATGAAGTAGTCGCGGTCGGTGTCCTTCTCGATCTTGGTGAGGGCCTGACCGGTCATGTCCGCCATGCTCTGGTTCAGCATGTCCTTGATGCGCAGGATCTCGCGGGCCTCGATCTCGATGTCGCTGGCCTGGCGCTGGCTGGTGCCCCCCAGGGGCTGGTGAATCATGATCCGGCTGTGGGGCAGGGCCAGACGCTTGCCCTTGGTGCCAGCCCCCAGCAGGAAGGCCCCCATCGAGGCGGCGAGGCCCACGCAGATGGTCACCACGTCGGATTTCACGTACTGGATGGTGTCGTAGATCGCCAGGCCGGCGGTCACCGATCCCCCGGGGGAGTTGATGTACAGGTAGATCGGCTTGGAGTTGTCCTCCGAGTCGAGGTAGAGCATCTGCGCCACCAGGCTGTTGGCGATGGCGTCATTCACCTCGGAGCCGAGGAACAGGATCCGCTCCACCCCGAGGCGGGTGTAGATGTCGACCCAGCGCTCGTACTGGCTGCCGGGCAGGCGGTAGGGAACGCTGGGGGTGCCGATGGGCATGGCGGAGAGGGCGGTGGATCCGGGTTGGTCCGGAGATGAAGGGTGTGGTGTGGAGAGAGGCCGCGATGGCGGACCGCGCGGTCAGCTGATTCCCGGGTTGCCGGGGCTGACGCCGGCGCCGGCGGGCACCGGTGTGGGCAGTTGTTTCTGGCTGGTGAGCACCCGATCGATCAGGCCGTACTCCAGCGCCTCCTGGGCGGTGAGGTAAGTCATGCGGTCGGAATCCTTGGAGAGCTGCTCGATGCTCTTGCCGGTGTTCGTCGAGAGCATCTCGAGCATGGTCCGCTTGTTGTGCAGCACCTCCTTGGCCCGGATCTGGATGTCGCTGGCCTGGCCGCGGGCACCGCTGCGGGGCTGGTGCAGCACGATCGAGGCGTGGGGCAGGGCCGCACGGTGGCCCTTGGTACCGGCGCTGAGGATCATCGCGGCGGTGCCCATGGCCTGGCCGATGCAGATGGTGTGCACCGGCGGCTTCACGTAGCGCAGGGTGTCGGCGATGGCGAAGGCCTCGGTTTCAAAGCCGATGGCGTCGCCCGAGTACCAGCTGGTGCCGGTGGAGTTGATGTAGAAGAAGATCGGCTTCTCCGGGTTGTCGAACTCCAGATAGAGCAGCTGGGCAATGATCAGCTCGGTGACGTCAATGCCCATCTGGCGCTTGGCGTCGTCGTCGCTGAACAGCGGCAGGCCCAGATAGACGATGCGCTCCTTGAGCAGCAGCGAGGGCAGGTCCGGCGGAGGGGTGCGCATCACGGCGGAATCGCCGTAGTAGGGAGCTGACACCGACATCCGCGGATTCACTGCAGGCCTGAAGCCGGAGCCTAGCGGGGGGTGGCGGTGTCCTGATCGCCCTTGGTGGACCGTTTGGGGCTGGATTTGCTGCGGCTGCGTGCCGCGCTGGGCTCCAGCGGTTCGGCGCCATCCAAGCGTCCGAACACCATCCGGCCGGTGGGAGTCTGCAGGGCGCCGGTGATCGTCACCGCCAGCCGCTCGCCACTGCGGCCGTGGGCGCCATCCACCACCACCATCGTGCCGTCCTCCAGATAGCCCACCCCCTGGTGGGATTCCTTGCCGTCGCGCACGATCTTGAGGTTGAGCTCATCACCGGGTTGCACCTCGGGCCGCAGGGCGATCACCAGCTCACTCAGGTTCATCACCTTGAGGCTCTGCACCTCGGCCACCTTGGCCAGGTTGTAGTCGGCGGTGAGCAGGGTGCCGCCGGTGTCCTCCGCCAGTTTCAGCAGCTTGTCGTCGACACCGTTGCCCTCGTAGCGGGTGGTGTTCACCACCAGACGGCGGCCGTAGCGCTCCCGCAGGTCGCTGAGCAGCTTCAGGCCGCGCCGTCCCTTGGCGCGCTTCTCGGTGTTGCTGGAATCCGCCAGGGCCTGCAGTTCATCGATCACCGACTGGGCCACGATCACCTGGCCCTCCAGCAGGCCCGACTCCAGCAGGCCGCGAATGCGGCCATCGATGATCACGCTGGTGTCGAGGATTTTGGCGGTGGCCGGCATCAGCACGCCATCGGCCACCAGCAGGGCCTCGGCATTGCTGGGGTTGAACAGCCGCAGCAGGGTGCGGCCATGCACCTCCGCCAGGTTGTAGCCCGACACGCCGAAGAACACATTGGCGGCAACGGCCGCTAGGGGCTTCACCAGCACCAGCTCCCAGGGGAGCGAGAGGAACAGGATCGGCGAGATCAGCAGGTTGGCCACCAGCAGGCCCAGGATCAGACCCACGGCGCGGCTCACCAGCAGGTCGGTGGGCATGCTGCGCACCTGCTCCATCAGCCGCCGTCGCAGCCGCTGGAACACCACGCCCGCCAGCAGGCCCGCCAAGGCGCCGGCACCGCCAAGGATCCAGCTCAGCTGCTCCAGGTTGTCGATGCGGATCAGCTGCTGCTCCGGCAGCAGATCCACCCCCAGCCAGCCGGCGGCGGCGCCGGACACCACGAAGAGCACCAGGATGAGGCTGTCCACCATGGCTGGTGCTGTGGCTGCCGCGAGCTCTGAACAGGCAGCATGCCCCATCCCGGGGGCTTTGGCCCGGGGAGGTAACCGGCCTTCAGCGGCCAGCTGGCCGCCCCGTAGCGCCTATCTGCACATCCCGTTCTGCCACCGGCGCTGTTTTTACTGCGATTTCCCGGTGGTGCCCCTGGGGGATCGGGCCGGCGCCGCCCCGGGCCAGCCCGGCAGCGCCTCCATCGCCCATTACCTGGCTCAGCTGCTGGAGGAGATTGGTGCCGCCCCGGCGGGGCCTCCCCTCTCCACGGTGTATGTGGGTGGGGGCACCCCCTCGCTCTTGGCGCCATCGCAACTGCAGCAGCTGCTGGGGGCCCTGCGCCGCCGCTACGGCATCGCCCCCGGCGCTGAACTCACCCTGGAGCTGGATCCCGCCAGCTTTGATCAGAACCATCTGCAGGGCTATCTGGCCGCCGGCATCAACCGGGTGAGCCTGGGGGTGCAGAGCTTCGATGACGCCGTGCTGGCGCAGCTGGGTCGTCGCCATCGCCTGACGGACGTGCAGGAGGCGGCGGACTGGCTGCGAGCGGCCCAGGGGCGCGGGCAGCTCAGCAGCTGGAGCCTCGATTTGATCCAGGCGTTGCCGGGCCAGACCCTGGGGGGCTGGCGTCAGCAGCTGCGGCAGGCCCTCACCCTGGGCCCACCTCACCTCTCGATCTACGACCTGATCGTGGAGCCGGGCACCGTGTTCGAGCGCTTGGAGCGGCGCGGCCAGTTGGATCTGCCGGAGCACGACCTGGCGGCGGATCTGCAGGAGTGCAGCGTGGCGCAGCTGGCGGCCGCCGGCTACGGCCACTACGAGATCTCCAATTACGCCCTACCGGGCCATGCCTCCCGCCACAACCGCGTCTATTGGAGCGGCGCCGGTTGGTGGGGCTTCGGGCTCGGCGCCACCTCCGCCCCCTGGGGCCTGCGCCAGGCCCGCCCGCGCACCCGTGAGGCCTACGGCGCCTGGCTGCAGCAAACCCTGCAGCAGGGTGAGGCCTTTGCCGAAGCCCTCGGTGACGGGATGCCCTTCGATGAGCGGGTGCTGGTGGGTCTGCGCCGGCGGGAGGGGGTGGCGCTGCAGGCCCTGGCGGATCAGGCGGGCGTGTCGGCGCCGGCCCTGGCGGCCCTGTGCCACCGCTGGCAGCCGTTTGTGGAGCAGGGCTTGCTGCGCCGCGAAGGGCCCCGCTGGCGGTTGAGCGACCCCGAGGGCCTGGCCCTCAGCAATGCGGTGCTGCGGGAGTTGATGGGGTGGTCGGAGGCGTGGGAGCCGGTTGCGGCTGCAGGCCCGCCACCCAGCCCCTAAGGGCCGTAATGCACAGCTCGCGTCCCGCCAGCAGCGGCGGGCAGAACGGGGGCTGGCGTTCGGTGAGGCCCAGCAGGTCAGCGGTGACGCGCACCTGACCGTCGCACTGCTCGCCGGCGCCGATGCCGATCACCGGAAGGGTGAGCTCCGCGCTCAAATCCGCCGCCAGCTCCTGGGGCACGTGTTCAAGCACCAGCGCAAAGCAGCCGGCGGCCTGCAAATCGCGGGCCTGCCGCTTGAGCCGCTCCTGGCTGATGGGGTCCTTGGCCTGGCGGCGGTAGCCCAGTTGGTGCACGGACTGGGGGGTCAGCCCCAGATGCCCCATCACCGGAATGCCGCTGCGCACCAGCCGATCCACCACCTGCAGGGTTTCCGGTTCGGCTCCCTCCAGCTTCACGCCTGCGGCGGGACTGTCCTTCAGCACCTGGCCGGCGGCGGCCACCGCCGCATCGGCTCCGCACTGGTAGCTGAGGAACGGCAGGTCGGTGATGATCAGCGGCCGCTGGTCGGCAGGGCGCTGCAGGCCGCGCCCCACGGCGCGGGTGTGCAGGATCATCTCCTCCAAGGTCACCGGCAGGGTGGTGGCGTGGCCGAGCACCACCATCGCCAGGGAGTCGCCCACCAGGATCACATCGGCGCCAGCCTGTTCCACGAGGGCGGCAGAGAGCGCATCCCAGGCCGTGAGCACCGCAATTGGCCGGCCCTCCTGCTTGCAGATGCGCAGATCAGCTGGTCGCACGCCGTGAGCCCCTCACCGCCGAGGCCCATTGCTAGCATCCGCACGACTCGGACCCACGCGGCCCGGACGCCTAAATCTGGTCAGAACCGGAAGGGAGCAGCCACACGGGATGCTCCAGGCAGGCGTGGATTCCGGGTCACCCTCTTGCTCTAGCCCTGGCGGCGGTTCAGCAGAAACGACGGAATGGCTGCACCGGGAGGCTCGCTCTCGGATCCGGAGGCGTTGATGAAGCTGCCAAGGGCCCGCTCTGGGCGGTAGGCACCGCCGCCTTCGAAACCCGTGGCGATCACGGTGACGTGGATTTCGCCCTCGAGGCGCTCATCCACCACGGCCCCCACGATGATGTTGGCCTCGGGATCCACCACGTCGTAAATCACCTCCGAGGCGGTGGTCATGTCCTCCAGGGTCATGTCCTTGCCGCCGCTGATGTTGATCACGCAGCCTTTGGCGCCATCGATCCGGGCCGACTCCAGCAGGGGGCTGCTGATGGCGGCCTGAGCGGCCTCGCTGGCGCGGGAGCGACCGGAACCCACCCCCAGCCCCAGCAGGGCGGTGCCGGCGTCGGTCATCACCGAGCGCACATCGGCGAAGTCGACGTTCACCAGGCCGGGCTTGGTGATGATGTCGCTGATGCCTTTCACGCCCATGCGCAGCACGTCGTCGGCGGCGCGGAAGGCGTCCTGCAGCGGTGCGCCGGCGATGGCTTCCCGCAGCCGGTCGTTGGGGATCACGATCAGGGTGTCCACGTGCTCCGACAGGCGGGCGATGCCCTCCTCGGCCTGGCGCATGCGGCGGCGCCCCTCGAAGCCGAACGGTTTGGTGACGATGCCCACGGTGAGAGCGCCACATTCCTTGGCCACCTCCGCCACCACCGGTGCGGCGCCGGTGCCGGTGCCGCCACCCATGCCGGCGGCGATGAACACCAGGTCGGCCCCCTGCAGGGTTTGCGCCAGGTCGCTGCGGGATTCTTCAGCCGCCTTCTGACCGATGGCCGGGTTGCCGCCGGCCCCCAGGCCCCGCGTGAGCTTCTGACCCAACTGGACGCGCTGCTTGGCGGACGACTGCAGCAGCGCCTGGGCATCGGTGTTGAGCACCCGGTAGCCCACCCCCTGCAGATCCGAGGCGATCATGCGGTTCACGGCGTTGCTGCCGCCGCCGCCCACGCCGATCACTTCAATGCGAGCCGATTGACTGGGCACGATGCCGCCGCTTCCGTTGGTAGTGGCACTGAAGCCTTCAGGTGCGATCTCCATGGAAGGTCCCATGCCGTTGGTGCTGCGCAGCATTATGTCGTTGATCCGCGCGATCAGATGCCGGAGTCAGCACACCTTTGCCGGGCCGCTTAGGGCACGCAACCGGCTGTCACCGTTTGCTGGTGAACCGGCTTAGTCGCGTCCGGTGGGTGCTGCTGCAGGTGGTGTGCCAGGGGCGGTGGGCGGTTTGGCCTGCCGGGTGGCTTCGGCGATGCTGAGGCGCGGTTTGCCGGGGAGCCCCAGTTCCGGTTGTTCCGGATCGCTGAGGTCGATCGACTGCACCTTGAGGTTGCGGATCTGTCCGGGCAGGTGTGTCGACAGGTGGCGCAGCACCTCCAGGCGTCTGGGCAGGCGCTGATCCGGCGGCCCCAGATGCACATCCCCCAGGGCCGCGGTGCGCAGCCAGAGGCTGCCATTGGGCTCGAAGCGCACCTGTTGCAGGGCGCTGCCCAGGCTGCGCTGTTCCCCCAGCACCAGGGCCAGCTGGGGCCGCAGCCGCTCCTGCCAGCCCAGCACCTGCACCTGGGGTGCGGCGTTGCCGCTGCCCCCCTGGTGCTGCCGGCTGGTCATCCAATTGCCGAGCCGATCCACGTAGCCCCGCTCCAGACCGCGGTTGCTGCGGCGCTCCGCGCTGGCCACAGCTTGCCGGTCCACCAGGGTGATGCGTAGCCGCGGCGGCAACATCAGCCGGCTCACCTGCACTTGCTCCACCGGCAAGCCAGCGGAGAGCCGCTCCGCCAGCACCTGGGGCTTGAGCTGAAGCAGCTGGAGCGGCAGTTGCAGCTGGCCCTCACGGATCACCTGGTCGCGGCTCACCTGGCGGCTGCCCACCACTTCGATCTGCCCAGGGCTGCGCAGCACCCAGCCCTGGCGCAGCAGCGCCCAGCTGAGCCCCCCCGCGACGCCGCTGAGCACCAGGATCCGCCACAGCTGCTGGAGGCGTTCCCGCCGCCGTTGCTGGCGCAGTTGCTTGCGGCGTTCGGGTGCCAGCTGGGCCCGGGCCGGGGTGGTGGGACTCACAGCTCGCAGCGGGAGCGGGCCATCAGTTCCGCCATCCAGCGACGGGCACGGTCGGCGTCGGCGAAGGGCACATCCTCTTGCTCACCGCCACCCACCAGCCGCAGGCGGCAGGCCCCCTGGGACTCCTCGGTGAGGGGGGCTTCGCCGGAGCCCAGAGCCAGCAGCTCCACCATCTCCAGCCCCTTCACCACAAAGCTGCCCTTGGTGGTGAGCTTGCCGGATTCGAAGACGCTCCAACTGACCACGCCATCGATCAGGCGGGCACCGCCGCAGTCGTCGAGCTTGGAGAGTTCCGCCCCCTCCGCCCAGGCGCGGAAGAGGTGTTGGCGCCGCCGCTCCAGCCAGCCCAGGGCTGTGATCAGCGGGAACACCACCAACAGCGGCAGCCACAGCAGGCCGTGACTCATGCGGCTTGGAGCCCCCCGGCGGCGCTGGAATGCTCCGATTCTTGCGCCAGCTGCACCAATTGGTGCACCAACTCCTCCAGCGGCACACCACTGGCCTCCCACAACATCGGGTACATGCTCTGGCTGGTGAAGCCCGGCAGGGTGTTGATCTCGTTGAGCCAGAGCTCACCGCTGGCCTCGCTGTAGAAGAAATCCACCCGGGCCAGGCCAGACGCCCCCACGGCGCGGCAGGCGGCGATGGCCATGGCCCGCGCCCGTTCGCCTAGGTCGGCTGGCACCTGGGCGGGAATCACGGTGTGGCTTTTGCCCTCGCTGTACTTGGTGTCGTAGTCGTACCAGTCGGCCTCGAAGCAGATCTCCCCCAGCACCGAGGCGTGCATCTGCCGCTGACCCAGCACCGCGCATTCCAGTTCGCGGGCGCTCACCCCCTGCTCCACCACCAGGCGAGGGTCATGGCTGGCGGCCAGCTTCAGGCCCGCCAGCAACTCGGCCCGGTTGGTGGCCTTGCTGATGCCCACGGAGGAGCCGAGGTTGGCCGGCTTGATGAAGCAGGGGTAGCCCAGGTGCTGCTCCAGCCGTAGCACCAGGGCCTCCGGCGTCTGTTGGAGCTCCTCGGCCTCCACGCAGGCGTAGGGCACCTGGGGGAGCCCAGCGGCGGCGAAGGCCGCCTTCATGGCCTGCTTGTCCATGCCTACGGCCGAACCCAGCACCCCGGATCCCACAAAGGGCACCTGCATCAGGCTGAACAGGCCCTGGATCGTGCCGTCCTCACCATTGGGACCATGCAGCACCGGCACCCACACCTGGATGTCCAGGGCCCCTTCCGGGAATCCCTGAAACCCGGGCCGCAGAGGGGCCGCCGGCAGGTCGCCGGCCATGGCCGGGCTGCCCTTGGCCAGCACCGCATCGGCCACGGCGGGTGGCCACCAATGTCCCCACTGGTCGATGTAGAAGCAGCGCAGCTGATAACGCTCCGCGTTAGCCCCGCGCCGCAGGGCTGCCGCCACGGTGTTGGCCGAGCGGATCGATACCGCGTGCTCCCCGGAGACCCCGCCAAACACCAGACCCAGCTGCAGGGGAGAGGCGGCCATAGACACGACTTTGCGGCGCCAACCGTATCAGCGATCGCCGGGCTGACCAGGGGCTTGGCGGCCTACCAGGGGTCCTGGTCGAGGGGTTCCACATCCAAGGGCGCTTCATCGCGCACGTAGCGCCTCCGGGGCGACTCACCCATGGGATCGCGGCGGACCTCCAGCGGCTCACGGCGCGGGTCAGGACGCGCATCCAACGGGTCGTCGTCGAGGTAACGCCGCTGCCGCAGCGGTTCCCGCTCGCGGCGCTGATCCACCTCCACGTAGTCGTAATCGTCCTCCGCTTCGAAGCGGCGGTTGGTGGCGGGCTGGATGCGGCGTTGCTGCTCCTGGGCGGTGGGCTGGCCCGCGGCCAGCTGGTTCTCCACCGGCACCGCGTTGAGGCGGTAGCGCTCGCGCTCCTCCTGCTCCCAGCTGGGGCCGCCCACACCGAGCTTCTCCAGCAGGCCGGTGCCCAGTTGCTTGAGCTTCTCTTCGGCCCCTTCGTAAACAATGATCCGGTCGGGGCCGCTACTCACGATTTCCTCCACCGTGAGCTCCCAGGTGCTCAGCACCCCTTCCCCCAGCAGCGGCACCCCCAGGGCGCCGAGCACCAGGCTGGAGAGCTCACCGGTTTCGATATCGAAGCTGAAGCCCAGCACGCGCCCCAGCTGCTCACCGGCTTCGGTCACCACCTGGCAGTTGATCACCTTTGAGTAGCGGTCGGGGTTGAAGCCCTCCGACAGCGAATCGGCCGAATCCACCAAGATCACGTCACCCACCTGACGGATGCTCTGCAGCGGCATCCAGCGGGGCAGGCCAGGCAGGAAGCGGGTCAGCGGGTTGTCCCGCAGGCCCAGGGCCACCACTTCGCGGCGGTCGATGTCCACCACCACTTCGCCCACTACCCCGAGGCGCCGGCCCGTGTCACGGGTGATCACCTGGGTACCCATCAGCTCCGAACGCAGCCAGAGCCGATCGCTCGGGGTGGCGTTGGGGTCGCTGCCGGTGGGGGTGGTTGTCATGGGCGCATTGTGGCCGAGGGTTAAGGGGCTTTCCTCAGGCTGCCGGTGGTAATCCCACCACCTGGGTGTGGGCGCCGCGGGCCTGGGTGACGCCGATGGTGCGGGTGGCGGCGCCGATCATCGGGCGGCGGTGGCTCACCACCATGAACTGGGCCGCATTGGCCTGGCGGGCGATCAGGGCCGCTAGCCGTTCCACATTCACCCCATCTAGGAAGCTGTCCACCTCATCGAGGGCATAGAAGGGTGACGGGCGGAACTGCTGCAGGGCAAACAAGAAGCTGAGGGCCGTGAGCGATTTCTCGCCGCCGCTCATCGAGGCCAGCCGCCGCACCGCCTTGCCCTTGGGGTGGGCCACCAGGTTGAGCCCCCCCTCCAGCGGCGCTTCGCTGTTTTCCAGTTGCAGGAAGCCTTCGCCATCGGAGAGGCCGGCGAAGATCTCGCGGAAGTGGCCGTCCACGGCGTTGAAGGCCTCCATGAAGGCCTCCTGGCGCAGGGTGGCCACGGTTTCGATGCGCAGCAGCAGTTCCTCGCGCTCCTTGCAGAGCACATCCAGCCGCTCCTGCAGATCCCCCAGCCGTTGCTCCAGCTCCTCCAGCTCCTGCAGGGCGAGCATGTTCACCGGCTCGAGCGCCTCCATGCGCTGTTGCAGGGTGCGCAATTCCGCCTGCAGGGCCTCCAGGCCATTGCCGCGCACCTCCTCGGGGATGTCCGGCAGCGGATCGGGCAGCTCCCGTTGCAGCTGCTCCAGCCGCTGGCCGCTGCTGCGCTCCTGCTCCGCCAGGGCCTGCAGTTCTTCCCCCAGGCGCTGCAGTTCCCACTCCTTCTGCTGCAGGGTCTGCCGCTGCAGGGCCAGCTGGGCCTCGGCCTGATCCCGCGCCCGGCGCCGCTCCCCGAAGCGCTCCTGCAGCTCCTGCTGCTGGGCTTCCAGGGCGGTGCGCCGCTCCTGGTCGGCTTGGTGCTGCTGCTTCCACTCCGCCCGTTCCGCCAGCAGGGCATTCACCGCCTGCACCAGCCGCTGCTCCTCCTGGGCCAGGGCCTCCAGCTGGCTGTTGAGCCGCTCCGCCGCCAGGCCCCGTTCGCGCCGCGCCGCCAGCAGGGCGTCGCGTTGGTGGCGGGCGCTGTTTAGGGCCGCGTCGGCCGCCTCCAGCTCCTGCTGCAGCCCCTGCCAGCGTTCGCTGTCGCCACTGGCCTGGGCGGTGGCCTCCTGGGCCTCCAGTTCGCTGAGGGCCTGCTGCAGTGGACCCAGCTCGGCCACCAGCTCCTGCAGCCGCCGTTGCCCCTGGGTCTGATCGGCCTCGATCTGGGTGATGCGCTGGCCGAGCTGCTCGCGCCGCTGCTGCAGGGGACCGCTGGCCCGTTGGGCGGCGGTGCGTTCCGCTTCGAGGGCGGCGCGGCGCTGCTCCTGCTGGCTGAGCTGCGGCCGGAGCTGGTCGAGGGCCTGGCCCAGTTCAGCCTCCTTGCGCTGGCTGGCCGCCAGGGTTTCCCCCAGCTCCAGCAGACGCCGTCGCAGTGGTTCGGCTTCATCGGCCTCGCTGGCGGCGCCGAAGCTGAGCTGGTTGCCGCGCTGCTGCAGGCTGCCACCGGTCATGGCACCGCTCTTCTCGAGCAGTTCGCCATCGAGGGTTACCGCCCGGCAGCGGCCCAGTTCGCGGCGGGCGCTGGCCAGGTTGTCGAACACCAGGGTGTCGCCGAACACGTAGCGGAACACCTCGCCGTACACCGGCTCGAACCGCACCAGATCCACGGCCCGACCCACCAGGCCGTCGGCGCCAGCCCCCGACCCCCGCTGCAGGGCGGCAGCGCCGCTGCCACCGCCAGAGCCGTTGCCGCGGATCTTGTTCAGCGGCAGGAAGGTGAGGCGCCCGGCGCGGCGGCTCTTGAGCAGGTCGATGGCGCGGGCGGCGATGCGGTCGTCATCCACCACCACCTGGCCCAGCCGGGCGCCGGCGGCCACCTCCAGGGCCAGGCGGTGCCGTTCCTCCACCTCCGCCAGCTGGGCCACCGGGCCATGGATGCCCTCCAATCCGGCCTCCAGCAGCAGCCGCAGGGCGCCGGTGCCGCGGCTTTCCTGCAGGGTTTCGCGGCGGGACTCCAGCCGCGCGATCTCCCGCTCCAGGGTCCCCTGCTCCTGCTCCAGCCGCTGCCGGGTCCGCTGCTGCAGGGCTAGGGCTTCCACCAGCTCCTGGGCGCGGGTCTGCTCCCGCTGGAGGGTGTGGAGCAGCTGTTGCCATTCCCCCTCCAGTTGGCTGAGGGAGCTGCTCATGCCATCGCTGCTGGCGGCGTCCTCCTGCAGCTGCAGCTGCAGCTCGCTGAGCCGCTCCTGTTCCTGCCGGAGCCGTTCGCTCCATTGCTGTTGTTCGGCCTGCAGGGGGGAGAGCTGGCTTTGCAGTTCGTGCCGGCGACGGCTGCGTTGCTTCTGCTCCTCCAGCCAGCTGCCGCTGCGGCCCGCCACCTCGCCGAGCCGGCGGCGTGACAGCTCCACCGCCGCTTCGCCGCTGCGGCAGGCCTCCTCGGCCCGATCGAGTTCCGCCTGGTCGTCAGCGCCGGCCAGGGCGATCTGCTGCTGGCGCAGGTCGCCCTGCTGGCGGGTGAGCTCCTGGCGCTGCCGCTGCAGGTCCTCGGCGCTCAGTTGGTGCTTCTCGGCCTGGCGGGCCAGCTCGCGGCCACTGGCTTCGAGCCCCGCCAGTTCCGACTGCACCGCCAGCAGGCTGTCTTCGCCCAGGCCCTTCACTTCGGCCTGCAGTTGCTCTAGCGCCTGGCTGCTCTGCTCCAGGGCAGTGCGCGCCGCGGCGATGGCGTCGCGGTCGCTTTGTTGCTGGCGCCCCAGCGCCTGCTGGCGGCTCTGCAGCTGCCGCAGATCCTCCTGGGCCTGCTCGAAGCCGAGCACCTGCTCCTGCAGCCGGCCCCGTTGGAAGCGCTCGCGCAGGTCTTGATAGGTGCGGGCCTTGGCGCAGTCGCGTTCGAGCTTCTGGCGCGACAGCAGCAACTCCTGCTGCACGATGGCGCAGCGCTCCTCCCGCTCCTGCACTTCCGTGAGCTTGGAGCGGGTCTGGTCGATGCGGGAATCGAACAGGGCTACCCCCGCCAATTCATCGATCAGCCCGCGCCGGTCGCGGGAACTCATCGACACGATGCGGGTCACGTCGCCCTGCATCACCACGTTGCTGCCCTCGGGATCCACCCGCAGCCGGCGCAACTGGGTTTGCAGCTGCTGCAGGTTGCAGGACACGCCGTCGGCGCTGTAGCTGCTGGCATAGGTGCCGCCGGGGGCGATCCGCAGCCGCCGCGTCACCGTCCACTCCTGCTGGCCCGGCTGAATCCAGGGGCCCTCGTCGCTGGGTTCCAGCCCCGCCTCCGCGTCGTCGGGCCGCCAGTCGCTCAGGTCGAAGCGCACCGACACGACGGTTTCGGCCGCCTTGCCCTGCTTGAGCATGGCGCTGTTCACCAGGTCGGGCAGCCGTTCCGCGCGCATGCCACGGCTGCTGGCCAGGCCGAGGCAGAACAGGATGCCGTCCAGGATGTTGCTCTTGCCCGAGCCGTTGGGGCCCGTGACCACCGTGAACCCCTGGTCGAGCGGGATCGTCATCGATCCGCCGAACGACTTGAAGTTGGTCAGCTCTACCTGATTGATGTGAACCAACAGGCCCGAGCGCCGAGCACCAGCAAGGTAGCCGAACCCCTGACGTTTTCAAGCAACCGTCCTTACCGTGGGGAGAGAACATGGCGCGCCATGGAACACGACACCCCGAGCAATGGCTACGGCGGCGATGGCGCGGCCCCTGCGGCCGCTGCGCCCCCTGAGGCCGCGGTGGGCGACGCTGTGGACACGCCTCAGGCCGGTGCAGCCCAGTTTCGTGAGCGCTTCGAGAGCCTGCTGCCCACCATCCAGCGGGAATGGCCCGAGGTGGCGCGTCACACCCTGGAGGCCACCCGCGGCAGTTTCGACACTGTGGTGGAGGTGATCGCCCGCCAAACCGGCAGCACCAGCGAAGGCATCAAGGAACAGCTGCTGGAGCTGGTGCAGGTGAGCGGCGATCAGGTGCATCAGCTGGCGGATTCGCTGCGGCCCCTGGAGGAGCAGCTGGAGACCCTGCTGGATGATCTGCACCACACCCTGCGGCCGCGGATTGAAAAGCCCGTGCGCGATCGGCCTTTGATGGCCCTTGGAATCGCCGCTGGTGTGGGCCTGATCACCGGCCTGCTGTTGGCCTCTGGCCGGCGTTCAGCATGAGCGCCGCCACACCCAATGGCTCGACGGATGACCGGGGCGATGCCGTGACCGACCGCCAGGACTCCCGCGGTGAGCGCCGCCGCTCCACCCTCCCCCTGCAGGCGGCCTCCCGGGTGACAGGCCTGGTGGGTTCGGTGATGGATCTGCATGTGCGCATCGCCCTCAAGGAGGCGGACCGCGAGAAGCGCCGGCTGATCTCCGGTGTGGTGCTGCTGGCCGGCGGCCTGGCGACCCTGCTGCTGGCCCTGGTGGCGGCTGAGCTGGCCCTGGTGCTGTGGTGCCACCTGCAGCTGGGGTGGAGCTGGATGCAGGTGGCCCTGGCCCTGATGGGGCTGAATCTGTTGCTCACCGGCGCCATGCTGCGCATCGGTGGTTGGCTCACCCGCGGCCCCTACCTGCCGGAAACGATGGCCGGCCTCACGAAGACGACACGGGCCCTGCTCGGCCGTTGAGCCAGCGGCACAGCGGCGGCAGGGAGAGCCCCTGCACCAGCAGGTTGAGGATCACCACGATGAACACAATGCTTTGGGCGTTGTGGGCCAGCGCTGTGGCCGCACCCGCCGGCAGGCCCCGCAGGTTGGGGATCGCCTGCACCACATTGAACGAGAGGGCCAGCGGCACGGCGCCGCGCATGCCACACCAGCTGATCAGCAGGCTCTCCCGCCAGGAGAAGGGGGAGAACGGCTGAAAACACAACACGCTGAGGGGCCGTGCCACCAGCATCAACATGGCCGCCGCGCCGATGCCGATCGGCAGAGAGGGCAGCAAGTCGGCGGGATTCAACAACAGGCCAAACAGCAGAAAGATGGTGATTTCGGTCATGGTGTTAAACGGCGCCAGCACCTCCTGCAGCGCCTCGTGATTCACCTCAGCCTTGCAGTAATGGAGGTTGGTCATAAACACACCGGTGACGTACACCGCGACGAATCCGGAGCCGCCCACGAGGTGGGTGAAGCCGTAGTCGATGAAGGCGATCGACATCGCCACGATCAGCAGTTGCTCTTTGTCGGTCACCATCCGGTTGATCACCAGGCGGGCCAGGTAGCCGAAGCCAACCCCCAGCAACAGGCCCGAGGCCAGTTGCTGAATCAGGCCCCCCAGGATGGTTTGGGTCATCTCCAGTGCTGAGGTGGTCGTCCCGACGCCGGCGATGAACAGCACCGTGCACAGCTGATAGGTGATCAGGGCGCTGGGATCGTTCACGGCGGATTCGAACTCCAGCAGCAGCTGCACGCGCTGCGGCATCAGCCGACCCACTTGGCGCAGCACGCTCACGGTGGGCCCGGTATCGGTGGAGCCCAGGCAAGCGGCTATGAGCATCGCCACGCCGAAGGGCATGGTGTGGGCCAGCCCAAGATCCAGTCCGGCAGCATCGTGGGAGCCCAGCCAGAGCAGCCCCAGCCCCAACATCAGCGTGGAGAGCAGCACGCCGCCGATGGCCAGCATCAGGCCGTACTTAAGGAAGTTGCGGATGGCCTGGATGTCAGTTTTTAGGCCCGCATAGAAGAGCAGCAGCGCGAGCGAAAACAACTGAAGATTGGCCACCTCATCAGCGGTGATGTTGAGCACCTTGATGTTGATGAGCAGGCCCAGCACCAACACCCCGAGGATGGCTGGGATGCCGATCTGGATCGACAGCCGGCTGATCAGCAGGCTGCCGAGGTAGACGGCGCCGATGAACAGCAACTGCAGCTCCACCGGCACCTCGGAGAGCGGTGGGTGCTCACCCTGGCTGGGCAGGGTCATCAGGAGCTCGGCCAGGTGCAACATCGGTGCTTCGGCTGATGGGCTTGATTGTGCTGGATTCCCGCCGGCCGATCAGCGGATCTCGTACTGCAACCAGCGGCAGTCGATGCCGCCGTTGCTCACGGGGATGCGCCGGCTGGCTTTCATGCGCAGGGCGCCGGTGAGTTCCGGGTTGCCGCTCAGCAGCCACAGCTGCCAGCCGCTGCAGCGTTGCTTGAGCATGGCCCCCAGATCCCCGTAGAGCTGCTCCAGCTGCTCCCGCTCGCCGATGCGCTCGCCGTAGGGCGGGTTGCACACCACCAGCCCGCGCCCCTCAGGGGGGGCAAAGCTGCGGCAGTCACCCTGGGCGAGCTCGAGCCAGGGGGCCACGCCGGCCGCCTCCGCATTCTCCTGCGCCTGGTCGATCACATCGGCGTCACTGTCCTGCCCCTTGATCGGTGCCAGGGGTTGGCCATTGGCCAAGGTGGTGCGCTCCAGGGCCGCGGCGGCCTCCAGCTCCTGCACCCACAGGGCTCCATCGAAATCGGACCAGCCCTCCAGCGCGAAGCGCCGCTGCAGGCCGGGTTCGCGGCCCAGGGCCCAGCAGGCGGCCTCGATCAGCAGGCTGCCGGAGCCGCAGAGGGGATCCGCCAGGGGCACCGAGCCATCCCAGCCCGTGAGCCGGATCAGCCCCGCCGCCAGGTTTTCCTTCAGCGGTGCCAGCCCCATGCGGGGCCGGTAGCCACGCCGGTGCAGGCTCTCGCCGCTGCCATCCACGCTCAGTTGGGCCAGGCCGCCCCCCAGGTGCAGATGCAGGCTCAGGTCGGGGGCTTCCAACTCCACCGACGAGCGCTCCCCCCACTGGCGGCGCTGCCAATCCACCAGGGCGTTCTTCACCTGCAGCGCGCTGTAGTGGCTATGGCTGAGGCCCGGCAAGCTACCCGTGGCATCGACGCGAAAGCTCAGCTCGGGCGGTAGCCATTGGGCCCAGTCGGCCGCCTGTTGCACGCCGGCGTAGAGGTCGTCCCGGCCGCGGCAGGGGAAGCAGGCCAGCTGACGCAGCAGGCGAAACGGCAGCCGGGCCCGCAGGTGCAGGCGGTAGTAGGTGGCTAGGTCGGCCTGGAAGCCGACGGCCCGGCGCAGGGGTCGAATCGCTGCCGCCCCCAGCTCCGCTAGCTCCGCTGCCGCCGCCTCCTCCAGTCCCGGGGGAACCACCGCCGTGCACAGCAGCGAGGAGCCTGCGGATCGCCGTGGGGTCTGTTCGGTCATGCCCACCCCTGCCGGAGCCGGTCGCTCCTGCCACAATGCAGGAGTCCGGTTTCGGCCGGACTAGGTGGCTCACACCAGTGTTTCGGACAGCGGTTCGATTCCGCTCAGCTCCATCACAGCCCCCGGCATTCGCCGGGGTTGTTCCCGGGGCTGCAATGGTTTCGACGGGGCATGAGGAGGGTGACTGAAGCCTGCTCGGTCAGAGCAAACACGTAACAGCGAACAACATCGTTCGTTTCTCCCGTCAAGCCGCCCCTGTGGCTGCCTGACACCCTTAAGGGAGATGGGGTGAGGTCAGCCTTATCACCCAAATGACCCATGGGCCCTGGAAGGGGCCTTTTCATTGGATTGCGACGATTGCGGCGCGCGTTTCACGCCCTACACAACGCCGGCAATACTGGCGTCTCTTCAGGGTTTGTCGGGCAACCATCCAATCCGCCCAGGCCTGATGCTCGAAGTTTGTGTTTTGGTTGATCGAAATTCAGTGGAGCATGTTTTGCAAATACGCATGCATTGTCTGTTGACATGCGTTACAGGCTGCTGCCCGCGGTCTTGATTGTTGTCACGATATTGTTTCTGGCCAAGGCAGGAGCGTTTTGTTCATGTTGAATCGCAACACCATGCGCAGCCGATTTGGCTTGCTGGTCGCCGTCGCCAGTGCGCTTGCGTTGGACCCAGCCTTGGCCCATTCGGGAACGCTTTTCAACAGAGATCACAGGGTTGGGGGCGCCGCTGTAGGCGCCTCCCTCGATCACCCCACGCCTGTGGCGTGGAGTGTTTTTAGACATGTGCCAGCCACCGGCGTGCGCACGGAAGCGGCGATTGCTGGTTTGGACCGCGATGGAAGCATTGAGCTCGCCCAGGGCTCAGGCTCCACTATGAATCGCATCTGGAGCCGAACGGCCGTCGTCAACCGTTCCAATCTCTTCCCAGGCTGGGTTCGACCTGGTTGGGGAGCACGACGGCCCTGGGACCACGGCTGGTATAGCGCTGGTGTCTTCAAGCGCTGGAGATGGTGGGAATCAGGGTCCAGGCGGTGGGGCGTCAATACCCTCGCTTTGAGAACCAGCATCAACAATGCGGTGGACAACGCCATCAACGATTACATTCCTTACATCGTTGTTTCTGAAGCTAATTACAAATTATTCTATGGAACTGAAAAGCCTTATGGGAGCGACTCGCTGAGTTTCATGGTGCAGTCCAACAAAACGGATTACACGCTCGATGCCAACTGCAAACAGGGCACGATCAATGGTCAGGATCCAACGAACCTTGCAGAGGCGGAGCTGTTGAATGCGGCCTGTCAGGTGGCCTACGGCTCGGTTTGATGTCCGTGCAACGGCATGCAGCCCAGGTGTGTTGGCCTGTTGGTGCGGCTTGTCGGCCTCACACGTCGGGCTAGAGCTAGAGCTGCTCCACGTGCTCCAGTACAAAGCCCTGGGCAAGCAGATGTTGCTTCAGGGCTTCAGCCTGGCCCTTGGCAATGTGCACAACCGTCAAGCTGTTCTGACGCACGGCGTGAATGCGGGTGATGCCAACCATGGGGCGGGGCTTTAGCGGAATGGAGTGGCGGGGATCAGGAACGGATGTAGCGCTTGCGGCCCTGCGCATCGATGGCGTATTTGCCACCGCGGGGGCCGGTGAATGTCTTGAGGTAGGTCTTGCGGCCCCGGTCGTCCACGGTGTAGACGCCACCTTTGGGCCCCTGGTGAAGCTTTTCGAGGCTCTCCACCTGCTGCTGCACATCGGCCTTGATGCGCGCGGCCGCCACGATGGCGGAGGCTTCTGGCTCCTGTTGGGGCTTTCTGCGGAACAGAGAAAACAGCCAGCGCATGGAGAATCGTGCTCGCCACGCCTATTCTCTGGCGCTGTCAAGTGTGGCCGTTGGCGATTAGCGAGCGCCCAGCATCCTCACGATTTGCTCCGTGACGTCTGCCACGCTTTGCTGCGGATCGTGCACCACCAGGTCGGCGCGATCGCGCAGGGGCCGGATGAAGTGGTGTTCGCCGGGAATGGTCTGCAGCAGGGTTTGCCGCAGCACGTAGCGGGCTGAGCGCTGCCGCTGTTGTTGATCGCGGCGCAGCCGGCGCACGATGCGCAGCGCCAGCGGCGTCTGCACATACACCAGCAGGGCAATGGTGCCGTCGCTGAGGAAGGGTTGCGGTCCGTAGGCCCCCTCCAGCAGCACCAGCTCCGGTGGCTCACCGCTCAGGGGCGTGCGGCCGGCCCGGCGGGTGGCCATGTCGTAGGTGCGCAGCGACTGGCAGGTGCCCGCCCGCAGGGCCGCCAGCTCCTGGCGCAGGCAGGGCAGATCAATGGCATCCACCGTGTCGAAGCCAAAGCGGCCGTGGGGATCCCAATCGGGGCGGTAGTAGTTGTCGCAGGCCAGCACCAGGCTGCGGTGGCGGCGTTCCTGCAGCCCGCGGCAGAGGGCGGCGGCCAGCATCGATTTGCCGGCGGCGGAGGGCCCGCAGATGCCCACCACCGGAACCGCTGCGACCATGCTCTGGCTCAGCGGCTGCCGGTGCTGACGCCGCGGTAGCCGCTCCACAGCTTCAGTTCATCGAGGCTCAGCACCCCCTCCCGCCGTTCACCCTGGTAGTCCCAGCTGGGGTAGGCCCGCACCTTGGCGGTGTTGCAGCGCTGGCGGCCGTTGTCGTCCTTGTCGCATTCCACGTAGGGCAGCCGCTCTTCAGCCGGGCTGCCGAACAGGGCCTTCTGGTGTTGGCAATGGCCGCACCACCAGGCGCCGTAGAAGATCATCCCCACCCGTTTGAGGTGGTCAGCCAGGCGCAGCTGTTCGGCATTGGAGGCCTGCGGCTTGGCGGCTTGCCCCTCGGCCCAGGCCGTTGGTGCCGCCAGGGTGGCCCCCGCCAGCAGCAGGCCGGCCCCGAGCTGCAGCAGGCGGCGGCTGCCGGATCGGGTCGGCCGGTGGGCGCTGGGCATGGCGGCGGTGCAGGTGGCCCTGAGGTTAGGGGCGTTCGGCCTTCCGCCCCAGCCGCGATGCCGCGGCCGCCGCTGCAGCTGGGAGACTGGAGCAACGCCTGTCCTTTGGTTGTCCCCAGCAGCAGCGATGAGCGCCAACGGATACCGCGATTACTTCAAGGTGCTCGGCGTGGAGCGAGGCGCCGATGCCGACACGGTGAAGAAGGCCTTCCGCAAGCTGGCGCGCCAGTACCACCCGGATGTGAACCCCGGCGACAAGGGCGCTGAGGCCAAGTTCAAGGAGGTGAGCGAGGCCTACGAGGTGCTCTCCGATCCCGATAAGCGCCGCCGCTACGAGCAGTTCGGCCAGTACTGGAGCCAGGCCGGTGGTGGTGGCGGCGCCGGTGTGGATGTGGATTTCGGTCGCTACGGCAATTTCGACGATTTCATCAACGATCTGCTCGGCCGCTTCGGCGGGCCCGGTGGCGGTGGCTTCGCTGGGGCTCCGGGCGGGTTTGGGGGCGGCTTCGGCAGCGGCTTCCCTGGAGGCTTCAGCGGGGGCGGGTTCGGCAGTGGTTTCGGCCCCGGTGGTTTCGCCGGACCCGGTGCCGGCCGTGCGGCCCCGGTGAACCTGGATGCCGAGGCCACCATCAGCCTCACCTTTTCGGAGGCGTTCCGCGGCTGTGAGCGCACCCTGGCCGTGAACGACGAGCGCGTGCAGGTGCGCATCCCCGCCGGCGTGAAGCCCGGCAGCCGCCTGCGGCTCAAGGGCAAGGGCAACCTGCAGCCGGGCACCGGCCGCCGCGGCGACCTTTACCTCAACCTGCAGCTGCAGGACCACCCCGTGTGGAGCCTCGATGGCGACCAGCTCAAGGCGGAGCTGCCCCTGAGCCTCGATGAGCTGGCCCTCGGCGGCGATGTGCGCGTGGCCACCCCCGATGGCGAGGCCACGGTGACCGTGCCGCCCGGCATGGCGGTGGGCCGCAGCCTGCGGCTCAAGGGCAAGGGCTGGCCCCAGCAGGGGGGACGCGGTGATCTGCTGCTGAGCCTGAGCCTCAAACAACCCGCCAGCTACAGCGCCGAGGAGCGCCAGCTGCTGGAGCAGCTGCGGGCCGCCCGCTCCACCGACCCCCGCGCCGACTGGATCAGTTCCGCCAGGCTCTGAGAACGCCCCCTGATGGACTCGAACCATCGACCGGCTGCTTAGAAGGCAGCTGCTCTATCCAGCTGAGCTAAGGGAGCTTGGCGGCCGGGGCTCCCCCGGCCAAAGGCATTGTGGCAGCCGGAGTCTGGGCGTCAGCGCTGGCCCTGGCTTCTATGGTGGTGTGCTGCGCACCCTTGCCCGATGGCCGCTCCCCGGCTCACCGATAGCCAAAAGCAGGAGCTGGTGGCCCGTTACCGGCATGGGGAAACCGCCCAGGCGCTGGCGGAGGCCTATGGCTGCAGCCCCAACACCGTGAGCCGCGTGGTGAAGGCCGCCCTCAGTGCCGAGGAGCTGGCCGCGATCCGCAAGCAGGGGCGCTCGCCTAAGGCGGAGCCCGTTGCTGAGATCGCCTTGCCAGAGCCGGCCGCTGAGGAGCCCGATCCGGCCGATGACGATGCCGGGGTGCTGGCCATCGACGATGCCGATGAGTTCGGCGACGACGACGACGATTTTGCCGATGACGGCCTCGACGACGACGAGGCCGACCTGGATGGCGAACTTGCCGATCCGGCACCAGCCTTTTCCCTGCCCCAGGGCGAACGGCCCCAGACCAAGCCGCTGCAACCGGGCCTGCTGCCCAGCAGCGTCTACATGCTGGTGGACAAAACCGTGGAGCTGCAGGCCAAGCCCCTGCGCGAGTTCCCCGAGCTGGGCGCCCTGCCGGAGGAGGAGCTTGAGCTGCAGGCCCTGATGCTGTTTACCAATCCACGCCAGGCCAAGCGCCAGTGCGGCCGCAGCCAGCGGGTGATCAAGGTGCCCGACAGCGAGGTGCTGCAGCGCCGCTCCTCTTACCTGGTGGCCCAGGGCATCACGCGGCTGGTGATTGAGGGCGGCGCCCTCTATTCGTTGCCGGGCGTCTGATCGCCGCGGGGCAGCAGCAGGGCGGTGGCGGTGCCGCCGCTGATCACACCGATCACCAATGCGATGCCCACCAGGAACCCCGTGGGCAGCTCGGCGGTGCGGCCCACCCCCAGGTTGAGGCTGGCGCGCTTGTCGAGGTTCTGAGCCCCCAGGCAGAGCAGCAGCAGCAGCAGGGCTCCACCCCCCAGGCTGGCCACCAGCAGGCGCAGGCGCAGCAGCATCAGTTGGCCTCCCCGCCTTGATGGAGCAGAGCGTAGAGCTCCCGTTTGGCCAGGCCCGTCTGCTGCGCCAGCTGCCGTGCCGCCTCATTGCGGCTGAGCCCTTGATCCAGCAGCGCCTGCAGATCCTCGAGCAGCTCCGCTTCGCTGCGGGCTTCCGCCGCCACCGCCGGCGCCCCCCCCAGCACCAGGGTGAATTCCCCCTGGGGGCTGTGGGCGCGGAAATGGGCCAGGGCGCTGCTCAGGGTGGGCCCCACCTGCTGTTCGTGGCGTTTGGTGAGCTCGCGGGTCACCGCCACGGGGCGCTCCCCCAGCTCCGCCAGCAGATCCTCGAGCAGCGCCACCAGCCGATGGGGTGCCTCAAACAGCACCACCGTGCGCCCTTCGCTGGCCAGTTCGCGGATGCGGGCGCGCCGTTGGGTGGGTTTGGGGGGCAGGAACCCCTCAAAGCAAAACCGCCCCGCCGGCAGGCCGCTGCTCACCAGCGCGGTGGTTACGGCGCAAGGGCCCGGCACGCAGATCACCGTGCGCCCGGCGGCGCGGGCGGCGGCCACCAGGGCCTCGCCGGGGTCGGAGATGCCGGGTAGCCCCGCATCGGAGATCACGGCGATCGCCTCCCCCGCCTCCAGCGCCTCCAGCAGTTCGGGAATGCGGGCCGCCTGGTTGTGCTCATGGAAGCTCACCAGCCGCCCCTTGATGCTCAAGTTGTGCAGCAGCAGCCCGCTGTGGCGCGTGTCCTCGCAGGCGATGCGGTCCACCCCCGCCAGCACCTGGCGCGCCCGCGGCGAGAGGTCCCCCAGGTTGCCGATGGGGGTCCCCACGAGATAGAGCACGCCAGCGGCCGGTTCGGCGCCCTGCATCACAATGCCCCTTTGCCAGCTCCATGATGCCCGCCGCCTGTCTGCCCGCCGGCGTTGAGGAGCAGCTGCTGCTGGCGGAGCTGCGGCGCCTGAGCTGGGGTGCGGCCGACATCCTGCTGGCCTACGGCCGCGGTGAGCAGCCCCCCTATGGCTTCCCGCCGGCCCTGAGCGTGGATCACGGCGGCGAGGGGCCGGTGAGTGCCGCGGATCTGGCGGTGAACCAGTGGCTGCTCGACGGGCTGGCCGCCGCCTTCCCCCAGGCGGCCTGGACGCTGCTCAGCGAGGAGACCGCCAAGCAGCAGCTCACCCCCGGCCAGCCCCTGGCGGCGGAGTGGCTGTGGATCCTCGATCCGCTCGATGGCACCAAGGATTTCCTGCAGGGCACCGGGGAGTACGCCGTGCATCTGGCCCTGGTGCACCGCGGCCGGCCCGTGCTGGGGGTGGTGCTGCTGCCGGAGCTGGAGGAGCTGTGGATCGGCCTGGTGGGCGCCGATGGCACCGCCGGCCGGGCCTGGTGTGAAAACCGCGCCGCCGAGCAGCGTCCCGCCCGCCTGAGCTCCCGCCAGGCCCTCGGCGATCTGGTGCTGGTGGCCAGCCGCAACCACCGCGACCAGCGGCTGGAGCAGCTGCTGGAGGCCCTGGCCCTGGGCGACACCCAGGCCATCGGCAGCGTGGGCGGCAAGGTGGCCACGATCCTGCGGGGCGAAACCGACCTCTACATCTCCCTGTCCGGCAACAGCGCCCCCAAGGATTGGGACATGGCTGCGCCTGAAGCGGTGCTGCTGGCGGCCGGTGGGGCCTTCAGCCACGCCGATGGCCGGGCCCTCTCCTACAACGATGGCGACATCCGCCAGGCCGGCTGCCTGATCGCCAGCCACGGCCCCAGCCATGCGGAGCTCTGCGCCAAGGCCGCCGCCGCGATGGCGGCCATCGATCCGGGATTTGCGGTGTAAACCCAGCCGGGCAGCCAACAAAAAGCCGGCCCCGCAGGGCCGGCCGATGCTGGATCAAGCCAGCGGGTTGATCAGACGCTCTCGGGGGCCGCGGCGGCGGGGTCTTCCGCCTGGGGCACGCCCCGCAGGGTGAGGTTGATGCGGCCGCGGTTGTCGATCTCGCGCACGCGCACGGTCACCTGGTCGCCAACGCGCACCACGTCTTCCACCTTCTCCACGCGAGCTTCGCTCAGCTGGGAGATGTGGATCATCCCCTCCTTGCCCGGGAGGATCTCCACGAAGGCGCCGATCGGGATCACGCGGGTCACCGCACCGTTGAACACCTCGCCCTCCGACACGCGGCGGGTGAGGCCTTCGATGATGCGCTGGGCTTCTTCGGCCGCCGCACCGTCGTGGCTGGCGATGGTGACGATGCCACCGTCCTCGATGTCGATCTTGGTGTTGGTGCGCTCGGTGATGCCCTTGATCGTGCGGCCGCCGGGGCCGATCACCGTGCCGATCAGCTCAGGGTCGATCCGGAAGCTGAGCAGACGCGGGGCATGGGGACTCAGCACCTCGCGGGGCTTGTCGATGGCCTCGAGCATCTTCTCGAGGATGTGCAGCCGGGCCGGACGGGCCTGGTTGATCGCCTCGGCCACGGTCTTCACCTCCAGGCCGGTGATCTTCATGTCCATCTGCAGGGCGGTGATGCCCTTCTCGGTGCCGGCCACCTTGAAGTCCATGTCACCGAGGAAGTCCTCGATGCCCTGGATGTCGGTGAGGATGCGCACCTCGCTGCCTTCCTTGATCAGGCCCATGGCGGCGCCGCTCACGGGGGCCTTCAGGGGCACGCCGGCGTCCATCAGGGCCAGGGTGCTGCCGCACACCGAACCCATGGAGGTAGAGCCGTTGGAGCTCAGGCACTCCGACACCACCCGCAGCACGTAGGGGAAGCTCTCCTTGCTGGGCAACACGGGCACCAGGGCCCGCTCCGCCAGGGCACCGTGGCCGATCTCGCGGCGGCCGGGGCTGCGCATCGGCTTGGTCTCGCCGGTGGAGTAGGGCGGGAAGTTGTAGTGGTGCAGGTAGGTCTTCTCGGTGGACGGGTTGAGGTCGTCCATCTCCTGGGCATCGCTCGGGGTGCCGAGGGTGGCGCAGGAGAGCACCTGGGTCAGGCCGCGCTGGAACAGGCCGGAACCGTGGACGCGCTTGGGCAGCACACCGGCGGCGGCGCTGATCGGACGCACCTGGTCGAGGCTGCGGCCATCCACGCGCTTGCCATCCTTGATGATCTGCTCGCGCATCAGCTTTTTGGTGAGCGCCTTGTAGCTGTTGCCCAGGGCCTTGCCGTTGCTGCTCACCGCCACCTTGATGGCGTCCTCATCCTTGAGGCCGCTGATCTTCTCGGCCACCTGGGCCTTGATCACGTCGAGCTTTTCGTCGCGCTCGGTCTTGGTCTGGCTGAACTGCTTGAGCACCTCCCCGATGGGCTTGGCGCACTCTTTCTCCAGGAATTTCGGCAGCGTGTCGTCCTCGGCCTTGGCCTCGGGGAACACCTGCTCGATCCCCAGCTCCTTGAGCAAGGCCTGCTGGGCTTTGATCAGTTCGCAGACCGCTTCGTAGCCGAAGTCGATCGCTTCGATCACATCCTGTTCGGGCAGCTGGTTGGCGCCCGCTTCCACCATGATCACGCCCTGGGGGGTGCCGGCCACCACCAGATCGAGGTCGGAGCGCTCGATTTCGCGGTAGCTGGGGTTGAGGACGAAGTCGTCGCCCAGCAGACCCACCCGCACGGCCGCCATCGGGCCATGGAAGGGAATCTTGGCCAGCAGCGTGGCCAGGGACGCGCCGGTGACGGCGAGCACATCGGGCGGCACGCGCTCATCGAGCGACATGCAGGTGGCGACGATCTGCAGGTCGTCGCGCAGCCAGCCGGGGAAGAGCGGCCTCATCGGCCGATCGATCAGGCGGGCAATCAGGGTGGCGCGCTCGGGGGGGCGGCTCTCCCGTCGCATAAAGCTGCCGGGGATGCGACCGGCGGCGTAGAGCCGCTCTTCGTAGTCGCAAATCAGGGGAAGGAAATCGATGCCTTCACGGCCACCGGAGCGGGTGGCGGTGACCAGAACGGCGGTATCTCCGCATTCGACCATCACGGAGCCGCCCGCCTGCGGGGCGAACCGACCGGTGGTCAGCCGGATCTCCCGACCATCGAAGGAGACCGACTGAATGTGACCTTGCACGTGGGCTTATGTCTTTTTGTTGTCAAGGGCCATTCTCGCATCCGGCCTTGATCCCCTGGCTGAAAGGTCTCAATCTTTTTGGATTAGCCCCTGAATGAGTCCTAGCCGCCAGGGTCAGACACAACAAAGGGCGCCCGCAGGCGCCCTTGCTTCAACGGGTTGAACCGCAGGGGTTCACCAGGACGACTTGACCACGCCGGGTAGCTCGCCCTTGTGGGCGCGCTCGCGCAGTTGGTTGCGGCACAGGCCGAAATCGCGATACACACCACGGGGCTTGCCGGTGGCCCAGCAGCGGTTGCGCAGGCGCACCTTGGCGCTGTTGCGGGGCAGTCCCTGGATCTTGCGGTGGATCTCCAGGCGCTCCATCGGGTCGGCAGCGGCATCGAAAGCGGCCATGAGAGCTGCGCGCTTGGCGGCGTAACGCTCCACCAGCTTCTGGCGCTTCACATCGCGCGCAATCATCGACTTCTTCGCCATGCGGCCTGAACTCGTTCAGCAGTGATGGATCAGCGTACCGCGTCGTGGAGCGTGGACCCCTGGGGTTAGCGGTTGAGCAGCTGCTGCACCGCCGCCAGCTGACTGGTGTCCTTCACGATCAGCACCACGCTCAGCCCCACCAGGAACACAAAACCCGATTGCATGAAGGCCATCTGGAAGCGTTCCGGCAGGGGCTTGCCCCGTAGACCCTCCAGCAGCAGCAGCACAAACTGGCCGCCATCCAGCAGAGGCAGGGGCAGGGCGTTGAGCACCGCCAGGTTGATCGAGATCAAGGCGGTGTAGAGGAACAGGCTGCTGCCCCCCTGTTTGGCCAACGACGCCCCCATCTCCACGATCTTCACCGGTCCGGACACCTGGCCGGCGGTTTCGCCGAAGTGGGTGGCCAAGGTGAGGAAGCCCTCCACGGTGCGGCGGCAGAGGCTGCTGAAATCACGGTTGGCCTGCCGCAGGATCTCGCCGGGGCCCTTGGGCCGGCGGAAGCTTTCGCTGCCGCTCGGCTGCAGCTGGGCACCGATGCGGCCGATGCCCCCCACATCGGCAGGGGTGAGGGTGAGGCTGATGCGGCCGCTGCCGCGCTCGGCCTGCAGCTCCAGGCTGCGGCTGGGGGCCCCCTTCACCTGCTCCACCAGGGCCGCCACGGCGCTCTGGCCGCCGCCCAGGTCGCGGCCATCCACCGCCAGGATGCGATCGCCGCTGCGCAGGCCGGAGGCCGCCGCCGCCTGGCCGTTCTGCACCCCGGCCACCAACACCCCCGGAGTGGTGCTGAAGCCGGCGGGGATGCCCACCACCACCCCCTGGGCCACCAGCACGGCCCAGGCCAGCAGGAGGTTGGCCAGCACGCCGGCGGCGATCACCAGGGCCCGTTGGGGCAGCGGGCGATTGCGCAGCAGGTCGGGGTCATCAGCCGGGATGGGGCTGTCCTCGTCGTCATCGGGGAACGCCACGAAGCCCCCCAGGGGGATGGCCCGCAGGGCGAACTGCACGCCGCGGCGCTGGCGCTCCAGCAACACCGGTCCGAACCCCACGGAGAAGCCGCTGACGCGGATGCCCTGCCAGGTGGCGGCAAAGAAGTGGCCGGCTTCGTGCACCACGATCAAGCCGGCCAGGATCGCCAGGGCCGTCAGCACCCCCATCCGTTGTCGCCCGAAGTCCATCCATTGTGGTGCTCAGCTGCGGCCATAGCGTTGGCAGCGGAATTGGTGGCATCGGCCCGGCTGCATGACGCATCGCTGTGACGCCCTGCTGGTGGGGGCCGGGATCATGGGCGCCACCCTGGCCAAGCTGCTGCGCCAGCTCGACCCCGACCTGCAGGTGGTGGTGCTGGAGCGGCTGCCGGCCCTGGCGGCCGAGAGCAGTGCCGCCATGAACAACGCCGGCACCGGCCATGCCGCCAACTGTGAGCTCAACTACACCCCCGCCGCCGCCGACGGCTCCGTGCCGATCGCCAAGGCGCTGGCCATCAATGGGGCCTTTGAACTGAGCCTGCAGTTCTGGAGTGCCCTGGTGGAGTCGGGCCAGCTGCAGGACCCGGCCCGCTTCATTCGGCTGGTGCCCCATCTGAGCTTTGTCTGGGGCGAGGCGGCGGTGGCCTACCTGCAGCGGCGCCATCGGGCCCTAGCGGCCACTCCCCAGTTCGCCGACATGGCCTGGAGCACCGATCCGGCCGAGCTGCGCGCCTGGATGCCCCTGGTGATGGACGGGCGTGCCCTGGATCAGCCCATGGCCGCCACCCGGGTGGCCCGCGGCACCGATATCAACTTCGGCGCCCTGACCCGCGCCCTGCTGGACGGCGTGGATGTGCGCCTGGGGCACCAGGTGCGCGGCCTGGAGCGAGGCGGGGCGGGTTGGTGCGTGGAGGCCCGTGATGGCGGAGGTCAATCCATCAGCTTTGAGGCGCCGTTTGTGTTTCTTGGGGCCGGTGGCGGCAGCCTGCCGCTGCTGCAGCGCTCCGGCATCCCGGAAGCCCGCGTCTATGGGGCCTTCCCGGTGAGCGGCCAATGGCTGGTGTGCCGCAATCCGGAGGTGATCGCCGCCCACGACGCCAAGGTGTACGGCAAGGCGGCGGTGGGGGCGCCGCCGATGTCGGTGCCGCACCTCGACACCCGCTGGATCGACGGGCAGCGGGCCCTGCTGTTCGGTCCGTATGCCGGTTTCAGCACCCGGTTTCTCAAAAGCGGTTCACTGCTGGATCTGGGCCGCTCCGTGAAGCCCTACAACCTGCTCCCCAGCCTGCAGGCTGGGGCCGAAAACTTCGACTTGGTGCGTTATCTCGTGGGCCAGGTGCTGCAGACCCCGGCCCAGCGCCTGGTGAGCCTGCGCCAGTTCCTGCCCCAGGCCCGCGCCGAGGATTGGCAGTTGGCGGTGGCCGGCCAGCGGGTGCAGATCATCAAGCAGCTGCAGGGGCGCGGTTGCCTGCAGATGGGCACGGAGGTGGTGAGCAGCGCCGATGGCTCCCTGGCGGCGTTGCTGGGGGCTTCCCCCGGGGCCTCCACCGCCGTGGAGATCATGCTGGAGGTGTTGCGGCGCTGCTGGCCGGAGCGGCTGGCCAGCCCCGCCTGGGCCGAGCGGTTGCAGCGGTTGATCCCCGCCTGGGGTGCCGATCTGGGGCGCGATCCCGAGCAGCTGGCCCAGTGGCGTCGCCGCAGCGATCAGACGCTGGGGCTGATCCGATCGGAGCCGAAGTAGGGCACTAGCGCCTGGGGGAGGCGCACCGACCCATCGCTCTGCTGACCGGTTTCCAGCAGGGCAGCCATGGTGCGCCCCACCGCCAGCCCGCTGCCGTTGAGGGTGTGCAGCAGCTGGGTGCCCTTGCCTTCCTTAAAGCGGATGGAGGAGCGGCGGGCCTGGAAGTCCCCGCACACGGAGCAGCTGGAGATTTCGCGGTAGGCCCCGGCACCGGGAAGCCACACCTCGATGTCGTAGGTGCGGCTGGCGGAGAAGCCCAGATCCCCCGTGCACAGCTCGATCGTGCGGTACGGCAGCTCCAGGGCCTCCAGCACCGCTTCCGCGTCCGCAGTGATCTGCGCGTGCGCCTCGGCGGAGTGGTCGGGGTGGCAGAACCAATAGAGCTCCACTTTGTTGAACTGGTGCAGGCGGATCAGGCCGCGGGTGTCGCGCCCGTAGCTGCCGGCTTCGCGGCGGAAGCAGGGGGTATAGGCCACGTACTTGAGCGGTAGCTGCTCCGCCGGGATCACCTCATCGCGGTGGAGGGAGGTCACCGGCACCTCGGCGGTGGGGGTGAGCCAGAGGTCGTCCTCGGCGCAGCGGAAGCTCTCCTCGGCGAATTTGGGCAGCTGGCCCGAGCCGGTGAGGCTGGCGCTGTTCACCAGGATCGGCGGCAGCACCTCGCGATAGCCCTTGCCGCCATGCAGGTCGAGCATGAAGTTGATCAGGGCCCGCTCCAGCCGCGCCCCCTGGCCCAGCAGGGTCACAAAGCGGCTCTGGGCGATGCGCACCGAGCGTTCGGCTTCAAACAGCCCCAGGCGCTCGGCGATCTGCCAGTGCTCCTCCAGCTCTTCGCCGTCGTAGGCCGTGGTGCGCGGGGTGCCCCAGCGCTTCACCTCGACGTTGTCCCGTTCATCGCGGCCGTCCGGGGCCTCGGCTGAGGGCAGGTTGGGCAGGGTGAGCAACTGCTCCCGCAGCTGGGTCTCGAGCCCTTTCTCCTGCTCTTCGAGGGCGGCCACCTGCTGCTTGATGCGGTTGCCCGCGTCCCGCAGGGTCTGCACCTCGGGCCCGTTGGCACTGGCTCCGGCCTTGATTTTGAGGCCCACCTCCTTGCCGATGCGGTTGCCTTCCGCCTGCAGATTGCTGCGCTCCTCTTCCAGGTCGCGCCCCTGGCGGGCGATCTGCTGCAGGCCCGAGAGATCCACCGTCATGTTGCGGCGGGCCAGTTGTTGGCTGATCAGGTCGGGGTTGTCGCGCAGCAGCCGCTGGTCGAGCACGGGCCCAGGTGTCGTCTGGGCCCGAGCCTAGGGGCCTGCGCTCAGAGCACCTGCACCACTTCGCTCACCTCGGGGATGGCTTCGCGCAGCTTGCGCTCGATGCCCATTTTCAGGGTCATGGTGCTGCTGGGGCAGGAGCCGCAGGCCCCCTGCAGCCGCACCTTCACGATTGGCCCGTCGATCTCCACCACTTCCACGTTGCCGCCGTCGGCCATCAGATACGGGCGCAGTTCATCCAGGGTGCGCTCCACGTTTTCGATGGTGAGGGCGCGGGGATCAGCGCTTCCCGCCGCCGCGTCCGCAGCGGGTGCCGCCTGGGCTTCGGTGGTGGCGCCGCTCATCTCGCTACTCATGGTTGTCCGTGCTGATGGATGGAGCTTAGGAACCGCCCCCGTCGGTTGTACCGCGGTCATCAGGTCAGCCGCCGTCCCCATTGGTCGGCGGCTTTGAGCGCCGAGAGCACCATGTCTGCGCTCACGGGAAAGGGCTCGTTGTGGCTGGTTTCGCCGGCGATGGTGCTGCGTTCGGCGATGCGGCGCAGTTGCTCCTCGCTGTTGGCATCCACCCCCACCTCCGCCAGGGTGATGGGCAGTCCTACCGCGTGCTGAAACCGGTAGATCTCATCGATCTCCCCCTGGGGACGCCCCTCCAGCACCAGCTGGGTGAGCAGGCCAAAGGCCACCTTTTCACCGTGGATGCAGGTGTGGCTGCCGGGGATGGTGGTGATGCCGTTGTGCACGGCATGGGCGACGGCCAGACCGCCACTCTCAAAGCCCAACCCCGACAGCAGCGTGTTGGCTTCCACCACCCGTTCCAGCGCTGGTGTGGTGGCCCCGGCGTCGACGGCGGCGCAGGCGGCGGGGCCATCGCTCAACAGGATGTCGCAGCAGAGCTTGGCCAGGGCGGTGCCCGTGCTGGTGGGCAGTGCTCCGAGGGTGGTCAGGCCGCCGCTCTCCCGCACGGTGCGGGCTTCGAACCAGGTGGCCAGCGCATCGCCCAGGCCACCCACCAACTGGCGTTTGGGGGCCCGGGCCACCACCGAGGTGTCCACCAGCACCAACAGCGGGTGGCGGTTGTAGAAGCGAAAACCGCTGACCTCCCCTGCCCCGTCGTAGATCACCGAGAGGGCGCTGCAGGGGGAGTCAGTGCTGGCGAGGGTCGGCGTGATGATCGCCGGCAGCCCCAGGCCATCGGCCACGGCCCGTGCCGCATCGGAGGCCTTGCCCCCACCGGCGCCCACCACCGCCACAGCCCGCTGGCCCTGCCCCCGTTGGATCAGCCGGTTGATTTCCGCATCGCTGCATTCACCACCGAACGGCTCGACGAGCGGTTCCAGCCCTTCGGCGGGCAGCACCGTGCGCCAGATCGGCTGCAGGTCCCGTTGGGCGGTGCCTCCGGCGACGAACAGCACCGGGCCACTCAACCCCAATCGCTTCAGTTCCCGGCCGAGTTCATGGGTGGCCCCCGGCCCCTGCACATACCGCCCAGGGGCGCCGAACACCGTCAGAGGGCGGTGGTGCAGGCAGACCACCGAGGAGCTGTGGGCCATGGCCTTCGGGAATGGGATGTCCCTTCCTTAGCCAGGGTGGGCCTCACCGGTGATGTTCACAATCACCACCCCGGCGGTGATCAGGGCCATCCCCAGCAGTTGCCCGCCCGAGGGAATCTGCCGGTAGGCCAGCACCCCCACCAGGGTGATGGCCACGATGCCGATGCCACTCCAGAGGGCATAGGTCAGCCCCAGCGGAAGGCTTTGCACCACCTTGGCCAGCAGCAGCATGGCGGTGCCATAGGCGGCAAGCACCACCAGCGTGGGCAGCGGCCGGCTCATGCCGGCGGAGACCTTGAGGCAGGAGGTGCCCACGATCTCCGCGGCGATGGCCAGCAGCAGCAGCAACCAGGGGTGGGCCATGGGGCGGAATGTCAGGGGTGTCTCCCTAGGATCAACCAACCGAGATCCCATGTCCCGAGCCGGGAAGCCGCCAGCGAATGACCGACGTTCCCGTCTCACGGATCCGCAATTTCTGCATCATTGCCCACATCGACCACGGCAAATCGACCCTGGCCGATCGTCTGTTGCAGGAAACGGGCACCGTGGCGGCCCGGGACATGCAGGAGCAGTTCCTCGACAACATGGAACTGGAGCGTGAACGCGGCATCACGATCAAGCTCCAAGCCGCCCGCATGGAATACAAGGCGGCCGACGGTGAGACCTACATCCTCAACCTGATCGACACCCCCGGGCATGTCGACTTCTCCTACGAGGTGAGCCGATCTCTGCAGGCCTGCGAAGGCGCCCTGCTGGTGGTGGATGCCAGCCAGGGGGTTGAGGCCCAGACCCTGGCCAATGTGTACTTAGCCATTGAGAACGATCTGGAGATCATCCCCGTTCTCAACAAGATCGACCTGCCCGGTGCCGATCCAGAGCGCATCAGCGAGGAAATCGAGGCGATCATCGGCCTCGACACCTCCAATGCCATCCCGTGCTCCGCCAAAACGGGCCTGGGCGTATTCGACATCCTGCAGGCGGTGGTGGATCGGGTGCCGCCGCCGCCGGATCGGGTGGAAGAGCCTCTGCGGGCGCTAATCTTCGACTCCTATTACGACCCCTACCGCGGGGTGATCGTCTACTTCCGGGTGATTTCGGGCTCCATCAGCAAGCGCGACAAGGTGCTGCTCATGGCCAGCAAGAAAACCTACGAGCTCGATGAAGTGGGGGTGATGGCCCCCGATCAGCGCCAGGTGGAGAGCCTGCATGCTGGCGAAGTGGGGTATCTGGCAGCCTCCATCAAGGCGGTGGCCGATGCCCGTGTGGGCGACACCATCACCCTGGTGAGCAACCCGGCCTCTGAGCCGCTGCCCGGGTACACCGAGGCCAAGCCAATGGTGTTTTGCGGCCTGTTCCCCACCGATGCCGATCAATATCCCGATCTGCGCGAAGCCCTCGACAAGCTGCAGCTCAGTGATGCGGCCCTGAAGTACGAGCCGGAAACCAGCAGCGCCATGGGCTTCGGCTTCCGTTGCGGCTTCCTTGGGCTGCTGCACATGGAGATTGTGCAGGAGCGACTGGAGCGCGAATACGACCTCGACCTGATCGTCACCGCGCCCTCGGTGATCTATCAGGTGAACATGATTGATGGCGACACTTTGATGGTGGATAACCCCGCCACCCTGCCGGATCCGCAGAAGCGCGAATCGATCGAAGAGCCCTACGTGAAGCTCGAGATCTACACCCCGAACACCTACAACGGCACGCTGATGGAGCTCTGCCAGGAGCGGCGTGGTGAGTTCATCGACATGAAGTACATCACCACCGATCGGGTGACGCTCCACTACGAAATGCCCCTGGCGGAGGTGGTCACCGACTTCTTCGATCAGATGAAAAGCCGCACCAAGGGCTATGCCTCCATGGAGTATTCGCTGATCGGCTACCGCAAAAACGACTTGGTGCGTCTCGATGTGCTGATCAACGCCGAGAAGGCCGATCCGCTCACCACGATCGTGCACCGGGACAAGGCCTACAACGTGGGCAAGGGCCTGGTGGAGAAGCTCAAGGAGCTGATCCCCCGCCAGCAATTCAAGATCCCCATCCAGGCGGCCATCGGCAGCCGTGTGATCGCCTCCGAGAGCATTAGCGCCATGCGCAAAGACGTGCTGGCCAAGTGCTACGGCGGCGACATCTCCCGCAAGAAGAAGCTGCTGCAGAAACAGGCCAAAGGCAAAAAGCGGATGAAGGCGATGGGCAAGGTGGAGGTGCCCCAGGAGGCCTTCATGGCGGTGCTCAAGCTCAACCAATGAGACGGCAGCTTGCGGCTCTGGCCCTGTTGCCCGTCCTCGCTTGGGCTCCGGCTGGCCTGGCGGCGCCCCAGCCGAGTGCTCCCCAAACCCTGCGGCTGGAGGACGGGGCGGAGCTGTGGACGATCCCGTACCCCGCCATCCAGCAATTCATCGCCGATGGCACGTTCGCCGATCAGCGCCTGCGCCAGTTGGTGACCCGCTCCGGTTGGCCAGAGGACCAGCTGCGGCTGGCCCTGGCCAAGCCCTATGGCGTCGAGCTCGTGCCCCTGGCCCGTTTCCTCTATTCCCCAGCCGGTGTGGCCTTTCTGCAGCAGCAGACGCGGGCGTTCCGCCCCTTGAAATCCCAGCGCCGTGACCTGCGGGTGGAGGGGTTGCGGGCCGCCATCCTGCGCAATGCCCAGGGGGGCACCCTCTCCGCCATGGGCATCCTGCAGCAGCTGCCCACGGATTTCGTGGTGGAGCTGGGGGGCGTGGGCGTCGCGCGCTGTTCGTCGCTGCCCTGCACCAATCCCCAGCAGTGTCGATCCGTGCTCAGTTGGCTGGTGTTCCTGCCGGCCTGTCTGCAGGCTGCGGCCATGAACAGCGCTGACCCGCCGGTCAGTCGCTGAATCACCAGCTGGGATCCACGCTCAGCTCCACGCTGAGCTCACCGCTGCGGCTGACGGGCACCGTGGCGATGCAGGCCCGCACGGTCTGACCGTTGACATCGATTTCACAGGCCCCGCAGCTGCCCCCCAGGCAGCCGGTGGGGATACTGAAGCCCGCTGCCTGGGCGGCCAGCAGCCAATCGCTGCCGCAGGCTGCGGTGCTGCTGCGGCCGTGGGGCCAGTGGATCACAACGCTGCTCATTGCGGTCTCAGCAACGGCTCCAGATTGACGTGCTGCTCAAAGGCATCGGCGAGCCGATCCAGCAGCGCATCGCGCTGACGGCTGTGGTGGGGTTGGCGTTCGCTCAGGCTTGGCAACCCGCGCCGTTGCCGCAGCCGATTCAGCCAGTGGCGGCGCCAGGGGCCGCTCTCGAACACCCCATGCAGATAGGTGCCCGCCACCAGGCCGCCGTCGTCGCCCAGGGCCTGGACCCAACCCAGCTCGGCGTCGCGGCAGAGGGGTTGGCAGGGCTCCAGCAGGGCGGTCTGGCCCCGGTGCAGTTCGAATCCTTCCAGCTCCACCGAATCGGCACTGGAGGGGGGCCATAGGGCTGCACTGCGCCGCTGCCGCAGGGCTTTGGTTTGCTTGAAGGCGGTGCGCAGGGGCAACAGCCCTACCCCGGCCACGGCGATGCCGGCCGCCCCCTCCAAGCCGTCGGGGTCGTGCAGTTCGCGCCCGAGCAGCTGCAGGCCTCCGCAGATGCCAAACACATGGCCGCCGCCCGTGGCGTAGCCCCGTAGGGCTTCCCCCAGGCCACTGCGCGTCAGGGCCTCCAAATCCCGCAGGGTCTGCTTGCTGCCCGGCACCACCACGGCATCGGGTTGGCCCAGCTCCTCGCCGGGCGCCACCCAACGCAGTTGCACGCTGGGTTCAGCCTCCAGAGGGTCGAGATCGGAGAAGTTGCTCAGGGAGGGGAGTTTCAGCACCGCAATCTCCAGCTCGGCGCCGTGCTTGCGGCCCCGCCGCTCCAGCAGATCGAGGGAGTCTTCGGGGGGAAAGAGCTCATCGAGCCAGGGCATTACCCCCAGCACCGGGATGCCGGTGTGGACCTCCAGCCAGCGGCGTCCTTCATCGAACAGCTCGCGGCGGCCGCGGAAGCGGTTGATCAACAGGCCGCCGATCAAGGGCCGCTCCACGGGACGCAGCAGCGCCAGGGTGCCCACCAGCTGGGCGAAGACGCCGCCGCGCTCGATATCGGCCACCAGGATGCAGCGGGCGCGCAGGTATTGCGCCAGGCGCAGGTTGGTGAGATCGCGCGGCTGCAGGTTCACCTCCACCGGGCTGCCGGCCCCCTCCAGCACCAGGCGCCCCTCCGGATGGGTGCTCTGCAGCTCCCTCAGCCCAGCGCGGATGGCCGCCCAGCCCGGTCGAAACCAGTCGCGGTAGTAGTGCTCGGCGCGGCAGCTGCCCACCGATTGCCCCAGATGGATCACCTCACTGGTGGAGTCGCCCTGGGGCTTGAGCAGCACCGGATTCATGGCGCACTGTGGCTCTAGCCCCGCCGCCCAGGCCTGCAGGGCCTGGGAGTAGGCCATCTCCCCGCCCGCCTGATCCACCCAGGCGTTGTTGCTCATGTTCTGCCCCTTAAAGGGCAGGGGTGTATCGCCGCGGCGCTTGAGCACGCGGCAGAGAGCGGCTGTCATCAGCGATTTGCCGGCGCCGCTGCTGGTGCCCAGCACCATCAAGGGGGTGGGACGGTTCACAGCCGCGGCCAGTGGCGCTGCAGCCAGTGGCGCAGTCGGCTGAGGGCACGGGCGGGGGGGATGTCGCGGGACCAGGCCTCGACCACCTGGCGGCCCAGCGGGGTGAGCCGCACGCGCTCGGTGAGGCCCTGGCCATCCACCTCCCGCCGCAACACCCCCAGGTGGATCAGCCAGATCAGATCGTCCTCGGTGCGGCTGGGCTGCAGCCGCTGCCGGCTCAGCTGCGGCCAGTCGTTGCGGGCGGCCAGCTGCGTGCTGCTCAGGGCCGTGCCCTCCAACTCCCGGTAGAAGGCCAGCCGAAAGGGCAGGCAGCGCAGCGCCCGTCGGGCCCGTTGGAGGGCCCGTTGATCCTGGCGGCTGGGGGCAGGGCTGGTCACGCGCACGGGGCTTCCGCTGCCATTGTCTTGCCCAGCTGTTCCCCGTTGCCGTGCTGCTGTTGGCCTCCGCCTCACCGGCCCGTCGCCGTCTGCTGGAGCAGGCGGCCATTCCCCACCGGGTTCAGGTGAGTGGCGTGGATGAGGAGGCCATCCGCCATCCGGATCCGGCCCAGTTGGTGCAGTTGCTGGCGCGGGCCAAGGCGCGGGCGGTGGCTGGCACGCTGCCGCAGGCGCATGCCGATGCTCCCTGCACGGGTGTGCTGGGCTGCGATTCGGTGCTGGTGTTTGACGGCACGGTGTTCGGCAAGCCCCGCGATCCCGCCGAAGCCATCGAACGCTGGCGGCGCATGGCGGGCGGCTGGGGAGATCTGCAGACGGGCCATTGCCTCCTGGCCCCTGCGGATGGGTCGGAGCGGGTCGCCACCGTCACCACCCGTGTGCAGTTTGCGCCGTTGACCGACGCCGAGATCACTGCCTACGTGGCCACCGGTGAACCGTTGCAGTGTGCGGGGGGCTTTGCCCTGGAGGGCCGCGGCGGTGCCCTGGTGGAGCGGATTGAGGGCTGCTACTCCAACGTGATCGGCTTGAGCCTGCCATGGCTGCGCCGATGGCTCAGCCATGGGATGTGATGCCGTTGCCATCCCCCCAGCGGATGGCTACCAGCAAGGAAGTGCTCTCCCTTCCCATGACGCGCTTTCCCTGTTCCAGAGCTGTTGCGGCTGGAACAGCCGCCCTGGTGGCAGCCCTGAATCTGGGCGCTGGCTTACCGGCCCAGGCGCAGATGGCTTTGAGCCAGGTGAGGGCCGCCAACCTGGCCCGGATGCAGGCGGAGCGGTTGAACGGAGGCCTCACCAGGTATTTCACCGCCAACTGCATGCATCAGAAGGGCGGTGGTGCCTGCATGGTCAAGTCGGATGCCAAGGGCTACCACTTCGACTTCCTCGGAGGCCCTCCGGGCTGGGAGGTGAACGGCCAGCGCGCCACCGTGCAGACCCGCATCCTGGTTAACCCGGCCGGCACCCAGGTGGTGACGGTCGAGTACAACGGCGCTCCGCGCTGAGTTTTTGGGCGTCGTGCCATAAAAAAGCCCCCGCCGGTGGGCGGGGGCTTGAGGGGGTTCCGCTAATCGGAGCGGATCAGTCGAGATCTGGCATGGCCAGCACGGGCTCGGCCTTGCGGTCGATGCCCTTCTCGAAACCGGCAGCGGCAGCGCGGGCGCGGCCGGCATGCCAGAGGTGACCCACCAGGAAGAAGAACGCCAGCACGAACTGGGTGGCGGCCAGCCACTGGCGCAGGTTCACGAAGTTCACCGAGTTGGGCTCGGTGATGATGCCGCCCACAGAGTTCAGAGACGCGTTGGGGGCGTGGGTCATGTACTCAGCCGCGCGGCGCACTTGCCAGGGCTGAATGTCGTTCTGGAGCTTGTCGAGGCTCAGGCCGTTGGGGCCACGCAAGGGCTCCAGCCAGGGACCGCGGAAATCCCAGAAGCGCATGGTTTCACCACCGAAGATGATCTCGCCCGTGGGGGAGCGCATCAGGTACTTACCCAGACCGGTGGGACCCATGGCGGAGCCGATGTTGGCGCCGAGGCGCTGGTCACGCACCAGGAAGGTGAAGCTTTGGGCCTGGGAGGACTCGGCGTTGGTGGGGCCGTAGAACTCGGAGGGATAGGCGGTGTTGTTGAACCAGATGTACGCCGAGGCGATGAAGCTCATGAAGCTCAGGGCGCCCAGGCTGTAGCTCAGGTAGGCCTCACCGTTCCAGATGAAGGCGCGGCGCACCCAGCCGAAGGGCTTGGTCACCACGTGCCAGATGCCACCGAAGATCAGGGTCAGACCCAGCCAGATGTGGCCACCGATGATGTCCTCCATGGAGTTCACACCGATGATCCAGCCCTCGCCACCGAAGGGGGCGCGGAACAGGTAGCCGAAGATCACGCCCGGATCGAGAGTCGGGTTGGTGATCAGGCGCACGTCGCCGCCGCCGGGGGCCCAGGTGTCATAGACACCGCCGAAGAACATGGCCTTGAACACCAGCAGCAGGCAGCCCACCCCAAGCAGGATGAGGTGGTAGCCGATGATGTTGGTCATCTGGTTCTTATCGCGCCAATCCTGCGAGAAGAAGGCGGAATAGTTCTCCAGAATTTCGGGGCCGCGCAGCGCGTGGTACAGGCCGCCGAGACCGAGCACGGCGGAACTGATCAGGTGCAGCACACCCACCACGAAGAAGGGGTAGATGTCCACCACTTCGCCGCCGGGGCCAACGCCGTAGCCCAGGGTGGCCACGTGCGGGAACAGGATCAGACCCTGCTCGTACATGGGCTTGTCGAAGGTGAAGTGACTCACCTCGAACAGCATCATGGCGCCAGCCCAGAACACCATCAGACCGGCGTGGGCGACGTGGGCGCCAAGCAGGCGACCGGAGAGATTGATCAGGCGGGCGTTACCCGACCACCAGGCATAGCCGGTGGAGTCGAGGTCCTTCCCCCCGACCGAAGCCAGGTTGGGATTAGAGAGCGTTACCACGGGGCAGAACCTCTTCAGGGAAGACGAAGTTTTCGTGCGGCTGGTCAGCCGGTGCCATCCAGGCACGCAGACCTTCATTCAACAGAATGTTCTTCGTGTAGAAGGTCTCGAATTCGGGATCCTCAGCGGCGCGGATTTCCTGCGACACGAAGTCGTAGGCACGCAGGTTGAGGGCCAGGCCGATGATGCCGATGCTGCTGGTCCACAGACCCATCACCGGCACGAACAGCATGAAGAAGTGCAGCCAGCGCTTGTTGGAGAACG
>Ga0310330_100039_pt1 | contig 44672 bp, 50 predicted proteins | sample LakMicDCLTotalB5_FD_195544 | JGI IMG/M metagenome (GOLD analysis project Ga0310330, IMG submission 195544) | Enriched freshwater cyanobacterial communities from Lake Michigan, Michigan, United States - MI23.DCL.Total.B5 (v2) (version 2) | ecosystem: Environmental > Aquatic > Freshwater > Lake... | reverse complement strand
GGGTTCACCATCACAGCAGTTCCACCCGGTGGCTCCTTCACAATGGGCCCATGCCCGAAGCCTCCAGCTCCCGCCCCACCCCCGGCACCGCCCCGGCCTGGGGTTTCCTGGCGCCGGCCCTGCTGCTGTTGGCGCTCTCGGTGTTGATCCCCGGGGCGATGGCCCTGCTGATCAGCTTCACCCGCAGTGGACTGGATGTGGGTGAGCCGCTCCAGTTCATCGGCCTGGCCAACTTTCGGCGCCTACTGGCCGATCCGATGCTGCTGAAGGTGACGGGCACCACCTTTCTCTATCTCGTTGGTGTGGTGCCCCCGGTCCTGCTTGGATCCCTCGCCCTGGCCCTGCTGGTGAACCGCCAGCTGCCGGCCATCGCCTGGTTCCGGGCAGCCTTCTACACCCCGGTGCTGGTGTCGTTGGTGGTGGCGGCGATCGCCTTCCGCTGGCTGTATGCCGAGAACGGTCTGATCAATGGCTGGCTGACGGCCCTGTTCGCCTCGGTGGGCTTTCGCCCGATTGGCTTCCTCACCAACCCGGTTCTGGCGCTTCCTTCGGTGATGCTCGTGACCCTCTGGAAGGGGCTCGGTTACTACATGGTGATCTTCCTGGGGGGCCTGCAAGGCATTTCTCCGGAGCTCTATGAAGCAGCCGCCCTCGATGGCAGCACCGGCTTGCGCCGCCACCTCGACATCACCCTGCCGCTTTTGCGCCCCTACATCACCCTGGTGGCGGTGATCTCGGCGATTGGCGCTACCAAGGTGTTCGAGGAGGTGTTTCTGATGACCCAAGGCGGCCCCGCCGATGCCACCCGCACCCTGGTGTACTACGTGTACGACCAGGCCTTCTCCGAACTGGAGATCAGCTATGCCTGCAGCGTGGGTCTGGCCCTATTCCTGATTGTGCTTCTGCTCAGCTTGATTCGCTTCGTCTTCGCGGCCGATCAGCCCCTGACCTGAGCCTTCGGCAGGCGGCACCCCCAAAGCCCTGTCGCGCCCCAGGGCGCGTCCGGATTCAGCCGCGGTGCAGAGCCGTGCTCCGATCCAGTGCCAATCTGGGAAGTCCAGCGGCCGTTGCCCGTGCCTTTCCAGCCCCTCTCCTCGATCGGCATCGTGGGCGGCGGCCAGCTCGCCCTGATGCTGGCGGAGGCGGCAGCCGAGCTCGGTGTCAGCGTCCACGTTCAGACGCCGGGGAGCGCGGATCCTGCCGTTTCAAGGGCGGCCAGCGTGGTGCAGGCCCCCCTCGACGATGACCAGGCCACCGCTCTCCTGGCCGATCGTTGCGGGGCGATCAGTTTCGAAAACGAGTGGATGCCGCTGGAGCGCCTCCTCCCCCTGGCCCAGGAGGGGGTGAGCTTCCTTCCTGGTCTCGATGCCCTGGCACCGCTGGTGACCAAGCGGGGGCAGCGCCAGTTGCTCAACCAGCTCCATCTCCCCTCTCCGCGCTGGTGTGATCTCGACCAGGTGTTCGCCCCGCCAGCGCCAAGCCCTCTGCCAGCCATCAACTCCCCGGATCGATCGCCCTCCCCGCTTTGGTTAGGCCAGCGTCCGTTTCGCCCGCCCGAAGGGCAGCAACGCCCCACCCTGCCGCCTGGTTTCCACTTTCCGGTGATGGCTAAGGCCAGCCGCGGCGGCTACGACGGCAAGGGCACCGTGCCCGTGCCGGACCAACAGGCCCTGGAAGGTCTGCTGGACCATGTGCTTGTCTCCGACTGGATCCTGGAGGAGATGGTGCCGTTCGAGCAGGAGCTTGCGCTGGTGGCCTGCCGGGATCGGGAGGGAAACGTGGCCTGCTGGCCACTGGTGCAGACCCATCAGCATCGGCAGATCTGCGACTGGGTCCTGATGCCGGCCCCGGTGAACCAAGCCGTTCAGGCCTATGCCCGCAATGTGGCCGCCTCCCTGCTCACGGGTCTCGACTACGTGGGTGTGCTGGCGATTGAGTTCTTCTATGGACCGGGGGGCCTTCTGGTGAACGAAATCGCACCGCGCACCCACAATTCCGGCCACGCCACGATCGAGGCCTGCCACTGCAGTCAGTTCGCCCAGCAGGTGCGGGTTGTGGCGGGCCTGCCGATGGCCAGCACCGAAGCCCTGGTGCCCGGGGCCCTGATGGTGAATCTCCTGGGCCCCGAGCAGGCGCTCTCGGAGCAGGACCAGCGCGACCGGCTGGCGGCCCTGACGGCCCTGCCCGGGGCCCATTTGCACTGGTATGGCAAGGTCCAATCGGCGCCGGGTCGCAAGCTTGGCCATCTCACCCTGCTGCTGGAAGGAAGCAGCTCCGCCGACCGGGAGGGCGAGCGGCAACGGCTAATGGCGGAGGTCCGGCGGATCTGGCCCCTACCGGAGGTGGTCGCTCCTCCGAAAAACGCCGTAGAGTGACCGAGGACTGCTGTGTTGGTGACTGCCTTTCACTGTTTTCTGATCTGACTCCCTCTTCGACATGGGGGGTCTTCAGCGACGGCAACGTAAGCCGGCCCCGTAGCCGGAAACGGCGCCCCGCCCTTGACCCCTCTTCTGGTTCATCCAGGTCGAAAACCGGGGCAAGACGGCACAGTGGTCCACCCTTTTCATCGGTTCCCGCCTGCGACCTGCGGGCGCGATGCTTGTCTTTGCCCTGAACCCTGGGGGGGCCATGCTGGAGCCGCGCTCAGCCGCTGCTTTGACCACTCCCTTCCTGCAGGCCTTCGAACGGCTGCTCAGCCGGGCACCTGGCCCGGTGTTTCCCCGAGCCCGCCACCTCTACCTGCGCAAGTACAGCCTGGAAACCGATGCGGGCTCTCCGTTCCGCACCTTTCTGCTGGAGGAGGAGATCCAGGAGAGTGTCGGTGGGGCGGTGCGGATCCGGGCCATCGCCTTCGCGGTGGTGCACTGGCATGGTTCCCAGCTGGAGCGCCATCGGTATGCCGCCTATCTGGCCGACCAGTGGCAACTCGATCCCGACGACCTCACGGTGATCACGGCGGACCCCTGGTTCCGGGATGGGGGCGCCTGGGCCCGTTTCAGTGCGCCGGCGGTGTACGAGCGGGCCACACCCACCACCTTGGTCAGTTCGTTAGTCGATCCAGGTGCTCCTGGAGCCTCTGGCGTTCCCAGTCCGTGACCACGAAGACCTCCTGGGCCGACGTTCCCCTACGGGCAACCAGCTTGAATCCACCCGTGATCGGGGTGGAGATCCGCAGGCGCAGCCCCACGCACCGGCCCCTGACCCGGCAAATCACCGCAGGGGTCACCGTCTCGATGCCCACCTCCTCGACCAGGCGTTTCAGCAGCGGGATCAGCCCCTCGAGATAGGTGCTGTGGGTGATCACCAGCCGACCCATACGGCTGCCTCAGGCGCGTTCCAAGGGCGCCATGGTGAGGCCTTCGCTGAGCAGCTGTTGGTGGTGAAGCTCCGCCTGCTCCTGCGGCCCGGACCACACCACCGCGGAACCTTCCCCATCAATCCTGTGGGCCAGCTCCCAGGCCCGTTCGGACAACATGCCGGGGATGTGCCGTACCAGGCTTTCCACCACGTGCTGAAAGGTGTTCACATCGTCGTCGAGCACGATCACGCGACAATGGGGATAGGGGAGCCGCACCTGGCTGCGCTCCTGAACCGCGGCGGGCGATGTTGCTCCCGCTGTCGTGGCCGCCATCGCTGCCCCCGTCGTGGAGGAACCGGACCCAGCGTGCATGGCTCCAGAGGCACAAGGCCCCAAGCCTAGGTAACATGCGCCCATTCGCAGCTGTCCGAACCGATGCTGATCACCCTGGGTTGGGCCTCCCTCGCCGCCATCTTCAGTTTCTCGATTGCCATGGTGGTGTGGGGCCGCAACGGCGACAACAGCATCGGTTTCTGAACTCCCCCTGACTGGTTCGGCAGCAGGCCATGGTTGCTTTTCTTTTCGCCGATACCGCCACCGCTTCACCGGGGGGCCTTGGGTTCACCACACTCACCCTGGGCAACGTGCTTGCCGTGGTGGCAACGGGACTGTTGGTTTTCGTGAGTGCTGGGGTGATCTATCTCTCCACGGTCGAATGGCGGGACCGGCGTCGCCGGGGTAACCCTTCGGTTCGCTCCTGAGCGGCCGCAACCGTGCCGTTTCCCAACGCCGTGGCCGCCCTGCGTCTACCAATCCCGTTGTCTCTGCGCTTGCCCTCGATCCAGGGCCTCAAGGTTCCGCTCCGATGGCCCCAGCTGAGGCTGCCGCCGCAGTTGCCTTCCGCTCCCGGCCCGTCACGGCGCCGGATTCCATTGCCCGTCAGCACCGCCGCCGTGGTGCTGCTCCTGGTGGTGCCCTCCGTTCTGCTCAGCCGCTGGAGCCGACCCAGGGCAGAGGGTGTGGAGCAGCTCATGGGGGCGGCCAGCCTGCTTCAGAGCTTTCCCGCCACCCCCGATCGGCCGATCCCAGACCTCTGGATCGAGAGGCTGGGCCCTGAAGCCGCCCGTGATCGTTGGCGGGCGCAGCGGAAGGTGTGGTGGCAGTTTTGGGCCACCAATTCCGAATCGGCTCCCTTTCTGGCGTTTCCGATCGATTCCACCAGAACTAGCGCCGCCGCCCTGCCTCCGAATGCCCTGAGGGTGGGGGATCTCCTGGTCTTCGCGGAAACCCCCACGGCCCGCCAGCAGTTGCTCACGTCCCTGCGCCCCCTGCAACGCCGCAGCCAGGGCCTCACCCTCCGCTGCCGGCAGCGACTCCAGGCCGGTCAGGCGGTCTTCTGGCAGGCCGACGCCCTCGGCAGCCTTCTCGGTCCAATCGCCCCCCTTCTAGAGCGCTACCAGGTGGGCTGTCTCACGCTTGCCTTGGAGGATCGGGGCATCCGCTGGCAGGGAGAGGCGGCGGCTGAATCCAGTGGTTTTCAGTCCATCAATCGGTCGCCTTCCCAAGCCGCAGGCACCCCACCCGAGGTCGCGGTTCTAGGGATTGTTGGTGGTGGTGACCTCACCGAGGTCTCCGCCCTGCCGGAGCAGCCACCCCTTCCGGATGATCTGCTGCTCGAGTTTCAGGGATCGTCCCTCGACCAGCTGTTGGAGGGCCTGCTGGCTCGTCAGATCATCAGGGATCCCTTAGCGAGTCGTTATGGCCTTGAGGGACCCCGGCTGGCCGTCACAAGGCAGGCACCGTTCCGGTTGCGGCTCCATCCCCTGCCCGAGGGCCCATTCCAGGCGTCCCTCGACCTGTTGGTGCGCGTGGATGGCGCCCGCAGCGCCTGGAGCACCCTGCTGGAGCGGGTCAAAACCAACTTGCTGGCTCAGGGGTTTGTTGCAGCCGTCGATCCACTGCTTCCGCTGGCGGGCACTCCGTCTTCCCAGCCAAAATCCGATCCCTCTCCCGTTGCCGTGGCGCCCCCGGTTGGGGCCTCCGCCACGGTGTGGAAACGGCCTGACGGTACGACGGTGGGTGGGTGGCGCTGGCTTCAGGGAAGCGACGGTCAACCCCAGCTGCTGCTTTTTCTTGGACCACCTCCGCCAACCGCCCTGCCCTTGGCGGTGGTGCCGGCCCAGCAGGTCCAGCCCTCCCAGCTGGCCCTGCGTGTACGACCCGCAGCCCTCGATGCGCTGGGTCTGCTTCCCGAGGAGATCCCGGCCTTGGCGCGCCGGGCCTCCCAGGTCTGGATCGATAGCGATCCCGGTGACCCGGCCCGTCCCCGCGGAGCGATCAGCCTCCTGACGGGGCGGCTTCAGGTTCAGCGCTGACGCTTTCCTCGCCCTGGCGCTCCCGACGGCGCCGCTCAGCGGCAAGGGTTTCTTCCACCAGCTCGACGGCCTGGGCCATCTTCTCGAGATTGCCGGCGTAAAGACTGAGATCCTTCTCGAGGCGGTCCTTGATCAGACCCATGGCTTCACCCAGTTCATGGGAATAGGCGCGCAGGGTTGTGGCATCAAGATCCTGCGCACCCTGGGCCTTCTCCAGCAGGGTCAGGAGACCAACCGCCACCAGGCGCGAGTAATGAAAATCGGCACGACGGACCTGGTTCAGGGCATGGGCTACGGGCTCGGGAGCGCCGCTGCCGCCAGCATTGATCCAGCCCTTGACCTCCTCCACGCTGTGGGCACCAACGGCTGCAAGGGACTCATCGCTCAATCGGCGCAGTTCGCTGGCATCGAAACCCGTGGCCTGGCAGAGGGCATCAAACAGTGGCCCGCGGTGCTGCTCGGGCCTGTAGCCCCGGGCGAAGGCCTCGAACACCTGCACCGCGCCAACGGCGAAGAGGGGGTCGGTTTGGAAACCCCGCTGGTGACTGAGCAGATGCAGTTCCACCAGTAACTCATCCACCATGCGCCGGTAAAGCGGCCCGATCACATGGGGGAAAGCGGCGTGGAAGGCACGCTTGCTGTCGGCAACGGTCTGGGGGGCGCTCACGCAGCAGGGCAGACGAATCAAGCGACCCTAGCGCCGCCGGCGGTTGAGGCAGCGGCTCGGTAGAATCAGGCATCCGGCGAAGACGAGCCATGATCCCGATTGTGATTGAAGAGTCGGGGCGTGGAGAAAGGGCCTTTGATATCTATTCGCGTCTCTTGCGTGAACGGATCATCTTTCTCGGCGAGCCGGTCACGTCTGAATCCGCCAACCGCGTGGTAGCCCAGCTCCTCTTCCTGGAGGCGGAGGATCCCGACAAGGATATTTTCCTCTACATCAACTCTCCCGGAGGATCCGTCTATGACGGCCTCGGTATTTTTGACACCATGCAGCACATCAAGCCTGATGTGCAAACGGTCTGCGTTGGCCTGGCAGCCTCAATGGGTGCCTTTCTGCTTTGCGCCGGAACCAAGGGCAAACGCAGCAGCCTCACCCATTCCCGCATCATGATTCACCAACCCCTGGGTGGGGCCCGTGGCCAGGCCAGCGACATTCGCATCCAGGCCGATGAAATTCTCTACTTGAAGCAGAAGCTCAACAGTGAACTCGCCGATCGCACCGGCCAGCCTCTGGATCGAATTCAGGAAGACACCGATCGTGATTTCTTCATGTCTCCGGCCGAAGCGGTTGCCTATGGGCTGATTGATAAGGTGATCGATAAGCGTTCGGTTCGTCCGGTCTGATCAGACTAGATTCATGCCTTGAGATCCAAACCTACTGGATCCAACGCATAAAAAAAGACCCATCCATTGGATGGGTCTTTGCTTGTCTTGAACACTCAGGCTGGCGTGTTGATGGCCGGTTCGGCCACCAGTAGGGGCGAAAAGCGTTCCTTCTCAGGGATGGCGGTGAACTCGGCCACCACGGCCCGCAGTTCATCGCCATTCAGGGTCTCCTTCTCGATCAGCATCTCCACCAGGCGGTCCATGCAGGAGCGATTCGCTGCCACCAGTTCCACGGTGTCGCGGTAGCAGCTCTGCACGATGGCGCGAACGGCTTCATCGATGCGATGGGCCAGGGCGTCGGATCCGTCGCTCCTGGTCATCAGGTCGCGCCCGAGAAACACTTCCTGGTTGCCAGCTTCCAGGGAAAGCTGCCCCAGATCGCTCATGCCAAAGCGGGTGACCATCTGGCGTGCGATCGAAGCCACCTGTTGGATGTCACCACCCGCCCCTGTGGTGACCTCGGCATGGCCGAACACCACATCCTCGGCTGCACGGCCGCCCAGGGCCCCCATGATGCGGGCGCGGAGTTGGGCCTTGCTCACCAACATCTGCTCCTCGTCGGGGGCGAACCAAGTGAGTCCTTGGGCCTGGCCCCGGGGCACGAGGGTGACCTTCTGGACGGGGTCATGGGCTTTGACGAGGGTTCCAACCAGGGCGTGGCCCACCTCGTGATACGCGATCAAGCGCTTGCTGCGGCCATCGGTGAGGGGTTTGCCCTCCATCCCGGCGATCACCCTGTCCACGGCATCATCAATCTCGGCGAGCGTGGTGGCTTCCTTGCGACGACGGGCGGTGAGAATGGCTGCTTCGTTGAGAAGGTTGGCCAGGTCGGCACCCGTAAAACCTGGGGTGCGGCGGGCGATGGATTCGAGGCTCACGTCCGGAGCCAGTTTCTTGTTGCGGGTGTGCACCTTGAGGATGGAGAGCCGTCCCTTGATATCAGGGGCATCGACCTGAACCTGGCGGTCGAAACGGCCTGGGCGCATCAGGGCCGAATCGAGCACATCGGGACGGTTCGTGGCCGCGATGATGATGATGCCGCTATTGCCCTCGAAACCATCCATTTCGGTGAGCAGCTGGTTGAGGGTCTGCTCCCGTTCGTCATTGCCTCCACCGATGCCGGCGCCCCGCTGGCGACCCACAGCATCGATCTCATCGATGAAGATCAGGCAAGGGCTGTTTTCCTTGGCCCGCTTGAAAAGATCGCGCACTCGGCTGGCGCCAACACCCACAAACATCTCCACGAATTCCGATCCGGAAAGCGAGAAGAAAGGCACCCCGGCCTCGCCGGCAATCGCCTTGGCGAGCAAGGTCTTACCGGTGCCCGGGGGACCAACCAGCAAAACACCCTTGGGGATTTTCGCCCCGACCGAGGTGAAGCGCTCGGGGGTCTTCAGGAAGGTGACCACCTCTTGGAGATCCTGCTTGGCTTCCTCAACTCCAGCGACATCGTCGAACTTCACGCCGGTTTCGGCCTCCATCGCGAAGCGGGCTTTTGTTTTGCCGAACTGCATCGCTTGGCCGGGACCACCGGGCATGCCATTGCCGCGGCGGGCTAGAAACACCAGCGACCCGATCAGCAGAAGGGGGAACAACAGGTTGCCGAGCAATCCGAGGGCAGGGGATGCCGGCTTGGGAGGATGGATGTCGAAGCTGATCCCTTGATCTTTAAGGTTGTTGACCAGCTCAGGAGCCAGGCCCGGCAGGTCGACCCGAAGCCGTTGGACCCGGTTGTCGAGGTCGGGATCCACCGCCTCAATCACCGCCGTACGGCCGCCGTCAAAGATGTCCACCGACGTCACCCGGCCGGCCTGCACGTAGTCGAGGAAGCGTCCATAGCTCATCCTGGCCACCGCGGCGTTGCGGGGGGCCACCACGGGATTCGTTGGGGAGTTGCGGTTGGCGCCGGGTCCGAGCACCTGCCATCCGAGAAACAGGGCCACGGCAATGGGCAGAAGCCAGAGGGCCAGGAGACGCCAGCGCTGATTCATGGGGCCGTGAATTTTGAACAAGTGTAAAGGGCCCGCGGCTGCGGTTGCTGCTGGCCCGCTGATCCAGGGGTAAGACCGGAAACCGATCAGACGACTTCAAGCCAGGGTGTTTCGCCGTAGGGCATCTCCCTCGCTGCGTCGGGCGACGGAGCCGTGAGCACTAGTTCATCGGCCCTCAATGTTTCCACCAGTTCGGGCCCCCCCAGGCCATGGGTCCAAATGTCGACCCTTGATGCAGCGGGGCAGGAGAAGGTGAGCATCTCGAAGGGGAAGACCACGCGCTCCAGGTAAAACTCTTCGGGGCCGCAACAGCGCAGGATCACCATCTGGTCACTGGCGTTGCGGTACCCGCAGTCGAGAGGTTCAAGCAGGCCAGAACCCTTGGGGAGCTGTTCAACGCGATCCAAGGCTCACACTCAGTTGTGTGTCCATCTACTCACTTGGCCCTGAGGGCGATTGGTGACGCCTGCGACCATTTTCCCGTCTTCATGATTTTTTCGGTTTTGAAGGGCGGTGCCCTCCGGTTTGGCGGCCCTGCCTGCCTCAAAGGCTGCGGAGCGCCACGATCGGATCCAGCTGGGCCGCCCGCCGGGCCGGCAACACGCCGAACACAAGCCCGATGGTTCCAGACAGCAGCACGGTGCCCAGCACGGTGCCCGCTTCGATGGCCGCCGGCAGCGGGGTGAGGGCGGCGACCAGGGCCACGGTGCCGACGCCGACGGTGCTTCCGATCACACCCCCCAGGGCCGCCAGCACCAGCGACTCCACCAGGAACTGCAGCAGAACATCGCCACTGCGGGCACCCAGCGCCTTCCTCAGCCCGATCTCCTCGGTTCTCTCGCTCACCGACACCAGCATGATGTTCATGATCCCGATGCCCCCCACCAGCAGCGACACCGCGCCGATGGCCGCGAGCATCAGCGTGAGTCCGCCCGTGATCGTGCCCACGATCTGCTGGGCATCTTTCTGGGAGCGCACCGCGAAGTCGTCGTCCCGGAGGATGCGGTGGCGCTGTCGCAGCAGGTTGGTGATCTGGAAGGAGGCCGCACCGGTGCTCTTTTCATCGATGGCTTCCACGCTGATGAAGCTCAGCACCACCCCGTAGAGGGGATCCCTGCCGCTCAGCCGGCTCACCATGGTGGTGAGGGGGACGTAGGCCGTTTCATCCTGGTTGGATCCGAAGACGGCTCCTTTCGGCTCCATCACGCCGATCACCTCGAAGGACTGGTCGCGGATCCGCAGCTGACGGCCCAGGGCCGAGCCCGTTGGCATGAGTTTGTCCTTCAGGTCAGGGCCGATCACCACCACGTTGCGGACCCCCTCCAGGTCGCTGGCGCTGAAAAAGCGTCCCTGGGCGATCTCGAAGCTGCGCACGGTGAGGAAGGAGGGCGTCACCCCGGTCACCGTGGTGCTGGCCGTGAGCGATCCGGATTGCACCACCTCCGAGAGGGTGACTTGGGGCGCGACCCGTCGCACGCTTGGCACCTGCTCCTCAATCGCCCTGGCGTCCTCGAGCACCAGGGTCTTGGGGCTCTCGATCCCCTGGCGTCGGGTGTCATTGCTTCCAGGAACCACGAAGAGCACGTTGGCCCCGAGGGTGCTCAGCTGGCCCTCCGCCAGATTCTGGGCGCCTTTCCCCACACCCACCAGGGTGATCACCGAGGCATTGCCAATCACGATGCCCAGCATGGTGAGCAGGCTGCGCAGCCGATTCGAGGTCAGGGTGGTGAGGGCCATCCCGACGGTCTCACGGAGCGGTAGACGGGAGCCCATAGTCGGGAGCGTGGCTCTACAAGATTGGCTTGGCGCTGACCTCAATGGGGTTGTGGGCGCCGCGATGCACCACACCTTCGTGGACCGTGAGGGTGATGATCTCCCCTTGCAGCAGATCCACCGTGGCCTTCGCCACCCCCACGATCACGGGGATGCCGAGACGTTCGGCGGCCACGGCCGCATGGCTCTGGCGACCCTCCTGCTCGGTGATCACTCCCTTGGCCCGGCGGATGGCGTCGAGATAGTCGTCATTGGTTTCGCGCACCACGAGGATGTCGCCGCTTTCCAGCTGGCCGGCCTCCTCGGCTGAGCGCGCCAGGCACACCTTGCCGCTCACCGAGCCGCTGCCGATCCCCGTTCCCCGTCCGAGGATGGCCGACACCAGGCCCACCCGCACCAGATCGGTGGATCCGCTAACCCCTTCAAGGGTTCCCTGGGTCTGCACCACCAGCTCGCCCGCGTGGAGCAAGCCCATTTCCTGGGCCACGCCCATCGCCACATTGAAGGTGCTGCCGATGTTCACCTGTTGGGCGATCAGCAGGGGTGTCACCCCCCACACCAGCTGCAGTTGCCTGGCCACGTTCACCTCGCTGGTGATCGCCAGAATTGGGGTGCTCGGCCGGAACTTGCTCACGTTGCGGGCGGTGGAGCCGCTCTTGGTGAGGGGGAGGATCGCGGCGGCGTTGAGCTGGCGGGCGATGCTGCTCACCGCCTGGCAGATGGCATTGGGGATCGTGGTGGCCATGTGACTGTCGAGCTCCCGGCGCGGGTAATCCCGCTCGATGCGTCGGGCGATCTGGGCCATGGTGGCCACGGCCTCCACCGGAAAGTCGCCCACGGCGCTCTCGTTGGAGAGCATCACGGCGTCGGTGCCATCGAGGATGGCGTTGGCCACATCGCTCACCTCGGCGCGGGTGGGCCTGGGGCTCGAGACCATCGAATCGAGCATTTGGGTGGCGGTAATCACCGGGATGCCGAGGCTGTTGGCCTTGCGGATCAGTTCCTTCTGCAGCAGCGGCACCTCTTCGGCGGGCATCTCCACCCCCAGATCACCCCGGGCCACCATCACGCCATCACAGAGGGGAAGGATGGCATCGATAGAGTCGATTGCCTCGAATTTCTCGATCTTGGCCACCACCGGGGTGGCATGGCCGTGGCTGCGGATCAGTTCCCGAATCTCCTGCATATCGGAGGGGTTGCGGACGAAGCTGAGGGCGACCCAGTCGACGCCCTGTTGCAGGCCGAAGGCCAGGTCTTCCCGATCTTTGTCCGTGAGGGCCCGGATCGAGAGCTGCACATCGGGGAAGTTCACCCCCTTGTTGTTGGAGAGCACCCCTCCCACCGTGACGCGGCAATGGAGGTTCTGCTGCTCCACATCCACCGACTCCACCACCATCTCCACCTTGCCGTCATCGATGAGGATGCGACTGCCGATCGGCACCTCGGAGGCGAGGGTGCTGTAGGTCACGGTGGCGATCGTGCGATCGCAGGCCACCGATCGGGAGGTGAGGGTAAAGGGGTCGTTGTTTGCCAAGGCGACCGGACCCTCGGCAAAGCGGCCAAGCCTGATCTTCGGGCCTTGGAGGTCTTGAAGGATGCCCACATGCACCCCGAGTTCTTCAGCCACCTGGCGGATCGTGGCGATCCGTACAGCGTGATCGGCGTGGTCGCCGTGGGAAAAATTGAGCCGGAAGGTGGTGGCACCGGCATCGATCAGGCGGCGCAGCATCTCGGCCGACTCGGTGGCCGGGCCAATCGTGGCCACGATCTTGGTGCGACGCATGAGATGGGGCTTGGCCATGGACCACCACTTCCAAGCGCGGAAACTACCATCCGGCCCAACACTGCCCCGCTCGCAATGGACTTCCAGGCCTACCAGGAGCGATCCCGCGCCACGGCCCGCTATCCCGATGCCGGACGCAACGCCATCTATCCAACCCTTGGACTTTGCGGCGAGGCCGGTGAGGTGGCAGAAAAGGTGAAGAAGGTGCTGCGCGATGCAGGCGGAGTGTTCAGTGAGGCGGTGCGGGATGACCTGCTTCTGGAACTGGGCGATGTGCTCTGGTACGTGGCGCAACTGGCCACCGAGCTCGATCTCAGCCTGGACACCATCGCCGAGACCAATCTCGCCAAGCTGGCCAGCCGCGCAGCCCGTAACGTGATTGGCGGTGAGGGTGATCGACGCTGATGCAACCGGTACCTGGAAACACCCTCAAGATCGTGCTCGGCCTGCTGCTCGGCCTGGCCCTTGGCCTGATGCTCTGGCAGCTGCTGCCCGCCTCCGCCATGGCCGCCGAGCTTGAGGTGGGCCAGGTGCGGCTCGAGCCCTGTCCTGTGGCAGATGCGGGCAGCCAGAGCGGCATGAAACGCCCTGTTGGCGCCAGTTGCTACGCCCTGCGGGGCGAGGTGCTCAACCCCGGCCGCCAGAGCGTGGTGGATACGGATGTCTTCGCCCTGATTCTTGACGCCAGTGGCGAACCGGTGCTGCCCAACCGCACCAGGGTGGGCTCGATCGGTGATGTTCCGCCCGGCCGCTCCGCGTTCGCTCTGAGGTTGGCGGTGCCAGCAGGAACGCCCGGGCCTTTTCAGGTGCGCAAGGTGCGGGCGCGGGGCTTCTCGTCTCCCGTACGGATGCGGGCCGGTCCCGATGATGAGAAGTTACCCCTCGAGGAGGCCCTGGGCTGAGCCTGACGAGGGGTAGAGGGATCAGTAACCGATGCCTGAGCCAGCCAGACTGGTGGCTCCGAAGCCCAGCAGCCCCTGGGCCAGCTGCAGGGCCACAAAGGCCACCAGCGAGGAGAGGTCGAGGCCTCCCACCGGAGGGATCAGACCGCGGAAAGCGTTGAGGTAGGGATCGGTGATGGCGCTGACGCTCGAGAGGATCGGATTGCTCCAGTCGAGGTTGGGGAACCAGCTCAGGAGCACCCGCACCAGCAGCACCAGGGTGTAGATGCTCAGGGTCTGGGCCAGCACCTGCAGCAGGAAAACAACGATATCCATGGGTGGAGGCGGGGAAATCAGACGAGTTAAGTCCTGAATCTATTCAGCGCCTGATCCGATCAGCCCAGCCGCTCCTGGCCCGGCAGGGCTAATCCGATCAGGCGGCCGCCGGTGGCGTTGCTGCACCGCCGTCCAACGACGGGGTGTTGGCGGCCGTTTCGCTCGCTTTGGCGTCATCGGGGGGGGCCTCGGATCCGAGTTCCAGCTGGCGGCTCCGCAGATCGGAACCCGCCAGGCCCTGGGCCCGCGGGTTCTGCCCCTGCACGGCGAAGGTGCGGTGGAATTTTTCGCTCAGGCTCAGCCAGAAGGAGCGGCCATCGCTTTGGCGGCGACGCTCGATGAAGTTCTGCGCCAGCAGTTCCTTGATGTGGTCGTAGGCGCCGGAACCGCGCAGCTCCACGAGCTCCGACTGGAGGATGCGCTTCTTGAGGGCGATCGTGGCCAGGGTCCGCAGGGAGGCGGTGGAGAGGTCCACCGGCAGCAGGTTCTGCACCAGATCACCGAGGCCCTCCCGCAGCTGGAGGCTGTAGCGGCTGCCTTCCTGGTGGATCTCCAGGGCCGTGTCCCGGTGGGCGTAATCGGCCATCAGGGTGATCAGGGCCAGCTCCGCATCTTCCCGCTCCAGGCCCGCCAGCTCGGCCAGTTCGGCCAGGGTGAGCGGGCGACCCTTGAGGTAGAGGATCGCCTCAAGCCTGGCGGGGATCGAGAGGGTTTCCAGGGCCAGGGCGGCCGCCTTGCCCGGCCCGTTTCCGCTGCCTTCTATCGCCTGCCGCTCCGCGGAGGATCCGGTGGCCTGGGCTGCCGACTCGGGACTGGCCATGGGCGGTCCTGGGCGGAGATGGTTTGAACCGTATCGCAGGCCTTAGGTCGTCACCAGAGGGGGCTGGTGGGGAAGGTTGCCGGCCTGCTGCCCCAGAAACAGCCGGTAGGCCGGGTTGGCGGTTTCGTCCCAGTGGGGAAAGGGCAAACCGTTCACGAACCGCTCCCACTCCTGGCGTTCGTGCAGCGGCACCTGCACGCCCACCACGATCCGGCCCACGTCGGCGCCATGGTTCCGATAGTGAAAGATGCTGATGTTCCAGCTGGGATGGAGGCTGCTCACAAAGGCCATCAAGGCGCCCGGACGTTCCGGGAATTCGAACCGGTAGAGGAGTTCCTCTCCCTGGTCGAGGGCCTCCGCGGCGCTGGCCGGCAGCCTGCCCCCCACCATGTGGCAGAGGTGGAGCTTGGCGAGTTCGTTACCGGAGAGGTCCAGAGAGGGAAAGCCCTCGGCCTGCAACTCCGCCATCAAGCGGCGGGTGTCGGCATGGCCGTTGATCTGCACCCCCACAAAGATGTGGGCCAGGCGGGGATCGGCCAGGCGGTAGGAGAACTCGGTGAGGCTGCGCTGTCCCAGCACCGCACAGAAGCGGCGCAGGCTGCCGGGTTGTTCGGGGATCTCCACCGCCAGCAGCGCTTCCCGTTCCTCCCCCAGCTCGGCCCGTTCAGCCACGAACAGCAGGCGGCCGAAGTTCATGTTGGCGCCGCAGGCCACCGCCACCAGGGTGCGGTCCCGCAGGCCCCGTTGCTGCACATCCGCCTTCATGCCGGCCACCGCCAGGGCACCGGCCGGCTCAAGGATCGAGCGGGTGTCCTCAAACACATCCTTGATGGCGGCGCAGACGGCGTCGGTGTCCACCGTGATCATGCGATCCACGTAGCGCCGCGCCAGGTCGAAGGTGAGTTCCCCCACCTCCCGCACGGCCACCCCATCGGCGAACAGACCCACCGAATCGAGCCGCACCCGTTCGCCCGCCGCCAGGGAGCGGGACATGGCATCAGCATCCACCGGCTCGACGCCGATGATCTCCACCTGGGGCCAGAGGTTCTTCACGTAGGCGGCGATGCCGGCGATCAGGCCACCACCCCCCACGGCCACATAGATGGCATCGGGGGGATCGGAGCACTGGCGCAGGATCTCCAGGCCGATGGTGCCCTGGCCGGCGATCACATCGGGATCGTCGAAGGGGTGGATGAAGGTGAGCCCTCCGTCCTGCTCCATGCGGCGGGCCTCGGCGTAGGCGGCGTCGTAGTTGTCGCCGTGGAGCACCACCTCGGCGCCGCGGGCGGCCACCGCCCGCACCTTCATCTCTGGCGTGGTGACCGGCATCACAATCACGGCGCGGCAGCCGAGTCGCTGGGCAGCTAGGGCCACCCCTTGGGCGTGGTTGCCGGCGCTGGCGGCGATCACCCCCCGGTCGAGCTCCTCGCGGCTGAGGCCCACCATGCGGTTGTAAGCACCGCGCAGCTTGAAGCTGAACACCGGCTGCAGATCCTCTCGCTTGAGCAGCACCCGGTTGCCGAGGCGCTCCGAGAGGTTGGGGGCCGGATCCAGGGGGGATTCAATCGCCACGTCGTAGACGCGGGCCCGCAGGATCCTTTGCAGGTAGGACGCCGGCTCCGGTGGTGCGGCGGCGCTGGGGGTCCGAGCGGCCTGCGCACGTCCGGCGGGCTGGTCGGGCTGGTCGAGGGCGCTGGCGACGGCATTCATCGAACCAGTCTCGCAATCAACGGCAGGAACGGTCGCGGTTGTCGCCAACTGCCCTTCGGCACCGCGTACATTGGATCTGAAGGGAGCCTGAAGGCATGCATCTCAGCGAGTTGAGCCATCCCAACCAGCTGCATGGCCTCTCCATCACGGAATTGGAAGCAGTGGCGCGGCAGATCCGCGAACGCCACCTGGAGGTGGTGTCCACCAGCGGCGGCCATCTCGGCCCGGGGCTTGGGGTGGTGGAACTCACCCTCGCGCTCTACCAGACCCTCGACCTCGACCATGACCGGGTTGTCTGGGATGTGGGTCACCAGGCCTATCCCCACAAGCTGATCACCGGTCGCTACGCCGACTTCCATTCCCTGCGCCAGAAGGGTGGCGTGGCGGGCTACCTCAAACGCAGCGAGAGCCGCTTCGACCATTTCGGGGCGGGGCACGCCTCCACGAGCATCTCGGCGGCCCTGGGCATGGCCCTGGCCCGTGATGCCCGCAAGGAACACTTCAAATGCGTTGCGGTGATTGGCGATGGGGCCCTCACCGGTGGCATGGCCTTGGAGGCGATCAACCACGCCGGTCACCTGCCACGCACCAATTTGCTAGTGGTGCTGAACGACAACGACATGTCGATCAGCCCCCCGGTCGGCGCCCTCTCCACCCACCTGAACCGCATGCGGCTCAGCAAGCCGGTGCAGTTCATTCAGGACAACGCCGAGGAGGCGATCCGCCATCTCCCCTTCCTGCATGGCGAGCTTCCCACCGAGCTCAAGACCCTCAAGGAGAGCATGAAGCGGCTGGCGGTTCCCAAGCTTGGGGCCGTGTTCGAGGAGCTGGGCTTCACCTATATGGGCCCGATCGATGGCCATGACATCGCCGCCATGGTGCGCACCTTCGAGGCCGCCCATCGCACCGAGGGGCCGGTGCTGGTGCACGTGGCCACCACCAAGGGCAAGGGCTATCCCTACGCCGAAGCCGACCAGGTGGGCTACCACGCCCAGAGCGCCTTCGACCTAGCCACGGGCAAGGCCTACCCCTCCAGCAAGCCGAAACCGCCCAGCTGGAGCAAGGTGTTTGGCCAGACCCTGGTCAAGATCTGCGAACATGACTCCCGCGTGGTGGGCATCACCGCCGCCATGGCCACCGGCACGGGCCTGGATCTGCTCGAGAAGGCCCTGCCGAAGCAGTACTTCGACGTGGGCATCGCCGAACAGCACGCCGTGACGATGGCGGCCGGCATGGCTTGTGAAGGGTTGCGCCCCGTGGTTGCGATCTACAGCACCTTCCTGCAGCGCGCCTTCGACCAGCTGATCCACGACGTAGGCATCCAGAACCTGCCGGTGACCTTCGTGCTCGACCGGGCTGGCATCGTCGGGGCCGATGGCCCCACCCACCAGGGGCAGTACGACATCAGCTACCTGCGGGCGGTGCCCAACTTCACCGTGATGGCCCCCAAGGATGAGGCCGAACTGCAGCGCATGTTGGTGACCTCGATCGCCCACTCCGGACCCTGCGCCATCCGGATCCCCAGAGGGGAGGGCGAAGGCGTACCCCTGATGGAGGAGGGTTGGCAGCCCCTGCAGATCGGCCGGGGCGAGCTGCTCACCGATGGCGACGACTTGCTGCTGGTGGCCTATGGCGCCATGGTGGCGCCGGCGATGGCGACCGCCGGCTTGCTGCAGGAGCAGGGGGTTCGGGCCGCCGTGATCAATGCCCGCTTCCTGCGGCCCCTCGATGAGGCCTTGATCCTGCCCATGGCCCGCCGCATCGGCCGGGTGGTGACCTTTGAGGAAGGCGCCCTGGCCGGTGGCTTTGGAGCAGCGGTGGTGGAGAGCCTCAACGACCACGACGTGCTCGTGCCGGTGCTGCGCCTCGGCATCCCCGATGTGTTGGTGGACCATGCCAGTCCGGACCAGAGCAAGGAAGCCCTTGGCCTCACCCCACCCCAGATGGCCGCCCGTATCCTGGAGCGCTTCGGCACCGCCCTCCGCCCCGGCCTTGGCATGGAGGAGCTCGGCTCCTCCGACGACCGTCGCACTCCGGTGGTGGCCTGAGCCCCACGACGTTCGAGCCGTTGCGTTGCCGGGTGCTGGTGGTGGGTGCCGGCCCCGCCGGCGCCGATCTGGCCCGGCAGCTAGCCGCCCATGGGGTGGATGTGCTGCTCGTGGAGCGCCTCCCCGATCTGCGCCGCGCCGCCTTCAGCAGCGCCGCCCTCCCCCTCGATGCCCTCGACCGTTTCGGCCTACCGGCGAGTGTGGTGGGCCACCGCTGGAGCGGCTGGGAGCTTCTGGGCCCCGGTGAAGACCGCCGGAGCTGGCCGGGCGGCACTCCCCAGGGGGTGGTGCTCGATTTCGGGGCCCTGCGCCAGTGGCTTGTGGGTGAGGCCGAGAGCTGGGGAGCCCGGTTGCTGCTCGGCCACCGGGCCCTGGCCTGCCATCAGGAACCGGATGGGATGCACACCGTCCTGCTCCGGGGCGATGGCTGTCGCCTTGCGGTTCACAGCGACTGGGTGATTGATGCCACGGGCCAGGAGCGGAGCCTGCTCGGCGAACCGCCGGCGGCCGCCCCCGGATCCGAAACGCTGGTGAGCGGTGTGGGGCTGGAGTGGTTGGTGGAGGTGCCCCACGTCTGCTGGGAGCGTTGGTGTGATCGGCTGACCTTCTGCCTGGGCAGCGACTGGGTGGCCCAGGGCTACGGCTGGGTGTTTCCCATGCAGGCCCCGCACCTCAAGTTGGGGGTGTGCCGCCTGCTCGACCCGGGCCGGGAGCAGCCGCCCCTAGGGGGTGTGCTGGAGCGGTTGGTCCAGCGGTTGCTGGAGCCAGCCGAGCGGCAATCGATGGTCGTGGTCGATCGCCATGGCGGCCTGATCCGCAGCAGCATCCGCCGCCGGGAACCCCACCGCTGCGGCCGCCTGGTCGGGCTCGGGGATGCGGTGAGCACCGCCAACCTGCTGGGCGGCGAAGGGATCCGTCACGCCCTCACCAGCTCCAGGGTGCTGGCTCCCCTCCTCTTGAAGGAGCTGCGGGGCCAAGCAACGGGTTCGGGCCGTTTCCTGGACCGTTATCCAGGGGAGCTTCGCCGTGCCCTGGGCTGGCGCTGGTCGCTGAGTGGTCGTCTGGCGCGGCGCACCTGGCTGGGGCTCCACGGAGCTGCTGCCGATCGGCGGCTCGGATCCTTGCTCACAAGCCTGGAGGAGCAGAACGCCTCGGCCCTTTCGGATCTGCTGTTCGGCTACCGGTTCGAGCGCTACGGGATCAGGGCCATTCCCTATTTGCTCGGCCTGCGCTGAGGGGGGTCAGACACCTCTCCACCCTCCTGGGGTGCGCCTGCGGCCAGGGAGGTGTTTTGCGTTCGCGTGGTGACGGATGGGAGGCGGTGGCGTTCGGGGGAGGTCCGAACGCTCACCGCTGGATCCGATCAGAGCACGCCCCTGGAGGCCAGGCCCTGGATCGCGCCCATGCCGAGGATGTGGCCGAGGCTGATGGTGCCCAGCATGGCGCCGTGGCTGAGGCCGCCGAAGAGATTGGCGCTGGGCAGTTGCAGGCCCACGTTGGGCTGCTTGATGGTGGCCTTGCCGATGGCGATGGCGATGATGTTGGCGAGGATCATCACCAGGCCCACCTTCGGCGACCAGGAAATGGTGGCGGGAGCCAGAGCCAAGAGGGGAGCGATCATGGAGCCATGTGCCGACGCCCTATCTTGCGGTTGTGGAGGCGCCTCGCTGCCCCCACGTAAGACTTGTTCACTCGATCGCGAGCTGCCTCGGCAGGATTCAGCTGCGTCAGCGGTTGGGAAAGTTCAGTGCTCCTGCTGATGGCGGCCCCAGGCAAAACCGAGCATCACCAGGGCATTGCTCAGGGTGAGGAACGCCTCAGCGCCGCCGTGCAATGGGTCGACGTCGGCAAGCTGCCGGCCGAAGTGCAGCTGGGCCACCACCGCCGCCACAATCGTGACGGCCACGAACAGCAGGGTGAGCTGGAAGCCCCGCAGGGCAAGCCGAGGAAAGGCCCTCACCCGCGATGCCCACCAGAGGAAGGCCAGATAGGGAATCAGCGACAGCACAAACAGAGGGGCCGGGTCGAAGCCGGCCAGGGCTGCCAGGGGCACGGAAGGGCCGTTCATGGTTCATCCGACCGCGCCGCAGCCTGGCTGGCCGCATCAAGGCGGCGTTGCTGACGCAGCAGATTCCAGCCGGCCAGGGCCAGGGTGCCGTTGCCCAGGGTGGTCAGGCCCGCCTGAAACACCACCAGACCGCGGAGCTCTTCAGGGTTGTCGAACAGATGCCAGGTGCAGGCCGCCATGGCGCTTCCCAGCGCCGGCAGCATGGCCAGGGCGAGCCAGCGCCAGCCTCCTTCCCGCCGCCGCTGGCCGTAGGCCTGCACCGCCGCAATCGCCACGATCCACTCCAGCACCGAGGTGACGTGGATCCACCAGGTGCCCAGGGACAGGGCATGCATGGTGCGGACTCCCGAGTGGAAGCAATGTAGGAACCTGCTGCTGCGGGCGGGGCGCCTATTTTCAGACCGCAGGCACAGGCGGGGCTGGTGGTGGTGGGCGGCGGTTTCGGCGGGGGCAAGGTTCTCCTCTGCGGCTACTACGGCGAGCACAACCTCGGCGACGACGCCCTGCTCGAGGTGCTGCTCAACCAGCTCCCGGCGGGTTGGGAGCCCCTGGTGACGGCCCGGGATCAGGACCTGGTGCGTCAGCGTTTCGGTGTGGCCACCACGGACCGGCGCAGCCTGGGCGGGGTGTTGCGGGCCCTGGCCGGGTGCGATGCGTTGGTGCTCGGCGGCGGCAGCCTGCTCCAGGATTCCACCAGCTTCAAGAGCCTCCTCTATTACGCCGCCCTGATCGGCGCCGCCCGCCTCCAGGGCAAGCCGGTGGGTCTGTGGGGTCAGGGCCTCGGTCCCCTGCGGCGCCGCCGCAGCCGCCAGCTGGTGCGCGCCCTGTTGCCGCTCGCCACTGCGATCACCTGGCGCGATCCCGCCTCGGCCTCCCTGGCGGCCGGTTGGGGGATCGGGGCGCCCTTTGGCAGCGATCCGGTGTGGGCGTTGCCCACCCGGCCCTGGCATGGCCAAGGCGGCCCCATCGTGCTGTGCTGGCGGCCCGTCGGCCAGCTCCAGGGGCCGGCCTGGCGTCCCTACCTCGAGGCGCTCGATCAGTTGGCGGCCGGCGCGGATCGGCCCGTGCTGTGGCTGCCCTTCCACCAGGAGCAGGATCGGGGCCTGCTGGCAAACCTCCACGCCGAGGGGCTGGTGCCGCCGCGGCTGATGGAGCGTTCCGTGGAGCTGGCCGTGGGAGATCCTGCCGCCGCCCTCGAGCAGTTTGCCGGCGCTTCCCTGGTGCTGGCCATGCGACTCCATGGCCTAATCCTGGCTGCCCTGGCCGGTGCCCCCTGCGCGGCCCTCAGCTACGACCCCAAGGTGGCCGCCGCCGCTGCCGCCATCGGCTGCCCCCTGCAGGTGCTGGGAGAACCGGTGGGCACCAGCCTTGGGGAATCTTGGGCGACCAGCCTCGATCACCCGCCCTCCGTTGAACGGGTGGCAGCCTTGCGCCAGGACAGCCAGCTGCACGCCGGAGTGCTGGAGCGGTTGCTGCCAAAGCGTTCCGGCGATACCCATTCCCCGGCCTGAGCTTGGCTCCCGTTTGGGGGAGCGCCGCCGCCGGATCAGCGGCGCAGCACGGCTGCGTCGATGCGATCGCCCCGATCACCCCAACCGGTCACCTCCAGGGTTGTGGGGGTGGCCGTGATTTCCGCGAAGCTGTGGCGGCTCAGGGCTTTGGCGCTGCGCTCTTCAGGCACCACGGCGCGCAGCGAAGCCCCGGCCCCGCCCACCTGCAGGTAGGTGGTTCCCTCGATCACGCGGCTGCGCTCGTAATGGTGTTCGTGGCCGTTGATGTACAGCTGAACCCCGTATTGGCGGAACAGGGGGGTGAGACGGGCAATGGCGGCGGGATCATCGCCGTAGAAGCCACTGCTGTAGACGGGGTGGTGACCCACCACCACCTTCCAGGGGGCGGTGCTGGCGGCCAAGGCCCGCCGCAGCCAGGGCATCTGGTGCTGCCAGCGGGCATTCATGTTGGTGTCGAGCAGGAAGAACTCCACCGGGCCCCGCCGCAGGGCATACCAGCGCCCCTTCATGCCGAAGGGGGGATAGGCCACCTGGGGATCGCCATTGGCCGTGCGGATGTCGTGGTTGCCCAGCACGGCATGGAAGGGGACGCGGGCGTCCAGCAAGACCCGGTAGGGCCGCAAAAAGGTGGCTTCCACCCGATTGAGGTTGCCATCGGGATAGATGTTGTCCCCGGCCATCAGGACCAGATCCACGGGGCGGCTCTGGTGCACCTTCACCATCTGATCGGCCACCGCCCGCTGGCGGGAGTCGCCGCTGCCGCTGTCGGCGATGGCCAGCCAGCGGGTCGTGGCCGACTGGATCGGGGGAGGCGGTTGGCTGGGGCCGGCCAGGGCGTTGCCAACAAGGGCGCCGCCACCCAGGCCGGCAAGGCAAAGCAGGGTGGCTTGGATCAGCAGGCGGCGGGGAAGCAGGCGCCCGGGCCTGCGACCGGATGGTCGAGCGGGGATCTGAGGGGCCATCTCAGGAGGCCTCGGCGGCTTGCAGGGTGTTCAGGGCCGCCAGCACCTCCTGACTGTGCTGGGCGGGATGGACCCCGGTCCAGCGCTGCCGCAGGGTGCCCTGGGGATCGATCAGGAAGGTGTGGCGCAGGGAGTAGGGCGCCATCCAGGAGCCATAGCGGCGGCTCACCTCACCGGCTGGATCGGAGAGCAGGGGATAGGCCAGCCCCTCGCTACCGCAGAAGGAGGCGTGGCTTTCGGCATCGTCGGCGCTGACACCCACCACCGATGCCCCCCGGGCCGCGAAGCTGGATAGGTCACGCTGGAAGCCGCGGGCTTCAAGCGTGCAGCCGCTGGTGAAATCGCGCGGATAGAAATAAAGCACCAGCCAGCGGCCCCGAAAGGCGGCCAGGTTCAGCCGGCTATCGATCGGCTTGCCCTCGCGGTCTGGCGTGACGCCGGGCAGATCGAAATCCGGGGCGGCTGTGTCGAGGGTGGGAAGCACCCCTCCGAGGGCCCGGGCCGAGGGCACCCTCCCCAGGAGTGAGGCCGGCAGGATCAGCATCCCCTGAAGCAGGGATCGGCGGGCCAGGGTGATTGCCATAAAAAAACGCCGTTGATCGGCGCAGTCTGGTGGATTGATGAGGGTGATCGGGTGGGTCGATCCAGCCCATCGCCAATCCAAAAGGTGGAGCCCTGGATGTGGCGTGCTAACCGCCGCGTCCAGGGCTGGAGCCAATCAGGCTCAGATCTTGGCCAGATTGATGCCCAATTCCTTGGCGTAGGCACCGAGGCCCTTTTTCTGGATGGTCTTCAGGGCCCGGGTGGACACCCGCAGCTTCACGAAGCGGTTGCCTTCGGCCCACCAGAGGCGACGCTCCTGGAGGTTCACCTGCTGGAGTTTCTTGGTTCGGACGTGGGAATGGCTGACCGCCATGCCGTTGTTGGCACGCTTGCCGGTGAGTTCGCAGACGCGGGACATGGACGATCTTCCGATCCGAAACAACAGACCAATTGGCCTCTGGGTGAACTTAGCAAATCACCCTGCGGGGCTTAGCCGAGTCCCCGCTGAAGAAGCTGACCCATCAGCTCAGCGCTGCTCTGCTGGAAGCCTGCCAGCTGCTCAGGGGCCAGGCCCCCCACCGCCAGACGGGCCGTGTCATAGAGGTGGCGGCCGAGACGCCCCGCGAGTTCCGTGCTGGGGGAGGTGCTGGCGGCGGCGCCTGGGGTGGTGATCACCCCGCCGGCGCTGAGCTTGAGCAGTCCCTCCACCAAGGGGTGGCGACGATTCACCAACAGCACGTGGTGGTCGGGCAGGCCGGGCAGCCGCTGCTCCATCAGGGCCCCCATGTCGTTGATGCGGCGCATCTGCTCCGGCAGCAGGATCAGCGCCGCCGGGGCGTTGTCGCCTTTGAGGGCCTGAACCTGCACCGTGATCCGCCCGTCATCGAGGGCCTTGCTGAACAGGTCCCGCAGTTTTTCGGAACTGTCCTTGCCATCGGCATCCTGGATCTCGCTCTCGCTCTCTTGAAGAGAGGCGTCGAGTTCGGCATCGACCCGCTGGAATTTGAGGTCGTCGTGGCGCATCTCCAGCCATGGGATGAACTGGCTATCGATGAAGCTGTCGGCCATCAACACCTCCGCCCCTTGGCCGGTCCACAGCGCCAGGGGGCCGGCTTGGCCGGCCTCATCGGTGCAATAGAGAACCCGCTGGGCCTGGTCCGCTCCCAGACGGCTGCGGTAGCCGGAGAGGGTGGTGTAGGTGCGATCGCCGCTGGCGATCGGGTCGATCGTGGTGGCTGGGCTCGATTCCCCTTCAGCGGCCTCAACGCTGGCTGGTGCGGCGGGAGCGGAGGTGGCGAACAGCACCAGATCGGCCACCTGATCGGCGAACTTGCCGTCCTCCATGGCGCCGATCTTGATGAAGGGGGCCACGGCGTCCCAGATCTCGGCGTAGCGAGCCGGATCATCGCGATGCAGTTCCTTGAGCCGGTCGCCCACCTTCTTGGCCACGAAGCCGCCAATCGAACGCACGCGGCGATCGGTCTGGAGAGCCGAGCGGCTCACGTTGAGCGGGATGTCGGGTGAATCGATCACGCCCCGCAGGGGCAGCAGATAGCGGGGCACCACTTCCTTGATCGAATCGCTCACGAATACCTGATTGCAATACAAGCGGATCTCACCCTTTTCCCAGTCGGCGCGGGAGCCGAGGCGGGGGAAGTAGAGGATGCCCTGGAGGTTGTAGGGGTAGTCGGTGTTGAGGTGAACCCAAAGCAGGGGATCACCCTGGAAGGGATAGAGATAGCGGTAGAGCTCGATGTAATCGTCGTCCGTGAGTTCGCGGGGACTCTTGCGCCAGGGTGCTTCGCGCTTGTTCACCGTTTCCCCATCCAGCTGCACCTCCACCGGTAGGAAGTCGCAGTAGGTGGTGATCAGGGTACGGATCCTGGATGGTTCGAGATACTCGCGCTCTTCCTCCATCAGGTGGAGGATCACATCGGTGCCCGGCTGGCTGCGTTCGGCGGCTTCAAGGCTGAAATTCGGAGAGCCGTCGCAACTCCAACGCACCGCTTCGCTATCGGCTCGGGCGCTGAGGCTCACCAGCTCTACCTGGGCAGCCACCATGAAGCTCGAATAAAAACCTAGGCCGAAATGGCCGATGATGGCATCACTTTCTTGCTTGTATTTCTCGAGGAAGTCTTCGGCGCTGGAGAAGGCGACCTGGTTGATGTAGCGCTTCACCTCATCGGCCGTCATGCCGATGCCGTTATCGGAGATGGTGAGGGTTTTGGCTTCGCGATCGATCTTGATGGCAATGCGGCCCTCGTCCCCCTCGCTGCAGTCGCCCGCCATGGACGCCATGCGCCGCTTGCTGATCGCATCCACCCCGTTGCTGACCAGCTCCCGGAGGAAGACTTCATGGCCGCTGTAGACGGCCTTCTTGATGATCGGGAAGATGTTTTCGGTGTGGATCTGAATTTGGCCCTGTTCCAGCACCGCCATGGCAAGTTGTGTCACTGGCGGGGAGACTAGAAGTGCGCCCCCGCATCGTTCAAGGGTGATCAGGGAGGGGTCTCCGAACCCCGATCAGGCGCTGGTTTGCAGTTCGGGCCTCTCCTCCGGCAGGATCGCGCCCTCGACGGGGCACACCTGGAGGCAGATGCCGCAATCGATGCAGGTGTCGAAATCGATCCAGTAGAACGCCGTGCCCTTGCTGTTGGCCCCCTTGCCGGGGTGGATGCAGGCCACCGGACAGGCGTCGACGCAATCGGCCACGCCTTCGCACACGTTGGTGACGATCGTGTGGGCCATGCTGCGGATGAGCTGCTGGGGCGGATCTTAGGCAGGCGGGAGGGCGCAGGCCCCTCGCTGCAGCCGTTCGGTCAGGACCTGAGCCTGCTAAAAACTCAGGACTTGATCCAGAGCTGGCTTTAGGCCGTGATCCAGATGGTTCCGCGGCAGCCCCGTTCCGCCGCGATGCCCTCGGCTTCCGCTTCGCTGGCGCAGTGGCTGAGGCAGAGTTCGGCCGCTTCGCCCCGCTGGTGATGCGTGGCCTGGTGGCTCAAGGCCAGGGCCGGGTCCACCCCCGGGGCCGTGGCCACCAGCCAGGCACCCTGGGGAGCCGCCGGTTCGGCATCCTCCAGCAGCTCCCGGATCGCTTCGATGGCGAAGCCGAAGCCGGTGCCGGCCGCCTGGTCGACCTCGGCGCCGAAGCGGCCCACCAGGGCGTCGTAGCGGCCGCCGCTGGCGATGGCGACCGGGGCATCGTGCCCCTGGCAGACCAGCCGGAACACCAGGCCGTCGTAGAGGTCGAAGTGGGGTTGGAAGCTGGGATCGAGCTGCAGCCGCACGCCCCGCGCCGCCGCCGCTGGGGCCACCGCGGTGAGGGTGTCGGCCAGGCTCTGGAGCAGGGGGATGGGCCCGAGCCACTGCTCCAATTGGTAGAGCACCCGTTCCGGCTCACCGCGCAGGGCCAGGAGGGTGCGGAAGCTCTCCCGCTGCGGAGCAGGGAGGTTGATCTGCTCCAGGGCCAGAGGATCGAAGCTGGTGAGTGCCCGGCGGATGGCGCCGCGCTCTGCCGCCGCTGCCTGGTTGAGCAGGGCATCGAGCAGGCCATGGTGACCCACCAGCAGGGTGGGCCGGTGCCGCTCCTGGAGGCCGAGGGTGGCCACCGCCGCCAGCAACAGCTGGAGCAGCTCGGTGTCGGCGGCGGCGGATGACACGCCGAGCAGTTCGACGCCGCTCTGGAGTTCCTCATGGATCCGCTGACCGCCCCCATCGCCCGTGGAGGTGCGGAAGGTGGTGCCGCAGGCCCACAGCCGCAGGGGCCATGCTCGGCCCCGCAGGCGACTGCAGGCGGCCCTGGCGATCGGTGCGGTGAGCTCGGGGCGCAGGCCTAGGGGTTCATCGGCCGCCAGCCGCAGGATCTCGCCACTGTTGATCGCACCGCCGGCCTCCAGGGAACTGATCCGCTCGATCGTGGGCGGTGTCACCTCCTGGTAACCCCAGAGGCGATAAACCCCCGCCAGGAGTTCGCTGATGCGGCGATTGCTCTCCACCGCACCGGGCTGCAGATCACGGGCGCCGGCAGCGGGTTGCAGAGCCATGGTGGGGAGGGCGAGGGCGGCGAACGGATGGGGCGATCCTATGGAGCGGCCGCATCGAGCTCGGCGGCGCCGTAGCTGCCGCCGCTCAGGGGAGCGCAACGGGCCAACTCGGCCACCATCTCGGCATGCAGGCCTGGACCGCAAGCGAGCACCCGGCCGCTGGCGAGGTCCAGGGGCGAGCCGTCGTAGCTGCTCACCACGCCGCCCGCCTGCTCCACCAGCACCGCGCCGGCGGCCAGATCCCAGGAGGAGAGACCCCGCTCCCAATAGCCATCGAAGAGGCCGGCGGCCACGTAGGCGAGATCCACAGCCGCCGCACCGGCCCGCCGGACCCCGTGGCTGCGGTGGGTGAACCAGGCGAATTCGGCGTAGTTGTTGTCCTTGCGTTCGATCCGGTCGTAGGCGAAGCCGGTGGCCAGCAGGGCATCGGCCACGCGGCCGCAGGCGCTCACCTGGAGGCGTTCGCCATTGCACCAGGCGCCATGGCCTGGGGCCGCCCAGAAAAATTGGTCGAGGGCCGGCAGGGCCAGGGCTCCGAGCAGGGGCCGGCCCCGCCAGGTCAGACCCACGGAGGTGCCGAAGAAGGGGAAGCCGTGGGCGTAATTGGTGGTGCCGTCGAGGGGGTCGACGCACCACTCCAGATCGCCTTCGCCGGCCAGGCGGCCGCTCTCCTCGGCATTCACCGCGATGCCGGCGGTTTCGGCCGCCAGGACGGCCAGCACCGCCGCCTCAGCGGCGTGGTCGGCCTCGGTGACCAGGTTGCCGGCAGCCCCCTTGGCCTGGATCTTCACCACCTGACGGAACATCTCCTTGAGGGGAACGGCGCCGGCCTGGGCTGCCGATTTGGCCACCGCCAGGAGCCGCTCCAGTTCCCCGGGCGGCAGGTTCGCCTCCCGTAGTGCCGCATCGGATTGCGAGGGCACGGCGGGCATAGGCAGGCTGGTCATGTCATTCCTCGTCGAGGGGGAGTCCCGGCCGCACGCGGCCGCGGCCGAAATGGCGGCCGAACTGGAGCTCGTAGACCTCATCTTCGTCCTGGGTCTCCACCTCCAGCGGACCGTGGGCGCGGGCCACGCAGAGGAGGCCGTAGCCCCGGCCCCTGAGCTCCCTGGAGAGGCCAAGGGCTTCGTGCTGGTCGATCTCGCCGCTGATCACACGCACGGCACAGGCGGTGCAGCAGCCGTTGCGGCAGCTAAAGGGGAGCGGATCGCCCTGCTCCTCGAAGCTGCGCAGGATGTAGGCCCCCTCGGGAACCTGGTGGCGAATCACCCGGCCCTCCTGGCGCCAATGCACGGTGATGGTGTGGCTTCGGGGCGGGTTCGCTTCCATTTCGTGGTGGCGGAGGTGCGGGGCACGGGCTGCTAAGTTTGCACCTGCCCCATTTTGCCCCTGGAGAGGTGGCCGAGTGGTCGAAGGCGCAGCACTGGAAATGCTGTATAGGGGCAACTTTATCGAGGGTTCGAATCCCTCCCTCTCCGTGTTCAAAAAGCCGGCCTTCGGGCCGGCTTTTTATTGGCCTGATCTCCCATCGTTTCGGAGTGGCAAATTGGAGCTGCCATAAAGACGCTGCCTGGAGATTGACCCTCAATCTCCAGGCAGCGCAGGGATGTTGATCGGGAGATCAACCGAAGCGGCCGCTCACGTAGTCCTGGGTGGCCTGCTGGGCGGGTGAGTTGAAGATGTTTTCGGTACGGTCGAATTCCACCAGGTAGCCGACCTTGCCCGATCCACCTTCCACGGCTTCGGCATTATAGAAAGCGGTCATGTCGGCGACCCGCACCGCCTGCTGCATGTTATGGGTCACGATGATGATCGTATAGCTGCGCTTGAGCTCATGCATCGTTTCCTCGATCTTGAGGGTGGAGATCGGATCAAGGGCTGAGCAGGGTTCATCCATCAGGATCACCTCGGGCTCGGTGGCAATGGCGCGGGCGATGCAGAGGCGTTGCTGCTGGCCACCAGAGAGGGCAAAGCCACTTTCCTGGAGTTTGTCCTTGCATTCATCCCACACCGCCGCCTTGCGCAGGGAGCGTTCGACCAGCTCGTCCATATCACCGCGGAAGCCGTTGATGCGGGCACCGAAGGCAATGTTTTCGTAGATGGTCTTGGGGAAGGGGTTGGGTTTTTGAAACACCATGCCAATCCGGCGGCGCACCTCGACCGGGTCGACGCGGCTGTCGTAAAGATCCTGCCCATCAAAAATGACCTTGCCTTTGAGGCTGCAGCCCGGGATCAGGTCATTCATCCGGTTCAGGCCGCGCAGCACGGTTGATTTTCCGCAACCCGAGGGACCGATGAAGGAGGTGACTTTGCCGCGGGGAATGTCCAGGAAGACATTGCGAACCGCCTCAAAGCTGCCGTAGGAGATCGTCACATTCTGCAGTGACATGCAGGTGTCGACCTGTGCGGTTTGGTTGGTGGCGATGCTGGACGTCATGGCAGTTTTGGGCGAAGTGGATAGGAAACTTTTCGAAATTCTAGACCGGTGTGTCGAGGCTCAAAGCCTGGCTTCAGGGGCGGCTAACCCGGGTGATCCAGCGGGCCAAGAGGTTGGCGGCAAGGATCATCACCACCAGAACAAAGGAGGCGGCCCAGGCCAATTGGTTCTGGGGCTCATAGGGCATGATGGCGAAGTTATAGATCAACACCGACATACTGGCGATGGGATTAAACACCCCTTCCGGCCAGAAGGGCGAGAACAGCGCCGTGAAGATCAGCGGGGCCGTTTCGCCCGCCGCCCTGGCGATCGCCAGCACCACCCCGGTGGCGATTGGGGTGAAGGCGGAAGGCAACACCACCTTCAGGATTGTGACCACCTGGGAAGCCCCCACGCCATAGGCACCCCAGCGAAGCTCCTGGGGTACGAGCTTGAGGCCTTCGTCGGTGGTTTTGATCACCGTGGGCAGCATCAGCACCGCGAGGGCGATACCACCGGCCATGGCGCTGTAGCTCTGGCCGAAGAAGATGCGGGTGGCCACGATCAGGCCATACACAAAGACGCCGCTGATGATCGAAGGAACCCCCGCCAGCACGTCGTTGCAGAACCGGACCGTTTGGGCGAACCAGCCGGTGCGGTTGTACTCGGACAGGTAGATGCCTCCCCCCACTCCGATGGGAATGGCCAGGAGAGAAGCAATCAAGGTCACCAGCACCGTCCCCAGGATCGCGTTGCCGATACCGCCGCCGGTCATGCCCGGGGCAGGTGGGAGCTGGGTGAAGAGGCCTGGGGTGATCAGGCGCCCACCCTGGAACAGCACATAAAGAAGCACCAGCACCAGGGGGAGAACCGCGATGGAGGCAAAAAGCCCAGCAATGCCTGTGAAGATGGCATTGAAGCGATTGCGGCCGAGATTCGGCTTAAAAAACAGCGAGCTGCGATCAAACTTGGCTGGCGCTGACTGGGGGTGGGTAAAGGCGGTCATGGTGAAGTCGGCAACGGGGAACGGCGGAGGTGTCAGTAGCGGAGGCTGAGTTTGCGCACGATCCATTGGGCCGCCACATTCACCACGAAGGTGAGCAGCATTAGGATCAGGGCGGCATACATCAGGGCCGAAACCTGGATGCCATCGGCTTCGCCGAACTGGTTGGCGAGCATCGAAGAGATCGTGTTGCCCGGAGCCAAAAGGGAAAGGTTGAAGTTCATTGCGTTGCCAATGATCATCGTGACCGCCATGGTCTCGCCCATGGCCCGGCCTAAGGCGAGCATCACACCACCGATAATCGCCGAGATGGCGGCCGGCAGGATGATGTTAAAAATCGCGCCCCAGCGTGTGGTGCCAATGCCGTAGGCACCCTGGCGCAACTCAATCGGCACCTGGTTGAGCGCATCGCGGGCAATGGCCGTGATGATCGGCAGGACCATCACGACCAGAATCAAAATGGCCGGTGCCATGCCGGGGCCCTGGGGCAAGGTGTTGAAAAATGGGGTCCAGCCCAGCAGTTGGTGACTGAGGTTGAGCAGGGGGCGGATGGCGGGCTCCATCACGAAGATCGCCCAGAGACCCAGCACCACCGAAGGGATCGCGGCCAGCAGCTCCACCATCAGACCGATGGCTTCCCGCAGGGAGCGGGGAATGATGTCTTCGGTGATGAAGATGGCCGTTCCAATGCCCAGGGGGACGGCCAGCAACAGGGCAAGGAAAGAACTGACCAGGGTGCCGTAGATGGCCGTGGCGGCCCCGTACTTCTCATTAACGGGATCCCAGGCGGAACTGGTGAGGAAGCTCATGCCGAATTCGGCGATCGCCTCGCGGGCACCACTGAACACCGTGATCAGGATGGTCAGGAGAATCGTGGCCACAAGGGCAGCGAGGCCCATCGTGAGATTGCGGAAGCCCCCATCCAGGAGCTTCTCGGACATCGGCCTCCGTCTCAGGGTGTAGGCATTGGCCTGGGATTCCGGCTTTGTTGGGGGGGTCGAAAGGCTGCTCATGCGCTGCTGGCGCGGGGGGCTAGGCCTTTTCTTGGCTTTGATGGCCAAGTAATTGCCATTTGTTCACATTATGAAGCCCATGGGTTGCACCGATTAAGTCCGGTTTAAGGTCCTGCCAACGCCCGGTAGCGTTAGGGCATCACCGGGAACCGGCGCCGCCGGACCTTTCACAGAACATTCATGGGGCGCATCGTTGGCATCGACCTGGGCACCACCAATTCGGTGGTGGCCGTGCTCGAAGGTGGCCGCCCCTTGGTGATCGCCAACCTGGAGGGGGGGCGGACCACCCCTTCGGTGGTGGGCTTCAACCGCGAGCAGGAGCTGCTGGTGGGCCAGCTGGCCCGCCGCCAGCTGGTGCTCAACCCGCGCAACACCTTCTCCAACCTCAAGCGCTTCGTGGGAAGGGCCTGGGATGAGCTGGAAGACGGGACCCTTGGGGTTCCTTACACGGTGCGGGCCAACGATCAGGGCAACGTGCGGGTGGTGTGCCCCACCACCGAGCGCGAATACGCCCCTGAGGAGCTGGTGGCCAGCATCCTGCGCAAGCTGGTGGACGACGCCTCCACCTACCTGGGCGAGCCGGTGGAGGCGGCGGTGATCACCGTGCCGGCCTACTTCAACGACGCCCAGCGCCAGGCCACCCGCGATGCCGGCCGGTTGGCGGGGATCACGGTGGAGCGCATCCTCAATGAACCCACGGCCGCCGCCCTGGCCTACGGCTTTGATCGCAGCACGGTGAAGCGGGTGTTGGTGTTCGACCTCGGCGGCGGCACCTTCGATGTGTCCGTGCTGCGGATCGCCAACGGCGTTTTTGATGTCAAGGCCACCAGTGGGGACACCCAGCTGGGTGGCAACGACTGGGACCGCCGCATCGTGGACTGGCTGGCCGATACCTTCCAGAAGGAGCACGGCATCGATTTGCGGCGGGATCGCCAGGCCCTGCAGCGCCTCACTGAGGCCGCCGAAAAGGCCAAGATCGAGCTATCCGGGGTGCGGAGCACCCCCATCTCCCTGCCCTTCATCGCCACGGCCGAGGCGGGTCCACTCCACATCGAAACCACCCTGGAGCGCTCCAGCTTCGAAGCCCTCTGCCCCGATCTGCTCGACCGTCTGCTGCGGCCCGTGCAGGGGGCTCTGCGGGATTCGGGTCTGGCCGCCGATGCGATCGACGATGTGGTGCTGGTGGGCGGCAGCACCCGCATGCCGATGGTGCAGGAGATGGTGCGAACCCTGATCCCGCGCGAACCCTGCCAGTCGGTGAATCCCGATGAGGTGGTGGCGATCGGCGCCGCCGTGCAGGCCGGCATCCTCACGGGCGAGCTGCGCGACCTGATGCTCAACGACGTGACCCCCCTCTCGCTGGGTTTGGAGACGATCGGGGGGGTGATGAAGGTGCTGATCCCGCGCAACACCTCGATTCCGGTGCGCAAGAGCGATGTGTTCAGCACCTCCGAGCCCAACCAGAACTCGGTGGAGATTCACGTGCTCCAGGGTGAGCGGCAGATGGCGGAGGGGAACAAGTCGCTCGGCCGCTTCCGCCTCTCCGGCATCCCGCCGGCGCCCCGGGGGGTGCCCCAGGTGCAGGTGTCGTTCGACATTGACGCCAACGGCCTCCTGCAGGTGTCCGCCACCGACCGAACGACGGGCCGTCAGCAGAGCGTTTCGATCCAGGGGGGCACCAACCTCAGCGAGGAGGAGATCAACCGACTGCTCCAGGAAGCTGAGCAGAAGGCGGTGGAGGATCGTCGCAAGCGCTCCGAGATCGACCGTCGCAACCGGGCCCAGACCCTTGTTTCGCAGGCGGAACGGCGCCTGCGGGATGCGGCCCTGGAACTCGGACCTTATGGGGCCGAGCGGCAGCAGCGTTCCGTGGAGCTGGCCCTGCGGGATGTGCAGGATCTGCTCAGCTCCGAGGACACGTCTGAACTGGAACTGGCCGTGAGCCAGCTTCAAGAAGCCCTGTTCGGGCTGAACCGCCGTCTCCTCAGCGAGCGTCGCGCTGAATCGGGTCCCCTGCAGGGCATCAAGAACACGCTCGGCTCCTTGCGGGATGAGCTCTTCGCCGACGACGATTACGACGAGTGGGATCGGGACGGCCGCTCCGATCCCTGGGCCAGCCCGTCGCGGCGACCGCCGCTGGACCGTTTCAGCGAGCGCTCAGCCTCCTTCCCCCCCACAGGCACGGGCCTGGGTCGGGGCGGTGCGGTGCGGTACGACTCCCGTGACGATGGACCAAATGACCGTTGGGATCGGCCGCCTTCATCCGGCCGCTTCGGCGAAGCCCCACCTGAAGAGGACTACCCCGCTAACGGCCCGGACGGCTACCCACGGCGCCGCGAGCAGCCCTTCGCCGACCCCGATGACCCCTGGGGCAATGGCTGAAACCTTGAACCGATCCGATTACTGGCAGGTGCTGGGGCTCAAGCCCGGTGGCGATGCGGCCACGTTGAAGCGCGCCTTCCGCGAGCAGGCCCGCCGCTGGCATCCCGACCTCAATGGCAGCGATCCGGTGGCCGAGGAGCGCTTCAAGCAGGTGAATGAGGCCTATGCCGTGCTGTCCGACCCCCGCCGCCGGCGGGCCTGGGAGCAGGGCGAGGCCGAAGACAGCTCCAGCGAGAGTGATCCCTTCGCCACGGGTTTCCCCAGTTTTGAGGCCTACCTGGATCGGCTGTTCGGCCGCGATGGGGGCCAGCGCTCAGCTCGGCAACGGGACGATGCCGATCAGCCCTTCGGCGATGACGATGACGATGACGATGACGACGCTGCAGGGCCGGTGCCATCGGACGGCGGCGGTTGGTCTGGTTGGTCGCCGCGCCGCGATAGCAGCGTGACACCATCCCCATCCCCACCGCCCCCGGTGCGGGCGGCCAGTGATGCCGAAAGCCTGGTGGAGCTCACCCCCGAGCAGGCCCTGGCCGGGGAACGGATCGAGATCGAACTCGCCGACGGGTTGCTGGTGGAGGTCACCACCCCGGCCCTGGCCGGAGACGGCTGGCGGCTGCGCCTGGCTGGCGTCACCCCAGGGGGTGGCGACCACTTCCTGCAGTTGCGGGTGCGCACGGCCGAAGGCCTACGGATCGATGGCCTGCGGGTGCTGTATCAGTTGGATTTGACCCCGGCCGATGCGGCTCTGGGCTGCCAGGCGGTGGTGCCGACCCTGCGGGGACAGGTGCGTCTGCGGGTCCCGGCGGGATCGTCCAGTGGCCGGTTGCTACGCCTGCGGGGGCGGGGGCTTGAGGATGGCGAGCGGATCGGCGACCAACTGGTGGAGGTGCGCATCGTGGTGCCCGAGGAGCTCGATGCGGCGGAGGAGGCCCTCTACGGCAGGCTGCGCCAATTGGCCCAGGAGCGGGACGAGGAGGGAGGTACCTAGGGGAGCGGGTGAGACACTGAGCCAGCGTTAAGGCCGATCCATGGCTGGCATTTCCTCACCGATGCGGGTGCATGTGCTGCTCTTCGATGCCGGCGGCGACCAGGAGGGCATCCACTCGATCGAGCTCAACGGCCGCACCGTGGTGCTGCTGTTTGAGGACCCCGACGATGCGGAGCGGTATGCCGGCCTCCTGGAGGCCCAGGATTTCCCGGTGCCCACCGTGGAGTCGTTGGATCGGGAGGAACTGGAGCTTTTTTGCAGTCAGGCCGGCTATGAGGCCCGCTTCGTTCCGGCCGGCTTTCTGCCCCGCAGCGATGAGGAGCGCCTGCTGATTGCCCCGCCCGAACGAAACATGGATGTGAGTCTGTGGAAGGAGGAGGCCGGCACGGCGACCCAGGATCCCGAATTGGAGGCCTTCCGCCGCCGGCTGGAGGGGTTGCTGTGAGCCCATCCAGCCAGGGTCTTGATCGCGGCCACCTGCTCACCGAGCAGGCCAACCCCGCCAGTGAAGCCCTCGACCAGCTGCCCACGGCGGATCTGGTGAACCTCTTTTGCGAGAACGACCTCGAAACCCAGCGGGCCGTGGCCGGAGCTGCGCCTGCTCTCACGGCGGCGGTGGATGCCATCGCCGCCCGGCTCGCCCAGGGGGGCCGGCTCTTCTACCTGGGCGCCGGCACCTCGGGTCGCCTCGGCGTGTTGGATGCGGCCGAATGCCCGCCCACCTTCTGCTCCCCCCCGGAGTTGGTGCAGGGGGTGCTGGCCGGTGGCGCCGCCGCCCTGCTGCGCAGCTCGGAGGGCTTGGAAGATCTCTTCGATGCGGGCCCGGCCGACCTGAAGGAGCGCGGCTTTGGTGCGGCGGATGTGTTGGTGGGGATCGCCGCCGGCGGTACCACGCCTTACGTGCTCGGTGGCCTCAGCCATGCCATGGCGATCGGTGCCTTGGCGATCGCCATGGCCTGCGTCCCCACCGAGCAGGCGCCGATGCCCTGCGCCATTGACATCCGCCTGCTGACCGGGCCCGAACTGCTCACCGGCTCGACCCGGCTGAAGGCGGGGACCGCCACCAAGATGGCCCTCAACATCCTCTCCACCGGGGTGATGGTGCGGTTGGGCAAGGTGCACGGCAACCGCATGGTGGATGTGGCCGTCACCAACAGCAAGCTGGAGGACCGGGCCCTGCGCATCCTGCGGGATCTGGCCGGGATGGACCGCGACCGCGGCGCCGAGCTGCTGGCGGAAGCCCAGGGATCGGTGAAGCTCGCCCTGCTGATGGCTCTCACCGGAGTGAACCGCGACCGGGGCCGCCAGCTGCTCACGGACCACGGCCCTTCCCTGCGGCAGGCCCTCTTCAATCACGCGTCGATGGCAGGATGAACTGATGGCCTGGCGCAGGGCCAGGCTTCAGCCCTGCAGCCGTTCGGCGGGCACCACGATCCACAACCGCCGTTCCTTGCCGCCGGTTTCAGCGGAGCCGGCACCGGTGTAGATCGCCACCATGCCATTGGGACCGACCTTGCTGAGGCCGGGGGTGTAGCCGTAGCGGGCCCCATGGTTGACCAGACTGCTGGCGGAGCGCAGGCCAATGGCCTGGGCGGCCACACGGGTGGGAACGGGCGTTTCGCCGGCGAGGCTGGCCAGCTGGGCGGGGCTGACCCCATCGCTGACCTTGCCCGGCGGGCCGGTTTCCGGGAGGGCGCGCGCGGTGGCGAGGGGCGCTTCGACCGGTTTGAGGTTCGAAAGCTGGTGCTCCAGGGCCTCCAGCCGGTTGAGCACCCCATCCAGGCTCGCTTCAACCTGAGGCGGTGCGACCGCGGCGGCTGCGGGCGCGGCGGGCTTGGGCCGCCGAAAGAACATCATCGTGAGGATGCCGACCGGGAACACCCCCACCAGCTCCCAACCCTTGCTGCCGTGACCGTTGAGAAAGGTCTGGAGTTGCTGGGCCGGATGCTGGCTCTGGCCCGCCTGGCCTTCGGCGGGCTTCTCATAAATGTGGGGAAATTCCTTCTTGAGGAAGGTTTCCGAAAACACGGGCTTGGCCGTTCCGGCCTCGGGTCCTCCAGCCGCCTGGCCGCTTGGGGCCTCACCGGCGGCGGCGGTGGCTGGTTTCGGCGGCTCCACATTGATGTGGATCACCTGGTACTCCCAGCAGTCCATGGGGACCCCTTCGCTCATGGTTCCAGACTCTCACCCGGCCGTCCCACCCCAGTAGGGGCGGGTGAACAGTTCGGTGCGCTGGCGCGTCTCGGCCGGGACCGCCGCCTCGGGGGTCATCAGGGCATGGCGGAGGGCGTGGTGGGCGGCGCTGGGCGGCCTGAGGGCCCCCACTCGTTCGGCGGCCACAGCCACAATCTTCTGGGCGAGATCGGCATTGCTGCGGAGGTTGTCGATCACCATCTCCACGGTCACGGCGTCGTGCTCCTGGTGCCAGCAGTCGTAGTCGGTGACCATCGCCAACGTGCTGTAGGCCATTTCCGCCTCCCGGGCCAGCCGGGCCTCGGTGTGGTTGGTCATGCCGATCACCGAGCAGCCCCAGGAGCGGTAGAGCTCCGATTCGGCACGGGTGGAGAAGGCCGGTCCCTCCATGCAGAGGTAGGTGCCGCCGCGGTGAAGGGTGCGGCCCGTGGGCATCAGGCTCTCACCCACATCCGCCAGGATCCGGCTGAGCACGGGACAGAAGGGATCGGCCACGCCAACGTGGGCCACCAGGCCATCGCCGAAAAAGCTGAGCGGGCGTTGGTGGGTGCGATCGATGAACTGATCCGGCACCAACATGTCGAGGGGTTGAAGCTGCTCCTGGAGCGATCCCACGGCGGAAACCGAAAGGATCCAACGCACACCCAAGGAACGCAGGGCCCAGAGGTTGGCCCGGTAGGGAACCTCGGTGGGGGTAAAGGAGTGATGACGGCCATGGCGGGCCAGGAACACCACCTCTAGATCGCCGATCCGGCCAAGCCGCAGCTGGTCGGATGGGGCGCCATAGGGTGTCTCGACGGTGAGCTCGCGCAGATCTTCGAGCCCTTCCATGGCGTAGAGGCCGCTTCCCCCCAGGACTCCGAGGCGGGCCTGGCTGAGATCGGAAGCGATGCTGCTGCTCATGGCGTTGGTGTGGTTCTCGGCCCTGTCTACAACAGGATCTCGGTGGGACGGGGTGTCGAACCCGCTGGAGGATTGGTGGTCGGGAGCAGGGGCCCGCATCAGCTGGCAAGATTGATTCACCATTGCCCAACCGCCATGACCACCGCCCTGATGGACACCGAAGCTGGCCCCATCACCCTGGAGCTCTTTGACGGCGATGCCCCGGGCACGGTGGCCAACTTCGTGAAGCTCGCCAACGACGGCTTCTACAACGGCCTGAGCTTCCACCGGGTGATCGATGGCTTCATGGCCCAAGGCGGCTGCCCAAACAGCCGTGAGGGGGCCCGGGGTCAGGCCGGGACCGGCGGGCCTGGTTACACGATTCCCTGCGAGATCAATAGCAACAAGCACAAGGCTGGCAGCCTCTCGATGGCCCATGCGGGTCGTAACACCGGCGGCAGCCAGTTTTTCCTGTGCCATGGCCCCCAGCCCCACCTCGATGGCCAGCACACGGTGTTTGGTCAGACCAACGACCTCGATGTGGTGCTGAAGCTTCGCAATGGCAGCCTGATCAACAGCGTCACGATTCAGGCTTGATGCTCAAGTTGAGGGCATCCTGGGGGCTTCCTCAGGATGGCCTCCCGCAGGAACGATGCGCTCTTCGAGGAGAGCGACCACCAGGTCGGTGAGGGTCATGTCGTTGAGCATGGCATATCGCTTGGCTTGTCTATGGAGCTGGGCGTCAAGAATCACCGAGAGCTTTTTGGTTTTGGATGACGGTGCAGAGTACATAGTGTTCTTCTGTAATCAGAATGGAGCTGGGATGACAAGTTGATGGTGCTGCTTGGTGCTGGTGCGCTACCGGAAGCGGCACGGTGGCCGATGGGACGGCTGTCAAAGCCAGCATTGACTTGAACCATCCAGGAGCGATTTCTGCCCTGTCCGAGTCAACCATTCAAGGACACACTTGGCCATTGTCCGGGTCCCAGCCACTGATTCGGGGCGATGGTGCCCAGACTACCATCAATTGATGGTAGTCAATTGATGCGGAACTGACGTGACCCCTTTTATCGGTCCAGGCCTTATGAGAGTGGGTGGTTGTGGTCATGCTGCAGCTCCCTGTTGAGCTACCTCCAGGGGCGTACGCCCCTGGAGGGCCGAGTGCGGCCTGAGTGAGTTGTACTCCCAGCGCCAACGATCGGCCAGGATCTGCGCCTCTGGAGCCGTGGTGAACAACTCGGTGTTGAGGAACTCATCTCTGAACCGGCCGTTGAATGACTCGGCAAAGCCGTTCTCCCATGGGGATCCCGGCGCGATGTAGGCCGTGCTGGTGGTGGTGCTGGTCTCACACCAGTCCCGTAGGGCCTGGGAAAGGAACTCCGGCCCGTTGTCGCTGCGGATGAACGTCGGGGCCGGGTAGAGGCTCGTGAGCTCCTCCAGCACCGCCACCACGTCCTTGGCCTTGCAGCGCCTGCCGACGCGGATCGCCAGGCAGAAGCGGCTGTATTCGTCGATCACGTTCAGGAACTTGAGCCTGCGGCCGTCGGCCGTGGCATCGAACTGGAAGTCCATGGCCCACACCTGGTGGGGATATTCGGACCGGTGGCGCCTCACCGAACCGTCTGCTGGCCGTGCCCGCTTGCGTTTCCTGGGAGTGGGCCGTTGCAGGCCTTCCTCCCGCCAGAGCCGTTGCACCCGCTTGTGGTTCACGCTCCAGCCTTCCCGCCTGAGCAGGCGGTAGGCCATCCGCCGGCCCCAGCGGATGTGTTCGGCTGCGATCTCGCGGAGACGGTGCCTGAGCTTGGCCTCCTCCAAGTCGACGACCTTGCCGCTGTGACGCTGGGTGCTGCGGTGCTGGCCCACCACACGACAAACCAGGCGCTCAGATGCCCGGTAACGCTCCTGCAGAACCGTGACGGCTCTGCGGCGACGCTCCGGGCTCAGAAGTTTCCCTCGGCAAGGTCCTTGAGCATGGCTTTCTCCAGCTCTGCTTCTGCCAGAAGCTTTTTGAGCCGCGCGTTCTCCTTTTCCAGCTGAGTCAGCCGTCTGGCCTCCTCGGCCTGCATGCCCCCGTACTGCTGTCTCCAGCGGTGGTACGTCGGCTGCGTCACCTCGATCACGCGGCAGACGTCGGCCACGGTCTTCCCCTGGGCGATCAGCTGCTCTGCCGTTTTGAGCTTGCGGATGATCTGCTCCGCTGTGTGCCTGGTGCGTTTCATGGTGAAGTCCCCGGCCCAGTCTGGCCGGATGAAGACTCTCATTCACCCTGGACCGGTTGCCGGGGTCCACGTCAAGCTCTGTGGGTGGTTCACCTGGCGGTCTATCAACGTCAACGCACCGGCTTTCATCGGGGGGCAAATCCAGCTTTGTCCTGGGGTGTGGCGCTGGTACCACAGCCCATTTGTTGCCGTCGATACAATCGCTGGTGTAGTGTCGACTACAGATGTGCATCCGTGCATCCGTGCATCCGTGCATCCGACCTTGCGAGCAGCGTGATGACCAGGCAGTCCGATTCAGACAGGATCACGGTCACGCTGCCCTCCCGGGTGTTCATGGCTCTGCGTGATCGCGCTGACCGCGAAGGGCGCAGCACCAGCAACCTGGCCGCGTTCCTGCTGGAGAGTGCCTTGGCCACCCCCAAGGAACAGCCGGTGGATCGAGGCTTTAAGGCTGATTCCGGCCTACGCGGGTCAACCGCTGCGATGCCTTAACCACCCGCCACGGCGTTGAGGCAACGCCTGGCACCGCGCACCCCCCGGCGCCGACTCCCCAAGGGGCATGGCACTTTGTGGTCACCATGAGCCGCTCTCTCCCCGATGGCCGATCACCCAGAGCGCCCCACCAAGGTCTGCCCGGTCTGTGGGCGTCCGTTTCAGTGGCGCAAGAAATGGAAGGATGTGTGGGAGGAGGTGCGCTACTGCTCGGAGCGCTGCCGCCGCCGCCGTTCCACCGTTGCCACTCCCCCTGGACTGGAGTGAGCCATCGCTCTCGGTGAGCCGCCCACCTTGCCAGCATGGGAGCACCGAATCGAACCCTTGCTGCTTCTCCTGCCCCCCTGCCCCCTCACCGCAGCCCGCTTGCTGGGGCTGAAGGCGACGGTTGTGCTGCTGATCACCCTGCTGATCAAGGCCAGGATCCAGATCAAGCTCGCCTCGGCGCTGGGCCTGTTCCTGCTGGCCCTCCAGACGTTGGTGTTTTTGGCCGCTGCGGGAACCCTTGGCCTGGCGGGGCTTGCGGCCCTGTTCGCCAAGCCCTACGCCGCTGCAGCCCCCACGGCCCAGCCTTGATCGCCGCCATGGAGCCGCAGCCCTGCGATGCAGTCGCCCATGGGTTCAGCAGCAGTCGACCTGCTTCCGTGAAAACGCCAATACGGATCGGACAAGTCTCTCCAGCTACTGGTATCCAGTGAAGAAAGGCTATCGGTCTAATTCTTGTGCTTTCGATCTGGCGCATGTCTGCAGCGCTTTTACAACGCGATGAAATCACAGGCTTTCGTTGTCTTCCAGGCAGCTAGCCAGCAGCGCGCTAAAGGGCAGTCAGCAAGTACGCTTCATTGCATCTCAAGCCTGTCTCTAGCGCATCAGATGTGCTTCATGTCTTCTCATTGCTGCAAGCTCCTGCAAAACTTGTGGGATAAATGCAACATCTGGATACCATTCATCGTCCTGCACAGCGAAGCTCTGCGATTCTGCTGCTAGACCTTGGCGCGGAGCATTGCTTCCGAGGCCTCACCTCGGTGCTGCTCTGGCTTTCGGGTTGATCAGTCTGACGACCGGTTGCAAGAGCGATAGCTCGAGCCAGAACATGAGCCAAGGTCTAAGCCAAGGCGACATCCAGAGCCAGAGCCAGACCTCCCTGGCGGTCCCAAGTCCCATCCCAGTTCCACTTCCGAGCCCAGTCCAAAGTCCCGTCTCAATCCAAAGTCCGAGCCCAGTCCAAAGTTCCATCTCACCGCAAAGTCCGAGCCCTGTCCAAAGTCCGAGCTCGATTCAAAGCCTGATCCAAGGTTCAAGCCCAAGCCTGAGCCAGAGCCCAAGTTCTAGCGACTCAGCAAGGCCGAACGCCCCCAATGGACTTGGCCTAGCAGTAAGGGCCGATCGAAATGCCGCGCAACCTGTCTTTCTTCTCGAGCTAACTTCGGCGCCCAATTCGCCGTCTGTGACCGAAGCCCAGGTGCCCCCCACTGTCCCAGCCTCCTTGCCTGCTGGAATGGGCAGATACCTTTCACTCAATCGCTGGTGACCGTCGAACCATCAGCCTGAGCCGGCTTCATACTCCGCCTTAGGCGGCGGGCAGCGGCTAAGGCTGCCGGGGCGCCGATGGTCGGAACGGGGGTTGGAGCAGGGATCCCTTCACCAGCATTGATGGGGGTGTCCAGCTCGGTTTCGTAGGCCCAATCAACCAAGATGAGTGGCGCACCGGCATCAAGGCTGGATGGTGTGGTGATTCTCATCCAGCCATAGCGATAACCATATCCTGTGTCAGTGCGTAGGCCAGCGAAGGCGGTGCTTCCCGGCACCCAATGGCCTACATAGGCTTGGGTGGACGTATTATAATTGAAAAGGACGGTTTGATTGGGACTTGACTTGTAATTGGTTGGACCGATTGTGTCGCCTGCTGAGTAAGATGATGCAAGACTTGTTTTGCCATGGAGTCCTGCCTTGCCAGAATAAGCAACACCCAGGTTTGACGATGCCGAGGCAAGGCCGGCGCTCAGCGGCTGGCCAGAGTTATGAGACGACCAGCCAAAATGAAGTCCTGTTCCCGTGATGTCGTCTGTGACTAGGCCGCCACTCGTGCCTAATGGACTTGGTAATGGATGTTTGACATTCTTCATGCCGCTGTAAATGATTTCGGCTTCCGATGGTGTCGACGCCAACATCAAGCCTGCTCCAGATAGGAGTGAGCAGGCCGCTCGGAAGCCATGGGGGCTAATGGTGCCGTTTAGGGGTATGGGGAGCCGTGTCATGGCAGGGCTGATCGGGAGGATCCGTAAGTGGAGCCCAATCCAATGTAGCATACGTGTAGGCAAAGGCTACACGTATGCACGGTTTGATGGCTTCTGGCCGATCAGACCTTTCTCGCCCCAGCCGCCACTCGACCAGATTCATCATCTGGCCGAGTGGCGGCTGGACGGGGTGATGAGCTTGCCGGTTCAGCCCCTTGTCTCAATCGGTGGAGGCAGCCAAACCATCCGCCTTCGCCTGCTGAACGCGGCGCCTCAAACGGCGGGAGGCTGCCAAGGCGGCAGCGGCGCCGAGTGCCGGCAGAGGGGCGGGAGCAGAGGGAATGCCAGCACCCGCGAGGATGGCGGTGTTCAGATCGGTTTCGTAGGCCCAATCCACCAGGGTGAGCGGAGCATCAGCATTCAGATTGGATGGGGTGGTGAATCTCATCCAGCCGTAATTGTACCCTCCTGGCACATCGGCACGAAGACCCGCGAAAGCAGTGGTGCCTAACTGCCAATCTGTAATAAAGGTTCCTGTCTTTTCTGGTGTCGAACCGTCCCCTTGGATGAAGAACGTGAGGACGGCGGCGTTGGAGCCCTGTTCGGTTTTGTAGTTGGCTGCCGGGCCGATGGATTCTCCAGTGGTGTAGGAAGCGAGCTGCGTTTTCTGCACTCCTGTCGCAATCGGCTCACTTGCCAGACCCAAAGGCGGTGCGACAATTAGGATTGGTAAATTAGCATCATCTGCTGCCCCAATCCATCCGAATATGGCATTAGGAGTGCTGCCGCCAAATAAGGGATCCGGAATCTGGCCACCAGCGCTAGTGCTACCACAGAAGATCTGTTGGTCGTCCGTACATGTTGCTGGAAGCTTGTAGGTGATGTTTTTCGGGCCGCTGTAGATGATGGCTGCCTGTGATGGCGTGGAGGCCAGCAAAGCACCTGCGCCAGAGAGGAGCGAGCAGGCCACCCGGAACCCCTGGGCGCTAACGATGTCAGGTGTCTTGGCCTCGCCCGAAGTGGAGGCGTCAAGTGCGCCTGTGTTCAGGCTGATGGTTTTCCGTGTCATGGCAACGTTGTCGCGGGAGGTCCTAGGGAATATTGCTCGCAACTTAACATGGTATCTACAGGGTGCATACCGTCTACATGGATATTGGTTCTTGGCCCCTGCTTGTCCGCCGCCGGCCCTGTCTTGAGTTCCACGCCTTGGGCGCCCCTGGCGGCTCAGGCCAAGCCGCGCTCCAGCACCACGATCCGATCGATCTCCTCGCCCTGGGCCCGTCGGGCCAGGCCAAGGGTGTGCCGGTTGCCTT
>Ga0310330_100037_pt1 | contig 47591 bp, 59 predicted proteins | sample LakMicDCLTotalB5_FD_195544 | JGI IMG/M metagenome (GOLD analysis project Ga0310330, IMG submission 195544) | Enriched freshwater cyanobacterial communities from Lake Michigan, Michigan, United States - MI23.DCL.Total.B5 (v2) (version 2) | ecosystem: Environmental > Aquatic > Freshwater > Lake... | reverse complement strand
CGTAAAAGCTGGTTTGGGCAATTAGCATTATCGAATAATTGAAATTACTAACCATTGACAACACATCTGCGACGGCTACAGCAACATCTCCACCAAACACGCCTGCTTGGGTCGATCAGCAGCACCATCTACTACGACCAAAACACATCTATGCCAGCCGCTGGTGCCCCCTGGCGCGGTGAACAACTGGCTTTGCTTGCGGGGCAACTACACACACGCCAAACCAGCAGTGAATATGCAGAACTGCTGGATGCAGCTGAAGCCGAACTCGGCGCCGAGGCAACCGAGGAACAACGGCGCAATTTGCAACTGCTACAACTTGAACTAAAACGCCAGCGCTGCCTAGATCCGCAACTGGTGAGTGCGATCACGCAAGCTCAATCGCGGGGCAATGCGATTTGGCAAGCGGCCCGCGCCCGCAACGATTTTTCAGCCTTTGCACCGGCACTAAAGGAACTTATTAAGCTGCGCCAACAGCAAGCAAGCCAATTAGCTAGTGCTGAATCAATAGCCCGCAGCCCCTGGGAAATCCTGGCCCAACCCTTTGAACCAGATGTGAGCAAAGCAAGGCTGAATCAACTTTTCACACCCTTAAAACGCGAGCTGCCAGTTCTGCGGGAGAAGGCAGCAGCAAAGCCGCAAATCCCCCCCTCTGCCCAGCTATCTGAAAATTCACAAAACAAGCTTTGCGCCAAGCTTTTGCAAAGCTGGGGTTACAACGAAAGCTGTTGCCAGCACTCCCGCTCTGCCCACCCCTTTTCCTGCACATTGGGGCCCCAGGATTTCCGAATTACCACCAGGGTGGTTTCAGGGCAACCGCTCTCGGCCTTTCTTGCCACAGCCCACGAATGGGGCCACTCGCTTTATGAGCAAGGCTTACCGCGCTCTGGTGATCACTATTTTCCCTGGCCCCTTGGTGATGCCACCTCGATGGGAGTGCATGAATCGCAGTCGTTATTTTGGGAATGCCGTGTGGCGCGCAGTAAGGAATTTGCTGGGCGCTGGCACCCTCATTTTTGTGCTGAACTTGGCAGCGATCCCTGGAATGGCAGCACAGGTTTTTGGCGCAGCCTTAATCCACTCCAGCCTGGCCTGATTCGAGTTGAAGCAGATGAACTCAGCTATTGCTTACACATCGTGTTGCGCTTTGAGCTGGAACTTGCATTGATTGAGCAGGAGCTGCCGGTGGAGGAATTACCGCAGCACTGGAATCAACGCCTGCATGAACTGTTAGGCATTAAGCCAGCAAATGATTCCGAAGGTTGCTTGCAAGACATTCACTGGGCTGAGGGCCTATTTGGTTATTTCCCTAGCTACGCATTAGGGCATCTGATCAGTGCCCAATTATCGGAAGCAATGGAGAAGGCACTGGGCGGTGATGGTGCAATAGCTACTGCGATCAGCGCCGGCCAGGAATCAACTCTTCTCCAATGGCTAAACCAAAATGTTTACCCCCTCGGCCGCAGTGTTAATAGCGAAGAACTTGTTGAAAAAGTTAGCGGTTACCCCCTTAGCGCAGATCCATTTCTAAATTATTTGAGAAATAAATTTGAGCAGTAAATCTGAGGAATAAATTCGCTGATAATTAATTAATTATTTATTTAATTATTTTGCTTTGGAACAGCAGCATCGCTGTGATTGTGACGGTGATGCACATCACATGCATGGGGATGTTCGTGCTCAATCTCAACATGTTCATGGCCATGGGAATGCCAAAAAGCTTGCCCTAAAACCTCTACTTCATCTTCAGAAGAATGATCATGAATGTGGTGCGGATCAGCGCCGGATGGGTTGTGGTAATGGCGATGGGCGTGGCGCAAAGCACTATGGCGATGCCTGTGGGCATGGTTTTCCTTCAGCAGCACAACAACCCCCAACAGCATCAAGGCTGAAGCCATCGCCATACCGTTGGAGAAAGGCTCAGATAACACAACCAAACTGAAAATCAAACCCACAAAAGGTGCAGTTGAAAACACAAGCGCTTCACGGGCAGCACCCAAGTGGCGCAGCGCCAGTAGATCCAGCCAAATCGACAAGCCATAGCCCACACCGCCGATCGCAACCAGGATCAATGAAAGCTGCCAACCCGGAAACATCCCACCTGTTATCAAGGCCAGTAGCACCATGGGAACCGAGGCACCTATGGCCTTGAGCAGGGAAACCTGGAGGGGATCACGCAGGCTTAGGCGTTGGCTCAAGTTGTTATCAATGCCCCATGCCAAACAGGCAATCGCAATAAACAAGGTGCCGTATAGGGATGCACCACTCCAGGAGCCATTAGTGAGCAAAACCGCTCCAAAAAGAATTAAGAAGGCTGCAATAAGGCCCCGGCGGCTGAGATGTTCACGGCCAATTAACACAGCTATCAACAACGTAAACACCGCTTCCAGGTTCAACAGCAGCGAAACTGAACCGGCAGAGAGCAGGCTGAGGCCTTGCACTAAACAGATCGGCCCCACGATCCCACCAAGGGCAGTTAGCCCAAGTAAGGATGGAAGATCACGGCGCTGAACCCCGCACTCCCCATTGCTTTTGGGTACAACCAAGCGCACAAGTAGTAGCGCGAGTCCGGCACCGAGGTAGAGCAGAGCTGCAATCACGAGCGGTGAACTCGAACGGCTCACAAGGCTGATTAATGGCGCTGATAGTCCGAACGAGAGAGCGGCCAGAAGGCCAGCAATCAATCCCCAGCGTTGTTGGTTTATTAAGTTCATATAAAAAGATTTAACTCAGGTCGCTTGAGAAGATCATTGAATATCTTGAGGTATTAACATGCAATAGTTTATTACAGGAAGAGGAGCTATTTGATGGATATGGAATTTAAGGGATCCCTGGAGGAGCTCAAAGTCTTGGTTGCCCAGCTAGGGGTGCAAGTAACTTGGCATCACAAAGGAGCGTTTGAAATGGCCGTTTTTGAAGACGGTGTAAGCAACCTGAAGCTGAATTGGTGGCCGCGGGAAGGAACCCTGTGCCTAGTGGGAGATCCAGAGGTTCGCAACAAGATCCAAGTAAAACTTGAAATGCTACTAAGCGAATAACTCCAGCTTAAATATACCTCTCAATAACACCTGGCGGATGTTCATTTTTGGGATAACTAGCTAACAAGCTGAAATCAGAAAAACAAAAACCAGGCCCCACGCAACAACTAACTAAACTCCATTCACCAGTGCTTCGTGCCGCTTGCCACCAGCCGGCGGGAATTACGGCAACAGGCTTCAATTCGGCATCCGCAAAGGAAAAACCCAGTAGCTGTTGAATTGTTGGGCCACCATCAGGCGACAGGCTAAAAAGTTCCAACGCATCACCGGCAATGAAATGCCAAGTTTCATCAGCTGCTGCCACCCTATGCCAACGGCTTATATCTCCGCTTTGAAGCAGAAAAAGTATCATCGTTAAAGCAGATCTTTGCTCACCGTCACTGCGGTTTACAGTGTGATCACTGCGATGCAGTTCCCGATACCAACCGCCTTCAGGGTGAGGGATCAGTTGATAGCGTTCAATCAACTGATTTGCTGCGGCATCTGAAATATTCATTTGATAGTTTCTGTTGATGGTTTCCGTTGTTTTATTAAGAAGTAGCCGTTGCCTTTGCCACATTATGCTCTGGTACGAGCTCTAATTTCAACTGCTTAAGCAGGCCCACTGCCATCAAACGAATTTCCAATTCCGCTAGGGCTTTGCCAAGGCAAACCCGTTCACCAACACACCATTAGCTTCAGTTTAGCAGTAACAATGCTTTTGCTGAATCAATAGACCTAAGCAGGAATGCTTAGCCAGAACTTTATGATTAAAGGCGAAATGGCCAAGCTTACATAGGCGAGCTTGCCGTAGATACCACGGTATTGGCCAGTATCACTGAACAAGCAAGAGAGCAGAGCATCCGTGAAGGCCAGTATGCAAACCACATAGGCGATCAGAAACATCAGATCCATACAAGTAACATAAGAAACCCTAGGAAGATTCTGCCCAAAAGTATTTTGCAAAAAAATCAGAGAAAGGATCGCAGCCGGCGGCGAAGTAATCTTAACCTCCCGATAATTGAGCCCTAAACCTACTACTGAAACCGCAAGAAAGGATACAACGGTGATCGGAAGAACGTTTTCAAGGATCGCGGTGAGGGCATTCCTAGAGATGAAGATATTGAATGCTGCTTGACTTTGAGTATCAGCAGATCCGTCTTTAAAGGAGACCTCAGATGAGTCTTCAAAGTTACTGGTATAGATCCTAACTTGATCGGCATAGCTGATGCCATCAAGCCTATAACCGGAAACATTAAATAGGTTGGGTGGCAACCTAAATTGCTGGATTCTATACATTAGATCCTCGGTTTCATGCACAGGATCGGTAACAAGAATACTGAGCCGCTGTCGATCAAAGGGGTACTTACTTAGGTTGATCGATGGCGCCGAAAGCTTAACATCAAATGCAGTTTCATTCCAGTAAAGAGGTTTTCCGGTCTCATCAATATCAATAATATTCACCTTCGACGAAATCTGCTGAACAGGATTACTTTGCTCCAGATAATTAAAATTAAAAGAACCCATCTGACCAGGATCAAACTTGCCCTCCACGAGGGGTGTCTTGGTCCAGTTGTACCAAAGCCAGCCGCGCGCCTTAAAGGTAAGCTTGCTCATATCAAGATCGTAAACGCTATCTAGGTAGAGGCCCAGATCAATAAAAGCTGCGGTTTTCTTGATTTCCGGAAAAGCTTTGATGAATGATGAGGCGGGAATTACCTGCTCATTTGGATTATCTATATAGGCCTTATTGCTTCTTTGATAGACACCAGAAAATATAACTAGAAGCAAAAGTGTGAGAAACAGCAACACAAAAAACCGCGTTGGCGTCTCGACCAGCCCCGATAAACGTCTCGGCTTCAACCTACGAAGCAGGTTCCCCATCTTGAACAGACTTCTGGTTTGCATCTTTGACGCAGTGCTGTGTTCCATAACCTACCTACGCATGCCAATGCCCAGGTTTCTTAAACAGCTTTTCATTACTGAAGCTGCGCACGCGATGTACCTTGAAGGCGTGCTCGCTCTGGCAACAAGCCTCCATTCCCATAATTAGGGGAATGGATCGGGCTCCTTGAGACCCTCTACCCAGTTCCTGTTGAAATAAATTGAATCCCTAGAACGATAGGCAGAAGAGGGATCAAGAAAGCATTACTTATAAGTTGAAAAAAATAAGAAGATGTATCTTTTCAATGGTCAAAGAGCTCGACCGGTATACAACAATTGTAATTCAAATGAAAGTTTTTACCATATTCAGCTGTGCTTAATTTTTTTCAGCCCCCTTGCTGTTGAGGCCTAATTAAAACCTGCCAATGCTCCTGATTATGGGGCAATAGGAAATTAATTTGGCGGTATCTATCAGCAGAGCTGTCCGCTTTTAATACCATGCATTACATCTTCGATCGCACAACATGCATCATGAATATCCTGAAAATAGGCGGATATATCACGCGCCATATAAAAGCTTCTTTTTCCGGTCAATCTCACCGGCAATGAATTTATTTTTTACTGCTCCAATCATTACCAAGTCAACTTCTACCCGAAGAATCTTTTAATGATATCTAAAGGGCCAAACGCAAATAGACGCTCAATCCCGTATTTCTGGCAAGCGGCTGGGATCTTTTCTCGTTTCTCGTGGCTAAGCATAAACATGGTTGTGCTTTCCTGAAAGTATTATCAACGGCCAGGGGTTTAGATGATGGGCATCGCTAAGGGAAATTATCAGCCAAGCTAGGCACTGATTCGCAACTGTAATTCTCAACTTTTCGGCGTAGCTGCGCAAATGTTGGGTGGTTTGGATCTAGGGCTTGCCACCACCAGCGGCCATCGGAATAACTAGGAACGCCTGCATTATTAGTGCGTGGTATTTGCAAATTCATTTGATGCCAACGCAACACAATAAAATCACCAGGCAGCGTACCTGCGTTGCTATTTGGGATACCTACCGCATCCACTGCACCTTTATAGGCAATCGCCTCCAGGGGATCCCCATCGCATCTGAAATTCTGCGATGCAGTGGTGCTAGCAAAGCTCATTAATGGGCTTGTAAACAGCAACAAGCTGAAAATAAAAGTAAAGAAAATTGCAGGCAAAGTAGTTTTCATTGTGGTTAGATCTGCTGATTTGGATCTTCCTTAAGGCCTTGCAATTGCAATGCTGTTCTGCGGGCCCATAGCAACAAAGGGTATAAACGGCGTGCCCGGGGCGGCGACGCAAATAGCTGCCCCAACAATAACAAAAGCGGATCACTGGGTTTTAGTGCAGCGCAGAGCTCAGCGATCGCATCAGCACCATGCCAGGCCTGGTCACCCTTGAGCAGCACAGCACCACGGGCAAAATCCAACCCTTGTGCCTTTAATTTGGCCCGCAATTGATGATCAGCTCTACCATCGCGAATTTCTAAATCCGGCAAACCACCCACCAGCTCACTGCGTAAAGCAAAGTGCAGGCAGAAGGGACATCCGCCGTCGTATACAAGGATCTGAGCCATAAAGCCATTCTGACGTTTAACCGCGTCGTTGTGTGGCTGAATTACTCACTAGGCTGGCAGTTGCTGGGCATTTTTGCCACTGCCTTCGAGCAAAATCCCATGCTTTGAAAGTTCTAAATACACTTAACTTCAACATTTTCAAGTAATTAATTTAAATGAGCCAAATTCCAGCGCTTCCTTTTTGGTTCATTTGGGCATTATTGTCGGCAATTTTTGCCAGTGCATCTGCCGTACTAGGAAAAATAGGTCTTGAAAATGTTGATGCCGACCTGGCTACACTTATTCGCACAATCGTGATATCAATATTTCTTCCAGTACTAATTCTGGCCTCAGGGAAATTGAGCAATCCTTTTGAACTATCTCAACAAACATGGATATTTTTAACGATTTCTGGAATAGCTAGCGGTTTATCATCATTCTGCTTTTTTAGGGCCTTAAAACAGGGTGATGCTTCATTAGTAGTGCCCGTTGATCGCCTAAGCCTCTTAATGGTGGCGCTCATAGGCTTTGCTTTTCTTGGTGAACGTCCCTCCCTAATTGGTTGGGCAGGGCTATTGCTTGTGGCAGGGGGAGGATTGCTGTTATCGGTTGCCAAGTAGCATCCCCAACAATCAATATTAATTCAATAGTTTTAGCACCAAATTAAAACTCACTTACCTCACTTTTTTAACAGCTAGGCCAGCTTCTGTTGCCGTAACAACAGCTAGCACGATTAAACCAATTAAACCAACTAATTGATTTTGGCTTTCGGCTGCGGCATCAGCATTTTGAGCAAGAACTGCACCGGCAACAAACCAGCTGGTGGCAAGGGCAGATGTGATCCAATAGGCACGCCAACGCCTTTGGTATAAATAACCGGCGCCTAAACCTGGAATCACATTCAAAAGCACTGCCACCCAGCCAGCAGAAGCGGCAAGGATTTGCTCACGATTCGGTGTCATCTAAATAAGCTAGCAGCCATCAGTTTGGCGTATTAATCCTAAGGCTGCTGCTTTTCCTGTTTCCAGATCGCCTCCAGTGATCTGCGGAACTCCCTATTGGTTTGGGGCCGTGAGCGTTCACGCTTTTTAAAAACACTGCCGATCCACCACAACTGCAAACCAGCAAAAGCGAGGGCCACAACCCCGAGCTGGACATAACCCCAATTGAGCTGATCCATTTCCGCAATGCGCTTCACTAATCAACCTACATGCAGTTCTCAGGGCTTTGATTCCTTAATTTTCCTGGATTGTGGTTTATTTTCATACATGTTTCCACCTACCCGGATTCAACTTGATTTTATTAATATCTAAATTTAGATATGAAGGATAAAGGCCTGAATTGTCAAGCCTTTATCCAAAAGCCCCTTAAGCAGTCGCAGTGGGTTTTAGAGAATAGGATTCACTTTCTACAGCAGCTAAATCAAGGGGGAAATTATGGGTATTTCGCTCGTGAATTGCTTCGATACCTAGGCCTCCACGATTAAGAATATCAGCCCAAGTATTAATTACCCTGCCTTGATGATCAAGCACAGAGTGATTGAAATTCAAAGGGCGTGGGCATTGCCCTCTTGAAAATCACATCTACCGCAACCTCTCACAAGAAGGGCATCGCCGGTAAAGGCGATTGATTTATCATCTAACACAAAGCTAATACAGCCATTGGTGTGACCAGGGGTGCTGCGCACTTCTACAAAACGAGCTCCTAAAAAGATTTGATCGCCGTGGTGCAATGGAATACTTACATTTTCAGCATTTGCCGCAGCCGCTAAACCAATGCCACAGCCAGTAGCCTCATGCATCAGCCAACTGCCTGTTACGTGGTCGGCATGGGCATGGGTATCAATGGTTGCCACTAACTGAATACCAAGCTCACGAATCAAAGACTGAAAGTACCCGTATCAGCGTCAAATAATTGGCGAAAAAGCAAAGAAGCACCACCCGCGGCTGCAGCAAGCGGGATCGCAAGGGGGGAAGCCATAGAGACCTCATTCAACGATATGACTATACACGCATACAGGCTTAGAGCAAGTAAAGGCTGCCTATATTGCTTTTGATGTTGGTAGTTATGGAATAATTCCAGTAAAGGCATAGCGCCATGGGCTTCAAGGGATCACTGCCTTCCCCCCAGCTAATCGAAGAGTTCAGCCAGTTTTTTCGCTTACTTAGCGAGCCGGCTCGGCTGCATTTGCTTTGTTATTTGCGCCAAGGCCCCATGGACGTAACAAGCCTTATGGAAGCCACGGGTTTTTCCCAGTCGCACATCAGTAGGCAACTGAGCCAGCTGCAACGCTCTGGACTTGTTGCTTGCGAACGCGATGGTGTGCGCACCATCTGGAGCGCAGACAATGATTTAGTGGAGGATCTATGCTCCTTAGTACAAAACCGACTCAAGGAAAGACTCGAACTACAGCTACAACAACTCAAATAATATCTATTAAATAATTTCATCCAAAAAATATCTTTAATTCAACGCCGCACAGGCACCACTTGCATGCCGATTGGCGCCAGGGCAATCAAGGCAAGTTTGATATGTTGAATCCCGAAAGGAATGCCAATTATTGATATAAAACAGGCCAAGGCAGAAGTTAAATGTCCGATAGCCAACCACCAACCAGCCATTAGAAACCAAATAATGTTACCGATCAAGCCTAAAGGTCCTGTGCCAAAATCAAGCTTTCCAGTTAGCTCTTGGCGACTAACTGCCTCCTTGCCAAAAGGGGAAAAAGAGTAATTACCAATTACAAAACAAGCTCGTGCCCAAGGTATGCCAACGATTGTGATTGCAGCAATAATTCCAGCTAACCACCAACCCAATCCCATCAACAAGCCGCCAAGCACAAACCAAACAACATTGAGCAAAAAGCTGAGCATGGCTTGAACTTCCTTGGCCCATATTAGGCAGAAACCCAAGCCCAAGCCACGCTTAACAATCCGTTACACTAGTATTCGAGAACAAGCCGCTTAGCTCCATTGAACGATTTTCTCGCAACCCTCTATCTAATCTGCTTTGCGGCCATAGCTGGTGGTGCTTTTGCCTTGATGAATCAAAATTTGCGCAATGCAGCCGCTGTGCCAGTGAGGATTGCAAGCAACCCAAAGCAAAGAATGCATCCAGAAGCGCCAGCACCCGGCGACGAAGTTATGTATGTGGATCTGAGCCGGGAAAGATTAGAAGCTCTTTACCAACAGGCCGCTAAGGATTGAGCTACTTTAATTTTGATTGATCGTTAAACTTTCTATCAAGCCACTGAGTTAAGATGTATATAACTATAAACATTGGGGCATACGCTATCCACATATTTGGCAAATTTAACTCAGAATTATTTATTAGCACAAGCCCCAAATAACTGCTAAACCCATAGATCAACATTCTTCTTAGCGGGCCTGAAAAATTTTTCATCTTGTTTGGGTAATAATTAATCACAGATGCTAGCTGGTTTAATGCAACTAGCGGCCAATTGATCTAACCAATTGCGCAACCAGAGCAAACTCTCTGCTTCTAACCGGTAGTAGGTCCAGCGGCCCTGCTGGCGAGCACTGATCAGGCCCGCCTCTTTCATCGCCTTTAGGTGAAAGGAAAGTTTGGATTGAGCAAGCCCCAGATCACAAGTTAGATCACACACGCAACGTTCGCCTGCACCGAGGCATTGCACCAATTCCATGCGAATTGGCTCAGCCAGCACCTTGAACAATTGCTGGGCCCGAGGGTTAGCGGTGTGTTGCAGCACACTGGTCATATCAAGTTTGGTTGATTTAAGCTGCTTTGGTTTCACCGTAGCAGCCATGAAAATCGCAATTAACGGCTTTGGGCGCATTGGCCGCCTTGTGTTTCGCGCCCTTTGGGATCGCCCCGGCATTGAAATTGTTCACGTGAACGACCCCGCCGGTGATGCCCATGGCGCCGCCCATCTGCTGGAATTTGATTCCGTTCATGGCCGTTGGCAGCACGGGGTAGTGGCCCAAGCCAATGGATTTGTGGTAGCCGATCAAATCAATAGGCCAATCACTTTCAGCCAAGAAAAGGAACCCTGGGCCCTAACCGGCGCAAACATGGTGCTCGAATGCAGCGGAAAATTCAAAACGCCCCAAACCCTTGAGCCCTATTTCCAAAACCCTGCCATCAAAAGGGTGGTGGTGGCCTGCCCAGTGAAAGGTGAAGTGGCTGGCGCTGAGGCTCTTAATATTGTTTATGGCATCAACCACGATCTCTATGATCCAAGCAAACACCGCCTGCTAACTGCAGCATCATGCACCACCAACTGTTTAGCCCCAGTGGTAAAAGTGGTGCATGAACAATTTGGTATTTTGCATGGCTCAATCACCACCATGCATGATGTAACTAATACCCAGGTTGTAGTTGATTGCTTTAAGAGCGACCTGCGCCGTGCCCGCTCCTGCCTGCAAAGCCTGATCCCAACCACCACAGGATCGGCTAAGGCAATCGCGATGATTTTCCCTGAATTAACAGGCAAATTAAATGGCCATGCCCTGCGGGTACCGTTGCTAAATGCTTCCCTAACCGACGCGGTATTTGAACTAAAACGGCCTGTTAGCGCAGAGGAGGTAAATGCAGCTTTTGAACATGCCGCAAACAATGAATTGAAGGGAATTCTTGGTTATGAAACCAGGCCATTGGTTTCAGTTGATTTTCTCAATGATGCCCGCAGCGCCATTATTGATGCCCTTTCAACAATGGTGATAGATGGAACTCAACTAAAGGTTTATGCCTGGTACGACAACGAATGGGGCTACAGCTGCCGCATGGCCGATCTAGCCATGCATGTGGCAAAACTTGAGCACGCTTGAAATCATGTTGCTTAAACCTCTATCAGCACTGCAACAATATGCAGTTGTAACCGCAAACTACTGGGCCTTCACCCTCACCGATGGTGCCCTGCGCATGCTTGTGGTGTTTCACTTTCACGAGCTGGGTTACAGCACCCTTGAGATTGCTTTTCTATTTCTTTTCTACGAATTTTTTGGAATCATCACCAATCTCTACGGTGGCTATCTAGGTGCTCGCTTTGGCCTTCGCTTAACCCTTTGGACAGGCACTCTAATGCAGGTTGGAGCCCTATTGATGTTGATACCCGTTGCCGATAGCTGGCCTAAGTGGTGGAGCGTTGCCTATGTGATGCTTGCCCAAGCCATAAGCGGTGTTGCTAAAGATCTCAATAAAATGAGCGCTAAAAGTGCAATTAAAACCGTAGTACCAGAAACACCCAATGATCAAAACCAAGGAGAAAAGCAATTATTTAAATGGGTTGCAATTCTCACGGGCTCTAAGAATGCACTTAAAGGTGTGGGATTCTTTCTTGGCGGAATACTTTTAACAAGCATTGGTTTTAATGCAGCCGTAGCTGTGATGGCAGCAGCTTTATTTTTAGCATTTTTATTAACACTGGTGTTGCCAGCTGAAATTGGCAGAATGAAACAAACGCCGGCTTTTTCCTCACTTTTTTCTAAATCGCGAGGCATCAATGTGCTTTCCCTAGCTCGATTTTTCCTATTCGGTGCCCGCGACGTGTGGTTTGTGGTTGCCCTGCCGGTGTTTTTGCAGGCAGCCCTCGGTTGGCGTTTCTGGGAAGTTGGCGGCTTTATGGGCCTTTGGGTGATCGGCTATGGAATTATTCAAGCTGCTGCACCAAATCTGCGCCGTCTGTGGGGAAAAGGGGAGCCGCCGGGCGTTGCTGCAGTGGAGTTTTGGAGCGCTTGTTTAACTGCAATTCCAGCCCTGATTGCAATTGCTTTATGGCGCCAAGTTGGCAACCCCGGGCTTGCGGTAGTGGTTGGTTTAGCTGTATTTGGAGTGGTGTTTGCAATGAATTCATCTATTCATAGCTACATGGTGCTCGCCTACACCGATGCCGAATCGGTAAGCCTCAATGTGGGTTTTTATTACATGGCAAATGCTGCTGGTCGCCTGCTTGGCACTGTGCTTTCAGGGGGTTTGTTTCTGGTGGGCGGCATGCAGGCCTGCCTATGGGCTTCCGCGCTGCTGGTGGGGGCAGCCTGGCTGGTGAGTGGGCGCTTACCGCCTCCCCTACGCCGGAGCGCTACCTAAGCCTTGTTGAGCAAATTTTGCTCTTGCTGCGCTTCAGTGTCTTCGCAAGTGTCTTGGGACCTAAGGCCAAGATCCAAAAGATCTTGGGATAAAACCAAAAGGGATATTCCCATCAACGCCATGGCCATGCCGCGCTGTTTATCACTAGCCATTTCAACGCTGCGGGAAGCCTGTAGGTGCTGGGGCCAGCTCAAACGCATAGCAGCTACAGGGCTTTCGCAGCCATTGGTTAGATCCGTTAATACATAGCATTGGTGAAGCTTATGGGTAAACCCGGATTTACAATTTGAAATACACACCCGCATTTGCGGGGGTAGCTCTTGTAACAGCTCGTTCCTAGAAGCTCGATACATTTGCCTCAGTTTCTATTCAGCTGCCATGGGCAACTCAATTGAGCTCACCACAGGCCAACAATTTGAAATTGAACGCTTTAGCCGTGCCATTGATGCCACCGCTGATTCAGAGCAATTACGCGATCTAGCAAAACAACTGCTCAAGGCATGGCATAGCCAAAAAGCGGCCACAACTTGGGTAATCAAGCAACAGTTAAATCCTTCGCTTTAAACAACTGAATAAATCAGCTTTTCAAGCTGTTTGGCCCCAAGGGATGGTGGCTATGGGGATAGCTGGCATGGGAATGGCTGTGATGGTCGTTGTGGCTGTGCTCAGCAGTTGTTGCCGTAGCTTCCGTTTCTTGGCATGCACCCGTGCATTCCTTTTCGCATAGGGCGCAGGGTTCATTTAAACCCTCAACATGGTGGTGGTGGCTGTGCTGCACAGCGCCCACATCCGCCTCAAAACCGAGCACCTGGGCCCTGTATTTACACATTGAACAGTTCATATTTGCATCGCCCCTTATCACCTCAGCCAACCGCTCACGGAAGGTTTCCAGAACGAGGGGATGATCGTTCAAATAGCCCGCTTTTACAAATTGCTGGGCTGGATTATCAGCTGCAACTCGATCCGTATGTTGATAAATCCGGCTTACCAGCACACCTGAAAATAAGAAATAGGGAAACACTAAAATGCGTTTAAAGCCCAGCTTCACCGCATGGCGCAAACCCGGCTCCACCAATGGGAAAGTAACACCTGAATAAACGGTTTCAGCCCAACCAAAACCAAAACCCTCAAGCAACATCCTGGTTACTTTGGCTACATTTGAATTTGCATCTGGATCCGAGGAGCCGCGCCCCACCACCACCAATAGTGTGTCTTCTATGGGCGTGGGTTCAGTGGCATCGGCAGTTGCTATTGCCTCCCTGATGCGGGCAGCTGCCGCCTGAATCATTTTTAGATCAACCCCAAGTTCACGGCCATAGTTGATCTCCACCCCGGTGGAAGCCGCATAGGTGTTTAAAACCGATGGGATGTCGTTTTTGGCATGGCCGGCGGCAAACAACATGCCGGGCAACGCCAAAATGCGATTAACGCCACGGGCGCGCAATTTATCTAAGCCATCTTTAATGATCGGCCTGGCAAATTCCAAATAGCCATGCTCCACCGGCACCTCCGGCAGCATCACACGCAAACCATCGGCCAACTGGGCAAATTCCTCACAGGCAAAGCGATTGCGGCTGCCGTGGCCGCAAAGCATCACTCCCATCCCAGGCGATGCGCTGAAATCAAGTGGTAGCAGTAGGGAACTATCGCTTGTGATGCCCGTGCTCAAAATATGGCCTTAAACAATAAAGCCAGCATAAAACCACTGAATTGCACAATCACCACACAGGGGCCTGAGGGCAGGTTGGTTAACCCAGAGGCAAAAAGCCCCAGTAGCGCACAACCGCCCCCCAAAAGCGCTGAACTGAGCACATAAATAGGAAAGCGGCGGCTCAACAAACGGCCTGCGCAGGCAGGGATCACCACAAAAGCGCTGATTAGCAACACCCCCACCGCTTTGATCGAAACCGCCACCACCACGGCGAGCAACACAATGAAAGCAATCCGGTGCCAATTAGCCCTAACGCCAAATGCGCCAGCAAAATCGCTATTCAGCGTTAGTAATACCTGGGCTCGCATGCTTAAAACCAAATACAGCACTGCCCCCAGCAGCAGCAGGGCAATAACACCAAGATCAAGCCAGCCAATGCCGAGGATGTCGCCAAATAACAGTTGCTGGATTCCGCCCCGATAGGTTTCCACCAAGCTCAGGGCTACCACTGCAAAGGCTAAGGAGCTGGAATAAACAATGTTCAACAAGGCATCAGCTGGCAGCTTGCTGCGCTCCACCAACTGATTCACAAGCAATGCAAACAACACAGCGAATGGAATTAAAACCAGGGTGGGATTAATTCCGAGCAGGATGCCGATACTTACCCCAAGCAGGGCGGAATGGCCAAGGGCATCACTAAAAAAGGAAAGCTGCCGCAAAACCGCAAAGCTACCCAGCAAACCGCCTAGCCCCCCTGTGAGCAGGCCCCCCAGCAGGGCCCGCTGCATAAACGGTTGGGCAAGTACGCCAGCGCTATCAACCATGGTGCTGATGCTGATAGGCCACCACGTTTGGCCCATAGAGCTCAGCCAAGCGTTGGGGATTGAGGGCATGGGTTGGCGGCCCGCTGCAGCGCAGATAACGGTTTAAACACAACACCTGATCGCAACTGCGGCGCACCATTTCCAGGTCGTGGGATACCTGCAGCACGGTCCACCCCTCCTGACGGCGCAATTGCAACAGCAATTCCTGAAATTGCTCACTGGCGGTGGCATCAAGCCCCGCCTGCGCTTCATCCAGCAGCAAAAGTTTTCGGGGCCGCACCACACAAAAAGCCAACAGCACCCGCTTGAGTTCGCCGCCGGATAGTTCGCTCAATAACTTTGCGCCCAGATTGCTAGAACCGGTGCGGGCTAGGGCCACAAGCACTGCAGCGCGGCGTTTTGATCGGTTACGCCACGGCAAGCGGGGGCCTGGGGGATCAAAACCAAAAGCAACGAATTCAGCCACACTGAGGGGGAAGCGTCCTTGGAGCGCAAAGGATTGGGGCAGATAGGCAATCTGGGATCGCACCCCATGGGGCAGTTCACCTGCAGGGCCCAGGCGATGCCCCAATACCCACACCTCCCCCGTTTGACGTGGCAATAGGCCCAGCACTGCTGCCACCAAACTGGATTTACCGGCACCATTTGGGCCCACAAGGGCGGTATCACTTTCGCTTAGCAATTCAAAATTCACACCATCCACCACGAGCTGCCCGTCGCGACGAACGCTGAGGTTTTCAACCCGCAGAACAGAGTTATCCACCAAAAGCCTTGATCAAATCAGCCACGTTGCTACGCATCACCTTGAAATAAGTAGCAGGATTTTGGGAAGCCTGCACGCTGCCGGTTTCCATTGGATCAAAAACACTAATTTTCACCCCCAGGTCTTTGGCAAGGGCATTGAAGGAACGTTCACCCTCTTGGGGTTCACTAAGCAAAGCTTTTAGTTGGCTGCGTTTCACATCAGCCGCCACCCGCATTAGATCGGCGGGGCTTGGATTTAGTTCTGGCACATCCACAAGAAAATCGGCCTTGAGCTTGTATCTATTGGCAAAATAAGGGGCGAAATCATGGAAAGCCACAAAGGTTTTGCCTTGATATGGATTCAATTGATTGCTTATTTCAGCATTTAGTGTTTGCAACTTGGTTATGTAGGTTGCTGCATTGCGGCGATAGCTAGCCGCGCAACTGGGATCAGCCTTAACTAAACCGTCGCGAATATTTTCCACCTGACTAACGGCCCGCAGTGGATCAAGCCAAATATGGGGATTCACCTCACCGTGATTGGAGTGAGAGTGGCTGGAGTGAGCTTCCTCTGCATGGCCCTCCTCTGCTGGTGAATCAAGGGTGGTAATGCCACGGCTTGAATCGATAACCAGCAAATCTTTGTTATCGGCGGAAGCAATTAACTTGCCCAGGAATCCTTCCATCCCCAAACCATTTTTAACTAAAACTTTCGCCTGGCGCAGGGCGTTCAAATCTGCCGGTTTAGCTTGAAAATCGTGGGGTCCACTATTAACTGGGATGAGGGCTTGCACCTCAGCGCAATTGCCTGCTACCGCCTTGGTAAACAAGCTTATCGGCATAAAGGTTGTAAGAACCTTGAATTGTTTTGCGCTTTTATCTGCATCGTTGCAGGCCCCGAGGCTTAAAACAATTGCCAGCCCAGCGGCAGAACGCAAAAAAGCAAGTAAGCCCATTGACAAAGGGCGGCTTGAAAATGGTTTTCATTCTAACAAGGCGGCTTGCCTCGTCGGCTTGCCTAGTTCAAAACCGTGAGTTGCTTCAGGTTGAGAGCCTTCACCCAGCGGGCCAGGGCATCGGTGTCGGCTTTATCCGGCAAACAGATGCAACCCACCCCAGGCAGGCAGGTGTGGATGCCCAGGGCGCTGCGGGTGGTGGGGAAATTTGGCAGCAAATCCAACCAGTAGCTGTTATCCCAAGGCTCAGGCTCCCCTAAGCGGTAACTACCTGGCGGCAGCGGCGCAGCATTACCGGGGCTCCAAAAACGGTCTGCCTTTTGCTTTGCTGCAGCACCGCTGGCTGCGCGCCAACGGGCCACCACCCCGCCATTGCGTTTGAGCTCCAGATACCAAAGCTGATCGCCGTTAGCGTGGCGTCCGGGCACCCTCCTGAAAACCAATTCAGATGCCCCTGGTTTGAGCAGAGCAGCCGTTGGCCCCCGATCACCGGGCAGCCTGGACAAGGCCGGTGACGCCACCAACAAAAAAGCAACCATTAATAGTGATCCACGCCAACGCCATGCCGCCATTGAGCCTTACCAAGCTGCACACAGATCTATTTTTAATCATTCCCGTTAAGAAGCACGAGCAGTGATGCCAAACCAATTCCGATACGAACCGATCGAAAAATTTGGTGAGGGCCTCACCACCCGGCGCCCCTGGAACAACAAGGCCCTTGCCGCCGTTGAACTTTTAAATGGCAGAGTTGCCATGGTTGGCTTTGCCGCAGCTTTAATTGGTGAATTAGTGAGCGGTCGCGGCCCCGCCGGCCAGGTGCTATCCCTAGTGAGTTGGTATTTACAGCTATGAACCCCAAGTTAAAAGCAGTGGCCTATGTGGGCACTTGGGTGTTGATCTGGGGAACTGTTGCATCGCTTGCGGATTTAATTTTGCTTGATCGCGATATCTATGGCAGCGGCAGCCTTGGCCAAATAATCACATTTAGCTCCTACGGCGCTGCAACAGTTGTATTGGCATTAAAATTAGCTAAACGTTTTTTAAAATCATAATTTTAAAAAATTATGATTTTAAAAAATTAAAGGCTTAATTCAATATTTCCTGCCACCAGCAACATCAAACTGCGGCTTTCCATCGGTGCCGATGGCGGCCGCCAAATTGGTGGTGTTGCCGGCAGATCTTCATCGGCAGGTAAACCGGTATCAACAACCCTTTTCCAACCGCTAGGTGAATTGGGAATATCAAAATGCAAAGCTTTGAAATAAGCATTCATGCCACACCAAAGTCTCGGGCCATCAGCAGCTGTTTGCACACTCCAGGCAAATCCATGGGACCAGCTTGCCCAATCGGGCTTACCAAGTTCCACCCCATGCCATTGCCGCCAGGGGTGTTGATTATTTTCAGCTTCTTCTAGGGGCACATCTGGATTAATAAATTCACGTAATAGTTGGCGCAGGCGCAGTAGCCTTTTTGTAAAAGTGCGTAGGTTTTCTGCCTCAACATCACTATCCCAATTCATCCAGCCCAAAGGATTATCTTGACACCAACAGTTGTTATTCCCCCCTTGGCTGCGGTGCTGCTCATCACCCATGAGCAGCATTGGCACCCCAGGAGATATCAGTAAAGTAGTTAACATGTTACGCATTTGCCGGCTGCGCAAATTATTTATACCGCGATCTGTGCTCGGGCCTTCCACGCCATGGTTCCAACTGTTGTTATGGGAATCGCCATCGCGGTTATCCTCTCCATTAGCTAAATTATGTTTATCGTTGTAGCTAACTAAATCATTTAATGTGAAGCCATCATGGGCGGTAATGAAATTAATACTTCTACCTGCAGGTGCCGCCTTGCCGTTAAATAAATCGGGGCTGCCGCTCAAGCGTTCAGCCATATTCCAAGCGGTATTTTCATCGCCTTTCCAAAATCTCCTTAGATCATCGCGGTAGCGGCCATTCCAAGTGCCAACCCTTTTTGCTGGAAAATCACCGAGGCGATATAAACCACCGCAATCCCATGGCTCCCCCACTAATTTCACATCGGCAAGCTCAGGGTCGGCCTCCATTTCTTCAAATAGAGGTGGATGATCAAGGGGGGTGAGATTTTCACCACGGGTTAGGGCGGCACCGAGATCAAAACGAAAACCATCAACCCCTAATTCCAAAGCCCAACAGCGCATCGATTCCAGGATTAATTGCCTCACCAAGGGGCGATTTGCAGCAATGCTGTTACCACAGCCAGATACATCTTGATATTTGCGATCTTCTGATTGCAGGTAATAGGTTTGATCTGCAAAGCCACGCCAACTCAAGGTGGGGCCCTTATCACCACCTTCTGTGGTGTGGTTATAAACAACATCCACTATCACCTCAAGGCCGGCTTTATGGCAGGCCTCCACAAGCGAACGCACCTGAGAGCGCCCCTGTTGTGCATCATTGCCAGCCACATAGGCATGGTGCGGAGCAAACCAACTCAAGGGGCTATAGCCCCAATAATTCAAACGGCCAGCGGGGGCATCATGGGGGTCGAAGGCCATTGGTGGCAGCAGTTCCACCGTTGTAATCCCCAGGCTTAATAGATAGGGAATACTTTCAATTAAGCCTAAAAATGTGCCGCAATGATTAGGACTAGCGGGGCTTTTATCAGCTTTAGTGAAACCGCCAGGGTGCAGTTCATAGATCACCGATTGCCGCCAGGGCCGCCGCGGCCGCGGGAAACGCTGGAAATCAAAACGCTCTCTTTCCGTTACCACCGCCTTCAAACAATTAGCCGTGTTTGGCTGATCGCCAGTTGCTAGTTCTCTGTTGTAAACATCCCAACCGCTAATTGCCCGTGCGCATGGATCCAAAAGCACCTTGGCTGGATTAAAACCATGGCCTGAGCTGCACTTAGGACCAAAAACCCGATATCCATAACAACAACCCAACCCCACTCCTTCAACAGCCACATGCCAGTAATCACCACTGCGGTGGTTTAAATCAAGCGGGATTACCCGATAGGGCTCCGCTGAGCTGCCGTTTTCGAACAACAACAACTCCACTTTGGTGGCCTGGGGAGCCGCCACCACAAAGTTCACCCCCGCTTCTGTGCAACTGCTGCCCAGGGGCCATGGCCTCCCAATTCCGAAAGCCATCTGCCCTCTGCCACAGTTCCAGATTAGCCACTGGCAGTTACTTCATTCCACCCATGGGCATTAGCCAACTGCGCGCCGATCTATGGGTTTTCCCGCCAAATCGCCATAGCGCTGGCGGTAACGCCTGGCTGCTGCGCAGCAGCGGCGGCTGTTCAGTGCTGGTGGACGCCCCACTTTTAAATGAGGAGAATCAGCTATTCCTTGAAAGCCAACCGCCCGGCTGGATTGTGCTTAGCCATCGCCAGGGCCATGGCCAGTGCAAACGCTGGCAGCAACTTTTGGGCTGGCCAGTGCTTTTGCAGGAACAGGAGGCCTACCTGCTGCCAAATCTTGAATTAACAAATCAAGCTGCCCTCCATTCATTCAGCCGCCAACACAGCATCGAACCTGGCCTAAATCTGCTCTGGACGCCTGGGCCAAGCCCCGGCTCCTGCGTTCTCCACTGGAGCCAAGGCCTGAATGATGTGTTGTTTTGCGGGCGTTTGCTTTGGCCCACCGCCGCTGGTGGGGTGTGTGCCCGCCCCAGCGATAACAATTTTCATTGGCCCCGTTTGCAACGCAGCTTGGAGCAACTACAAGCTTGGCTGCCTAGCGGTTCACCTGGGCAAATCGCTTGCGCCGCAGGGCTTGGACCCCTGGCTGGGGCCAAGCTGGTGGAGCATGGCGCCCGGGCACTGCAGCTGAGAAGCATTGCGAATGCTGAAAATTAAGGTTGCACACTCGATGCAGGCTCAATACGATTGCGGGGTTCACTGAATTCGTAAACACTTTTATGAACAAAGCAGATCTTGTTAATTTGGTGGCAGCCCGCACCGACCTCACCAAAACCGATGTTTCCCAGGTTGTTGATGCAGCCATCGAAACGATCGTTGATTCAGTTGTGGAAGGCAAAAAGGTATCGATCCTTGGCTTTGGCTCCTTTGAATCCCGTGAGCGTTCCGCCCGCCAGGGTTTGAATCCTAAAACTGGCGAAAAGATCGCCATCCCAGCTAAAAAAGTGCCTGCTTTCACCGCTGGCAAACTGTTTAAAGAGCGGGTTCAAGGCTGATTCACCTGCTAGAGGCGCTCCCCGCTCATCTGAGGGGGGAGCTTTTTATTGCCCAGGCTTGCCGCAGCCAACGGCAGCGTGGTCGCTTTGCACCCACCCCTAGCGGCCCTTTGCATCTGGGCAACCTGCACACGGCATTGCTGTCGTGGTTGTTCTGCCGTTTGCAGGGAGGGGAATGGTTATTGCGCATCGACAACCTCGACACACCCCGGGTGCAAGCCGGCGCAGAAGCGCAAATAATTGCTGATCTGGCCTGGCTTGGTTTGGCTTGGGATCCACCCATCTGGCGCCAAAGTGAACGCCGGGGTTTATATGCCAGCGTTCTTTCAGCCCTGCGCCGCAGCGGTGCGCTTTACCCCTGCCGTTGCAGCAGGCGGATGTTGGCCCATCTTTCCGCACCCCATGGTGCTTGGCCCCTTTACCCGGGCACCTGCCTTGATAAACAGCACAGCTGGGGGGAAGAACAAGCCAAATTACCGAGCTGGCGCTTGCATTTGCCCGCCACTGAATTGGAATGGCAGGAGCTGGGTAATTACCCAAATAAATTAAATGGCTCAGAGCAGGTGGGGGATGTGGTGCTGCGCCGCGCTGATGGCTATGTGGCCTATCACCTCGCCACTGCCGTAGACGAATTGTGGATGGGCATTAATACGGTTGTGAGAGGAAGCGATCTTTGGGTTTCCACAGGTCCCCAGGTGGCATTAATGCAAATGCTTGGCCAAACAGCGCCCCAGTATTGGCATTTGCCGCTGCTCTTGGATAACCAAGGCAACAAATTGGCAAAACGCGATCGGGCCTTAGGAGTAGCCAGCTGGCAAGCCCAAGGCGGCAGCGCCGCACAATTAATTGGCAAATGGGCTGCTCAAAATGGCTGGGTAGCACCAGGCAGCAGCATTAGCGCCCAGGAATTATTGGAAGAACTTAAAAACAAACCAAAAATTTTTCACTAAAGGCCCTAAAACAGCAACTTCTTTAGAATTAATTCGGGATCAAGTGTGCATATTCACACCATTATGGATTCAGGTTTTTTGTTTCCATGGGTTCAGCAGTAGCAGTTTCGAAAGCCACCATCACCTGTGTTTGCTGTGGCGGCAGCGGTGTTCTGCGCCAAGGCAGAGATTCCTACCGCACTTGCCTGCCCTGCCTTGGCAAAGGTTTCCAGTTGGCTAACAAGCTCAAAGCTTCGCCCGCTTTTGCCGCCAGATGAAAAAGGCTGCGGTAGCAACTACCACGGCTAAGGGTGCTGCCGTAAGAAGCAGCAGAATAACGGCGGTCCAATCGGTGTACATCGGCGTGTTGAACAACAAGTTGGGCGCATCCATCATCGGTGCTGCCTTGCTGATTTCACCAGTTCATGCGGGAGTTGTATTCGACAACTGCAGCACTGCCAGTGATGGCAGCATCACCTGCGATACCCGTCCCACCGGCAACACCGCCACCGATGCAGTGGATGCCCAATACGGCTTAATGGATCAAGCCAGCCCTGGCTGGAATGAATTCATGCCATATCAAGGTTTCGACGACGACTTTGGCGGCAACTGGACCTAACAAACAACTTCAATTGGCCCAAGCGGTTGCCTTTGGTGGTTGAGCTGTAGCTGCCAGGTTGGTAATTGGGGTTGTTGCCACAACGGTGCAAAACATTTTTCCGCAGGTAGATGGCCATAAAAAGCCAGCACCATGGCTGCCACCTGCTTGGCTGTTAAGGCACCACACCCCCGGCGGCGCTGTTTTGCCTCCGCCTGCAAACGCCAACGCATCACCCGCCCATAACTGGGGGGACGCAGCAATAAAAGGCCATCAAGTTGCTGCCAAATGGCCTGATATGGCTGAAGCGTTGGCACGCCTCTTGCACCCACACACCAACCCTCCAGCAAAAGCAAATCCCCAACCAAAGGGCGTTGCCCTTGGCGATCACCAGCACCAGCGGCTAATCCCTTCACAAAACAAGGGGCCATCGCCTTACCGTGCTGGCGAAAATCAGCCAACACTTGCTTCAGTAGTGGTAGATCGTGGCTGCCCGGTAAACCGCGTTGATACTGCTGTAATTGCGGCTGGGGCCAATAAAGATCATCAAGGGAAAGGCTGGCCACACTCAGCCTTATTTGCAATTGGCTTGCCAACCAACTTTTGCCACTACCCGGCGGGGCACACAAACCCAATATTTTCTGGCCAGCAGCAGCGCGATCAACACACCATTGCTCTAACAAATCAACAATTGAAAGCACCTCATCCCTCCTATTGGGGAATCATCAGAGGCATGGGATCAAGGGCAACCCAGCCATTACCTTGGCGTTCACGCCATTCGAAATGTAGGTGGGGGCCACTGGCAACACCAGTTTGGCCAACCCGCCCCAATAGGGAACTGGGCTCAACCTGATCACCAGGTTTCACATCAACGGCCGAAAGATGGGCATACAAACTTTGATTCAACTCACCATGGGCCACAACAACGGTGATGCCATAGCCAGAAATTGTGTCTACTAAAACCACTCGGCCGCTTTTAACAGGTCTTATGGCCTCCCCCTCCGGTGCCATCAGATCAAGGCCAGCATGCATGCGCCAACCCTTGCGGCTTTCTGAATAGCGCCATTTAAAAGGGCTGATATCCAGGGCTGGTTGATCGAGGGGGTAAAACAACAGAGCAGTGGCTCCAGGCTGTTTTTTAAAAGCCAAGAACCCTATTGGTGGTGGTGGAGATGGCATAACACGAAAACTTTCTTCCAGATGGGCAGGCAGTTTTGTGTTTGTGCCCAGATCAGCCACCGGAGTGCTGCTTGGAATTAATGGAGGCTTACTTTCAGATGCAAGCCCCAGGGTAAGGAGAACGCCAATTGGCAAACAAAACCAGCGAGCTAGTGATAACTTGCCAACCATGGGCAACGGCTGTTGCAACTGCACCGTTGTAGCTGCTTTAACTGATAACAACCAGGGTTTAGGCAGGGCCGCCCACCGCTTTTTCTAAACGCTCCATCACCCGCTCCAAGGAGAAACTTGCTGCCTTTTGCCGTGGCGGATAGGCCTTAAAAGTGGCAAGAAATTCAGCCACATAGGACTGGGCTGGCACAATCAAAAAGATATGGTCGAAAATCCAATCCCAGTAGGTATTGGAGGTGAAATCAGCCCGCTCATAGGGATCGGTGAGCAGATTAAATATCTTTGGCACGCGTAATTCAATAAAAGGTTCTGCCCATATTTGGCACGTACCTTGAACACGTTGTTCGCGGAACACAAACTTCCAGTTGTCGTATCGCAAACCCACTAAATCACCATCATCGGAGAAGTAGAAAAATTCACGCCGGGGGCTTTTATCTATTTTGCCAGTCCAAAAATCAAGCATATTATAACCATCAAGGTGGATACGGAAGTTTTTATTTCCCACCTGATAGCCAGTTAGCAATTTCTCCTTAATATCTGGTTCACCCGCTGCTGCAAGCAGGGTAGGCAGCCAGTCAAGGTGGCTGCAAATTCCAGTTATGTTTGTGCCTGGGGCAATTTTTCCAGGCCAACGCACCATTGCTGGAACTCGATATGCTCCCTCCCAATTAGTGTTCTTTTCACTGCGAAAAGGAGTCATCCCAGAATCTGGCCAGCTATTCATATGGGGGCCATTATCTGTGCCATACATCACAATAGTGTCGTTGCTAATCCCCAACTCATCAATGAGATCAAGCATCTCCCCGATGCATTCATCGTGGTAGATCATCACATCGTGATATTCCGATTGCCAGCGCCCTGATCTGCCCACATCTTGAGGGCGGGCATAGGTGCGGAAGTGCATATGGGTGGTGTTAAACCACACAAAGAAGGATTCGCCAGATGCAACTGCATCACGGATAAAACGCTTGGCCTCCGCCATAAATTCATCATCTGCCGTTTCCATCCGCTTCCGAGTTAGAGGCCCAGTGCTTTCGATGCGCTGGCTGCCATCTGGATTAGCCCAACAATGAAGCACGCCTCTGGGGGCAAAACGCTTGCGAAAATTAGGAAACTCGGGATCATCCTCCTTTGGGTAATCCCTTAATTCAGGTTCCTCTTCTGCATTGAGGTGATATAAATTACCAAAAAATTCATCAAAGCCATGCATTGTTGGCAGATGTTCATCGCGATCACCGAAGTGATTCTTACCAAATTGACCGGTGCGATAACCCTGGGGTTTTAATAATTCAGCAATGGTTGGATCATCATGGTGATAGCCATTTTCGGCACCGGGTAAACCAACTTTTGATAAGCCGGTGCGGTAAACGCTCTGGCCACTAATAAAAGCAGATCTACCAGCGGTGCAACTTTGCTCCGCATAATAGTGAATGAATTTCGCACCTTCATTAGCCACACGGTCGATATTGGGTGTTTGATATCCCATCAAGCCATGACTATAGCAACTCAAATTGCTTTGGCCAATATCATCACCCCAAAGAATCAGGATGTTTGGCTTTCCGTTTGGCATCAATAATTCCGCGCAACAAGATCAACCTAGGCAGGCTTAATCAAATCGGCAACCTTAAAACAAACAGTAGTTAACATAATTGTTAAGATCACGTAAGTGATTATGGCAAGTTTAATTCCGATCAAATGCCCCCCATGGGTGCTAGCAAATAATAAGGCTAAGCCTGGATTGCGCATCGCCACCAGCAAAGCAGCTGTGCGGCGATTACATCCAGCGTCTGTTGCAAGCCCATAGCCAATTGCAAGGCTTAATGCCACAAGCACAACCATTAAAACAAGCGAAGTTAAATTTGTTGCAATAAATGCCGGCAAATCAGGCCCTATTTTCACAAGCAACACCACTAGTAATAACGCCAACAAGAAATTTGCCAACCTCTCAAGATTTTTTTCAATTCGGCTGGCAAAAATAGGTTTATAAACTCGAATTGCAATACCAATCAATAGGGGTAATACCTGAGCAGTTAACACTTGAATGACCACATCTGCGGGATCAATCTGCCAACCTTCAATGGCAAATAGGGAGCGAAAAAGGCCTGCTAGCAATGGCACTGAGATCACCGCAGCCAAAGCTGAGCAAACCTGCAACACAGCTGCAAGCTGACGATCACCGCCAGCTTTAGCTGCCTTGCGCAAGGTAAGTGGCGCGCTTGGGCAGAGGGCCATCAAGGCAATTGCATACTTTGAAGCTGGTGATAAACCAGCAGTTAATGGTGATTGCAATAGCATTAATGCCAATAGGGGAACAACCACACAGGAAGCCACCAAAATGCGCAATAAAAAGCCTGGCTGTTTAATCCATCCCAGTAAATTTTTATTATCAACGCTCACCCCTAAGCTGAGCATTATTGTGAATAAAGTTACTTTAACTAATATTTCTGGCAGTGAATTCATCTTCCAGCGCCACCAATCATTAATAAAATAATCGCCACAAGGCCAATCAAAGTAATCATCACCGCAGTGGCAGCCGCGAGCGAAGGCGCCTCCTTATAGGTAAATTCCTGCCGTGATAAGCGCTTCAGATTTTTACGATGCACATGGGTAGCAGCGGCCATAGCCACCACACCAGTACCCACAAATGCATAGGAAATCAATTGAACACTCCAACCTTGATTAGCAATTCCAGTGGGGTTAGTGCTACGAATTGCAGAAACAATTTTATCTAAACCAAAACCAAAACTAATCAAAGAGAGGCAGGTGCGAATCCAAGCCATCAGGGTGCGCTCTGCCGCGTCGCGATTGCGCTGCTTTGCTAATTCATCGGTAATCGACATAGCAGCAGAAATTGATTGGAAATTATTTTATATTATTATTGCTTTCTTAGTTGCATAAGATAAATAACTTAAGCTAGCGTCACTAATGCGCGTTAGCAACTGCTCATCAATCAGGGCAATGAGCAAATGGTGCTTTAGCCAAATTACCAGGCTTGCATAAAATTCATTGGTCTGCACAAAAGCTAATTAATATGCCAAATCAAATAATCTACCTAAATAGAATAAAAAGTGAAGGGTCTTTTTTGTTAGCGCCCCGGGAATAAGCCATGGTGCAGACCAAAAGGGAACCGACTACAATACAGAAATGTTAGAAGCAGCGATGGTAACAATTAGATCATTGTAATCAAAATCAAAATTAGGGCTATCTTCGATACCAATTGTAATTCCGCGATTAGTAGCTCCAAAACTCTGAAACTGGGATGTTCCACCTGAATTGGCAGACGAGTAAGAAGAATAAAGCTTAGATTCATTGCCATCGGCTATCAGTAGAATTCCGTAATTAGAGGTGGGGTTGAACGGAATACTGTCTACCACCTTGCTTTGCTGATAATTTGGAAGCAGAGAAGCGCTCAAATATGTACCCTTAGATTTGGAGTTAGCTAAAGCGGCCTCAAGGTATCCAGCTGTTCCGGGATTAATCGTAGTGGATCCAGAAACCACTGCACCAGTGACCCGATCCGCTTCATAAAAGGCCAGGGCATTATTAAAAGCACCGAGCCGTTGAATTGTCACTACAGGATTGATTGTTGCATCAGCACTACCAGTCCCTGGAAGAGTTAAAACACCTGTAACATTATCGGCAAACAAAGCTGTTACATTATTTCCGTTAACAACAAGATCCTTAAGTTCGAGATTCACACCATTTCTTGTGGCAGTAGGGGTCCAAGTACCTGCACCAACCTGTACATTTGCAGAGCCACCAAACGACTTCCCCTCGGAGGATGTCCAACTGGTGCCATTATAAATCGAATCCAAAGTAAGCACACCGTTGCTGGCCGAATTGGCAAACTGAAGGAGAGAAACTGAATTAGATCCGCTGGAGAGCCCAAAGTTTACTGAACCCCCGCCAGAATCAACTCTTGTTGCCCTGAGCAAAACATTTTGACTAAACGTTACTGAATTTAATCCATCTTTAGAAACTTCTCCCAACCAATTACCATAATTAAATACAACCGGGCTACTCAAAGATTTAAAGTTTGTGAGATAAGATGAGGTTGAATCTCCGTTAAACCTAATGGTTGCAACACCAGGTGCTGGGCGAGTTGAGAGGGAAAAGGATGTAACACCATTTGCAATATTACCTTCGCCGACCGTATTGCCTAGAGAATCAATAATTGAGACAATACCTGCCTGTGGCCTGGCATACTTTTGTTGCTGACCAGTACCGGAGTATCCAGTTGTAATTGGAGTTGTATTTATTAGATTCTTGGCAGCATCAGTAGAAGGAGTAATTGAAACACTAACAGAGCCAAAGTTTCCACCATTACTAGCCTTTACTTCGGCCGTTGTATTGGTGATAAGGTACCAGTCTTGATAATCAATAAATGGTACGGTATACCAGCTTTCCAATAGAGAAGCATTGATTGGAATAATGTTTGTTACAGGAGATGAAAATGTAACTGTGTCACCACCCCCTAAATTGGCTTGGGCCAAGTAATTATAACCAAGACCTGGGGATTTAAGCGTGGCATTTGTTAACGTTCCGGAAGTAAACGTGAGGGTTGCAATTGCATAATTATAGGGATTTGGAATGCCAGAGGTATACGAATCATTGCCTCTAATTTCAAAGTCAACAATGTGATTACCTCCTTTGGATTGCATATAACCGCTGCCATCTTCTGTCACGCTCAAAGAGCTGATCTTTCCGTCTGTACCAACTGTTATGGAAAATTGAGCTGTTGCACTGAGAACCTGTGCTGAGGTCATTCCAGATGTAAGAGCTGGCTTCCAATCACCCTTAGTGAGACCATTCCAACCCGTCAAGATTGTATTTGCGGTGCTAGGACTCAAATGTTCTATAATTGCGGGATCTTCAACATCAGTCTGTTTGTAATTAAAAAAGAGATAGCCATCATTTGCTTGTGCATCTTGGCCGCCAAATCCGTAACCATAGGCACCAGCGGTGAAACCATTAGGTGTTCCATCATATAAGCCCGTAGAAGTTGTATAGTAACCTCCGGATACACCCACTGTGGTTGGATTAGAGGGGAGTAGATAAGGAGAAATATCACCTTCTTTACTATCAACTCTATTGTAAATTGCTTGCGTCAAGCCAGGCGTACTAGGAGAATAAACACTATCGCCGTAATTAGTTTGATTAATCGCATAAAGAGTACGGCCGGAATTGCCATTGGTGATAAATGGAATGCCTTGCCCAATTCCTTGATTATTACCTTCCAGGACCCTTTGGTAATAGTGAGAATGTCCGTTGATGTACGCGTCAAATGACCCCTCAGGCAACGCTTTCAAAACCCGTTGCAACACGGGATTACTCATATGATCATCAGGCTGCGATGAACCCCATGCACCAGATGAATAAATTGGCTGGTGACCAATAATGATGTTCCACTTCGCCTTTGAATTTGCTAACGAAATTTTGAGCCAGTTGAATTGATCTTGACCGTTACTAGGATCACTGGTTAAAACGGCAGCTGAATTTGTCCCCGCGGCGTAAGATTGAGTGGGGTCATAGGCATAATTAGAAGGTGCTGTTTGCATATTATTTGTTCCAAAGCCATCGCTTAACCCATAATAACCAGCATTCATCATTAGCCGTTGAGCATCTAATGAAAAAACTTCTATCAACGGCGCTCCATTGTCTTGCTTGCCAAGTTCAACTGAATAGTAAATTCCAGACTGACCAGTACCGTCGGCTTTTTTAACCTTAACGTTTGTCTGCTTGGTTAGGAGTGATGGGTTAGATAGCCAACCAAAGTAATCAATGAATGGCTGAGGTACAGCTGTTGATGTTGGCCCAACTGGAGTTGCTGTATTGCCCGAACCTAGTGATACATTCGCTTCAGAGTAGCCAATACGAAGACCATAGTCATGATTACCAATGGTGGGCCAGAAACGGTTCACTCCATCATCACTTCCACCAACACCGCCTGTGACGGGGTTAGGAAAACCATTTGGATAGTTGTATAGGTCATAGGGCCAAACTACACCACCAATATTTTGCTGATAAGGAGAACTCTTATATTGCGGTGAAGGGTATGGCGCCATGAAGTTATTGTAATCTAAGCCATTTGCTTCATCTATTAAAGTACTAGCGCCAGTGGTATAAGTAAGATCTCCAAGGCTGATCAAATCAGTGTTATTAAAAGACTGTATAAGTTTACCTACGGCAGCTTGTGCTGGACCAAACGAACTGATGTTTTCATTGCCTGCCCAAGCACCACCCGGGCTGTAGTAGAACCTGGTGCCATTTACTCTGTAATTACCTGGATCACCAATAATTCCAAAATTAAACTCTGCCATTTGAATTCAAACATAACAACAGAAATATTAGTTTTGATTGTTCATGCTAGGTTGAACTTATAAACAAGACTTATAAAAGCTTTGCATATATTTGCTACGCGATTTGTAAAACATGGAAACATGACCGCGATGATTGAGCACCGTCTGTTTGCTCCTGTCACCCTTTCTTAGGCAGGACATGAGACACAACCGCCCTGTTCATGTCCTCCCAATCACAGATTGGCACAGCCAAACAGGCAACCAGATTGAAATCCCTTATTTAGAAAAGCAAGCGGGCGGCGGGAATCGAACCCGCATCATCAGCTTGGAAGGCTGAGGTTTTACCACTAAACTACGCCCGCAAATCAAGCAAGGTTTGCTAGATCCTCAAGCATGATAGGCGCACCGTGCGCAAATAATCCCGCTTGGTTAGCTTGATTGAACCACCAGCTTCTAAGCCAAGCCTGCTTTCGGCAGGAAGTGAGCGGCGTTTGCTTTGGAGTTATGGCCTTGGCGATGCCGGCACCGGCATGGCCGCCACCCAAATGGGCTTCTACCTGTTTGTTTTTTTCACATCAGTTGTGGGCTTACCCGCCTGGATGGCAGGCAGTGTGTTGATGGTGCTCAAGCTTTGGGATGGCTTAAACGATCCATTTGTTGGCTTCCTCAGCGACCACACCAAGCACCCCCTTGGCCCTCGCATCCCTTGGCTTTTATACGGCGCCCTGCCCCTTGGCATTTTTATTGCCGCCAGTTGGTGGAATCCCCCAGGTGGCATCTGGATCAAATTTGCAGTGCTTGTTGTTATCGCTTCCTGCACCCAGGTGGCTTACACCTGCGTGAATTTGCCCTATTCCGCCCTGGCAGCGGAGCTAACGCCGGATATCGATCTGCGCACCAGGCTTAATGCCGCCCGTTTTACCGGCTCGATCGTGGCGGGCCTCAGTGGCGTGGTGATCGCAGCCCTAGTGGGCGTGCAAGTGAATGAATGCAATGGCGGTGCAGGCCTAAATGGTGATGCCTTCCTCGTGATGGGATTGATCACTGGTGTTGTGGTGGCCGCCGGCACCTTTGCCTGTGGCTGGGGTTTAAAACCCTTCGCTAAACACTGCCAGCAACCCAGCGGAAAGCCAGAACCAATCAAGCAACAGCTGCTTCGCATCTGCCGCAATGGCCGCTTTTTAAAAGTGCTTGGTCTTTATTTACTGCTTTGGTGCGCATTGCAGTTGATGCAAACCGTGGCACTGCTTTATCTAAATGTGTTGATGCAGGTGCCCTCGAGCTGGAGCACCTGGATTCTGGTGCCATTTCAAATCAGTGCCCTAGTGGGCTTGCAGCTTTGGAGCTGGGTGAGCAGCCGTTGGGGCCGGATTACAGCCCTGCGCACCGGCGGCCTGCTGTGGATTGCCGCCTGCGGGCTGGCAATGCTTTTAGTGCCCTTAAACGCTTCGGTGGCGCCATTGGGTTCATTTAGCAATGGCCTGAATTTTGTGATGATCGTGATCACAATCCTGGCCGTGGGCCTCGGCGGCTCCACCGCATTTTTGATTCCCTGGTCTTTATTGCCAGATGCGATCGATGCAGATCCCGAAAAACCAGCCGGGCTTTACACCGCCTGGATGGTGGTAATCCAAAAATTTGGCATCGGCCTCAGTATTTTTGTGCTTGGCAATGTGCTCACCCTCAGTGGCTATAGGGCATGCACCAACGCAGCCCTATTGCCCCAGTCAGCCCTCACCACCATCAGGCTTTGCATGGGGATAATCCCTGCTGTGATGGTGGTACTTGGTTTGTTAGTAGTTCGCCGCTGGCCGAGGCGTGCCCACATTGATGGCTTTCAACCATGAAAACACCCAGATGGCTACAAAGGCTCGGCAGCAGTGCCTTAATCGGCGGCCAAGCCCTGGCGGCTGCCGCCCGGGGCAAGATTAATAAGAGTGAATTAATAGACAACTTGATGGAAGCTGGCCCGGGCAGTTTCCTTGTTGTTTTAATTACCGGCTTAGCTTCCGGCACCGTATTCAATATTCAAGTGGCTGCGGAATTAACGAAACAAGGGGCCGGCTCAACCGTTGGCGGCATTTTGGCCCTTGGCTTAGCAAGGGAGATAGCTCCCCTACTCACCGCCACCTTGATCACAGGAAAGGTGGCCACCGCCTATGCAGCCTCCTTGGGAACGATGAAGGTAACGGAACAGATTGATGCCATAACAATGCTTCGCACAGACCCGGTGGAATTCCTTGTGGTGCCGAGGGTTTTAGCTTTACTGGTGATGTCGCCAGTGCAATGTTTACTATTTTTTGGGGTTGGGCTTTGGTCGGGACAATTCAGTAGCACCTTGCTTTATCGGATTCCACCAAATGTGTTTTGGAATTCGGTGCGCACTTGGATGCAGCCCAGTGATGTGCCATCGATGTTGATTAAAGCAACCGTATTTGGTTTGATTATTTCAATTCTTTCCTGTGGTTGGGGCTTAACAACACGGGGCGGGCCCAAGGAGGTGGGCACCAGCACCACAGGGGCGGTTGTGATGATTTTAGTGGTAATTGCAATCGTAGACGTTATACTTACTCAATTACTATTTGGTTAACTTATACTTTATCTTTAAAAATCTACAATTTTTTTGTTGGCAAAATGACTGAATCTAAAGCTTCCATTACTCAAGAAATCACGCCAAGCCCCTGGGTGGCCCTTGGCATGCTGCTAATCGCTGCTTTTGCTGGCCTGCTCTATGGGCCATTGGCTTTAATTTTGGGTTTATTTGGCATTTTTTTAGCAATCCAAACTTATCTATTGCGATTGCGCTTTGAAGCGGATGCCCTGCTTGTATTGCGCGCTAAGGGCACGGTTGAAATTAAACGTTTTCCCTACAAAGATTGGCAATACTGGCAGATTTTCTGGCCGCCATTTCCTGTGCTGTTTTACTTTCGAGAGGTGAACAGCATTCATTTCTTACCGATGCTTTTCAATGCGGATCAATTAACGGAACAACTCACGCAGCGGCTCGGTCCCAGCGGAAAAATTGAAACTGCGGCGTTAGCTGAAGAAGCTTCCCCTCCCCACTCAAACTAAAACGGGCAAGCTTGCCCTCTGCAGCAACAAAACCGCTGAAATTTCTTCCCCCACCAGCTGCCTGCAAACTCACCAGCTGCACCTGTGCGCCCACTGCCTTACTTAGCCGTTTGCGGATCAAACGCTTGAAGGCAATCGATGCAACTGGATTCATGCCGGATCCCGCAAGTTGATGGATCCGTCCTACGGCAACAAATGGCTATTAGCCGCCAAGCAACAGAATTACTTTGGTATCCCGCAATACATAAACCCAGCTGGTGCCACACTGCCCAAAGCCACTTTCAAAGCTGTGGATGAGCCTTGGCAGCAATTGGCGCTCCAGGAGCTGCAGCAAAAACGCGCTGAGCTGCAGGCGGAAATCAACGTTTTGGAGAGCCGTAAAACCCAGCTAGAGGCTGAAATCAACAATCATTTTGTTGGTAATGCCGATGGCATAAGCCGCAGGGTTAAGGGCTTTCACGACTACCTAACCGTGGCACTGCAAGACCTTGCCCGCAGTGTGGAGCAACTGCCTCTCATCCCTGAAACCGTAACGCTGCAGCCCTCACCCCTTGATCAAAGCAGCTCCAGCAGCGTTGCTGCAGAGCAAGCGCCAGCCCCCAGCACTGCTATCGGCATTTTTAGTGATGATGCCGATCTGATCATCCAGCGCCTCAACACATTTAAAAACAACCCCGATTTCTCCGCCGAGCCCTGGCAACTGCGCCGCAGCCTTGATGAAAATTCAATGCAACTGCTATTGAGTTGGTTCCTCGAGCAGGGGGGCCGAGGTGCCCAACCCAGTGGCGGCAGCCGCAATCGCAATGTGCTGGTAACGGCAGCAGCCGTAGCCACTTTGGGGGAGCTTTATGGCGATCGTTTTCAAACCCTTGTGCTCGCTGGCGAACCGGAAAGGCTTGGCGATTGGCGCCGAGGCTTGCAGGATTGCCTCGGCCTTACCCGCGAAGACTTTGGCCCCAATAGTGGTGTTGTGTTGTTTGAACGTCACGAGGCCCTGGTGGAAAGGGCCGACAGATTGGAGGAAAGGGGTGAGCTGCCTTTCATCGTTATTGATGCAGCTGAAGCATCAGTGGCAATTCCAATTTTGCAATTCCCCCTTTGGTTGGTATTTGCCGCTGATCCAGCCGAATTAAACAACCCCGAGGATCTGCTGTGATTGCCAACTACTTACTTTTGATACCGATTGCATATCTGCTGGGCTCAATCCCCAGCGGTTATCTGGCGGGCCGCTGGCTTGCAGGCATCGATATTCGTGAGCACGGTTCAGGTTCCACCGGCGCCACCAATGTGCTGCGCCATGTGGGTAAAACGCCAGCCTTAATAGTGTTCCTCGTGGATGTTTTCAAGGGCAGTGCAGCGGTTTTAGTGGCTAAACAATTGCTCGGCGGCGATGCCCATGGCTGGCTGGTGGCCGCAGGTTTATTAGCGCTGGCGGGGCACATCTGGCCCATCTGGCTTAAGGGCAAAGGCGGTAAAGCAGTAGCTACCGGCCTTGGCATGTTGCTAGGGCTTTTGCCGGCAGTGGGTTTAGCAAGCCTTGGGATATTTCTGTTAGTGCTTAGTTTCAGCCGGATCGTTTCGCTTTCCAGTGTGGTGGCGGCCCTTGCCCTGCCGGCCTTGATTTGGATCGCTGGCTACAGCCAAACCACCGCTTATATGGGCCTTGGTGTGCTTGCTGCCCTTCTGGTGGTTTGGCGCCACCGCGGCAATATCAAAAGATTGTTAGCCGGCACTGAACCAAAGATCGGCAAGCGCTCTAGCCAAGCTCACGACTCCGCTCCGCAGCCTTAAAAACAGCTTCCATCAAGGCCGATCGCAAACCGGCCCGCTCCAGTTCCCTTAGGCCAGCAATGGTGGTGCCACCGGGGCTGCTAACCATGTCTTTGAGTTGGGCTGGATGCAAACCCTTTTGCTCCAGTAATAGGGCAGAGCCCCGTAGCATTTTGATTGCCAAATCAGTAGCTAACTGCCTTGGCAACCCAGCTGCCACCGCTCCATCAGCTAAACCCTCCACCACCAATGCTGCAAAGGCAGGTCCTGATGCAGTGAGCGCTAAAAAGGCATCCAACTGCTGCTCGGGCAGCTCCATCACCTCACCCACCAGTTCAAATAAGGCGATCACCTGAGCCCGCTGGCTAGGGCTAACATCAGCGCCAAAAGCAATGCCCACCAACCCCTGTTGCACCAGTGCAGGGGTATTGGGTACCACCCGCACCACCCCATGGCCGGGAAATGCTTTTTGCAAGCGCTCAAGGCCCACCCCGGCCAGCACTGAAATCAAGAGGGGCCTAAAAGCAAGCGTATTTTGGCCGTGAGCTGGATGCTGCAAAAAAGCAGCAAGCTGTTGGGGCTTGATGGCAAGCAGTTGGAGGGGTGCAGCAAGACAAGGGCCAGGGTTGATCCCAACCTGTATGCCATAACGCTGCTCTAATTTTTGCGCAGAGGCAGTAGTTGCTACGCAACCAACCACCTGCTGGGCTGTAAACAATTTTTGCTCAAGCAAAGGCTGCAATAAAGCCTGGGCCATATGGCCTAAACCAATGAGCCCTAATTGATAACCAGCAGTTTCAACCGTTAAGGGCATCCGTGCGGCCCCAGGCTGGGCTTGGAGCTGCGGGCTGCTCCAAGTTGGTGTCGCGGGAGATAACGCTTGGGGAAGCGGATTCCTCAGTGCTGGCGGTGGTAACGGTTACGCAGCTAGGGGCAAACAAGAAAATGCTTTCTCCCACCCGTTCCTGGTGTCCGTCGATGGCAAAGGTGCCACCTGCAACAAAATCAACGGCCCGCTGGGCTTGATCTGGCTCCATCATCGTGAGATTAATGATGATGGTTTTACGTTCGCGCAAAGCTTGAATCGCCTTGGGCATTTCATCAAAACTGCGGGGTTCCATCACGATCACCTCTGCAGCACTGGAAGAAATGCCAGGCATGCCGATCACATTCGAGCCGATGAAACTTTCACCGAGGTCAAACTGATTAGCCATTGATAGGGCACCACCGCGGGGAGCTGGTTCACCAGCATCGATGGTTTCATCGTACTCAAGGTCGTCGTCGTAGTCGGAATCCAGGTAATCGTCACCCGTAACAACCGATTTCAGACGCGAGAACAATGACACCGTCTTTACCCCTTAGGACGTGATGCTCCTAGATAGCGCCCCCTGAATGCACTTGCAAGTTCTTGGTTACAGATTGCTGTTGAAATAGGCCACTGCCAAGCCGCACCAGGGTGCTGCCCGCTGCCACCGCAAGGGGCCAATCGTTGCTCATGCCCATCGAAGAACCGGGCAATTGCAGCTCTGCCGCAAGGCTGGCCCCCTGTTTAAAAATTTGGGCTAGTTCATCAGTTCCTAAATCCTGGGGCGGAATCAGCATTACCCCCACCCAAGCAACGCCAGGTAGTTCCTGCAATTGCGGCCACTGCTGGCGCAATTGCTCCAACTGAAATCCACCCTTATTTGGATCTAAACGCAGCTGCACCTGGGCATAAAGCTTGGGGCTATGGCCCTCCTCAAGGGCAATGCGGCTGATGCGTTTTGCTAATTCCAAACTATCAACGCTATGCAGGCAGCTAAATCTGGCCAGCACTGGCCGCACCTTATTGGTTTGCAATCTGCCAATAAAATGCCAATCGATATCAACTAAATCTGCCAATAAAGCTTGCTTTTCTTGTGCTTCCTGCAACCTACTTTCGCCAAAACTGCGTTGGCCTAGTTCATAAAGCAACCGCACAGCATCGGCGGGTTGCCCCTTGCTCACGGCCAGTAGCTGCACAGAAGCAGGCAGCTCACGCCGCAACTGCCCATAGCGCTGCACTAACGAATCCACGGTTTAGATGAAAGTTTGATCAAACAACTTCTGCCACAGCGGTAAATCAACAGAACGATTACGCCGCTCCCTCAACAGATTTTGCTCAGCCAGATGGCGGGCATCAAGCAAAGGCATCGAGTCAAAATTAGCGCCGCGGCCGTGGTGGCTTACCCGGAAAAACATGCGCTGGGCGTAAAGAGTGGCATAAACCTCCTGGGCTTCACCAGCCGGACACACCCGATAGAGCAAACCAAAAGTGGGATGGTTTAGGTAACGCTCAGCACTCACAGGGGCTTGCTCCGTGGAAGATCTCAGAGGCTGCCAAAACGCATTCGCAGCGCCAAAAGCAACAGCAAAGCCAAAAGGCCCATCCCATCCAACCAGATCAATGGTTTGCGGGGCACCCGCAATGCCGCTGGCGATCGCCACAGATCACTGCGGGCCAATAGGGCCTCAGCCCCCTGTTCCGCCCGCAGCAACACATTGGCCAGCAGCCTCTCACCAAGGGCTAACACAAGCCCCAGCAACTGTTTCCAGCCAAGCTGCCGCAGGTTCAAAGCGCGGGTAGCCAGCCCACGGGTGAGGTTTTGCAATTCCTCCTGCACAAGCGGCACAAATCGAAGCGCCAGCAGCAATTGAAAGCCGAGTTTTTGCACCGGCACCCCCAGGCGCTCCAAGGGTCGCAGCAGGGCACTAATCCCCCAGGCCAACTCCTCCGGTGGGGTGCTCACCAGCAACAGATTGGCGCTGTGCATCACCGTAAAAAGCAAACTTGCCGTGTTTAAACCCAACTCAGCCGAGCGTTTAGTGATGCGCAAAGGGCCCGCCTGAAAAAGCACCCAGGCTGGCGGGGCGGGCAACTTTTGCTCCACAGGGGGGCGTTGCAGCGGTAGGGGTTTTTCCTGGCCACTGGGCAAAAATGCAGCCAGTAAACCCACCGCCAGGCTTAAGGCCAATAGGGCGGGCAAACTGCGTTGCCAAACCCGCAGGGCGATGCCACTGCAAAAAGTAAGCGCCAGCAAAAGCACCACCAGGGCCAAGCGCCAGCCGGGCCCCGCCAGCACTGGCGTTAGTAAAAAAGCCAAACTCCAAAGGAACTTAAGGCGCGGATCCAGCTGCCTTAACCAGCCCCCACCAGCTACATATTGGCCAATGGGAAGTTGCCGCAGCCAATCCATCAACGTTCAGCAGCCCTCGATTGATCCCTTTCGGCATCACGCTGTTGCTTACCGCGCCAAAACAAGCGCAGGGGAGAACCTTCAAAGCCCAAACCCTCTCTGATTTGACGTTCCACATAACGGCGATAGGTATCACCAAACAACTTGGGATCGTTCACAAATAAGGTGAAACTTGGCGGACGCACTGCCACTTGGGTGCCGTAGTAAACCTTGCCTTGGCGGCCACCTCGGGTGGTGGGGGGCGTACGCCAACTAAGTGCTTCTTTGAGCACTTCGTTTACCACTGAAGTGCTCACCCGGCGGCGATGTTGCTCCACCGCAAGGGCGGCCAATGGGAAAATGCGCTCCACCCGTTGGCCGGTGAGCGCAGATATGAACAACATTGGCGCCCATTCAAGGAAATAAAGCTTTGAGCGCAACTCCTTTTCCATGGCGGGCAGGGTGTGGCTGTCTTTGGAAATAAGGTCCCACTTATTCACTGCCACCACACAGGCGCGGCCGTCTTCTTCTATGCGGCCAGCAAGCCTTTGATCCTGCTCTGTTACCCCCTCTTCTGCATCGATCACCAAAACGCACACATCACTGCGTTCAATCGCCTTAAAGCTGCGATTGATGCCAAAAAATTCAGGGCCATAGGAAACGCTGCGACGGCGGCGAATACCTGCTGTATCAAGCAGCTTCCAGGTTTTACCCTCCCGTTCAATGCTGGTGTCGATCGTGTCGCGGGTGGTGCCCCTAATGGGGCTAACGATGGCTCGATTTTCGCCGCAAATTGAATTGAGGATGCTGCTTTTACCCACATTTGGCCTGCCGATAATGGCCAATTGGATCGGTTCCTCCAGGCCCTCTAATTCTTGGCTGGCAGGCAAAAAGCTGATCACCTTATCGAGTAGTTCACCGGTGCCAGCCCCGTGGATAGCGGAAACCGGATAGGGCTCACCAAGGCCAAGGGTCCAGAAATCGGCAGCCATGGCGAGGCCCTGGTCGGGCGACTCGCATTTATTAACCGCAAGTAACACCGGACAATTCTGGTGTCGCAACCACTCGGCGATGCTTTCATCGGCGGCGGTGAGGCCCTGTTGGCCGTCCACAATCACAACAGCAACAGCTGCTTCTGCCATGGCGAGCTTGGCTTGCTCGCGTATTTCAGGCAAAAATTCACTGTCGTCGTTAAAAACCAAGCCGCCGGTATCAACCACCTTGAAGGTGCGATCAGCCCAATAGCCTTCCTGGTAAGTGCGGTCGCGGGTAACACCCGGTTGGTCGTGCACGATGGCATCTCGGCTACGGCAAAGCCGATTAACCAAGGTGGACTTACCCACATTGGGACGCCCGATGATTGCCACCACCGGCAGGGCCACGGCTGTTTTCCTCTCTGTTACCTATTTAACCGACCCTACATGCCTGCCTAAACACTCATTTGTTGGCGGCGCCAAGCCAATAGCCAGCTAACTGCCGTTGCTCTGCGGGTTAGCCGCGGCTGCAATTCTCCTATTCGATAACCTTTGAAACCCAATTCATCCTTCAACAGTTGCTTTAAATCAGCCGGTATGGAACGGGTGAGCATCACAACCGGAGGCCTATTGGCAATGAAATCAGGGGCAGATGGATAGGCCTCACGCCACTGGGCTGGGGTTAGTGGCCCCGCTGGCCATGGATTTTCAGGTGAATGCCCATCAAAATTTAAATTGCTCGGCTGGTAACCCAATCGCTTCCAAATCAATTCACAAACCTGGCGATCACTTAGCTGATCATCAAGGATTTGCCAAAGGATTTCATCATTAATGGTTAGGTCTGCTGCCATCGGAACTACTGAATGCAAATTGCTACACCAATAGTTTTGCAATCTCCCCTCTCCGGGGTAAGCGACCGTTGCTTTCGCTCGCTCGTGCGGCGCTGGGCTCCCGATGCCCTGCTGTTCACTGAAATGGTGAATGCCACCAGCCTGGAAATGGGCCATGGCCGCTACAAAGTAGAAGAACTGGCAAATGAACCAGGCCCCGTTGGGGTGCAGCTGTTTGATCATCGCCCCACCGCCTTAGCGGAGGCTGCCCGTCGGGCGGAAGCAAGTGGTGCGGTGCTAATTGATATCAATATGGGCTGCCCCGTGCGCAAAATCGCCCGTAAAGGTGGCGGCAGCGCCTTAATTCGCAGCCCTGAATTAGCAGCCCAAATAGTGGAAGCTGTTGCCAAAGCAGTTCAGGTGCCAGTAACCGTTAAAACCAGGTTGGGGTGGTGCGGTAATTCAGCTAACCCAATTGGTTTTGCCTTACTGCTTCAAGAAGCGGGTGCCCAAAGGCTTTGTTTACATGGCCGCACCCGGGAGCAGGGCTTTAAGGGCAAAGCCGATTGGCTAGCGATCGCAGCTGTAAGGCAGCAGCTGCGCATACCAGTAATTGCCAATGGCGACATCACAAGCCCAAGTGATGCCAAACGCTGCCTTGAAATCACCGGTGCCGCTGGGGTGATGGTGGGTAGGGCCAGCATGGGGGCGCCATGGCTGGTGGGCCGTTTGCAGGCAACGCTCAATGGTGAGCCTGATCCTGGTGAACCCAGCAGCCAAGAGCGTTTGGCCTTAGCTGGCGAACATCTGCAAATGCTTATTAGTGAATGGGGCGACCACGGGCTGATGATCGCCCGCAAACACATGGGCTGGACCTGCAACGGTTTCAGTGGCGCTGCGCAATTGCGCCAAGCCTTGATGCGCGCCCCCACGGCAGCGGCGGCCCAAAACTTGTTAAACCAGGCACAAGCAAATTTTGCTTCCACTTAGGAAAAGCATTAGGGAAACTATTAATGGATGTTGTTATCTGGCTGGCGCTACTTTGGCCAATTCTGCTAAGCCGGGTCCCAGAGGAGAAACGTCCCCTCTGGATGCGCCGCAGTTTATTGCTGCTTCTTAGCCTACTCAGCTTGCGATATCTGCACTGGCGATGCACAGAAAGCCTCAACCTTGAAAGCCCAACCTCTACGTTTTTAAGCCTGTTGCTCTTAACAGCAGAAGCATGGCTGCTAATAAGTGGGCTCGTACCTATTTTACTCTCGTGGAAGCCCTATGGCGATGGCAGGCTTGCTGCAATTAAGGCAGAAGCTCAGTGGGAAGCCAGCGATTGGCGTCCCTGGGTTGACGTATTGATACCCACCTGCGGCGAGCCATTACAGGTATTAGAGCGCTGCCTTCAAGGTTGCAATCAGCTCATATATAAGAATCGAACCCTATGGGTTTTGGATGATGCCGGGCGCGCGGAAGTTAAAGAATTAGCGGCACAATATGGCTGCTGCTATCAGCACCGCGGTGGTTGCTCAGGGGCCAAGGCGGGGAACCTAAATGCAGGTTTAGCTAATGCCACTGGCGAACTGGTGGCAGTTTTTGATGCAGATTTCATCCCGCAAAAACATTTTCTCAACCGTTGCATTGGTTTATTACTGGAGCCAAATGTTGGCCTTGTGCAAACTCCCCAATGCTTTTTCAATGCCGATCCAATAATGAGGAACCTTGGCTTAGAAGCCTGGCTGCTTCCTGATGAAGAAAGCTTTTACCGCTGGATTGAACCAGTGCGTAGTGCATGGGGAGCAGTGGTTTGCGCAGGCACTTCATTTGTGGCACGCCGCAGCGCCCTTGATGATGTGGGCGGATTTATCGAAAATGCGATTTCAGAGGATTTTGTTACCGGCACCGCCCTCACGGCAAAGGGTTGGCGACTGCTTTATACGGCCGAAAAGCTAAGCGCTGGCCTAGCCGCTGAAACAATGTTGGATTTTGTGCGGCAACGCCAACGCTGGGCAGCAGGCACAATTCAAGCGCTTCGATTACCCCAAGGCCCCTTACGAGTTAAGGGCTTAAGCATGAAACAACGGCTGGTTTATTTAGAAGGAGCCTTGCATTGGTTTAACACTATTCCACGATTAATATTATTACTTATGCCCCTGAGCATTGGTTTACTTGGAGTGCTGCCTGTGCATTTCACAACAACAGCACTTCTTACTAATCTTTTACCGCTGTGGTTAGCATTTTTATTGAGTGTGGGCTGGTTAAATCGCGGCAGCCGCCATGCTTTATTAGCAGAATTACCAGGTTGGGTTCTTGCTATTCCCTTGGCAAGCACTGTTTTCCTGAGCCTGGCAGGGAAAATATTACCTTTTCGAATTACACCAAAACATAGGGTGCGGGAAAAGGGGGGTATTGCAATGGAACTAGCAATGCCACTGCTTGTGTTGATGCTACTAAATGGGATAAATCTTCTGGCAATTATCAGCGCCCTAAATATAAGAACAGATGCGGGTTCAGGTTTAGGTTTGTTTTGGGCAAGCTTAAATTTGCTTGGCCTATTGGTGGCATTAAGGGTGTGCTGGGATCGCCCCTGCCCCGACCCCACACCCTGGTTCAAGATTCATATGGAAGCTTATTTATTAAACCCAGCTGGCAAAAAATTTCGAGTTGAAATCGATGCAATTAGCGAAAAAGGTGCAGATTTACGTTGTAAAGCTGCTTGGCCCCAAGGCCCTGGCTGGAAACTAATGCTAAATGATGAAACCTCTGGAACAAGATTGCCAATGGCAATACCGCTTGGCTTAATAACTCCAGGCTCAATTTTAAGTGTTAACTGGCTTGCAAATAACCTGGAAGAGGTAAAGGCCCTAAAGAACTGGTTGTTCAGCCGACCAATGGCTTGGCCGGATCGGCAGGCAGCCCCTGAATGGAAAACATTTTTTATATTATTAAGCCGCCTAACCTGGTTTCCAAAAACTCCCAAAGCAGGCAGTAGAAGTTTAATACCCCAACAGATCACGGGTGCCGCTGATTGCCTGAACAGCTAAAAGTATCGCCACTAGAACATTACAAGTTACATGCAATCTGCGCATACGAACTGAACTATGGATTTCTGGCCTTGCCGCCAATGAGAAAAGTAATAAGCCCGTTAGTAATACACCACTCCAATAATGGGAGCCCCAAAAACCAGCACTAAATGGGTTGTCGCTAAGGCGCCAAATTTCTGGCTCACTGCCAAGGCCAAGCACCCCAGCCCAGGTGAGCAGCGCAAAAATTGCCCGTAATGGTGAGCGTTTTACCTGCGCTAGCGCCAACACTGAGCCCAAGCTGCCTGCCGCCACCAACAGCAGCAGGGCCAACCGTTGCAGGCCACCGCTAAAAGCCAAAGCGGGATCAAACCAAGCTTTAAGGAATGAATACACAAAAGCAATCAGCACCACTACCACCACCGCCACGGTGAGCCATCGGCCATGGTCTGAATGTTCAACCGGCACCGCCGCCAGCTGTTTGGTGATCCCCAAACGCCTTTCACGAACCAATAAACCAAGCCGAATCGTTGCACCCACCACTGGGTAAACAAACAGAATCATCAACACTGGATGCAACAGCGCCAACCAATTAATTGCTGTCAAGGCAATACCTCAGGCCAGTTTTGGCGAATCAATAACAAGGAAAAATAAGGCCTCTGTGCTGCTGGCACTTCAGAAGCTGGCAGCAACAGTTGATCCGGCCAACCCACCCGCTGGGCAAACAAGCTGGCAGCTAGTAAACCTCGGGCCTCAAGCACAGGTTGCACCCATAGCCAACGTTCACCCAACTTCAATAAAGCAAGCACGGTGTTGCTTGCTTTGGCTTGCTCCAGCAATAACTCGAGCGCTGCTTGGCTATTAGGGGTGGGGCGAATCAAAAGGCCCTCATCTTGCAAAGCCAGGGGCCAGGGCATCCCCAAACTGGATGCGGCTGCCGCTGCAGCAGCCACTGCCGTAATTCCTGGAATAACAGAAACAGGCCATTGGGGATAGCGGCTTGCAAGCTCCAGGAGCACATAGGAGCAACTGGCAAATAGGGAGGCATCCCCTTCACAAAGCAACACCAGCTGCTCAGCCCCAGCCAGCTCCGCTGCTAACAGATCTGCAGCTGTGCGCCAAGCCGCAAGCCGTGGTGCCGCTGCTGCCACCATCGGGAAAAGCAGCGGTAGATGACGCTGCTCAGTAATCCACGGAGCGGCTATGCGAGCCGCCATACCTTCAGCACCTGGCTGGGCCACGGGGTAGGCCACCACAGCTGCTTTAGCGATGGCTTGCACTGCTGCAACCGTTAATAGGTTTGGATCACCCGGCCCAACCCCCACAAGGGTTAGGGCTGCCGCCGCCTTCAAATGGAATCCACCGCAGATACCTTTCTAAGCTGTTGGTAATAAACGTTCAAAACAGCTGCCATGAGCAAACTCACTGTTTATAAGCATCGGGAAGATCTGCAGCAGCAGCAACCAGAAGGCCAACGAGCTCCCCAGCCATCCTTCAGCAGCATTGATCCCGTGGTGATCGCAGCAACCCTGGCTGAAAAAGGGATTGGCTTTGAACGTTGGCCAGCGCCGGTAAACCTAAGCAGCAATGCAGAAGCGGAGGAAATACTTAGGGCCTACGGGCCGGAAATCGCCCGGGTGCAAGCAAACGGCAACTATCAAACCATCGATGCGATTCGCATGCAACCAACCCACCCCGATCGGGTTGCATTACGCCAAAAATTTTTAGCTGAACATACCCACGCAGAAAACGAAGTGCGTTTTTTTGTGGAGGGCCGCGGTTTATTTTGTTTACACATAAATGATGAAGTTTTACAGGTTTTATGCGAACGCAATGACTGGATAAGTGTGCCAGCTGGCACTAAACATTGGTTTGACATGGGTGAAAATCCAGAATTTTGCGCGATCCGCTTTTTTAATAATCCCGATGGCTGGGTAGCAGAATTTAGCGGTGATCAAATTGCGAAATATTACCCTTTGCTAGAAAATTAATAGCAAAAAAGAGGGGGGGGTACCATATTGAATGAAATTTAGCTCTAATAATCAAATGGCCCAAAGAATCGTAACGGCGAGTCAGTTCCCCACGCTTGGGAACAACCCGTGGGTGGAAGGGGTTAGTTACAATGGGAAACTAATAAATAAAGGGAGCACAGAAAAAGGTTCTCTTGGTGGCGGGCCAGCTGTTAATGTTGAAATATATTTTGCAAATAAAGCCGAACTCGCCAAGGATTATTTTGAAGAAATAACCAAAGTCAATCGCGTTGCAACAATAATTCCCTGGCCAGAAAACATGGTTAAGGGCTATCTTGATGCTTTCAAAACATGGTCTGATGTTGCAAATATAAAGTTTTCACAATCAGCACTATCTGCTCAAGCTGACATCCAATACTATACCTCTACTTTTACAGATGACACTCTTGGCAGCCACCAAGGGATAAATACTCCTTACCCCAATGGTCCAAAGACTGGGTTCCCCCAGGTTTCTTTTATTACTTTAGACTTCATAAACAAGCCAAAATCAAAAGGTTCCAATTTTCTTGAAACCGCCATTCATGAAATTGGACACGGCATCGGCCTCAAGCATCCCCATGATAAAGGCGCTGGTTCTCCTATGTCGATATTTCCTGGATTAGTTGATGGCGATTCATTTGCAAGAACAGGGTATGGCCTCTACGGTCTGAATCAAAATACATATACGATTATGAGTTATAATCGCGGAGCATTAACAGATCCACAAAATAACTATCTGTTGCCGCCAACAGATGCGATTGGGCATTCAGCCACTCCAATGGCCCTAGATATAATGGCTGCGCAACTGAAATACGGATACAATCCAACCACTGCAGCAGGCAACGATATCTATCTTTTACCTGCAGCAAAACCAGGTGAAGCAACACATTGGGAAACAATCTACGACACGAACGGCATCGACACTCTGAGTGCAGCTTCAGCATCCTCAAATGTAGTAATAAATCTAAAAGCTGCGCCGCTTAATGCATACCGCTTTCAAGAAAAGGAATACAGCGAAAGCTATAATTTTAACGATTCACCCTATAGCGCTATATATAAAGAACTCATTGAACGCCAAGCCCCTCATGGGGGCTTGCTGGGTTCTGCTCTACTGCTAGCAACTACAATAAATGATGTAGTAATCAGAATAGAAAATAATGAATTGATGAAGAAAGAATACTTCAACGGTCTCTCATTTGATAAATTTTTTGAACTTGTGAAAAAAAGAATCGAGGAGGAAGTGAGCAAGATAAAAAAACAATTAGAGGAGGCAGGGCGTGCCGAGCCAGATATCCTAGGCCTAGCCCTACAACAGGTATTAGGTACGATAGGGAATGCTCGCGACGAACTAAGCCTAAACGATCCAAAATTTTCTGCAAACATTTCACAGATTTCATTATTAGCAAACTCAATACTTGCAGAAAGCGCTGCTAATGCTGGCGGCTATATAAGCCAGCAACTTAAAACCCAAGGTGGCTTTACAATTGCTGCTGGCACAACTATTGAAAATGCAGTCGGTAGTGCTTTTGGGGATAGGATATACGGTAACTATTTTGGCAATGCAATCTCAGCTGGCAGCGGTAAAGATTACATTGATGGTTATTCAGGAGATGACACAATTACAGGAGGAACAGATGGCGACATATTAATTGGCGGCCTTGGAAATAATATATTTAAATTCCCAGTACTGAGCGATTCTCTCATCGCCGATTATGATTGGATTAGTGATCTTAAGATTGGCTTTGATCAAATCACAGCACCCACCGCTATAAAAGCGCAGGAAATCATAAAACTTGGAGCAGTAACCTCCATCAAACCATTTGATATTAGCAATACATTAAATGCAGGCATTTACCTGCCGAATAAAGCTGCCATTTTCAGTTACCAGAATGGCGACAAACTGAATACATTCTTAACAATAAATGATTCTGTAGCGGGTTTTCAGCCAGCAAAAGATGCTGTGATTGAGATCACTGGCTATCAAGGTGATCTGAATTCATTGTCAATCACGCTGGATTCATCAAGCACCACGCCAATTAGAACCACACCACTAAATACATTTCTGCATTTCGCGGATCCCATAACAGGCCAACAGATGTATAGCGCAGACCCTGTTGAGCAAGCCAGCTTAATCAACAATAATTTCTACAATCAAGGTATTGGATTTCAACTCTACGGCTCATCAACTGGCAATTCAAGCCTGAAAGATGTATATCGCCTATATAATCCAGCTAATAGAGACCATCTTTTCACCATCAACACTGCGGAGGTATCTTATGCAACTTCAGTTGGATACCATGTTGAGGGAATTATTGGGGCGGCTATTCCGTTCGTTCAAGGTGCAAGCAGCCAAAATTCAGTCCTGAGGCTATTTCAACCTACCAGTGGTCAACATTTTTATACCGATAGCATGTCGTTAGTTGAGGCTTATCAACTCTCTGGATTTAATCTCGAGGGGCCTGCTTGGAGAATATAATTAATACAATTATTTTATTAGCAAGAAAAGTCCCATGAGAGCCGCCAGCATTTTTAATTCATACTTTTATGGCTCTGCTTTGCCAACCTATTAAAGTTCCACTCCAAAGGAATGAAAACGTAAATCCTCTGGATTTGCCAGTTCACCTGTTAGAGCAGCCACTTCCGCCAGGGC
>Ga0310330_100035_pt1 | contig 48005 bp, 49 predicted proteins | sample LakMicDCLTotalB5_FD_195544 | JGI IMG/M metagenome (GOLD analysis project Ga0310330, IMG submission 195544) | Enriched freshwater cyanobacterial communities from Lake Michigan, Michigan, United States - MI23.DCL.Total.B5 (v2) (version 2) | ecosystem: Environmental > Aquatic > Freshwater > Lake... | reverse complement strand
CAGATAGGCGGTGGGGAACAGGAGCAGACCCGACCACCCGACAAAAACGAAGCGGTCGCGCTTGAGCCAGTCATCGAGGATGTCGAACCATCCCCGCTGCGGCGCGCGCCCTACAGCGATCGTCATGGGTGGGAAATGAGCGGTGCGGGAAACCCGCGGGCTGTGGGTTACCGGGCGATGGTAACAACGTTGCCCGGCGCCGCGAGGCGGGTTTTGACGGGCTGACACGGCCCGTCACCATTGCGTTTTTGGGTAGGAGTACTCAGGCTGTGCCCGACCTGGGCTCCGGCCGCGCCAAGATGGCGGATCCAACGGTTACCCGCCCCATGGCCTCGGCGCCAACCGCCAGCTCCGCCCCTTCGAGCCCCTCAGCCGCGCTGCTGGAGCAGCCGGTGCTGGGCTCCCGTCGGCTTTCCAATGTGCTGGTGGCGGCCGTGGTCTCCACCGGTGGTCTCGGGTTTTTGCTCACCAGCGCCTCCAGCTATAGCGGCACCGACCTGCTGCCCATCGGCCACCCCGCGGCCCTGAGTTTTGTGCCCCAGGGGCTGGTGATGGGTCTGTACGGCGTGGCGGCCGCGCTGCTGGCCACCTACCTGTGGACGGTGATTGCCATCGATGTGGGCGCTGGTGCCAATCGTTTCGATAAGGGCGACGGCACCCTCACGGTGACCCGCCGTGGCTTCCGCCAGTTGATCAGCGTGACCACCCCCCTCAAGGACATCCAGGCGGTGAAGGTGGATGTGCGCGATGGCCTCAATCCCCGCCGCCGCTTGGCGCTCAGGATCCAGGGGCGCCGTGACCTGCCGCTCACCCGCGTCGGTGAGCCGATGCCGCTGGCGGATCTGGAGCGCGGCGGTGCCGAGCTCGCCCGTTTCCTGGGCGTGCCGCTGGAGGGAGTCTGATGCCATCGTTGCGCTCCGCATCGGTCTGGCGGCCACTGCTGCTGGCGTTGCTGCTGGTGCTCAGCCCCCTGGGTCCGGTGGCCTGCGCCGCCACGGGATCCAGCGCCCCGGTGGGCTGCGGCAGCGGTGGTGTGCCCTGCCTGCAGGGCACCGCCGTGGTGGAGCTCAAGACCAGCAAGGGCAGCGTCGAGCTCACGCTCGATGGTTCAGCGGCGCCTCTCACCGCAGGCAACTTCGTGGATCTGGTGCGCCGCGGTGCCTACAACAACACCCTGTTTCACCGGGTGGTGCGTGAGCCGATCCCGTTTGTGGTGCAGGGCGGTGACCCCCAGAGCGCCAACCCCGCCACCCCCGTGGATCTGCTGGGCACCGGCAGCTACGTGGACCCCACCAACGGCCAGCCGCGGCTGATCCCCCTGGAGCTGTTCCTCAGCGGCGACAGCAGCCCGCGTTATGGCGAAGTCCTGGCGGGGCCGGGGCAGCAAAGCCGCCTGCGCCTGCAGCACCAGCGCGGGGCGGTGGCCATGGCCCGTTCGGCTGATCCCAATTCCGCCAGCGCGCAGTTCTATATCGCCCTGAAAGCCCTGCCCGAGCTGGATGGCCGCTATGCCGTCTTTGGCCGGGTCACCAAGGGGATGGAGGTGGTCGACCGCATCAGCCAGGGGGACAAGCTGATCAGTGCCACCGTGCTGCAGGGCGGCACCCTGGTGAAGGACGCCAAATAAGAACGACCCCAGGCTCGGCCTCAGGCCGGCACCCGCTTGTCGAGGCTGGTGACCTTCAGGTAGGCGGTGTTGACACCGGAGGCCCGTTCCAGGGAAATGCGCCCGGTGCGGGCAATCTCGAGGATGCCGTAGCCGGCGAGCACGTTCTCGATGGCCACCAGCTTGCCGGGATCCCCCACCACTTCGATGGTGAGGGCGTTGTCGGCCACATCCACCACCTTGGCGCGGAACACCTGCACCAGATCCAGGATCGCGGCGCGGTTCTCCGGTGGGGCCGACACCTTGAGCAGCATCAGTTCGCGCTCCACGGCCGGGATGCGGGTGAGGTCGTTGACCTCCAACACATTGATCAGCTTGTTGAGCTGCTTGCTCATCTGCTCGAGGGTGCGGTCGTCCCCCTCCACCACCATGGTCAGGCGCGAGACACCGGCCTGTTCGGCGGGGCCCACCGCCAGGCTTTCAATGTTGAAGCCGCGCCGCGCAAACAGCCCGGAGATGCGGCTGAGCACCCCGGATTCGTCCTCCACCAGCACCGAAAGGGTGTGCTTCATGCCCAGGGTTGCGAGTGCGACCGGCGAAACCCCAAGTTACGTGCTGGCTTGGCGCTCCAGCCACTGCAGCAGCGTCCGGTTGAACAGGGCCGGCCGCTCGTCGTGGGGGCAGTGCCCGAGCTGGGGCAGCAGCTGCAACTCCAGATCGGGCTTGTGCTGCGCGAGCCGCTGGCTGATGGACGGCGGCACCAGGCGATCCTGGCTGCCCCAGAGCACCAGCAGCGGCTGACGCATGCGCTGCAGTAGCGGTGCCGCGGTGGCGCCCCGCGGGCGCAGCGCCATGCCGATGCTCATGGCCCGCAGGGCCCTGGCGGCCTGGGGGCGCAGGGCGGGCCTCGCCACCAGGCGCCGCAGTTCCCGGTTCACCGGTTGGCGGCTGTTGTAGGCGCTGCGCAGCCCCAGATCCAGCAGCGGCGTACGGGCGATGAACGGCACCAGCAGCTCCAGGGGCAACAGCCGGCAGAGCACGAGCACCGTTTGCCGCTGCAGCCGGCGCCGCCAGGGCCGGCGTCGGCGCCCCATGGGCATCAGCAGGGTGGGATCCGGCAGCGGTGCGGCCACCACCGCCAGCACCCAGCGTGGGAAAAACACGGCGCAGGTGACAGCCACAAGGCTGCCGAGGGAATTGCCCACCAGCACCGCCGGCCCTTGCACCACCTGCTGCAGAAAATCCTGCACCTGACGGGCCCAGAGGCGGTTATCGAGGGGGCGGTGACGGCGATGGGCCGGCTGACTGGAGGCGCCGAAACCCACGAGGTCGATGGCGTAGACGCACCAGCCCGCCGCCGCCAGGTCGGCGGCGTTGTGGCGCCAATGGCCGCTGGCGGCGCCGAAGCCGTGCAACAGCACCAGGGCCGGCTGATCGCGGCGGCCCAGCACCCGCCAGTGGCACTGGTGCCCCTGCCAGTGCCAGCTGCCGTGTTCACCCCACTGGGCCCCCACGGCGTCAGGCTGGGGGGCGGATCGCGGCAGGGGCTCCAGGGTGGCCGACACGGCAGCGCAAACAGAAGGCGGTGCCGGTCAAAACCGTCCGCAGGACCTTCACTATTGCGAAGGCCTGGCCCGCCTGCGGCTCGGCGGTGGGTTCTTCCGGCCGCAATCGCGTCCCTCCCGCGACCTCGGGGTGCTGTTGGCCCGCTGCCGGCCCCAGCCCCTGGAGGTGTTGGATCTGATGGCTGGCTGCGGCATCCGTGGCCTGCGCTACGGCCTGGAGGCGGGGGCCAGCGCCGTTTGGCTCAATGACGCCGATGGGGATCGTCTGCCGCTGATGCAGGCCAACCTGGCCCCGTTGGCTGACGCCGGCTGCGCCGTGCGAACCACGGCGCTGACGGCCCAGAAACTCCTGGCCGAATGCCTGCTGCAGGAGCGGCGGTTCGGCGTTGTGGATCTGGATGCCTTTGGATGCCCCACCCCTTTGGTGGCGGCGGCCTTGGAGGCCCTGCAGTTTGGCGGTGTGCTCTACCTGGCCAGCACCGATGGGCGCTCCCCCACCGGCCACGATCGCGCGGCGGCCCTGCGGTCCCTCGGGGCCGCCGCCCGCGCCCATCCCGCCAGTTGGGAGCTGGCCCTGCGGCTGCAGATCGGCGTGGTGGCGCGGGCGGCCTGGGCCCTGGGTCGGGGGGTACGCCCGTTGTTCAGCTTCAGTGAAGGGCGCACGTTTCGGGTGGCTCTCGAGCTACAGCGGCGGGCCGATCCCCAGCAGGAGCGCCTGCTGGGGCTGCTGGCCCATTGCCATGGCTGTGGGGAGCAGTTCAGTCAGGGCCTGTGGAAGCTGCGTCAATGGCCGGCCTGTGGCTGCGGTGCGCAGGCTCCGCCGCTGGCCATTTCCGGACCGCTGTGGCTGGGGCCGTTGCAACATGCCCCCACCCTGGAGGCCATGGCCGAGCGGGCGGCGGCGGCCCCCCCCGGCGCGGTGGCCCCGGCCAGCCTGCGGTTGCTGCGGCGTCTGCTGGCGGATCCTGGCCTGCCGGAGCGCTGTTGGCCTATGGCAGAGCTGGGCAGGCGCCTGGGGGGTGGCCCTCCCGCCACCGAGGCCCTGCTGGCGGCCCTGCGGGCGGAGGGCTTCACGGCCCTGCGCTCCGGGGTGATGGACGGCCAGTTCCGCTGCAATGCCCCCTGGTCACGCGTGTTGGAGCTGGCAGCTGCGCTAAATAGGTAGCCGTTACGGCATGCGGCCATGGCCTCGGAAATCTTCGGCATTGCAGCGGTGTTCTGGGTTCTGATCCCCGTGGGCCTGGTGGGCGGCGCCCTGCTGCTGAAGCTTCAGGGCGACGACTGAGCCTCAGAGGAGCCTTGGCGCGGCGAAGAAGCCCTCAGCTTTAGGCTCTGGCCTCCAGGCGGAACCCCGATGCAGGTGTTGGTGATCGGTGCAACGGGCACGCTGGGGCGGCAGATCGCCAGGCAGGCCCTCGATGCCGGTCATCAAGTGCGTTGCATGGTGCGCTCCCCGCGCAAGGCGTCCTTCCTGCAGGAGTGGGGCTGTGAGCTCACCCGGGGGGATCTGCTCGAGCCCGACAGCCTCGATTACGCCCTGGAGGGCCAGGAGGCGGTGATCGATGCGGCCACGGCCCGGGCCACCGATCCCGGCAGCAGTTACGACACCGACTGGACCGGCAAGCTCAACCTGCTGAACGCCTGTGAGCGCGCCGGCGTCAAGCGTTTCGTGTTCGTGTCACTGCTCGACGCCGAGAAGCACCGCGACGTGCCGCTGATGGAGATCAAGTACTGCACCGAGCAGGCCTTGATCAACTCCGACTTCGACTACACCATCCTGCGCTGTGTGGCTTTCATGCAGGGCCTGATTAGCCAGGTGGCGATCCCCGTGCTGGAAAACCAGACGGTGTGGGTGAGCGGAACCCCCACCCCCATCGCTTACATGAACACCCAGGATGTGGCCCGCTTTGCGGTGGCGGCCCTGGGCCGTGCGGAAACCGTGCGCCAGGCCTTCCCGGTGGTGGGGCCTCGGGCCTGGAACACCGGCGAAATTACCCAGCTCTGCGAGGCGTTCACCGCCAAGAGTGCCCGGGTGTTCCGTGTGCGGCCGTTCCTGCTGCGGGTGATGCAGGGGGTGTCGTCGTTCTTTGAGCCGGCGGTGAACGTGGCGGAGCGCCTGGCCTTCGACAAGGTGGTAGGGGGCGGCGTCCCCCTCAATGCACCGATGGAAGCCAGCTACGCCGCCTTTGGCCTTGATTCCGCCGAGACCACGGGTCTGGAGTCGTACCTCAAGGAGTACTACGACACGATCCTGAAGCGGCTGCGGGAGATGGAAGCCGACCTGGACAAGGACGCCAAGAAAAAGCTGCCGTTCTGAGCCCAGCGGATGGCAGCCCCCTGGCGCCGTAGTAGTGAGCTTGTACTATTGCGCCAATCCCTTGGTTTGTTCCTGGCAATGGCCATCGCTCAGATCAAAAATCTGCAACGCCGCCTGGGCGTGCTGGAGCAGGAGGCGGTGGAGGAGGTGAGTCGCGCCTGCGGCCACGAGCTCTGGCAGAGCCTCGGGTTTGATGCCCTCGACAGCGTCGAGGATGCCGATCGCCGTGCCCGCGCCAACTACTACTACGGCCAGCTGCAGGTGGTGCGTGAGCTCAAGGACGCCCTGGGCTGAGGCCAAGCCCCCCTATCCGCCGCCGCCGGCCCGGCCTGATTTCCCGCCGCCGGCCCGGCCGCCGCGCCCCTGAAGCAAGCGCTCCAGGCGAGCCTGTTCGCTGGCCGTGACCTCCCGCCATTGGCCGGGATCGAGCCCGTCCACGTTGAGGCATGGCCCGCCATCCATCAGATCGATGCCCACCCGCAGCAACCGCAGGGTGGGCAGTCCCACGGTTGCGGTCATGCGCCTTACTTGGCGATTGCGCCCCTCCCGTAGCTCCAGTTCGAGCCAGCTGGTGGGGATGGACGCCCGCTGGCGGATCGGTGGATCCCGCGGTGGCAGGCGGGGATCCGCTAGGTCGCGGGCCCTGGCCGGCAGGGTGCGCTGCCCCTGAACCACCACCCCCTCCCGCAGGGCTTCGAGGGCATCGGGGCTCACCAAACCCTCCACCTGGGCCCAGTAGCGGCGCCAATGGCCCCAGCGCGGATCGGTGAGGCGCTGTTGCAATCGGCCGTTGGCGGTGAGCAGCAGCAACCCTTCGCTGTCCGCATCGAGTCGCCCGGCCGCGTAGACCCCGGGAACCCGGATGTAATCAGCCAGGCAGCCCCAGGAAGAGCCGGGCTCGGGTGTGAACTGGCTCAACACCCCGTAGGGCTTGTGGAATAGCAGGGTGGTCAGGAGGCCTGGCGCGCTCGCCACAGGTTCACCACCCCGATCGAAATCAGCAGCAGTCCGAGATCCATCGACACGGGGGGCAGGATCATCGGCGTGGGGGTGTCAGCACCAAGAGAGCCGCGACCCTAGCGGTTTCGGGGCGGCAACTAAGCTGAAGGCAGCTCTGTTTTTGTTCCACGGCCCCACCGCATGATTGAGACCTCCGGCGTGATCGAGAAGGAACAGGGCAACGGGTTTTACCTGGTCACCCTCGAGCAGCCCGCAGGCCACCAATGCCTGTGCCGTGCCGCCGGCAAGCTCACCAAGTTCCGCATCAAACTGCTGGCTGGCGACAAGGTGCTGGTCGAGATCAGCCCCTATGACCTCAGCCGCGGTCGTATCACCTACCGGGAACGCAACGCCGCCGCCGGTGGGCCGCGCCCCGGCGGCAATCGCCCCGGCGGCCCCCGTCGCCGCTGAGCCTCAGGCCACCGGGCTGGCTAAGAGCTCCTCGATGGCGGCGCGGAATTCGCTGCGCTGCTTCACCCCACGGAACTGCTGCTTGAGCTCCTTGCGGAAGAACAGCTGCACCGTGGGGGTGCCGGTGACGCCGGCCTGCTGAGCGATCGCATTGTCGGCGTCGATATCGATCTCCACGCCCTGGGCGCGGCCACCGAGCTCCTCGAGCACCCGTTTCAGCTGCGGCTTGAGCACATGGCAGGGGCCGCAGGTGGGTGAGGTGTAGACCACCAGCAGGGGCTTGTCGCTGTCGTGGTAGAGCTTGCGCAGGGCGTAGCCCCCCTTCTGCCAGAGGGCCTCGGGCTCGAAGTTGGTGTCGTCGCTCACGGCGGTGCGCTGGACCTCGCCCACGCTGGCGGGGTCCACCGGGTCCTGGCTGACGGTGACCGCCAACCCATGGTGGGTGAGCCAGCGTTCGGCGGCCAGGGCGGCCTGGCAGCCGCTGCCGGCGGCCGTGATGCCCTGGCGCCATTCCGCATCGGCCACGTCACCGGCGGCGTAGACCCCTTCGATGCTGGTTTCCGGTCGGCCTGCTTGGGTGACCAGATAGCCCTTGGCATCCACCTGCAGCTGATCGCGCACCAGCCGGGTGTTGGGGGTGTGGCCGATGGCATAGAACAAGCCCCGCACCGGCAATGGCTCGCGGGCGCCACTGGCGGGGTCGACCAGCTCAATTGCTTCGAGCCAGTCGCCGCCACGGCAATCGTGCACTTGGCGGTTCCAGTGCACGTGGATGGCCGGGTTGGCCAGCACCCGATCGGCCATGGCCTTGCTGGCCCGCAGCTGATCGGAGCGCACGATCAGGTGCACGCGGCTGCCGTATTTGGTGAGGTATACCGCCTCCTCGCAGGCGGAGTCTCCCCCGCCCACCACCGCCAGATCCACATTGCGGAATTGGGGGGTGGCTCCATCGCAGATGGCGCAGGCGCTGATGCCGGCATTCCAGAAGCGCGCTTCGCTCGGCAGACCCAGGCGATTGGCGCTGGCTCCGGTGGCCAGAATCACAGCGTGGGCCTGGATGGTCTGGCCATCGGTCTGGATCCGAAACGGCCGCTGGGAGAGGTCGATCTGCTCGGCATCGGCCTCCACCAGCCGTGTGCCCCAGCGCACGGCCTGGGCCTTGAGCCGATCCATCAGTTCGGGCCCCAGGATGCCGTCAGGGAAACCGGGGAAGTTCTCCACGTGGGTGGTGGTCATCAGCTGGCCACCGGGGATGCCCCCATCCTGGAAGCCGGTGATCACCACGGGGCGCAGGTTGGCCCGGGCCGCATAGATGGCGGCGGTGTACCCGGCGGGGCCAGAGCCCACGATCACCAGGTTTTCGACACCAGCCTGATCCATGGCTTAAGCGGAGTGACTTCGCTTAAGAGCCTAGGGGATGGGCTGGCGGAGTGGTGGCTCAGTGGGCGTGGCTCGGGCAGGGCGCGCCCGTTGCAGAACTCAAAACAGGACTCAAAAGATGCTGCAATGTGCAACATCACGGTGCACCCAAAAAGTGCATCAGATGAATGGCTAGCTTCTAAAGGTTGTCTTTAGATTTCCAGGAGTCCGTCGCTTTCGTTTTCGGCGCTTCCGGTGCGGGGACGTTGGCTGAAATCCGGCACCATCAACACCTGTTCAGCCATGAGCTCTGGGTGTTGGTCAATGCACAGGATCCATTCCCGGAACTCTTCGGTGAGCGCATAGCTGTCTTCATAGCGCTCGCGATCATCCAGGCTGGCGATTCGTGCCGCCGCCCAGTTGATGGCAACGGTGAGTCTGCGCTGGATTGAACCGTTCATGGGTCCTCTGCCGGTGTGACGCCGTTGGGGCCACGCTGGCCGCCCGAGGGGCGATCAGGGGTGGCTGTTCGCACAAATTCGCACTTTTTGCTGCGGTCGTATGTAATTACCGCTGCAAAACGATGTTCGGCAGCTGCGGGCCCCGCATCCGGATCACGGCTCCGGCCCCGTCCTCCATGGCCTGGAGCGGCAGGCTGGGGGCGCGACCCGAGCCGCCGAGGGCTGGTTCGGGCTCTTGGCCCTTCGGGCGCAGCACATAGGGCTCGCTCAGCGACCAGGTGCGCGCGTACTGGAGCAACAGTGGGTCAGCCGGTGCATACACGTAGGAGGGGTGCCGGGGCAGCGCCTCCTGGCTGGCGCGCTGGGCATCCATGCGCACCGCCCGGGTGATCGCCTGCACAAAGCGGGTGCGGGTCACCACCGTGGTGAGGTAGGCCACCACCCGCAGCCGCGGCGCATCGAAGCCCTCGGCGCACATGTCGATGCTCACCAGCCAGTCGGCCTCGCCCGCCTTGAAGGCCTGCATGTGCTCCGCGGCGGCGTTGTCCTGGGAGTGCACCAGCAGCACCCGGTCGCCCTCCTCCTCCAGCAATCCGCAGAGGCGGCGGGCATGGGCGATGTCGCGCGCCACCACCAGGCCTCCGGCTTCCGGGTGCTGGCGGCGCACCACCTCGAGCCGCTGCCGGGCATTGAGCAGGATCCGCAGGGCGATACTGCTGCTGTCGCCGAGGCGGATGGCCCGGCGCAGGTTGCGGGCCCGCCAGCTCTCACGCTGTTCCTGGGAGAGCGGCGAGCGCTCCGTGTCGCCGGGTTGGTCCTGGCGGCCATGGTCCACCCAGCCGTCCTGGAAGCGAAATTCCAGCGGGCGCACGTCTCCGGCGGCGATCAGCTCCCGCGGCTCGATGCTCAGGTCGGGCGCGATCTGCTCCACCCAGCTTTCGCCGTCATGCACCTGGACGCGCCGGGCGGCGCAGAAGGCCAGGTTGTCGGCCCGGAACGGCGTTCCGGTGAGCCCCAGCCGCAGCCGGGCGCCGGCGGTGAGGCGGCTGAACGCATGGCCCCAGGCGGTGGCCTCTGGTTCCTCGGGGTCGAGCCCCAGGTGGTGCACCTCATCGGCGATCGCGAGCCAGGCTGTCTCCGGGCTGGTCTGCAGCTGCGGCAGCAGGGCCTGCAGGTTGCGTCCCGCCGCCTGATAGGTGATCAGCAGCCCGTCGGCGTCGCCCCAGGGGTCGCTGGTGGCGCCGGTGTCGTCTTGGCTCGGTTGCCATTCCGCCAGCCGCAGCTGCAAGCGCTCGGCCGCCTGCAGCCATTGGCTGGCGATCGAACTGCGGTGGCAGAACACCAGGAAGTGCCCCAGGCGACCCTGGCGCTGCAGGCGCTCAAAGCTGAGCAGGGCTCCGAGGGTTTTGCCGGCCCCGGGGCCAGCGTTGATCAACACGTCGTGGCTGCCGGGGCGCTCCAGGCGCCGGTGCAGCAGCTGGATGAGCTGGGTCTGCCACTGGCGGGGCTGCAGCAGCGGCGCCGGGCGTTTGGGGCCCCGGGGCACGTGCAGGTCGAACGACAATGGGGCCATCCCGCCATTTTGTTGCCAAGGTCGGAAAAAAGATGAGCAGAAAGACCTATTCGCATTCCCGCTGGAGTCCCTACCTTCCGGCCATCACCCCGCTCCAGGGCCTCCACCCTTTCAGCCCATGGATGAGCGTTCCGTCTTTGCCCTCACCCCCGATGAGCTCAGGCAGCGCTTCGAGCGGGCCTTCGATCTCGACTGTGATCTCGACCCGATGATCCTGCGGGCGCGCCTGCTGCGTCAGCGGGGCTCGAACCCCCAGGCTCGCTGCCTAGAACAGGAGCTCCTGCCCCTGTTCTGACCGATGCTCTTGGCGGTAACTGGCGCCTCCGGCAAGACCGGCTGGCGGGTGGTGCAGGAGGCCCTCCAGCGCGGCCATCAGGTGCGGGCCATCGTGCGGCCCGGCTCCTCCCTTCCCGAAGGCCTCAGCGGCGCTGAGGTGGTGCGGCTGCAGTTGGGGGATCGGGCCGCGTTGACGGAGGCCCTGCGGGGCTGTGGGGCCCTGGTGATTGCCACCGGTGCTCGCCCGAGCGTGGATCTCAGTGGGCCGCTGCAGGTGGATGCCTTCGGGGTGCAGCGCCAGATCGAGGCCTGCCGTGCTGTGGGGGTGCAACGGGTGGTGTTGGTGAGCTCCCTGTGCGCCGGCCTCTGGCGGCATCCGCTGAATCTGTTCGGCCTGATCCTGCTGTGGAAGCGGCTGGGGGAGCGCTGGCTGGAGCAGAGCGGCCTGGCGTTCACCGTGGTGCGCCCTGGCGGCCTCAAGGAGCAGGAGCACGACCTGGACCTCCAGCGTCTGCAGGTCAGCGGCCCGGACCAGCAACGGGATGGCAGCATCCCCCGACGCCTGGTGGCCCAGGTGTGCCTCGACGCCCTGGAGATCCCCGCCAGCGTGGGCCGGATCGTCGAAATCACCAGCCGGTCTGTGCCGGAGGCACCCGCGGGCGATGGGGAGAGCGCTCCGCCCGTCAGCCTGGAGGCGTGGCTGGCCTGAGGGCCGTGTGCGGATGTGCCCACATGCCGCGCCAAGGCGTTGCCGTGCCGCGGCAACGGCAAAACACTGAATTGATCCTCGTGAAGGGTTTTCGCGGTGGTTCGAGTGCTGGTGCCGCGGGAATGTTTCCCCGGCGAAACGCGGGTGGCAGCGACGCCGGAAACGGTGCGTCGTCTGGCCGCCAAGGGCTGTGTGGTCAGTGTGGAGCGTGGCGCTGGCCAGGCCAGCGGCTATGACGACGCCGCCTACGGCGACGCCGGAGCCGAGCTGGTGGAGGCGAAAGGGGCCGGAGCCGATCACTGGAGCCGTGCCGACGTGGTGATGGCGGTGCAGGCCGCTGCCCTGGTGCGCGGCCGCCCCGAGTTGAACAGCCTGCCCGCCGGTGCCGTGCTGCTGGGCCTGCTGGAGCCCCACGGCAATGACGACCTCAAACGGCAGCTCGAGAGTCTTCAGCTCACCGCCTTGGCCCTGGAGCTGTTGCCTCGCATCAGCCGCGCCCAGGCCATGGATGTGCTGTCTTCCCAGGCCAACATCGCCGGCTACAAGGCCGTGCTGCTGGCGTCAGCGGCGTTGGATCGCTACGTGCCGATGCTGATGACCGCCGCCGGCACCATCCAGCCCGCCCGCGCCTTGATCCTCGGGGCCGGGGTGGCCGGGCTGCAGGCCCTGGCCACGGCCCGGCGCCTGGGGGCCGTGGTGTACGTCAGTGATGTGCGCCCCGCCGCCAAGGAGCAGGTGGAATCCCTGGGTGGCCGCTTCATTGAGCCTCCCGAACTGGACCAGAAGCCCGGTGAAACCGGTGGGTATGCCCAGCAGGCCACGGAGGCCTTCCTGGCGGAGCAGCGCCGCCAGCTCACCGAGCAGCTGGCCCTGGCGGACATGGTGATCTGCACCGCCCAGGTGCCCGGCCGCCCGGCGCCGCGGCTGATCGATGACGCCATGCTCCAGCACATGCGGCCCGGCAGCGTGGTGGTCGACCTGGCGGTGGCCCAGGGGGGGAACTGCGAAGGCAGTGAGCCCGGCACAACCGTTTGGCGCCATGGCGTGCAACTGATCGGTGCCGATGCCCTGCCCTGCACCGTGGCCAACCACGCCAGTGCGCTCTATGCCCGCAACCTGGCGGCGCTGCTAGAGCACCTGATCACGGCTCCAGCCGAGCCGGACACTGGGGCTGTACTGCGGCTCGATCTGGAGGATCCGATCGTGGCCGGCTGTCTGTTCAGCCACCACGGCAGCCCCGCCCCAGTGGCGGTGGGAGGTGCGGCATGAACAGCCTGGATCAGGCCCTGTGGGTGTTGCTGTTGGGCAGCCTCCTGGGCCTCGAATTGATCGGCAAGGTGCCCCCCACCCTGCACACCCCGCTGATGAGCGGCGCCAACGCCATCAGTGGCATCACCGTGTTGGCTTCGATCACCCTGATTGCCAAAGCCGATGGCAGCACGGCCCTGTTGCTGCTGGGGGCGGTGTCCCTGGGTTTTGCCCTGTTCAACGTGATCGGCGGCTTTCTGGTCACCGATCGGATGTTGGCGATGTTCAGCCGTAAAAAATCCGGAGCTGGTTCATGAGCGCGTTCGACGTGTTTGGTTACGGCATCGACCTGCTGGCGGTGCTGCTGCTGGCCCTGGGCCTGAAGGGGCTTTCCAAGGTGCGTTCGGCCCGCTCCGCCAATGGTCTGGCGGCGTTGGCCATGGGTCTGGCGGTGGCGGGTCTGCTGATTCAGCTGCAACCCAGCGCCACCGCCTGGCTGTGGATCGCCGTGGGCACCACCGCCGGTGGCGTGCTGGGGTTGCTCACGGCCCAGCGCGTGCCGATGACCGCCATGCCCGAAACGGTGGCCCTGTTCAACGGCTGCGGCGGCATGGCCTCACTGCTGGTGGCCCTGGCGGTGGCCCTGTTCGACCCCAGCGATTCGGGCTTGGTGGAGCGCATCTCGATCGTGATCTCCGTGTTCGTGGGAGCGATCACCTTCAGCGGCTCGATCGTGGCCATGGGCAAGCTCCAGGGCTGGATTGGCACCCCGGGCTGGACCCAGAGTTCCGTGCGCCATGCCGTGAACATCACCCTCGCCCTGGCCTCCCTGGTGGGCGGGGTGTTCATGGCCTCCGCTACCCCGGTGGCGGGCCTGGCGGCCGGTCCGCTGTGGCTGTTGGTGGTGGCGTCCACCCTGCTGGGCATTGGCGTCACCCTGCCCATCGGTGGTGCCGACATGCCGGTGGTGATTTCGCTGCTCAACTCCTACTCCGGTGTGGCCGCTGCTGCTGCTGGTTTTGTGGTGGGCAGCCAGCTGTTGATCGTGGCCGGCGCCATGGTGGGGGCGGCGGGTCTGATCCTCACCCAGGTGATGTGCACCGCCATGAACCGTTCGCTGGTGAGCGTGCTGTTCGGTGGGGCCCTGGGTGCCGGTGCCAGTGGCGGTCACGTGGGCGGCGGTGGTGATGAGGCCGGTTACACCCGCATCGTCAGTTGCAGCGCTGAGGAGTGCGCCATGGCCCTGGAGACGGCGGAGCGGGTGGTGTTTGTGCCCGGCTACGGCCTGGCGGTGGCCCAGGCCCAACACGCCCTGCGCGAGCTGGCCAAGCTGCTGGAGGCCAATGGCTCCGAGGTGAGCTATGCCATTCACCCGGTGGCGGGGCGCATGCCCGGCCACATGAATGTGCTGCTGGCGGAGGCCGATGTGCCCTACGAGCAGCTGCTGGAAATGGACACGATTAACCCTGAGTTCCCCCGCACCGATGTGGTGATCGTGCTCGGGGCGAACGATGTGGTGAACCCCGATGCCAAGACCGACCCCAGTAGCCCGCTCTATGGCATGCCTGTGTTGGAGGTCGATCAGGCCCGGCAGGTGTTTGTGGTGAAGCGCAGCCTCGGCGCCGGCTATGCGGGCATTGCCAATGCCCTGTTTGAGCTGCCCCAGACCGCCATGGTGTTCGGGGATGCCAAGGCGGTCCTTCAGCAGCTGTGCACCGAGCTGCGCAGCCAGGGCGTGGGCAGCAAAGTTGCTGTAGCTGCTTGATCGCGTCCCCCTGATCCCTGAGGATCACACCCTTGGATAGGGGGATCCCCGTGCCGCCATCGCGACCATGGGCCCGAGCGGTTGATCAGGCCCTGGCCCTGGATCTGGGTTTGCAGCCGTTTCGGCCGCGCAGGCACTGGTTCAATGGCGACCTGCAGACCCTGCGCGACACCCTGCGGACGGTGAGGCTTGGCCCCGATCAGGGTGAGCCGATCACGATTCCCGTGGGGGGTGGTGATCAGCTGCTGGCCCTGTTCGACCCGCCGCTGCAGGCCGGCCGCGAACCGCTGGCCCTGGTGCTGTTGTTGCACGGCCTGGGGGGCGGCAGCGACCGCGAGGGGCTGCGGCGCATGGGGCAAACCCTGCAACAGGCAGGGTTTGCCGTGCTCCGCCTCAACCTGCGCGGTGCCGGAGCCGGCAGGCCCCTGGCCCGAGGCACCTATGCCGCCAGCTGCAACCGTGATCTGCTGCCCGTGCTGGCCAGGGCCCGGCAGCTGGCGGATCAGTTGGCGCCCGGTGGCCGGCCGCTGCTGGGGGTAGGGCTCTCCCTGGGGGGGACCCTGCTGCTCAATGCCCTGCTGGCGGGCGATGGATCGCCAGGGCTGGAGGGCCTGGTGTGCATCAGTTCCCCCCTGGACCTGGACGCCTGCTCCCGCCAGATCGAGCGGCCCCGCAATCGCGTCTACCAACGCTGGCTGCTGCGTCGGTTGTTGGCCCAGACCCTGGCGGATCCCTTCGGGGTGACACCGGCGGAGCGGGAGTTGCTGGAGGGCCGTGCATCGTTGGGCCGCCTGCGCAGCCTGCGGGCCTTCGATGCCGCCATCACCGCGCCGCGCTGGGGCTATGGCTCCGTGGACGACTACTACGCCAAAGCCAGCCCGCTGCTGCCGCTGCTGGAGGGCGCCGCTGCCCGCCTGCCGTCGACCCTGCTGGTGCATGCGGCGGATGATCCCTGGGTGCCTGTGGCCCCGATCCGTCGCGTGGCGGAGGCGGACCTCAGGGGCATCGACGTGTTGATCACCCCCCAGGGGGGGCACAACGGTTTCCATGCCCGCTGCGATGCGGCGGCTGGCCAGGGCTGCTGGGGGGATCGGCTCACGGCCCGCTGGTTCAGTCGGCTGCTGGGGGCCTGGCCAACGGCAGCCGCCGGATGATCCAGGGCTCGATCGGTTGGCCGCCGATCACGTGCTCCCGCAGGATTCGTTCGATGCGCTCGGCTGTCACGCCTGCGTAGACGGTGCCCTCCGGCCAGATCAGTAGCACCGGTCCCTCGGCACAGATGCGCAGGCAATCGGCCTTGGTGCGCAGCACGATGCCCTCCGCGCGGCCGGCATCCTCGAGCCCCCACTCCCGCACCAGCTGCTTGAGCCGTTCCCAGCTGGCCATGCCCACGGCTGGATCCGGGCAGCAGAGGGCTTTGCTGGGGGTGGCGCAGAGCAACAGGTGGTGGCCGATCATGCCGGCAGTGCCGCCGGGGCCTTGGCCTGCCGTTGGCTTGCCGCTTCACGCACCGCCCGGCGCGACCAGCCATCCACCGCCAACACGTCCTCGAGGCTGGGGTTGGCCATCAGGTCGCTGCGGTGGCGATCGCACACCGCTTCGATCAGCCGCGGAATGTCGAGGAAGTGGATCTGCTCCTCGAGGAACAGGGCCACCGCCTGCTCGTTGGCGGCATTCATCACCGCCGGCATGGTGCCGCCGGCCCGGCCGGCCGCGTAGGCCAGTTGCATGCAGGGGTACTTGGCCGGGTCAGGCTGGCGGAAGGTGAGGGAGCCCACCTCGGTGAGATCGAGGCGGCGCCAGGGGGTCTCCAGCCGCTCCGGCCAGCTGAGGCAGTAGAGGATCGGCAGCTTCATGTCGGGCCACCCCAGCTGCGCCAGGACGGAGGAATCGGCCAGCTCCACCATCGAGTGGATGATCGATTGCGGGTGGATCACGATCTCGATGTGGTCGTAATCGAGCCCGAACAGGTAGTGGGCTTCGATCACCTCCAGCCCCTTGTTCATCAACGAGGCCGAATCCACCGTGATCTTGCGCCCCATGGTCCAGTTGGGGTGGCTCGTGGCATCGGCCACGGTGGCCTTGTGCAGATCCCCCGCGGCCCAGTCGCGGAAGGCTCCGCCGCTGGCGGTGAGTTGGATGCGCCGCAGCCCCGGGGTGGGCACGCCGGTCGAGAGGCGGGCGGTGTCGGCCCAGGGGGTGCCCTGCAGGCACTGGAAGATGGCGGAGTGCTCGGAATCCGCCGGCAGCAGCCGTGAACCCGTCTTGGCCAACTCCGGCAGCACCACCGGGCCGGCGGCGATCAGGGTTTCCTTGTTGGCCAGGGCCAGGTCCTTGCCGGCGCGGATGGCGGCCAGGGTGGGCAGCAGGCCCGCACAACCCACGATGCCCGTCACCACCAGGTCGGCGCTGGGCCAGGCGGCGGCGGCGCACAGCCCCTCCGATCCCCCCAGCAGCTCCGGCATGCGTGCCGGTTGTGCCCCGGGCTCCAGCGCCTGCAGGCGGGCCTGGAGCTCCGTGACCCGCTCGGCATCCGCCAGGGCCACCACCTCCGGTGCGTGCCGCTGGATCTGGCTGATCAACAGATCCAGGTTGTTGCCGGCGGTGAGGGCCACCACCCGGAAACGATCGGGGAAGTCCTCCACGATCTCTAAGGTTTGGGTGCCGATCGAACCGGTGGAGCCGAGCACGGAGAGGGCTTTCACGGAGGGTTCGGCGAACGGCGCCGGCCAGTCTCCCACCGCTGGGTGGCGGGCCCGCTTAACTGGCCGCACTGGAATGCACGGATCCCCCATGGCGCCATTGCCCGCCTGGCTGCAGCGCTGGAACTTCATCGACCGGGCCAAGTTGGAGCGCCAGCTGTGGGATGCCTTCGAGCGCGGTGAGCCGATCGAGCAGCTGGTGGAGCAGTGCGAGCCCGGTTTCCAGAAAGAGGTGTGGACCACCACCGCCGCCCGGATCCGCAAGATCGAACAGCTGATGCGCGATCAGCAGGGGCCGCCAGCCGCCTGAAGTCCCAGGTCCAAGCGCCTTACTGGATCAACTTGGCCTGACGCACCCCGCCGCTGGGGGGACCGTTGCGGTCGCTCCCCGGGGCCCAATGGCGCAGCTGCAGCGGCGTGGCCGGCTCCAGGCTCAAGGTGCTCCTCCAGCCGCTGATCCAGTCGATCACCACCGTGCTGTTGATCAGTTTCCAGACGCCACCGGCGCGGTTGTCGATGTCGTTGAAGGCCTGCCCGTTGGAGAGCAGCGTGGCGGTGTAGGGCTTGAGCTCCGGCTGCGCCGGTGGAAAGCTGTACACGCCCACCACTTGGGCTGCGACGCCCCCCAGCTTCACGGCGGTGCCGTAATTGGCCGGCAGGCTGCCGCGGCTTTGCCCCGGTTGCCAGGAGGCGTGGCTCAGGCCCGCTGGTCCCATGTAGAGCCAGTCGGTCCAGCCGTCGTTGTAGTTGACCCGAATGCCGGTTCCCCAGGGCACCCAGCGGCCCAGTTGGCGCAGTTGGGCATCGGTGAGCCGTTGCGCTCCCGCGGCCGGCACGCCGCTGGTGCCAACGGTGCTCACCGCCTTGCCGCCCGGGTAGAGCCGCACGTTGAACAGGTTGTTCTGGTGGTCGGTGAGGGCCCAGACCCCCATGAAGCTGCGCGGATCGGGCTCCGCCGCCGCCGGCGCGGCCACCGGGGCCGTTGCTTGGGCTCCAACGGGCTGCACCGCCGCCCCCAGCCCCAGGGGCAAGGCCAGGCTGGCCAGGGCGGAGAGGGTCAGCAGCAGCGGTCGGCCCATGGGGTCTCCAGGCGAGCGGGATCCCCATGATGGAAGCGAACTGCCGGCTTGGCCGTCAGACCCGCAGCCACTCGGTGACGCCGCCGGGTTTGTCGATCAGTTCGATGCCCTGCTGGTTGAGTGCCTCGCGGATGCGATCGGCGCTGGCGAAATCACGGGCGGCCTTGGCGGCTTGGCGGGCTTCGATCTGCGCACGGATCTCGGCATCGCTGAGACCACCGGCCCCATCGGCGGCGCTGGATGGGGTGGGGCTGACGGCTTCGTGTTGGAGCCCCAGCACCCCCGCCAGCTCCTGCAGCAGGGCCCCCTGGGCCAGCAGTTCCGGCTCGGCCGCTGCGGCCGCCGCGTCGGCATCACCCCGATCCAGACGGTTGGCCAGCGCCCGCAGCGGTTTGGCCAGCTCAAACAGCACCGCCAGCGCGGCGGAGCTGTTGAGGTCGTCATCCATGGCGGCGGCGAAGCGCTGGCGGGCGGCCGTGAGCTCAGGTGTGAGCTCAGGCGCCAGGCTGCTCTGGCCCGCCGGGGGTGGCCCAGGGGTGCCGGTGGCCACCAGCCCCAGGGCAGCATTCAGCCCCTTCCAGCCGCTGGCGGCCGCCTCGAGCGCCTCGGCGGTGAAGTCGAGCGGTTTGCGGTAGTGGGCCTGCAGGGTGAACAGCCGCAGGGTCATCGGTGACACGCCCGAATCCAGCAGAGCCCGGATGGTGGTGAAGTTGCCGAGCGATTTCGACATCTTCTGGCCCCCCACGTTGACCATGCCGTTGTGTAGCCAGTAGCGGGCTAGCTCCTTGCCGGTGGCCGCCTCCGACTGGGCGATTTCGTTCTCGTGGTGGGGGAACACCAGGTCGGCTCCACCCAGGTGGATGTCGATGGTGTCGCCCAGCTCCTCGCGCACCATGGCGGAGCACTCGATGTGCCAGCCCGGCCGGCCGGCGCCCCAGGGGGAGGGGAAGCTGGGCTCCCCGGGTTTGGCCCCTTTCCACAGGGCGAAATCGAAGGGGTGTTGCTTGCGGGCTTCCTCTTCCGTGGCCACCCGCCCGGCGGCATTGTCCTGCTGTTGCTCGAGGTCGCGGCCGCTCAACTTGCCGTAGCCGGCGTGCTTCATCACGGCGAAATACACATCGCCATCGGCGGAGTAGGCGGCCCCCTTGGCCTCCAGTTCGCCGATCAGGGCCCGGATCGCCTCGAGGCTGCCGGTGGCCCGGGGCATGCGGTCGGCGGGAAGGATGTTGAGCCGTGCCATGTCGGCCACGAAGGCCTCAATGTTGCGCTCGCTCACCGCCTCCATGGAGCTGCCCTCCGCGGCAGCCCGGCCCAGGATCTTGTCGTCGATGTCGGTGTAGTTCTGCACGAACGTCACCGCGTAGCCGCTCCAGATCAGGTAGCGGCGCAGCACGTCCCAGGCGATGTAGCTGCGGGCGTGGCCGAGATGACACAGGTCGTAGACCGTGACCCCGCAGCAGTAGATGCTCACCTTGCCGGGCTCCAGCGGGTGGAACTCCTCCACGCGCCGGCTGAGGGTGTTGGTGAGCTTGAGGGTCATCGGGCCGGCGCTTACTTCGCTTCCATCCAGTTGGGGCCGACGCCGGTCTCCACCACCAGGGGCACAGCCAGCGTGACCGCGCGCTCCATGGTTTCACGCGTCAGGGCCAGCACCGCCTCGAGGCCGTCGGGGGCCGCCTCCAGCACCAGTTCATCGTGCACCTGCAGCAGCAGCCGGGCGGGCAGGCCGCTCGCCGCCAGCTGATGCTGCAGCTGCACCATGGCCAGCTTGATGATGTCGGCGCTGGAGCCCTGGATCGGGGCGTTGGCGGCGGCCCGCAGCTGCTGGGCCTCCATGCCGCCGCGGCGCGCCACCTCCAGGTCGATCTCCAGGGGGTCCTTGCCCAGCAGGCGGCCGAGGCCTGAGGGGTCGAAGGCGAAGGGGCGGCGGCGGCCCAGGATCGTTTCCACGTAGCCGCGGCTGAGGGCCAGCCGTTCCTGCAGCTCGAGGAAGGCGAACACCTTGGGGTAGCGCTGTTTGTATTTGCTGAGGAAGTCCTTGGCCTGGGTCTGGCTGACGCCGGTTTCCCGGGCAAAGCGCTGGGCGCCCATGCCATAGATCACGCCGAAGTTGATCGTTTTGCCCAGCCGCCGCTCCTCACTGCTCACGGCCTCCCCCTCGGCCTTGTCGAACAGCAACCGAGCGGTCACAGCGTGCACGTCGTCGCCGTTGCGGTAGGCCTCCACCAGCACGTCCTCCCCGGAGAGGTGGGCCAGGATGCGCAGCTCGATCTGGGAGTAGTCGGCGCTGATCAGCTGCCAACCCTGCTCCGGCAGGAAGGCCTTGCGGATGCGCCGCGAGAACTCCGTGCGCACGGGGATGTTCTGCAGGTTGGGGTTGCTGCTGGAGAGGCGCCCGGTGGCGGTCACCGCCTGGTTGAAATCGGTGTGGACCCGGCCTGTCTCCGGCTCCATCAGGGCCGGCAACGCATCCACGTAGGTGCTCTTGAGCTTGCTGAGGGTGCGGTGCTCCAGCACCAGCGGCACCACCGGGTGGGCGTCCTCCAGTTTTTCGAGCACGGCGGCGTCGGTGCTCCAGCCCGTTTTGGTCTTGCGGGATTTCTTGCGGTCCAGCCCCAGGGTGTCGAACAACAGCTCTCCCAGCTGTTTGGGGGAGGCGAGGTTGAAGTCGAGGCCCGCGGCGGCCTTGGCGTCGGCCTCCAGCCGTTCCAGGGTGGCGGCCAGCTCCGTGCTCAGCTCCGCCAGGTAGGCGGTGTCGATGCGGATGCCGGTGGCCTCCATCTGGGCCAGCACGGGCTCCAGGGGCAGTTCCACCTGATCCAACAGCTGCGGCAACTGCGGCCCGAGTTCGATTAGTTGGGTGCGCAGCAGGGGGGTGAGCCGCCGGGTGACATGCACATCCATGCCGCAGTACTGGGCGGCGGCCTCGATCGGTACGGAGGAGAAGTCGGCCCCCTTGGCCACGAGTTCGCTGTAGCTGGTGGGGGTGAAGCCGAGGTTGCGCTCCGCCAGCACCTCCAGGCCGTGCTTGGCGTTGGCATCCCGCAGGTAATCGGCCAGCAGCGTATCCATCACCACCCCGCCCAGGGGCAGGCCATGGCGCAGCAGGATCAGCCGGTCGTATTTGGCGTTCTGCAGCGTTTTGGGGTGCTGCGGGCTCGCCAGCCAGGGGGCCAGGCCCGTGAGTACGTGATCCAGCGGCAGCTGGGGCGGTGCGGCGGGCGGTTCGCTCAATAGATCGGCGGCCATGGGCGGCTGGTGGCCAATGGGGATGTAGGCCAGATCCCCTGGGCCCTCCCCCCAGGCCAGGCCGATGCCCACCAGTTCCGCCCGGAAGGGGTTGAGGTGGGTGGTTTCGGTATCGAGCGCGATCGGTGCGGCGGCATCGGTGGTGGCCATCAGCCGCGTCACCAGTGCCTCGAGCTCGGCGGCGTTGGTAATCAGCTGAGGCTGGAGTTGGGGTGGCGGCTGCGGGGCTGGGGCCGAGCCGGTGTTGGGTTCGTTGGTGGCTGCAAGGGTGGACCCACTTGCGCTGGACTTTGGTCCCACCCCTGCAGCGCCGCTAGAGACGTCCACTCGTTCGGGGGCGTCGGCGATCTCCGCTGGCGGCTCGCTGGAGAAGATCTGAGCAAAGCTGTTCACCTGGCGCCGCAGGCTGAACAGCTCCAGCTCCTCGAGCCGTTCCGCCAGGGCCTCAGCCTTCACGGCCCCCAGTGGCAGCCGTGGCTCCTGGGGCAGGGGGATGTCTACCAGGATCTCCGCCAGCATGCGCGAGCGGTAGGCGTTCTCCTTGTCGCTGCTGAGCTTCTCGAGCAAGGCCCCCTTGAGGGCTCCCTTGGGGTCCTTCGCCTTGGGGCCCGCCGCTAGCAGCTGCTCCAGGGCGTTGTAGACGCCATCGAGGGTCTGGTGGGCCTGCAGCAGGGTGATGGCGGTCTTGGGGCCGACCCCCTTCACACCGGGGATGTTGTCGCTGGTGTCGCCGGTGAGGGCCTTGAGATCCACCACCTCCTCGGGGGTGACGCCGAGCTTGGCGATCACCCCCTCACGCCGCATCTCCACCGGGCCGCTGCTCTTGGCGTAGGGGCCACCGCCCATGTAGAGCACGGCAATGTCGCGGACGTCGTCCACCAGCTGGAACAGGTCGCGATCGCCGGAGAGGATCCGCACCCGCCAACCTTCGTTGGCGGCCCGGTTCGCCAGGGTGCCGAGCACGTCATCCGCCTCGTAGCCCGGTGCCATGCACAGGGGGATGTCGAGGGCGGATTCGAGGATCTGCTGCAGGTTGGCGAGGTCGGCGAAGAAGTGCTCCGGCGCTTCATCGCGGTGCGCCTTGTAGGCCTCATCGGCCTCGTGCCGGAAGGTGGGCTCAGCGGTGTCGAAGGCGATCACCACTCCCTGGGGGGCCAGACCCTTGCAGTTGTCGAGCAGGGCCTTGAGGAAGCCATAGGTCACGGAGGTGGGGACCCCGTCCTTGGTGCTCAGACCGCCCTCACCCCCCTTGCTGAAGGCGTAGAAACTGCGGAAGGCCAGCGAGTGACCATCCACCAGCAGCAGCAGGGGTTTGGCGCTGGTGGGGTTGGCCACGGCCACGCAGAACTACCGAAGTCGGCTCAGCCTGCCAGAAGCGCTGTGGCAAGTCCCACCACGCTGGTGGCGGTCGCCAGGGCGGGTTCACTGTCTTGGGCATCAAACAGATCCGCAGGAGCCTCATCGCCCTGGGGGTAGCGGGTCTGGCTGCTCATGCGAGTCAGGGCCTTGAGGCGCAGCTCACGCAGGGGTTCCACGTTGAGCCCCTGGCGATCCAGTAGCTCCAGCAGCCGCTCGAGAGAATGGCTGTGGGGTGGGGTCACGCCGGCGGCGACTACCAGGGCCTTCAGTGCTTTCTCGGCGGCCTGGGCCGCCAGGTAACAGGCCTGCGCATGGAAGCCCTGGCTCTCCATACAGCGTGCGGCGTTGAGGTCACTGTCGGCCTGGCGAATCCAGGCTTCGGCGCGCGGTGTCATGGGGTGTCGAGCCGCAGCGCTTCAGCCCCGATCACACGCCAGTAGGGATCATCACCCGAGCGCAGCCGTTGCCAGTCGTCGGTGCTCAGGGCCAACACGTCGTCCCCGAGGCCTGCCGATTGCAGGGCATCCGCCAGCTCGCGGGCGTCGGCGCTGGAGGCACTGACGGCCAGCAGATCCACATCGGAGAAGGCATCCCAATCGCCGCGGGCTAGGGATCCGAACAGCCATACCTCACCCAGAGGATGGCCTTCCAGAACAGCCCTCACCCCCTGGTTCAGCTCGGCCAGGCGGAGGCTGCGGCGTTCGTTGCGAATGGCAGACAGGGTGGCCATCGCCTCAGGCTAGGGGGATTGGCCCCATCAACACCATGCTGGAGTGATCCACAGACGCCGAGCTGCAGCACTGGTGATTGGGCCCGCAGCCGGTGATGCTGCCTTCAGCTCCTGTGGCCAGCACCGCTGGTGGTTGGAGCGCCGCTGGGAGTCAGTCCAGCCGAGGCTGCTGTTCATTGGCCTCAATCCCTCCCGCGCCGATGGCCAACGGGATGACCCCACCCTGCGGCGGCTAATGGGGTTTGCCCGGGCCTGGGGGTTTGGCGGTCTGGAGGTGCTCAACCTGTTCAGCCGCATCAGCGTCAGTCCAGCGGTGCTGCGCCGCAGCCCGCAACCAGTGGGCCCTAGCAACGACCGTTGGCTCGTGGACCGTCTGGCCGGCCTGCAGCCCGGCGATGCCGTCTGGCTGGGTTGGGGCAACGGTGGCCGCTGGCGGGATCGGGATCGGCAGGTGCTGCCGCTGCTCGCGGCCCACGTGCCGCCCGCCACGCCGCTGCTGGCGCTAGCGCTCACCGCCGCGGGCCAACCCCGCCATCCGCTCTATGCCCCCGCCGCTGCGCAACCCCTGCGCCTGCAGCATCCTGGGGATGTGCTTCGGCTCGCCGCGCCCCCCTGATGGCCCGTACCCCCAGCCGCTATGCCATCCATCTGTTGCTGGCCGGCGGCCACACGCCCGTGGTGCACTTCCCCGATCTGGAGGCCTTCCAGCAGTGGTACGGCAGCGTGCTGAATGCCGGCCCGGCCGACGCCTTCATCAACGTGCCGATCCAGGATCTGCCGGGTGAGTACCTGGTGGTGCGCCCCAGTGCCGTGCAGGGCATCCGGGTGGAGCCGGTCTACGGCGCCCTGACGGGTGAGGAGTTCTGAAGCCCCCGGTTCTGACGACTGACTTGCTCTGGGGGGTCGCCAGCTTTTCCGGCGCCATGGCCCGGCTGCTGGCCCGGTTGAGCGGCTTGCCTGCGGTGGTGTTGCTGCTCGGGGTTGGGCTGTTGATCGGGCGGGCCGGCCTCGATCTGGTGCAGCCGGAAAGTCTGGGCCGGGGGCTGGAGCCGGTGGTGGCTTTGCTGGTGAGCCTGGTGCTGTTCGATGGCGGCCTGCAGCTGCGGCTGGCGGGGCGGGAATTGCAGCGCGCCGTGGTGCAGCTGGTGCTGGTGCGTGCCGTTCTGGGCCTGGTGGGGGGTACCTGTCTGGCCCATGGGCTGGCCGGCCTGGCCTGGCCCTTGGCCTGGGTGTTTGGGGCCATTGCCCTGGCCACCGGCCCCACGGTGATCACGCCGATGGTGCAGCAGATGCGGCTGCAGCCCGCATTGGCTCGCCTGCTGGAAGCGGAGGGGCTGATCCTGGAACCCGCCGCTGCCGTCTTGGCATTGCTGCTCCTGCAGCTGGCCCTTGGGGATCTGCACCGCTGGCAGGACGTGGCGGCCCTGCTGCTGCTACGGCTGGGTGGCGGTGCCCTGATCGGAGCCGCCACCGGGTGGCTGTTAGTCGCAGTGCTAGCTCGCCTGCCCGCCGCCGCCGATGCCTTGCAGCTGCAGCTCACCCTGGGGGTGTTGTTCCTGTTGGTCGCCGGCACCCAAGTGGTGCTGCCGGAGGGGGGACTGCCCGCTGCGGTGAGTGCCGGCGTGGTGGTGGGGCTGCGGCTGGATCAGCGGGCCACCCAGTTGGATGAGTGGATTGCCCAGTTGGCGCAGCTGGCCATCACGGTGCTGTTTCCCCTGCTGGCGGCCGATCTCTCCTGGGCGGAGTTGAGCCCGTTGGGCTGGGGCGGCGTGCTGTGTGTGCTGGCGCTCTCGCCCGTGCGCTGGCTGGTGGTGCAGCTGAGCGGCCTGGGTTTGGAGTCGTTGGGTTGGCGGGAAACGTTGCTGGTGGCCTGGGTGGCCCCGCGGGGGATCGTCACCGCAGCGGTCGCCAGCCTGTTTGCCCTTGAGCTGGATCAGGCCGGGGTGCCGGGCGGCGGAACGCTCAAGGGACTTGTTTTCCTCACCATCCTGTTGAGTGTGAGCCTGCAGGGGCTGACGGCCCCCGCTCTGGCCCAGAGGCTGGGATTGGTCAGCGCTGATCCTGGTGCCGCGATCGGTTTAGAGGCAGCGGGCGATGCGCTGACGGGCCTCTCCGCTGGGCTGGAGCAGCAGCCAGGTGGTGAGTAGGTCGGGCCCCTGGAGGCTGCCGAGTAGGGCCGCCCGCAGCGTTTTCATCAGCACCCCTTTCTTGACGCCGGCCGCGGCGACCGCCTCCCCCAGCAGGGCCTGGGCGCCATCGGCGCTGAGCGCCCCCTCCGGCAACCGCTCCAGCAGGGCCGCCAGGGCAGGCCGTGCCCCATCGCTCGCCAATTGCTGCTGGGCCGCGTCGTTGAGTTCGGGGCGCTCAAAGAAGGGCCGGGCCTGCTCCAGGCCGTCCTGCAGGGTCACCAGCGATGGGCCCAGCAGGGTGCAGAGCTGCTCGAGCCAGGGGGGGTCTGCACTCCAGCCCTGGGCGCTCCACAGGGGATGCAACTCCGCCAGCAGTTGCGCCGGACCACGCTCGTGCAGCACCTGGCTGTTGAGCCAGTTGAGCTTGTCCCAGTCGAAGCGGGCACCGGCCTTGTTGACGCGGTCGAAATCAAACACCGCCGCGGCTTCCGCCAGGGAGAAGCGCTCGCCCATGCCCTCCGGTGGCGACCAGCCCAGCAGGGTCATGTAGTTGGCCAGGGCTTCGGCGGTGTAGCCCTGGGCGCGGAAGTCGCTCACGGAGGTGACGCCATCGCGCTTGGAGAGCTTGCGCCCCTCCTGGTTGAGGATCAGCGGCGTGTGGGCAAACACGGGAGCCGGCGCGCCGAGGGCGGCGTAGAGCAGCAGCTGCTTGGCTGTGTTGGCGATGTGGTCTTCGCCGCGGATCACGTGGGTGATGGCCATGGCGGCGTCATCCACCACCACCACCAGGTTGTAAAGGGGGTCGCCGATCTGATCAGCGGGGGCGCGCCGGGCGATCACCATGTCGCCCCCGAGGTCGGCGCCGCTCCAGCGCATCTCGCCGCGCACCAGATCCGTCCAGCTGATCGTGGCGCTGTCATCGATGCGGAAGCGGACCGTGGCTTCGCGGCCCTCGGCGATGAAGGCCTGTTCCTGCTCTGGGGTGAGATCGCGGTGGCGGTTGTCGTAGCGGGGGGCGCGGTTTTCGGCGGCCTGGCGTTCGCGCATCGCGGTGAGTTCCGCCTCGGTGGCATAGCAGCGGTAGGCGTGGCCGCTGTTAAGCAGTTGCTGGATGGCCTGGCGATGCTCCGCGATGCGCGTGCTCTGCACCACGGGCTCGCCATCCCAGGTGAGCCCGAGCCACTGCAGGCCTTCGAGGATGTTGGCGGTGTATTCCGGCTTGCTGCGCTCTTTGTCGGTGTCTTCGATGCGCAGCAGAAACTGACCGCCCTGGCGGCGTGCGAATAGCCAGTTGAACACTGCCGTGCGGGCGGTGCCGATGTGCAGGGTGCCGGTGGGGCTGGGGGCGAGACGCACACGGACCGCCGCTCCAGTTGCCGCCACTGGCCTCTGCTCCTCTGACTGAATGAGAACGGGACTGACGGGGCTCGAACCCGCAACTTCCGCCGTGACAGGGCGGTGCTCTAACCGATTGAACTACAGTCCCAAGAGTGCTCAGAAAGCACGCTCTGACAGGCCTTTGGGGCGCGTCGCTGCCGCTGTCGCGACTTCAAAAGTATCCGTTGTCGCCCTGCCCTCCGTCAACTGATTATTCAACCGATCACCGAACCGATCCCTGGCTCGGTGGGCCTGGAGCCTGTGGGATCAGCTCCAAGGCAGCAAAAAGCCCACCCGGAGGGTGGGCTTCAGGGGTGGGGCGTCGTTGGCCCGTATTGGGAGTGCTTAGGGGCGGAAGCCGGCGGGTTCGATCAAGCGCACTTGATTGCCACGGGCGGTGAATTCACGGCCTTGATCGCTCTGCACCACCACGCGGCCACCGGATTTGACGCGGATCACACGGGCGCGCACCCAACCAAGGGCAGCGGACTCCAGAACTTTGACCACATCACCGGGCTGTAGATCCAACTCCATGTCCGGAACGAAGAGACTGCAGGGGGAGAGCACCGAACGCGCCGTGGAGGACTTGAACCCCCGACATCAGGTTTTGGAGACCTGCGTTCTACCAACTGAACTAACGGCGCAGGGCCGATGCTCCCTCAGCCGAGCCCGATCCGATCGAAATCGAATCGCTCGGCGGGTCGCGACCGGTGGCGGCGACCCTGGGAACTGAAGGCGTAAGGCCTCAGCGATCGAAGCGCTGCTTGACGCGGGTGGCTTTGCCCACTCGGTCGCGCAGATAGAAGAGCTTCGCCCGACGCACTTTACCGCGGCGTTCCACTTTCACGGAAGCCACCTGGGGGCTGTGCAGCAGGAACACCCGCTCCACACCCACGCCCTGGAAGATGCGGCGCACGGTGATGGTCTCGTTCAGGCCGCCGTGGCGCTTGGCGATCACCACGCCCTCATAGGGCTGGATGCGCTCCTTGTTGCCCTCGGTGATGCGCACGCCCACGCGCACGGTGTCACCCACATAGATCTCCGGCAGATCCTTGGCCTGCTTGGCGATCTGTTCCGCCTCGAAGGCGCGGATCAGCTCCTGGGCGCTGAGTTTGCCCACGGTCACCGTTTTGGCGGCACTGGCCTTGGCGGCGGGCTTGTCAGCCACGGCCACGGTGGAGGTGGCTTCAGCGGCTGCGGTGTCGGGGGCCACAGGCTCTGCTGCAGCGGTCTCGGCGGCTGCGGGGGTGTTGTCGGTCGTGTTCGCGTCAGTCATGTCCTTGGATTCCGCTGCCATCCCAGCTCTGTGAACGCCTGGCCAAACAGCAAGTGTACCGGCTCAAGGTCACCCTCCCGGGTCCGATGTCTTGCGGCGCCAGCGCTGGCTGAGCAGCAGGGCGCCGGTGCTCAGCATCCAGATCAGCCCCAGGCCATTGAGCAGCACATAGAGCGGTTCCGCCGCCGGGCCCAGCCATTCCCCTTCGTGCAGCACCATCAGCCAGTGCACCTGGTCGCGCTCCAGTCCGCCCCAGTCCTTGAGGAGGCGGTAGGCCATGCCGGTGCACACCGTGAGCAGCAGGGGCGTCAGCACGATGGGGGCCGCGGCGGCGTGCCAGCGGCGCACGTGGGCCAACAGGGTCGACATGGCCGCCGGCAGCAGGCGAGGTGATCAGGTTCTAACTTGATTCCATGGGGCCTCAACTGTCGCGATGAACCTGTTCGCCGAACTGCTGGCCGCCAGTCAGAAAACCCAGTCCCAGGCCTCTGCGGAAGCGCACCAGGCCTTGGTGACCCAGACGGGGCCACGCATTCAGAAGAGTCGCCGCGGCGTGGAGGTCAAAAGCGCCCGTGAGATTGACACGATGCGCCAGGCCAGCCGCATCGTGGCCACGGTGCTGCGGGAGATCATCGAGATGGCCGCCCCGGGCATGACCACCGGCGACCTCGATGCCCATGCTGAACAGCGCATCCGTGAGCTGGGCGCGGTGCCCAGCTTCAAGGGCTATCACGGCTTCCCCTCCAGCATCTGTGCCTCGATCAACCACGAAGTGGTGCATGGCATCCCCAGCCACAAGCGGGTGATCAAAGCCGGCGACCTGGTGAAGATCGACACCGGCGCCTACTTCGACGGCTACCACGGCGACAGCTGCGTCAGCATCTGCGTTGGCGACGGGGTTCCCGATCAGGCCCGTACCCTCTCCCGGGTGGCCCAGGAGTCGTTGATGAAGGGGCTCGCCACCATCAAGGCCGGCAGCACGTTGCTCGATCTGGCCGGCGCCGTGCAAGACCATGTGGAGGCCCACGGCTTTGCCGTGGTGGAGGACTACACGGGCCATGGGGTGGGCCGCAACCTGCACGAGGAGCCCTCGGTGTTCAACTACCGCACCCGTGAGCTGCCCAACATGAAGTTGCGGGCCGGGATGACCCTGGCGGTCGAGCCGATCCTCAATGCCGGCAGCAAGGTCTGCCGCACCCTCAAGGACCGCTGGACCGTGGTGACCGTCGATGGCGGCCTGTCCGCCCAGTGGGAGCACACCATTGCGGTGACCAGCGACGGCTGCGAAATCCTCACGGACCGCGATTTCTGAGCCCAGCCGTCAGGGGCTGGGGCGGCTTACCAGCGAGAAGTACAGCCAGCGGCTCACGGTGGCCAGGGGCATCAGCACGTAGGTGAGCGGATTGGGGGTCACGATCACCAGGCTGCAGTTCCAGCCCACCTGCCGCAGAATTTCCCGCGCCACAAAGCCGGCATCCATCACGCCGATGGGATTGAGGGCTGAGCGGAAGGGGCCCAGCACCAGGCGGCGGATGCGCAGCTTCGGTCCCGCCAGGTCGAGGCTGCGCAGGCTGAGCAGCTGCCCCTGCAGGCGTTTGCTCAATTCATAGAGCGGGCTCACCGCCGCCTGGATTTCGGCTTCCGAGGTGTTGACCCATAGCTCCCGCTGGGGCCGCTCCGGTGGGTCGGCGTGGGCGAGGCGAGCGAACAGCTCCAGCAGCCGCCAACTGCTGAGGGCGTTCACCTCCAGGGAGCGCTCGATGGCCTCGGCGCTGCGGTCGCCATGGCTGTTGAAGCCGTGGTTGATCACCAGCAGGTCGCAGTCCGCTAACACCGGCTCCAGCGCCTGTTCCTGCCCGCAACGCCACGTCACCTGCCGCAGGGGGATGGCGCTGCCATCGGCAGCGCAGAGGTCCAGCGGCTCGCTGCGGCTGGTGAGCGCCACCAGGGAGGCGCCTTGCTGGTGCAGCTGGCGCAGTAGGGCCTGGCCCAGGCTGCCGCTGGCGCCGGTGATCGCCACGGTGCGTCCTTGCAGGGGCAGCGACACCATGGGGTTGAAGGGCTCCCGCCAGCTTGCGCCATGGGCGCGGTGTTTGCAGCAATCGTGCCGCTGGCTCGGCCTAGATTCGGCCGAACCGTGTCGCTCCGATGGGCCAGGACAGTGCGTTCGCCGACGCCCGTTCGGGAGCCGGTTCGGGAGCAGGTTCCGGAGCCGGATCGGGGGCGCTGCTGATCGGCTCCTGCCAGGCCTTCAGCGGCAAATCAGCGGTGGTGCTCGGCTTGGCCCGGTTGCTGTTGCAGCAGGGGGTGCCGGTGCGCCTGGGCAAACCCTTGGCCGACAGCGCTGAGGCCACGCCGGCCGGGGCTGAGCTGATTGACGATGACGTGCGTTTTGTGGGCCAGGTTCTGGGCTTGGCCGACGATCAGCTGGTGCCGTCGGTGCAGCTGCAGGACAGCGACACCGCCCGGCAGCGGCTCCTGGCCGGGGATCTGAAGGCCGGGGAGGGTTTTGAGCGTCTGCGGGAGCGGCTGCAGGCCCAGGCCGAGGGGCTCACCCTGCTGGAGGCTTCCGGCAATCTCCACGACGGCCTGCTCTATGGCTTGAGCCTCGCCCAGGTAGCCCAGGGGCTGCGGGCCCCGGTGCTGCTGGTGCACGCCTGGGAGGCCTGCAGCAGTGTGGAGCCTCTGCTGGCGGCCCAACGGCAGTTGGGGGATCTGCTCTGTGGTGTGGTGCTCAATGGGGTGCCACCCGAGCAAGTGGAGGCCCTGCGGGCCGATGTGGTGCCGGCCTTGGAGCAGCTGGGGTTGCCGGTGCTGGGGGTGATGCCCCGCTCCCCGCTGCTGCGCAGCGTCACCGTGGAGGAGTTGGTGCGCCGGCTGGATGCCCGCGTGCTCTGCTGCCACGACCGCCTGGATCTGTTGGTGGAAACCCTCTCGATCGGGGCCATGAACGTGAACTCCGCCATGGAGTTCTTCCGCCGTCGCCGCAACATGGCCGTGGTGACGGGGGCCGATCGCACCGACATCCAGCTGGCGGCCCTGGAGGCCTCCACCCAGTGCCTGATCCTGACCGGCGCTGGAGAGCCACTGCCGCAGTTGATTTCCCGGGCGGAGGAGCTGGAGGTGCCCCTGCTCAAGGTGGAGCACGACACTCTCACCACCGTGGAAGTGGTGGAAAGCACCTTCGGCCATGTGCGCCTGCATGAATCGGTGAAGGCCACCTTTGCCTTCCGGTTGGTGGAGGAGCACTGCGATTTCCGGCCCCTGCTGGCCCGGCTGCGGCTGCCGGTAACCGCTTGAACACTGCTAGTTTCGAGCTGTCAGCAGGTGGCGTGCGTTGACCCGGTCCCTCGATTTACCGGCCCTCGACCGGATTGACACCCTGGCCCAAGAGCTGGCGATGCTGCAGGACCGCAGCAAGCGCCGCATCGCCATCCTCGGCAGCCGCCATGTGCCCGTGGTGTCGGTGCATCTGGTGGAACTGGTGGCCCGCTCCCTGGCCCAGGAGGGCCACAGCCTGATCACCTCCGGCTCCCTGGGGGTGAATGCCGCGGTGATCCGCGGCGTGCTGGAGGTGGATGCCTCGCGCCTGACGGTGTTGCTGCCCCAGAGCCTCGACCGGCAGCCCAGCGAATCGCGTGAGCAGCTCGAGCGGGTGCTGCATCTGGTGGAGAAGCCTGAAAACGATGAGCTGCCGCTGCCGATGGCCAGCAGCCTCTGCAACCAGGAGATCATCCGCCGCTGCGACCAGCTGATCTGTTACGCCTTCCACGACAGCGAAACCCTGATCGCCAGCTGCCGCACCGCCGAAGACATGGGCAAGGTGGTGAGCCTGATGTATTTCGACTGACGCTCAGGCGGCGGCAGCCAGGGCGGCCTTGAGCCCTTCGAGGTAGAGCAGCCCCGTGCACACCATGGCGCTAGCCCAGCAGAGGGAGCGCAGCGGCGGCAGGTTGGCCACGTAGGCGGCGATGTAGGCCAGCCGCAGGCCGGGGTAGAGCCAGGCGGCGGCGGTGGCCACGGGGTTGTGCACCTGGGTGATCAGGCAGAGGAGGGCCGCCGGCGCAAACAGGCTGAAGGCTTCAAAGCTGTTGAGATGGGCCCAGTTGGCCCGTTTGCCCCACTCCGGCAGCCGGTCGGCCATGGCCCGTGGGGCCGCCAGATCGCTCAGTTGGAAGTTGGCCTGGGAGCGGGCGGCCCCCAGCGGCACCAGGCTGCCCACCACCACCCCGGCGGCCAGCAACAGCGACCAGGCAAAGCTCGCGTCCACGCAGATCAGCGCCGCGGCGGCGCAGGCGAATCGATGACTCTTTTCTAGGGTGTGGGCCTTGCCCACCGCTGTCCCATGGCCGAGACCTATTCCTTCGACGTCGTGTCCGACTTCGATCGTCAGGAGCTGGTGAACGCCCTCGACCAGGTGCGCCGCGACGTGTCCACCCGCTACGACCTCAAGGATTCCAACACCGAGATCGACCTGGAGGAGACCAGCTTCACGATCACCACCGCCAGCGACATGACCCTGCAGGCGGTGGAGGATGTGCTGCGGCAGAAGGCCACCAAGCGCAATCTCTCGCTGAAGATCTTCGACTTCCAGACCCCCGAGCCCGTCGGGGGCAACCGCCTCAAGCAGGTGGTGAAGCTGCGCAAGGGCCTCACGCAGGAGTTGGCCAAGCAGCTGAGCAAAACCGTGCGCGATGAGCTCAAGAAGGTCACCGTGGCAATCCAGGGCGACACCCTGCGCATCACCGGCAAGAGCAAGGACGACCTCCAGGCCGCGATCAACCTCTTGAAGGCCCAGGACGTGGAGGTGCCGCTGCAGTTCCAGAACTACCGCTGATGCCCGCCGGCTGGCGGTTCTGGATCGATCGCGGTGGCACCTTCACCGATGTGGTGGCCCGCAGCCCCAGCGGTGAGCTGCTGGTGGAGAAGGTGTTGTCGGAGCAGCCGGATGTCGTCGGTGATCCCGCCGTCCGGGCCATTCGCGGCCTGCTGGGCCTGCCGCTGGCGTGCGATCGCTCCGGCTATGCGCCGATTCCTGCGGCCCTGGTGGAGGAGGTGCGCCTGGGCACCACGGTGGCCACCAATGCGTTTCTGGAGCACAAGGGAGCGCCCACCCTGCTGCTGGTGAACCGCGGCTTCACCGATCTCCTCGAGATCGGTGATCAGCACCGCCCCGACTTGTTCGCCCTGGAGATCCTTCGGGCGCAACCTCTGCAGCGCCGGGTGATTGAGGTGGGTGGGCGCCTGGCGGCCACCGGTGAGGAGTTGCAGCCCCTGCAGCTGGATGCGGCGTTGCGGGCCCAACTGCTCCAGGCCCGCGCCGACGGGCTCACCAGTGTTGCGGTTGCCCTGTTGCACAGCACCACCAACGGCAGCCATGAGCTGGCCCTTGGCTCCTGGCTGGAGGCGTTGGGATTTGAGCAGATCGCCCTCTCCCACCGCGTCAGTCCCCTGCCGCGGCTGGTGCCCCGTGGCCATACGGCCGTGCTGGAGGCGGCGGTGGCTCCGGTGTTGCAGGCCTATCTGCGGCAGGTGCAGCGGGCCTTGGGCCCCCAGGTGCCCCTGCGGGTGATGCAATCCAGCGGGGTGCTCACAGTGCCGGCCGACCTGCGCGCCAAGGACACGATCCTGTCCGGTCCGGCCGGGGGCCTGGTGGGGGCGGTGCGCACGGCTGCCGCCGCCGGCTTCCGGCGCATCGTCGGCTTCGACATGGGCGGCACCTCCACGGATGTCTGTTACTGCGCTGGCCCCTGGCCGCGCCGTGAGCAGGTGGAGCTGGGTGGTGTGCCGATTCAGGCTCCGATGTTGGAGATCCACACCGTGGCGGCAGGAGGGGGCTCGCAACTGCAGTTCGATGGCCTGCGCCTGGCGGTGGGGCCGCAGTCGGCCGGCGCTGTTCCGGGGCCCGCCTGTTACCGGCGCGGCGGTCCGCTCACTGTCACCGACGCCAATCTGTTGCTGGGCCGGTTGCGGTCGGAGTGTTTCCCGGCGGTGTTCGGCCCCTCGGGCCGCGAGCCGATTGATGCGGCCGTGGTGGCGGCGGGCTTCACGCCGCTGGCGCAGGCCATGGGCTGCACGCCGGAACAGGCGGCGGAGGGGGCCCTCTCGGTGGCCTTGGAACGCATGGCGGAGGCGATCCGGCGCATCTCGATTCAGCGCGGCCACGACCTGCGCGACGCCGTGCTCTGCAGTTTTGGCGGAGCTGGCGGCCAGCACGCCTGCGCCCTGGCGGAGTTGCTGGGCATGGAGCAGGTGTTGCTGCATCCCCTGGCCGGTGTGCTTTCGGCCTATGGCATCGGCCTGGCGGATGAGGGGCTGCTGCTGGAGGAGCCGGTGGAGCGTCCGTTGGCGCCACCACTGCTGGAGGAGTTGGCACAGCGGGCCGAGCAGTTGCTGCAGCCACAGGCCGCTGCCCCCACGGCCCAGGTGGAGCGCTTGCTGCAGCTGCGTCTGGGGGGGCGTGATCAGGTGCTGGCGCTGCCCTGGCCCCCTGGGGCCCGTTGTGCCGATCTGCAGCGCCAGTTCGAGCAGGCCTATCGGCGCCGCTATGGCCATGTGCCCGGTGGGGAGACCTCCACGCTGGTGGTGGATCGCCTCACCCTGCAGCTGCGCTGGCCTGCGGATGCCATGCCGCAGCCAGCCTCTGCGGCGGTTCAAGCCGGTGCCGCGCCTGCGCCGGGGGCGGGGAAGCCCATCCGCCTGTTTCTGCATGGGGCCTGGCGCTCCGCCCAGCTGTGGCAGCGCGCGCAGCTACCGGCGGGTCAGCGGTTGGAGGGTCCGGCCTTGATTGCCGAGGCCACGGGCACGATCCTGTTGCCCCACGGCTGGCGGGCCCGTTGCCTGGAGGGCGGGGAGTTGTTGCTGGAGCGCACGGCTGCTCCGTCGTCCGTTGATGCAGGCCCACGCGAACCGTCTCAGCCCGAGCCGTCAGCCCTGGATCCCATGGGTCTGGATCCGATCGGGCTGGAGCTGTTCAGCCACCGCTTCACGGCCATCGCCGAGCAGATGGGCACGCGACTGCAGCAGACCAGCGCCTCGGTGAACATCAAGGAGCGGTTGGATTTCTCCTGCGCCCTCTTTGATGCAGGCGGCGGCCTGGTGGCCAATGCACCGCACATTCCGGTGCACCTGGGCTCCATGGGCGAAAGCGTGCGGGCCCTGCTGGCGGCGGTGGCCCGCGGCGCACATCCACCCCTGGCCCCGGGCGATGCGGTGGTGTCCAACAACCCGTTTAACGGCGGCACCCATCTGCCGGACCTCACCGTGATCACCCCCGTGTTCGAGGCGGATCGTCTGCGGGCCTTTGTGGCCAGCCGCGGCCACCACGCTGATGTGGGTGGCATCACCCCCGGTTCCATGCCGCCCCATAGCCGAACCATCGAGGACGAGGGGCTGCTGTTCGACAACGTGCCGCTGTTGCGGGATGGCGAGCTGCTGGAGCTGTTGTGGCGTGAACGGCTCCAGCGGGGTCCCCATCCAGCCCGCAACCCCGACCAACTGCTGGCGGATCTTCAGGCTCAGCTGGCCGCCAATCAGCTGGGGGTGGAGCGCCTGCAGGCGCTGATGGCAGCTGAGGGGCCTGCCGTGGTGCAGGGCGCCATGGCCCAGGTGCAGGCCCATGCGGCCGAGGCGGTGCGGCGGGTGATTGAACGCCTGGAGGCCGGTCAGGCCACGGTGCTGATGGATGGCGGCCTGGAGATTCGGGTGGCTGTGCGGGTTGATCACCAGCGCCGCACGGCCTGCATCGATTTCAGCGGCACGGCCCCGCAGCAAGCCAACAACCGCAATGCCCCCCTGGCGATCACCAAGGCCGTGGTGCTCTACGTGTTCCGTTGTCTGGTGCAGGAGGCCATTCCGCTCAATGCGGGCTGTTTCGAACCGTTGGAGCTGGTGGTGCCCCTGGGCTGTCTGCTCAATCCCGAGCCGCCTGCGGCGGTGGTGGCGGGCAATGTGGAGACATCCCAGGCGGTGGCTAACGCTCTGTTCGCCGCCCTGGGGGTGATGGCGGCGGCCCAGGGCACGATGAACAACCTCAGCTTCGGCAATGGCCGCTGCCAGTACTACGAAACGATCTGCGGTGGCACCGGTGCCGGCGAGGGCTTCCATGGGGCCTCCGCGGTGCAGAGCCACATGACCAACTCGCGCCTCACCGATCCGGAGATCCTGGAGCAGCGCCTGCCGGTGCGGCTGGAGCGCTTTGCCATCCGCCGCGGCAGCGGTGGCGCCGGCCGATGGCGTGGCGGCGATGGGGTGGTGCGGGAGCTGCTGGCCCTTGAACCCCTGACCCTGTCGCTGCTCACCGGCAGCCGCCAGGTGGCCCCCTTCGGTCTGGCGGGCGGCTCGGCCGGGGCCTGCGGTGCCAACAGCCTGGTGCGGGCCAGCGGCGAGCAGCAGGAGCTGGAGGGGTGTGCCTTGGTGGAGCTGCAGCCCGGCGATCGGGTGTGCGTCGCCACCCCCGGGGGTGGCGGCTACGGGGTGCCATGAGGATCCACGCCTTCGCCGCCCTCCTGCTAACCCTGCCGGCGGCGGCCCAGGGGGCTCCAGCCCCAAACCTGTTGCAGGAGCAGGCGCAGCGGTTTCAGCCGATCCCCTCCAGCGGCGGCATCGTGGCGGCCCAGGAGGCCCGCGCCGCTGCGGTGGGTGCTGCGGTGCTGCGCCGCGGCGGCAATGCGGTGGATGCGGCGGTGGCCAGCGCCTTTGCCCTGGCGGTGACCCTGCCCCAGGCAGGCAACCTCGGCGGGGGTGGGTTTCTGGTGCTCTGGCTGCCGCGCTCCGGGCGGATCAGCACCTGCCCGGCGGCGGCGCGGGCAGCCTCGCCCCCGGAATCCATCGCCATCGGCCGCGGCGAAGCGGTGGCCCTCAATTTCCGTGAAACCGCCCCGCAGGCCGCCGGCCCCGATCTGTTTCTCAACCCCGATGGCAGCGTCAACCGCGAGCGGGCCCTGCGCAGCCCCCTGAGCACCGCTGTGCCCGGCAGCGTGGCGGGACTCCTCCAGGTGCAGGAGCGCTACGGCTGTCTCCCCTTGGCGACGGTGATGGCCCCAGCCATCGCCCTGGCGGAGCAGGGCTTTCCGGTGGGAGCTGAATTGAGCGCGTCCCTGGCGGCGGCGGCTCCGCTGTTGAAGGCCGACCCCACCAGTGCCCGCCAGTTCTTCAAGGCCGATGGCCGGCCCTACCGCCCCGGCGAGCTGCTGCGCCAGCCGCAGCTCGCCGCCAGCCTGCGCTGCATCGCCCGCGAGGGGGCGGGGTGCTTCTACCGCGGCCGTGTGGCCCAGGCCCTGGTGCGGCTGATGCGCCAGCGCGGCGGATTGATTACGGCGGCGGATCTGGCGGCCTATCGGGCCCCCTGGATGACGCCGCTGTCGGCACCGTTCCGCGGCCACCGCGTGCTCACCATGCCGCCCCCCAGCGGCGGTGGGGCCACCTTGCTGCAGCTGTTGCAGGTGCTGGAGCCCCTCGATTTGGCGGCCACGGGCCTCAACAGCGCCGCCACCCTGCACCCGATGGTGGAGGCGATGAACCTGGCCTACCGCGATCGCAACCGGTTGTTGGGGGACCCAGCCCAGGTGGGGATGCCCCTGGAACGGCTCTTGAGTGGGAGCTATGCCGCCCAGCAACGGCAACGCATCAGCGCCGATCGCCATCGCCCGGCGGCTGAGCTGGAGGCAGAGCCCAGTCGGCTGTCGGAGGGCACCAACACCACCCATCTGTCAGTGGCGGACCGCGATGGCGGCCTGGTGGCCCTCACCACCACCCTGAATACCGCCTATGGCACTGGCAGCAGCGTGCCGGGGGCTGGCTTCCTGCTCAACAACGAGATGGACGACTTCACCGCCAAGCCCGGTGCCCCCAATGCCTATGGCCTGCGCCAGGGGCAACAGAACGCCATTGCCCCGGGGCGCCGGCCATTGAGTTCGATGACCCCCACGCTGGTGTTCCGGGGGGATGGAACACCGCTGCTGGCCACCGGTAGCCCCGGCGGCAGCCGCATCATCACCACGGTGTTGCAGGTGCTGCTCAACCGCCTGGTGCATGGGCTCAACCTGGCCTCTGCGGTGGCTGAGCCCCGCATCCACAGCCAGCTGTGGCCCGATCAGATCAGCATCGAGCAGGGCCTCAGCCCCGACACCCTGCGGCTGTTGCAGCAGCGGGGGCATCGGGTGCTGCTCACCCCTGCCATGGGTTCAGCCAATTCGGTGGAGGTGCTGCCCGAGGGCCGCGGCAGCCTGGGGGTGGCCGATCCGCGGCGACTGGGGGCGGCGGCGGTGGTCGAGCTGCCCTGGCCCTAAGCGGCCCTGCGCCTCAGCCGCTCCCCAGGTAGGCCTCCCGCAGGGCGGGGTTGCCCAACAGCTCCGGGGCGGTGCCCTCCAGGGTGAGCGCACCGGCGTCGAGCACGTAGCCACGGTCGGCGATGTCGAGGGCGGCCTGGGCGTTTTGTTCCACCAACAGGATCGTCAGCCCCTCGGCATGCAGGCTGTGCAGGGCCCCCATCACTTCGGCCACCAGCTTGGGGGCCAGGCCCAGGCTGGGTTCATCGAGCATCAGCAGGGTGGGCCGCGCCATCAACGCCCGCGCGATCGCCAGCATCTGCTGTTCACCCCCCGAGAGGGAGCCCGCCGCCTGGGTGCGCCGTTCCGCCAGGCGGGGGAAGAGGGTGTAGCACCGGTCGAGGTCTTGGCGGATGGCGTTGCGGTCGCGCCGCAGCCAGGCCCCCAGCTCCAGGTTGTCGGCGACGCTCTGGCGGGCCAGCACCCGCCGCCCCTCCGGGCAGTGGGCGATGCCCAGCTTCACCGTGCGTTCCGTGCGCAGGCCGTTGATCACTCCACCGTTCCAGCGCAGGGTGCCTGCCGTGGCCGGCACCAACTGTGAGATCGCCCGCAGGGTGGTGCTTTTGCCGGCGCCATTGGAGCCCAGCAGAGTCACCAGCTCGCCCTGCCGCACCACCAGGTTCAGGCTGCGCAGGGCGGTGACACCGCCGTAGCGGACGGTGAGGTCTTCGAGTTGCAGCAGCGGCGCCGTCATGGCTGCCCCCCGAGATAGGCCTCGATGACTGCGGGGTCGTTGCGCACCGCATCCGGGGTGCCCAGGGCGATGCGACGCCCAAAATTCAGCACCGCCAGCCGATCACACAACCCCAGCATCAACGGCACGTGGTGCTCAATGATCAGCACGGTGAGGTCGAAGCGGTTGCGAAGGCTGCGGATCAGATGGCGCAGCTCCTCCTTCTCCGTGGGGTTCATGCCGGCGGCCGGTTCGTCGAGCAGCAACAGCTCCGGCGTGTTGGCCAGGGCCCGGGCGATTTCCAGCCGCCGGCGGTCGCCATAGGAGAGGCCTGCGGCCAGCTGATCCCCCAGGTGGCCGATCTCCAGCAACTCCAACAGCCCCTGGGCCCGCTCCAGCAGTTGGCGATGGTGACGGCGGGCGAGGGGAGTGCCCAGCAGGGCGGCAGGCCAGCTGAGTCGGGCGTGGCGGTGCAGCCCCACCAGCACGTTGTCGCGGCAGCTCAGCGATTGGAACAGCCGCAGATTCTGGAAGGTGCGGGCGATGCCCAGCCGGGCGATGCGGTTGGCATCCATGCCATGGATGGCTCCACCACGCCACAGCACTTCGCCGCTGCTGGCGGGCGTGACCCCGGAGATCAGGTTGAACAGGGTGGTCTTGCCGGCGCCGTTGGGGCCCAGCAAGCCAAAGATCTCGCCGGCCTGCACCTCTAGATCGATGCTGTCGAGGGCCTGCAAGCCGCCGAAGCGCACCCCCAGGTGGCGGGTCTGCAGCAGCGGAACCGTGGTGCTCATGGGCCCTCGCTCCGGGGCGCCAACGGGGGGATGCGGCGCACCAGCCGCACCAGCCTTTGCAGCCGTTCAGGGGTGATCAGCCCCTGGGGCAGTAAGAGGGGCCCCACCAGAATCACCAGGCCAAACACGATCAGGCGCAGGTCGCCGATCGGGCGCAGCAACTCCGGCAGGGCGGTGAGGGTGAGGCCCCCCAGCACCGGGCCAGCCCAGGTGCGGGAGCCGCCGAACACCACAAAGGCCAGGGTGGTGATGCTGGCGTCGAAGTTCCCCAGCCGCGCGTTCCAGGAGTTGAGGAAATGGGCGCTGATCACGCCGGTGATCGCCGCCACCACGGCACTGAGCACGAAGGCCACCAACTTGGTGCGGTCGGTGTCGATGCCCTGGCAGGCCGCGGCCAGTTCGTCTTCACGGATGGCCTCCATGGCCCGACCAAGCCGTTGACGCTCGAGCCGGTCGCACAGCCAGCTCACCAAGGCCAGGGCGATCAAGGTGAACAGGGCATAGCCCTCCGGATCCAGGAAGGGCTGGGGGATGCCAAAGATGCCCACCGCGCCCCCGAGCGACTCCTGGTTGAGGGTGGTGACCCGCAGGATCTCCACCAGGGCGATGGTGGCGATGGCCAGGTACACCCCCCGTAGCCGCAGCACGACACGGCCGATGCCCACGGCCAATCCGCCGGCCAGCCCCGCGGCCAGCAGCATCTCCAGCAGCACCGAACTGAGGGGATACACCGGCTCGGCTCCCCCGAGGGCGGCCACCCGCGTGGAGAGGAGGGCCGCCAGGGTGCCGCCGATGGCATAGAAGCCCGGCGTCGCCAGCGACAACTGGCCGCAGCGCAAGGGCAGGTACACCGAGAGCCCTAGCAGGGCCCCGATCAGCATCTGTTGCAGCAGGCTCGCGTCGATCAGCAGGGAGTCCATGGTGCTCGCCTCGATCAGACCTTGCTGGGCAGCACGCGGCCCAGCAGCCCCTGGGGCCGCACCAACAGCACCACGAACAGAAAGCCATAGGCCACCACATCGCGGTAGCCGGAGAGGTCAGCCGGCACGCAGGCCTCTGCTAGGCCGATGATCAGACCCCCCAGCACGGCGCCGGGCACGCTGCCAAGGCCGCCCAGCACCAGCACCCCCAGCCCCTTGAGGCCGTAGCCGATGCCGAAGTAGGGGCCGGCGATGCTGACGCTGAGCCCCACCAGGCCGCCGGCGATGCCCGCCAGGAAACCGCTGAGGCCAAAGGCGATCTGAATCATGCGGTCGCTGGGAATCCCCAGCAGCCGCGCGGTGGTGGGGTCCTCGGACACCGCCCGCAGCCCCTTGCCACTGCGCGTGCCGTCGATCCAGAGGGTGAGCAAGGTGAGCAGCACGGCGGCCACCAGCAGCAACAGCAGCTGCACGCTGCGCACTTGGGCCCCGCCGATGCGCACCGCCGCCGGCAGGCCCGCGAGGGCGCCGGTGGGGATGGCGTAGCTCTCCGCCCCCACGAGCAACTGGATCAGGTTCACCAGCACCACACCGGCCCCCAGGCTGGTGATCAGGGCCAGCAACGGATCAGCGCTGCGCTGTCGCAGGGGGGCGAAGGCGGTGCGTTCAATCAGCAGGGCCACGGCGGCTGCGCCCAGCCCCGCCAGCGGCAGCGCCAGCCAGAACGGCAGCGCGAAGGGCAGTTGCAGCCCCGCCAGCAGCCCATTGGCCCCCGCCGCACCGCCGATCAGGAAATAGGTGAAGTAGGCCCCCAGGGTGAACACGGCCCCATGGGCGAAGTTGATCACCCCCAGCACCGAGAACACCAGGGTGTACCCCAGGGCAAACAGGGCATAGACCGCCCCGGTGGAGAGTCCATTCAGTAGCAGTTGCAGCAGGTCTTGCATGGGTCAGGGCAGCAGCACGAAGCGCCCACTGCGGCCGTCTGGATTCATGCTCACCCGCGCCACGCTGAACTCCCGTTGCAGCACTTCACCCTCCGGCGAGAAGCGCAGCTCCCCGAGCGGGGTTTGGTAGGTGCCCGCCAGCAGGGTCTTGAGCAGGCGCTGGCGCAGCTCCCCCAGCGGCAGGCTGGTGAGGCTGGTGCCTTGGGGAAGGCTGGCCTTGAGGCTGGCCAGGGCTTCGTGCACCACTTGATAGGCCGTGAAGGCTTGGGCGGTCACCTGGGGTGGCACGGCATCGGCCGGGCGACCCTTGCGGAACGCCGCCAACAGGCTGCGGTTGCTGGGGTTGTCGAGGCTGGGGTTGTAGGCCTGGGTGATCATCAGCCCGTCGCAATGGCGCTGGCAGACGGGGTAGATGTTCGGGGTGTTGAGCCCATTGCCGGCCACGATCGGTCCCGTGTAGCCGAGTTCCCGCAGTTGGCGCACCAGGTTGCCGCCGTCGGACACCAGCGCTGAGATCACCACTAGCTGCGGCCGGCTGCGCAGCACGTTGGTGATCGGGATCTGGAAGTCGGTGTCGCTCACGGAGGTGCGCTGCACTGCCACGAGCTCCAGTCCCTTGGCGCGGATCGCCTTTTGGAAGATCTGCGATTCCGAGGTGCAGAACACGTCGTCCTGGGCGAAGAACACCGCGACCCTGCGGATGCCCGGGTTGAGCTGCACCGCCTTGGCCAGCGAGCGCGGGGCAATCACCGTGACCGGCGAGGCCACCCGGGCCACGAAGCGGCCGATCTGGGGGATGCCTTCGGCGGTGGTCGACACCCCGATCACCGGGATTCCGGCCCGGTCGGCCATGGGCATCACGGCAAAGCCCTGCTGGGAAAACGACGGCCCCACAATCGCCACGGGTTTGGCATTGATCAGCCGGCGAAAGGCCACGGTGGCGCCGGCTTCATCGCTGCCGGTGTCCTCCAGTTGCAGCTCCAGCCCGGGTTGTTTCCCGGCGAACTGCTGCCGTGCCAGGTCGAGGCCGGTGCGGGCGTCCTGGCCCAGCAGGCCGCCGTTGCCGGTGAGGGCAACGCCGGCACCGAGGCGCAGTTGTTGATCGCCCCGGTTGGTGCTGCAGCTGGCCAGCACGCCGCCGAGGGCCACCACAGCCAAGGCCAGGGGGAGCGAACGCAAGCGGCGAGGTGGTTGCTGGGACGCCATCGGATCAGGGCAGCAGGGCAAACCGGCCACTGCGGCCGTCGGGGTTCATGCGCACCTGGGCCACGAAGAAGTCCTTCTGCACCACCTCACCATCGGGGGTGAAGTGGATGTCTCCGAGGGGCGTCTGGTAGGTGCCGCTCAAGATGGCATCCATCAGCCCCTTGCGGGCCTCGGCCACGGTGAGCGTCTTGAGGGGACGCTGGGCGTTCAGCCGTTGCAGGGCGTCGCCGATCACCTGCAGCGCCGTGTAGGCCTGGGCCGTGAGCTGGGGCGGAATCACCGGGCCACGGCCGCTGCGGGCCTGGTTGGCGGCAAAGGCCCGCACGAAGGCGCGGTTCACTGGTGTATCGAGTTCAGGGCTGTAGGCCTGGGCGATCAGCAGGCCGTCGCAGTACTTCTGGCAGATCGGATAGATGTTGGGCGTGTTCATGCCGTTGCCCACCACCACCGTGCCGCGGTAGCCGAGTTCCCGCAGTTGGCGCACCAGGTTGCCGCCATCCACCGCCTGCAGGCTCAGCACGATCAGATCGGGCTTCAGCGCCAGGGTGGTGCTGATCTGGCTCTGGAAGTCGTTGTCGGCCAGTTGGGTGCGTTGCACCGTGATCGGCTTGAGCCCCTTGGCGCTGAGCGCCTTCTGGAAAATGGTGGTCTCGGCGGTGCTGTAGGCGTCGTCCTGGGCATAGAACACCGCAGCCCGGCGGATCGTGGGGTGCAACGCCAAGGCCTTGGCGATCGACAGCGGAGCGATGACCGAGCTCTGGGCCGACACACGGCTGATGAAGTGCCCGATCTGGGGGATGCCGGTGGCCGTGTTGGAGGGGGCCACCACGGGCATGCCGCGCCGTTGGGCGATGGGGTCGGCGGCAAAGGCCTGTTGCGACAGGGTGGGCCCGATCACCGCCAGCATGCCGCGGTTGATCTGCAGGGTCATGGCGGCGTTCGCCCCCGGGTCGTCGCTGCCGCTGTCTTCGATCGCCAGGCGTAGGGGCGTGCCACCGATGCCGCCGCTGCCGTTGAGTTGGGCCAGGGCCAAGTTGAGGCCCAGCCGCTGATCCTGGCCATAGACGTTGGCGTTGCCGCTGAGGGCCAGTACCGCCCCCACCGGCACACCGCCCTGCAGGTTCACCGGCCCTTGGGCCGCGGGATCACCGCCCCTGCAGCCCCCCAGGGCCAGCCCCCCCAGCAGGGCAGTGAACCAGGCGCGGGGGCGACGGCTCAGGGCAAGGCGCAGCACGGGGCGGAGCAAGGTCTGGGCTCAGGCCACCGCCGCGAAGCAGTCGCGGAAGGCGGCGATGGTGGTGTCGATGTCCTCTTCGGAGTGAGCCAGGGAGGTGAAGCCGGCCTCGAAGGCGCTGGGGGCCAGATAGATGCCGCGCTCGAGCATGGCGCGGTGCAGCTTGCCGAAGCGGGCGGTGTCCGCCGCCTTGGCCTCCTCGAAGTTGCGCACGGGGCCTTCGCAAAGGAAGAAGCCGAACATGGCGCTGATCGAGCCGCCGGTGATCGGCAGGCCGGCGCTGCGGGCGCCCTCGAGGATGCCGTTGATCAGGCGGCTGGTGATCGCCTCCAGGCGCTCATAGGTGCCGGGCTGCTTGAGCAGCTCGAGGGTTTTGATGCCGGCGGTCATGGCCAGCGGGTTGCCGCTCAGGGTGCCCGCCTGATACATGGGGCCGGCTGGGGCCACCATGGCCATGATGTCGGCCCGGCCGCCATAGGCACCCACCGGCAGTCCACCACCGATCACTTTGCCCATCGTGGTGAGGTCTGGCGTGATGCCGAACTTGGCCTGGGCGCCGCCGTAGCTAATCCGGAAGCCGGTCATCACCTCGTCGAACACCAGCAGGGCGTCGTTGTCTTTGGTGAGTTCGCGGATGCCCTCCAGGAACCCCGGCTCCGGGGTGATGAAGCCGGCGTTGCCCACCACGGGCTCGAGGATCACGCCGGCGATCTCACCGGGATTCTCGGCAAACAGCTGTTTGACGGCCTCCAGATCGTTGTAGGGGGCGGTGAGGGTGCTGGCGGCGGTGGTGCGGGGCACCCCGGGGGAGTCGGGCAGGCCCAGGGTGGCTACGCCGGAGCCGGCCTTCACGAGGAACATGTCCGCGTGGCCGTGGTAACAGCCCTCGAACTTGATGATCTTTTCGCGGCCGGTGAAGGCGCGCATCAGCCGCAGCACCGACATGCAGGCTTCGGTGCCGCTGTTGACGAAGCGCACCATCTCCACCGAGGGCACCGCCTCGATCACCAGTTCGGCGAGGGTGTTCTCCAGGGCGCAGGGGGCGCCGAAGCTGGTGCCCTTATCGAGGGCCTCGTGCAGGGCGGCCAGCACCTCGGGGTGGGCGTGGCCGCAGATCGCCGGGCCCCAGCTGCCGATGTAATCGATGTAGCGGTTGCCGTCCACGTCCCAGGCGTAGGCGCCCTTGACCCGGTCAAACACGATCGGTTGGCCGCCGACGGAGCGGAAGGCACGCACCGGGGAGCTCACGCCTCCGGGCATCAGCTTCTGGGCGGCACGGAACAGGTCCTGGGACCGGGAGGTGTTGTGCACGGGTGCCGAAACAGGGGCCGAGGTCAAAACGGAATCCGTAGACGGAGCTTGAGCGTCGCCCATCCTTACGCAATCACGGCCCCTGCGGTCCAGTGCCGGGGGGGCTCGTTAAGGTCTTGCCATCGCCGTCCCCCCTGTGACCCCTGACTGGCGCTTGGATTGGGCCCAGATCGAGCGCCAGCTGCGGCCGTTGTTGCCGGAGCGGGCAGTGGTGGCCAAACGTCAGGAGTTGCTGGCCTACGACTGCGATGGCCTGACCCTGCATCGCCATCAGCCGCCGTTGGTGGTGCTGCCGGAAACCACCGAACAGGTGGCGGCGGTGGTGCGCTGCTGCGCGGAGCTGGGGGTGCCATTCATCGCCCGGGGCAGTGGCACCGGCCTCTCCGGCGGTGCGCTGGCGGAGCAGGAGGCGGTGGTGATCGCCACCAGCCGCATGCGCAAGGTGTTGGCGGTGGACTTGGCCAACGAGCGGATCACCGTGCAGCCGGGGGTGATCAACAGCTGGGTCACCCGCGCGGTGGCCGGCGATGGCTTTTATTACGCCCCCGACCCCTCCAGTCAGGTGGCCTGCAGCATCGGCGGCAACGTGGCCGAAAACTCCGGCGGCGTGCACTGCCTCAAATACGGGGTCACCAGCAACCACGTGCTGGCCATGGAGGTGGTGCTGCCGGATGGCAGCGTCACGACCCTGGGGGGTGGTTTGCCGGAGATGGGTGGCCTCGATCTGCGCGGCGTGTTCATCGGCAGTGAGGGCACCCTCGGCATCGCCACGGCCATCACCCTGCGGCTGCTGCGCACCCCCCAGACGGTGGCGGTGCTGCTGGCGGATTTCGCCTCCATGGAAGCGGCCGGCGAGGCGGTGCGCTTGATCACCGGCGCCGGGGTGCTGCCGGCGGGGATGGAGATGATGGATCGCCCCTGCATCCATGCCGTCAACGACTTCTTCGGCGTGGATGAGTACCCGCGCGAGGCGGCGGCGGTGCTGCTGATCGAGCTGGATGGCCATGCGCTCGAGGTGCAGGAATCGGTGGAGCTGGCCAGCCGCCTCTGCCTGCAGGCGGGGGCGGGGGCGGTGCGCGAGGCCTGGACCGAGGAGGCCCGGGAGCGGCTGTGGAAGGGGCGCAAGAGCGCCATCTCCGCCCTGGGCCGCCAGTTCCCCAGCTACTACCTGCAGGACGGGGTGGTGCCGCGCACCGCACTTCCTAAGGTGTTGGCGGCGATCGAGCGGCTCAGCCAGGAGCATGGCCTGGCGGTGGCCAACGTGTTCCATGCCGGCGACGGCAACCTGCACCCCCTGATCCTCTACCGGGCGGGGGAGCCCGGGGTGAATGAACGGGTCAAGGAGCTGGGGGCGGCGATCCTGAAGCTGTGCATCGAAGCGGGCGGCAGCATCAGCGGAGAGCATGGCGTGGGCAGTGACAAGCGCTGCTACATGGATTGGATGTTCAGCGCCGACGACCAAGCCACCATGCAATTGGTGCGCAAGGCGTTTGACCCCGACGGTCTCGCCAATCCCGGCAAGATCTTCCCCACCCCCAAAACCTGCGGTGAGTCGCTGCGTCGGTTGGTGGAGCTGAAGGTGGAGGGGGTGGAGCTGCCCGAGGGCGCCGCAGTTTTCTAGATCTCATCCCCGTCCTCGGGGGGCCAGGCCAGGTTCACCACCACCGGGGCGTGGTCGCTGGGCTGCAGGTTGGCGCGGGTCCGCTTGTGGATCACGCAGCCGGTGGCGCAGTCGAGCAGCTGGTCACAGAGATAGATGTGATCGATGCGCCAGCCCTGGTCGCGCTCCCAGGCGCCGCTGCGGTAGTCCCACCAGCTCCAGTGGCCCCGCTCCGGTTCGAACACCCGGAACACATCGGTCAGCCGATCCCCCAGCAGCGCCTGCAGGGCCTGGCGTTCCGAGGCGCTGGCCATGATCCCGCCGGTGTCGCGCGCCGGGTCGGGCAGGTCGCGGTCCTCCGGACCGATGTTGAAGTCCCCGAGCATGCAGAGGGGATCCCCCTGCTGCTCCTGCACCGCCAGGTAGCGCTGCAGGCAGGCCAGCCAGGCCAACTTGTAGGGATATTTGTCGCTGCTGAGGGAGCTGCCATTGGGCACGTAGAGGTTCAGCACCCGCACCCCATCCACCAGAGCGCTGATCACCCGCTTTTGTTCGCTGAGGGCCTCGGCTTCGGCATCGCCAGGCAGCAGGGCGCTGAAGCCGATCTGCACGTCCTCCAGGGGCAGCCGGCTCACCAGGGCCACGCCGTTGTAGGCCTTCTGGCCGCTGATGGCGCAGCGGTAGCCGATCTGCTCAAACGCCTGATGGGGGAAGAGCTCGTCGGCCACCTTGGTTTCCTGCAGGCAGAGCAGATCCGGTTGCTCCTGCTCGAGCCAGGCCAGCACCTGCTCCAGGCGGGTGC
>Ga0310330_100033_pt1 | contig 48217 bp, 80 predicted proteins | sample LakMicDCLTotalB5_FD_195544 | JGI IMG/M metagenome (GOLD analysis project Ga0310330, IMG submission 195544) | Enriched freshwater cyanobacterial communities from Lake Michigan, Michigan, United States - MI23.DCL.Total.B5 (v2) (version 2) | ecosystem: Environmental > Aquatic > Freshwater > Lake... | reverse complement strand
AGCCAGCAGTAGAGCCAAGGGCATGGGTCGCGGTTGCCTGCAGGGGCGACATCCCCGGGAGGTGATGGGCTGTTTTAGGGGTGATTGTTTTCCCCCTAATAAACGAAAACCAGTTGCTGAGCCGGATCAGCCTGCTCAGCCGCATCGGGATCAGCGCCCTAAACCCGAACCAACCCGTAGATCAGCATGACGGCCATGGCAGCCATGACAGAAGCTTGATAGAAGCGATCCGCGTCGTTCACGAGTTGTTTGACCCGTGGCCGCTGATCCTCGCTGGAGCGACAATAGAGATTGTTGCTCCACACAAAAAGCCAGAATTGCAGCGCCGATGCGATGTAACCGAGGATATAGAGCTTGTCGAGATAGGTGAGGTAGCCTAAGGGTGGCAAGATGTTGTGGGCTCCCTCCATCAAAAACACCAGTGTGAGCAGAGCTGAGGAGGGAATCGCGATGCGAAGATCGCTCTGATCGGCCTCAAGGTTGGGGGCCAACAGCAGGATCATCATCACAGCAAACCAGGGAATGATGTGCGTGTAGAACGCAGAGAGGCCGTTGCTGCTGTAGCCAACGACATAGCTTGCGAGGCTGTAGTCGGCAGCGGCCAACTTGCCATGGCCTCTGTCCGTGCCGATGCGGATAGCCTGGTTGATGGTCACCCCTTGGAGCGTGTAGCCGTTTAAAGAAGCAGAATCTCCGAGTATTTCAGGTTTTGCAATGGTTGATTGCAGGAGGATTCCCGCTTCCGCCATAGAGAACTGAGGTGGTCGTAGTTCCAGGGTGATCGGGAGTTCCAGTTTCTGGAATGGAAACATGGCCAGGCTTTGCTGGTCGTCGAAGAACCTGCTGGAGAATCGATAAAGCTGGAGATACATGCCGTCGGGTTCGCGTGTTGGTTGCTCCCCTTCCAACTCAACAAGCGAATCCCATCGGCTGACCTGATTGGTGAATTCCACCAGGTTGGCGATGGGAATTCGATCGCGACTGATCATTTGCTGAACACTTTCAGGCCACTTGAGCCAATACCACCCGTCTGCCGTAAATGTTTTGTCTTTAAGCGATAGATCGTAGATGTTGTTGATGCGCATGCCCACCTGAATTGTGCGGTCGGGCGTGAATGCTGGAGCGGGTCTTAAGCGATAACCAGGTTCCGGTGCTTGCCCCAGAACGGCGAGCATCAGGCTCAAGGCGAGCATCAGCCCCACAAGCCCCCACAGCTTCCGTCGCACCCGTTGCATGCAGCAGCTGAATGGCTGCGCGCACCCTAGTTCCGGTACTCATCCCCTGACAGACACCTCTTGTCGCCGTTGGGGGCGGTGATCATGGCCCCACGTTATGAGCCTGTGCGGAGCCCAGCGGTATGTCCCAGAGCACTCAACCCCTTGGCTGGCTGAAGAAGCTCGTTCCCTCCGCTCTCCGCTCCACCCTGCGCAATGCGGTGACGGGGGCCGGAGAGGCTGACCCCTCAGCGCCCCCGGCAGCCGAGCCCTCCACCACCCATGTGGTGTTTCTTCCCCGCGATCCGCAGTGGGCCTATTGCTTTTGGAGCATCACCAGCGCTGATCAGCAGGGCGCCCGCAAGGCCGGCGCCACCAGCCTCTGCCTGCGAGTGGCGGACGTGACCGGCCTCGGCTTCGATCAATCCCACCCCCACGCCCTGCAGGAGCTGGTGGTGGATGCGGGGGCCAGCGAGTGGTACCTGCCGATGCCGGTGGATGGCCGTGACTACCGCGTCGAGCTGGGTTATCGCCTGCGCAACGGCGGTTGGTTCTCGTTGGCGTTCTCGTCCGTGGCCCACGTACCAGCCCTTGAGCCCAGTCAGCGCGTGGCGGATGCGTTTGTTCCCTTCAGCCTTGAAGGGCCGATCGGCCCGGCCAGCGAGCCCGTCGGCGGTGGCGGCGTTCAGCACGAGCAGCTCTATCAGATCTCTACGGCGCGCCCTGCCCGCAGCCGTCGCGTGGGTTCGGAGCTGTTGCACGAATACGACGCTGAGGGGGCCGGTGGTCTGTTCGGCGATTCCGGTGTGGGGGTGTGGGCCAGCGGCCGCAGTGAATCGGGCAGCGGCATTGTGCGCCCTCGATCCTTCTGGCTGGTGGCGGATGCGGAGCTCATCGTTTACGGCGCCACCGACCCCAGCGCCAGTCTGTTCATCGGTGAGGAGCAAATCGCCCTGGATGCCGATGGCACCTTCCGGGTGCACGTGCCCTTCCGTGATGGCCAGCAGATCTACCCGATTCGCGCCGTGGCCGCCGATGGCGAGCAGGAGCGTTCCATCCGTCTGGAGTTTGAGCGCACCACCCCGGAGGCCCGGGTCAACACCCGTGACCAGGCCGTTCTGGAGTGGTTCTAACGCGGGCTCGACCTACGCCTGAATTCGGATTGCGTCAAACCCCCGCCGGTTCGGCGGGTTGGTGGATGCGCTGGAACATGTACCCCATGCCGCGGGCGGTGAGGATCAATTCCGGATTGTCCGGGTCTTCTTCGAGCTTGGCCCGCAGCCGTGAGATGTGCACATCCACCACACGGCTGTCGGAGGAGCGTTCCGGCTTGTAGCCCCAGACCTTCTCCAGCATGTCGAGCCGGCTGATCGGTTCGCCGCTGCGGCTGATGAGCAGCTCCAGCAGGTTGAACTCCATGCCGGTGAGCCTGATCCGTTCATCACCCCGGTGAGCCTGGCGGCGGTTGAAATCGACGCTCAGGTCGCCCACCATCACCACATGGGTGTTTCGCCCGACGGCGCCGCCAACGCCGCCCTGGCTGGTGCTGGCACGGCGCAGCACGCAGCGAATGCGGGCCTCCAGCTCCTTGGGGCTGAAGGGCTTCACCATGTAGTCGTCGGCGCCCAGCTGCAGCCCGGTGATGCGGTCGGCCACATCGCCGAGGGCGGTGAGCATGATGATCGGCACTTCCGACTGGGCCCTGATCCGCTCCACCACGGCAAAGCCGTCGAGCTCGGGCATCATCACGTCGAGCACCACCACATCGGGCTCAAAGCCACGGAACAGCTCCAGGGCCTCGTTGCCGTTTTCCGCCACCTTCACGTCGTGCCCCTGCAGGGCCAGGCGGGTTTCCAGCACGCGGCGGATGTTGGCCTCGTCGTCCGCCACCAGGATCTTCATCCGCTCGGCCGGGCTGCTGGCCGTTGCGTCGCTCTCAATGGCCTGGCTCATCGGCTCGACAGATACGGCGTCATCAGCTCAGTCTTTACTGCGCCAGCCAGGTCTGTCAGCTGCAGGGCAAGCATCTCGGGGCGACTGTTACAAGCCTCGCGGCCATGCCGGTAGGGGCGTTCCCGGGGCTGACCACCGTTGCGAAGAACAATTCGAGGCTTCACGATCGCGAAAATCCAAGGACTTTTCCGTTTCCTGCCTGCTCTTGCAGGCACTGGCATCCTGATCGTTCTCTCCAAACTGTTCGTTCTAAAAATCTGGTCGGCTCAGGCCCACAAACAGAAACCCCCCGCTCGGCCGTGGGCCTGGCGGGGGAGAAGTTGTTCAGAGGAATGATTGCTGGGCAGAGCCGGCAGTAATCGCCTTAGAAGCAGAACGGCAGGAACTGGGTGTGGCATGCGGCATAGCCGTCCACCAGTGGGCCGAGGCCGATTTGGTGGGCGATGCCGGCGCCGGTGAGGCCCTCGGTGATGATCCCGATTACCAGGCCAAGCATGGCGGCCCGGCCGTTGAAGCGCTCCACTCGCTCCAGCTGGTCGCGGTGGATCTGTTCGGTGGCGCGGCTGGTGAACCAGGTGCCGGAGGCGTTGTCACCCATCAGCCCAGGCCGATCTGGGAGAGGATGCCTTGACCGGTGAGCAGCTCGGTGGAGAGGCCGATCACGAAGCCCAGCATGGCCAGGCGGCCATTCCAGGTTTCAGCGAAGGACACGAAACCGAAGCGGGAAGAGGAGTCAGCCATGGAACGTAACGAAACGTTGAGCGAACTGTAACGGCTCGTGAAGCCCCCTGGGTGTGGCCTTGGCTACCGGATCAGTGCGGTTCACCGCCCTTGCGTTCACTCCACGGGAGAGCCCGGTATCTGGCCATCGCGTTTGGCTTCGCTGATGGTCCGGTCGATCCGGGCCGCCAGGGCGGGATCCAGCCGGGGCGACAGGGCCAGGGCCTGCGACTGGCGACTGGTGCCCTGAAGGCTCAACCTTAAGCGGCGCCGTTGTGCCGTCGGCAGCGTGTCCAGCAGATGCTGCAGCTGGGCTTCGTCGGCCAGCACCACATCGGCCTGATCCTGTAGCAAGAGGCCAGGCGCCTGCTGCAAGGAGCGCAGCTCCACCGCATCGACCCGGCCACTTAGCGGTGGCTGTTGCAGCAACTTGGCGCTGACGCTGCCGGGTCGCACCCCCACGCGCAGCCCCTCAAGGTCGCCGATCGAGCTCAGCCGATAGCGGCTGGACAGCGGTTGCTTGAGGGCATCCACGGTGATCGTGCTGAGGATCAGCGACGCCCCAATGATTCGCACCACCCAGCTCACGACCACCAGGAGGTGGCCGCGGGTGCGGCTCACGATCACGTTGGTGCCGGGGCCTGTGGCCAGCACCTGGAAGATCAGGGCATAGCTGCGCAGGCGCTCCCTGCGGCTCTGGTGGGGATGGTTGCGGTGTTCATCCCGCCACACCACCAAGCTCAGCAGCGTGATGGCCACCAGGTACCCCGCCAGCACCTGCAGCAGCTGCGGGTTGAGCACCGCTTTCAGCAGGCTGCGACCGGCCCCGAAGCGATCCGCTGCCACCAGCACCGCCAGGCCCTCCTCCTGGAAGGGCAGGCTGAAGCGGAACTGCCCCAGCCGCTCGGGGCTGATGGTGAGGCAGCCCACCCCCACATCCACCTGGTCGGCTCGGCTGGCCTCCAGCAGGGCCTGGGGGGTGGCATAGCCCTGAAGCACGTAGGGGAGGCGCTGTTGTTCCGCCACCCGCCGCCATAGCTCCACCGCTTTGCCCTGCCAGACGCCGGTGCGAACCCGTTCAGCGCAGGGGGGCGACTGGTCGAGCACCCCCACCCGCAGCACCGGTGTGGCCAGGGCTGACGGCGCCAACACCAACAGCAGGCTTGATGCGAGGCCGATGATGGGGCGATGAACAACCATGTGCCGCTGTCGATCCTGTTTTCGCTGCTGGTGGCGGCGGTGCTGCCCCTGGCGGTCGGCCTCTACCTGCATGGTCATATGAATCTGGCCGCCGTGCTCAAGAACGCCTTCGGCTGATTAGGGCACGTAGATCATGTCGGCGCGGCAGCGGCGCAGAGCGTCCTGCACCTGCGCGAGTTCAGTGCCATCCGGGCTGTAGCGCAGTCCATCTGGCACCACCACACTGCCGTCCGGGCCGATGCGCACGTTGGAGGTGAACCAGGTGCCCCCGGAGGGGATGTAGGCGCGGCAGGTGATGGCTCCCTCCTGAGTGTTCTTGCGCTCGATCACCCAGCGCCCCACCTGGTCGAGCCGGCTGAAGCTGTTCAGCGCCGCCTGGGCCGCCGGTGCCGCGGCGACGAGGGCCAGCAGGAGGCGGCCCCCGCAAAGCCAAGGGGTGATTGGGCGCACGGGGATGTGGTCAACCAGAGAACGGATCCTTCGCATCCTGGCGCCATGGGGAGCGCTGGTTTGGCAGATTGCTGGCCATGGATGTCAGCCCCCTCTCGCTCGCCGATCTGCAGACGCTGCTGGGCCGTTGGGGCTACGCGGTGATTTTTGCGGCGATGCTGCTGGAGAACGCCGGCGTGCCGCTGCCCGGCGAAACGATCACGCTGCTGGGGGGCTACGCCGCCGGCAGCGGCCAGCTCAACCTCTGGGGCGTGATGGCGGCAGCGGCCGGCGGAGCCGTGCTCGGGGACAACATTGGTTACTGGGTGGGGCGCCGCCTGGGCTGGCCCGTGATGGTGCGGCTGGGCGGTTGGCTGGGGCAGAGGCCCGAACGGCTGGAGGGGCTCCGGCAGCGGTTCCTGCGGCGGGCGGGTCTCTCGGTGTTTCTCGGTCGGTTTGTGGCGGTGCTGCGGGTGCTGGCCGGACCCCTGGCGGGTGCTGTGGCCATGCCCTACCGCCGCTTCCTGCTCTGCAACCTGGCGGGGGCCCTGCTCTGGGCCGGCACCATGGTGAGCCTCGCCTGGCTGTGGGGGCGCTGGATCCCCATCGACCGCATGCTCGCGGGGGTGGTGGAGTTCGGCCTGGTGGCCCTGGGGCTGGTGGTGTTGCTGGTGCTGCTGCCGCGGCTGCTGGAGCGGTTCAACCGGTTCAACGGCGATAGCGGCACGGCGGACTAGCTCGGATCCGCCGCTGGTTTGCGGCGATACCACCGGCGGCTGGCCACCAGTGCTCAACTGTGCTCGGCGGCGGAGCGCAGCGTGATTCCCAGCGGCTTTGTGATCCTGGCCCGGTTCCTGCCCTGGGGGCTGGGGCTGGCTGCCATGGGCCTGCTGCTGGCCCTGGTGGGGGAGTGGAGTGTGGCCCGCTGGTCCTGAGTCGGGCGTGGGGCAGCAGCGGGGCGGATCAGGGGGGCGGTGTGTCTCCGATGGCGGTGTCGGCTGGCGGTGTCGGCGGTCTGACTAACTCTGGTCAGACCCTGCACACAGCGTGCTCACTCCACGGGCTCCGGCTGGCCGATCCAGCCCCGCTTCGGCAGTTGCCGCAGGGCCGCCTCCAGGCTGCAGTGGGGGAAGAGCTCTTGGCCAATGGCCTCCGCCTGCTGCTCGCTCTCGGCACGGATGCACAGGTGGGAGTCGCCATCCTGGAAGTGAATGGTGAGTTGGTAGAGCTGGGGCACCGATGAGCCGCGGCGAAGGGCAACCTTCACCAACTAGCAACGACGCACGGCGTTGTCAGCCCTGGGGTGCACGACGGGCCGATCTGCCTAAGGTTTGCCGAGCTGCGCCCCCCCGATGCTGCACGTGCTGAAGTTCAGCTCCGAGGATTGCGGTACCTGCCATCGCATGAGCCATTACGACGCCGCCGTCTGCGATGAGCTGGGCTGCACCTTCGTGAGCGTGATGCTGCAGGACACCGATCTGTACCGCCGCTACCGCAAGGTGCTGCTCACCCAGTACCCGGACAAGCAGGGAATGGGGTGGCCCACCTATTTAGTGGTGAGTGACCCCGAGGGGGAATTCACCATCCATGGTGAGATCCGCGGCGGCATGCCCAAGGGGGATTTCCGCAGCCGGCTCTCGTCGCTGTTGCCCGGCTGACTGCCGCGGTGCCTCCGGCCATGGGGCCGTCATGGCGGCCCACAAGCCGGCACGGTCGCTGCGGATGCGGATCATGGCCACTGGGCTGCGTGAGGACCTCAGCCTGGATGGCCCCTTCGCCCCTTGGTGTCGGTGATGGCGCTCAGCCGGGTGCGGAATGTTGCGGCCCGGGGTGATGGGCCGCGATCGCGTAGCGCTCCCCCACCACCGGATCGATCAGCCGGCAGCCCTCGGGCAGGCCGGTGGCCGCTGTCGCGGTGCTGCCCTTCTGCCACAGCACCTGGGTGAGCAGACCGCTGAAGCGCACGTCGCCGCCGGCGGTGCTGGCCAGCACGGTGTGGGGCTGAAACCGCTCCAGCAGCTCCGGCAACACCTGGGTGCCGCGCACGAAGGCCCCCGCCAGGGGTAGGCCGAGATCCACCACCGGGGTGATCACCGCATCCAGGCGGCGCCCCGGAAGGTTGGCGGGCAGGTAGCCATGGGGTTCGAGGTAGAGGGAGCCGCAGGGGTGCTCCAGCAGGTAGCCGTTCTCCACCTGCGGCACCGGCGCGCCGGCGGTGGCGGTGATGCTCAGCTCACCCAGCTGGTGCTGCTGCCCCGGCGCCAGGGTGCTCACGTGCTGAAAACCCAGCTGGCGGGCCTTGGCGGCGCCGCTGGCGGAGGCCACCACCGGCAAGGTCAAGGGCAGCAGCGCCAGGCTGGCCGGATGGCAGTGGTCGTCGAGCCCCTGGGTGAGCAGCAGTAGATCGAGATCCGCCGGTGCCGGCCGGCTCTCCGCCAGCTCCCCCTGGAAGAACCACGGCCCCGGCGGAAACTGCAGCGGCCCTGTGAGCCAGGGATCCACCAGCACCCGCAGGTCGCCCAGCTCCAGCAGCCAACCGTTGGCCCCGAAGTAGGTGGCGTGCATGGGACCTCAGCGTGTGCTGCGGACCCTATCGGCTGCGTTGCCAAAGCTGTGCTGCCACCGCTGTGCTGCCAAGGCCAGCGCGCCGTTGCTAGAGCGACGGAATGGTCTGGCGATTGTTCGCCCTTGCATCCCCATGGCTCTGAGCGCAATTGAATGCCCCGATGGCGTCTGCCACAGCCACCACGGCGGCCATGCCGTGCAACGTGAGCAACTGCGGGCCAGCCTGCGGGCCCATGGCCACAGCTGGTGTGAGCGCCTGGCGGAGCGGGTCTACGAGATCTCGGTGGACAGCTTCAGCCAGGCGGTGATGCCCCATCTGCACCAAGACGGCTGGCAGCGGCGTCACCTCGACTGGGAGTTCAAGCTCCAGGGGGAACCGGCGGAGGTGGAGCGCACCCTGGTGGATGGGGCCCTCAATGCGGTGGAGAGCTTCCTGCGCAGCAGTGAGGTGCAGCGGTTGTTCGTGCAGGAGCTGGTGCGCGGCACGGTGGCGGAGAGCGAGAGCGATGGGCTCAGCCGCCAGGGGGTGCGCCACCTGATCGAGTGCGAGCTGCTGGCGCTGCTGCAGGAGCAACGGGAGCTGCTGATTGATCGCGTGGCCGAAGGGCTGCTGGAGGGGGCCGAGGGCAACTTCGAGCGGGCCCATCGCGCCGCTACGGCCGGCCTCGAGGAGGTGGAGCACCTGTTGGTGAACCACGCCGAGGCCATGGGCTGAGGTTCAGGAGGCGGTTCAGGAGGCCTTGGGAAGCCGGCCCTGCAGCTGCTGGATTTGCTCCATGCGCAGGCGAATGCCGTTGCAGTCGCGGCAGCTGCAGGGGCTGCCCACGGCATCGGGTTGGTGCAACAGCATCGGCAGGATCAGGTCTTCGTCCTCATAGAACAGGTTGGGATTGGAGGGGCCCATCGGTGGTGACAGAGCAAGCCGCTGCAGGGGCAGCGCGAGGCCCCGTTCTGACAGCCCCAGCGGTGAGTCCCAGGGTTGTCAGACTTTCTTCGGTGTTGCGTCACCGGATGCTCACGCGTTGGGGTCTGGCGGCCCTGGCGCCCCTGCTGCTGCAGGCCCGGGGTGGCGCCGTGGAGATCCAGGGGTCCACCTTCTTCACCAACCCGCCCTGGAGGGTGGAGTTGATCGCGTACTACAACACCGTTTGGGATCCGCAGCCGGACTATTTCTTCACCCTGGAGCTCCCCGCCGATGCCGGCGCCCCCCTGGGCGGACTCACCATTCAGCAGACCCGCGGCTCGGATTGGTGGTTCCCTTACTACGTCGAGCGCACGTCGGCGTTTGTGGGGCGTCCGCGGGCGGAGGGGCGCAAGCTGCCGGTGACGGCGACCTTTGAGCAGGGCATCCGCCGCTTCCAGATTCGCTTTGATCCGCCCGTGGCCCCGGGCACCACGGTGACCACGGTGCTCAAGCCCTGGACCAACCCTGACCAGGCCGACACCTACATGTTCGCCGTCACCGCCTGGCCAGAGGGGCCCAATCCCTCACCGGCACCCCTGGGCTACGCCACCCTCCGCATCTACAGCCTCTTTTACTGAGCAGTGATCTCGGTTCGCGTTATGGCGCGGTGGCCCGTGGCTCCAGTCGGGCCATCGGTCGCCAGAGCAGAGCCACCCCCAGCAACAAGGCCAGGGCCAGGCTGGATTGCACCAGCAGGTAGGCGTTGCTGCCTGCCATGGCACGGCCGAGGAGATGAATCGCTTCGCTGGCGGCGGCGGCACTGAAGGCCTGCAGACCCTTGCCGAGGTTGGCGATGGCGATCACGCGGCCCTGCAGCTCCATCGGCGTGAGCCCCTGCATCAGGGCGTTGTTGAGGTTGAGGCTGAACACCCCGCAGGCCCCCGCCAGGAAAGCGGACAGGGAGGCCCAATGGATCACCTGGCTGCCCGCCAGCAGCAGGATCGCCAGTGCCAAGCCCAGGGCGGCGACCGCCAGGGCCAGCCCCAGGCGCCTGGCCTGGCCGGAGGCCATGCCCAGCAACGACCCCACCACACCCCCCAGGCCCACGGCGGAGAGCAAGGCGGCGTAGGTGGCGTGGTGGGTGTGCAGGTTGGTGTTGTCGTGCACAAAGATCGGCAGCAGCGTCTGGAAGGGCAGGCCCAGCAGCATCACCAGCGCCAGCAGTTGCAGCAACTGCCGCAGTTGACGTTGATGGCGCACGTAGTGCAGCCCTTCGCGAATCGATTGCCAGAGCGGTGGTCGGGATCCGGGGTGGGCGGGGGCCGGCGTGCGCGGCAGCCAGGGAATGCAGGCCAGCAGCGGCAGGAAACTGAGCACGTTGAACAGGAAGGCCATGTCCTCATGGCTGCGATCTCCATGGCCGATGCTCAGCAGGATTCCCCCTAGGGCTGGGCCGAACACATTGGTGACGTTTGACGCCACGCTGTAGACCTGCTGGGCGGTGACCAGGTCTTCACGGTCGACCATTTCGCTGATCAACGCCGTGCGGGCCGGGGTGTCGAAGGCGGAGATCACCCCGTTGCAGGCATTCACCGCCACCAACAGCCAGAGCGGCACCAGGCCCCGGGTGGTGGCCAGCAGCAGCAGCAGCGCCACCAGCAGCAGCGCCGTTTGCGTTCGGAAGAACAGCAGGCGCCTGGGGATGCGATCGGTGATGGCGCCGCCGAACACCTGCAACAGGCACTGGGGAAGGCCATAGCCCAGGGCTAGCAGGGCGATGCCATGGGCTCCGTAGGTCTTCACCGTGAGCCAGGTCATCGCCATCACGAAGGCGCTGGTGCCCAGGTTGGAGATCAGGTTGGCGAGCCAGAAGCTGCGGAAGGGGCGGTTGTTCCATAGCCCCTGGATGTCGATCGCTTGGCTGTGGGGGCCTGACGGGGACGGCATGGCGGCAGGCTGGATGGACCCCCCAGACGGGGATGGGTTGCGCCGAATTCTTAAATCAATTCCCAGGGCGCGCTTGGTCCTTGGTGCGCTTCATTACTTCTGAGGGTGCACCGGTTGTTGGGATCCCATGCGTTATTCGGTTGTCTGCCGGCTGGAGCACGGCGGCTACAGAAGCGAATGCGATCAGGACGACCTGCCCTCGGCGATTCAGCAGTCGCTCTTCCGCGCCCGCCAGACCCGGCGACGCCACTACATCCTCGATGAGCTGGGGAGGATCGTGGACATCGTGCATCCCCAGTTGCTCAGCCAGCCGCAGAGCTCACGGGCGCTGGGTTGAGTTGTGCTCGTGGCACCAGATCAGATCGATCTGGTTGGGGTGATGGCGCAGGTGGGGGTGCAGCTCCATCGCCAGGTGGCGAGCCTCCTCATGGCTGGTCGCGTAGAGGCAGCATTCCGCCAGGGCATGGCGCTCGTTGCGGTAGCTGATCGAATAAGCCTTGCGCTGGCGATGCGTTGCGCTGAGGGAAGCCACGACGTGGGGTGCAAAGGCTTTGGCCGCATTGTGAGCAGCGCAGGCCGTCGCACAAGCCGGGCTGAGCGCGTGTGCGCTTCTGCACACCGGATGGTGGTGTCGGTGGCCGGGGCCGGCCCCACTCCTTAGCGTCCGCTCAACACGCGATCGGCCGATGTCGTTGTTGTGGAGACTGGCGACGGAACGGGCCAAGCGGGAAGCCCAGCTGCAGCGCCTGGAGGCCCTGCTGGCCACTCCCGATGATCGGGCGGCCCTGCGGGCCCGGCAGCAGGCTCAGGCCCAGCAGGATGAGATGCGCCGCGGCACGCACGACTGAAAGCACCGCCAGGGCGATGCAGAGGGGGCAGTGGCTGAGACCCATGCCGCCAGCCTGATCGCTTTTGGGCAGCTGACGGTCGATTCAGCCAGAACTTCACGAAGCGGCCGGCCTACGGTGCAGGAGAACTGCGCACCAGGGCGATGGAAACCGACTACAGCACCGCCATCGCAGCCATGCTGGCCGTCACGGTGTTGCTCACGGCCGGGGTGGTCTTTGTGCTGCGCCGACCCAATGATCTCAACGGCTGACTGCCGCTGGGGGCCCCATCTCCCACGTGGGCATCGAAGCAGGGGCAGGGGTGGGCGCTATCCGTTGATGTATTCAGCTGGGTCATTCAGCCAACCCTGAAGACTTCCTGTGATCCCCGCGGGCGGGCCTTGTCACCCCACTGGCGGTGTCTACGGTCCGGCTTTGCACCAGATCTGGTGGAATCCTCCCAGCGCGCCACGGAGCGATCGTTCGCGGCCACGTTGGCTCCGCAGCATCGCCGTTGGCTGGCGGAACAGAGTGCCTGGTTGCTGCAGCAGGGGTGTTTCGACGCGCTCGAAGCCCTGGCCGCGGAATGGGATGACGACGGCTGGGACGACGCCTGAGCTGATGGTTGCTGTTCAAGGGGCTGCTGCCCCAGGGGCATCGCTGTTGTGCAGCCAACGGATGAGCGCTTTGTTGGGGTCCGATAGCTCTTCCAGGGAGCCGTAGAGCCAGTTCTGCCAACCCTGTTGCGGCAGACCGCTAAACACCATCAGGTTGAGCGGATAGTCCTCCGAGTCGCTGCAGCGGCGGAAGTCGTCGCGAAACAGAAACACCGGCTTGCCCAGGGCAATGGCGGCCCCAAGTTCCAGCATCACCCCCTCATCGGGCGGAGTGCCATTCACGATCGCCAGTAGTGCATCGGCATCGCGCACGTCCTGGAGGTCTGCCTGGGCCACGCGCCAGGCCCAGCCCGGTTGGGCAAGATCCACCTGGCCGTTGCGGCTGAACGGTTCCCACACCTCCAGACCCAGGGCCTCCAGGGCCGCAACGAAATCGGGCAGCAGCCGCTGCCGCCAATGGGCGGAGAAGCCGTAGGGGGAGGCCAGGTAGAGGGTGCGGCGCCTCACGTCCGCGACTCCCGGTACTGCTGTTCATCGGCCACCGCCTGGGCCCGGTTTTCCCAGGGGAACAGCAGCCACTCCTCTGAGGCCGTCACCTCCGCGGCATGCCACCAGTTCGGCTCGGCCTTGCTCACCCACACCGCCACATGGCAACCGGGCAGGTGCTGATAGGGGGCCAAGGTCTGTCCGCTTTCGTAGACGTCATCCACCACCAGGCAGCCTGGCCCTGGCTGCTCCAGCAAGGGCAGCACGAGGCGATGGCTGAGGGCCACCGCCAATACCAGCCCGCCCCGAGGCACGCCGTAGATCCCGGTTAAACCAGGCACCTGGCGGGCCTGGTGCGCCAGATGCTCCACCGCCCGATCGAACTCCTGCCAGCTGAGGGTGCGCATCGACGGGCCGTTCGGGTCAGTTGGAGGGTGTCGCCGCCGGTGCTTGCACGTTCGGGCAGGTGGCGCCATTGAAGCGGCTGGCGATCCGCTGGCTTCCCACTTGGTACACCTTCTGGGCCTTGGCGCTGTCGCCGGATTGCACCGCGTCGTTGAGCTTGCTGGCGAAGCGCGCACAGGCCTGCGTGAGGTCGATCGCCTGGGCTGGGACTGGGGCCGCGGCGGCAGCGAGGCCGAGGCTGAGGGCTGTGAAGGGAGCGAGGAGGCGTGTCATGTGGGTTTGCTCAGCTGAGGTACCAACGCACCACCGCTAGCACCTGGCCAGCGGGGCCATGGCCACTGATCAGCTCCCCCACGAGGGCTGCGGCGAAGCCGAGCATGGCCACACGGCCGTTGAGTTGTTCCACACCGCGCAGGGCATCGGTGTTCCAGGGGCGGCGTGTGGTGAGGCCTTCGCCGAAGCGCTCCACCGGTTCGTACTGGAAGGAAGGCTCGCTCAAGGGTTTGGAGGCACGTGCGCTGGAGCCTATGCGCCCTTCAGCCCAGAAGGCTGGTCTTGATCTGTTCGATTCGCGCTAGCAGGGCCGCCCGTTTTTGCTGGTGCAGGGCATTGCGGGCCAGGAATCGCAGGGCGGCGACCAATCCCACCAGTTGCAGCAGTTGGCCGAGCAGGGGCAGTTCATTGATCGCCCCCAGCACCGCACCGGTGAGCTTGAGGCCCACGCCCGCCACCACCGCCAGACCCAGGATCTGCAGGGCCGGCAGCAGCTGCTCCAGCGATGCCGACTGGAACACCCCCAACTGCTGGAGCAGTTCGCGGATGCCTCCGGATTGGAAGCCGCTGGCACCGCTGCTGGCTGGGGTGGTGGAGGGGGCCTGCAGGTCGCCGGGTGCCTCCTGGCTGAGGCTTAAGGGCTGCGGCGCCAGCTTCAGTTCCACCTCTGGGGTGGCAGCGGCTTGGGCCGGCTCCGGCTGCAACTCAGCGGGATTCGCGTCTGCGGGATTCACCGGCGCCAGCCATGCCACACCCCATTCTCCCGTCGCTGTCCAGGGACGCCGCCTCACTGGGCTCAGCGATGCTGGTGGGGATGTTGTGAAGCCCGGCCCCTGGCCACTGCCATCCCGCTGCTGCCTTGGGGGGGCCTGCTGTTGGCCGCGGCGGCGGCTCTGGGGTTAACGATCCTGGTCGTTGCTCTGGCACGGGTGTTCGCGCGGGCACCGCGGCTGCAGGAAGCGGAGCTCGTGCCCGCGGCCTTGCCCCAGACCAGCCTCACGGTGGTGGTGCCGGCCTACAACGAAGCCGCCAACATCGGGCCCTGCCTCGCCAGCCTGCTGAGCAGCGAGCCCCCCTGCAGCGACTGGCGCGTGCTGGTGGTGGATGACCGCTCCACCGACGCCACCGCGGCCCTGGCCCAGGCCACGGCCGACGCTTGCCCGGCTTCCACAGCTGGGTTTGCGCTGCTGGATGCGGGGCCGCGGCCGGCCGGAGAGCGCTGGGTGGGCAAGAACTGGGCCTGCAGCCAGGCCATGGAGCAGGTGCAGAGCCCCTGGGTGTTGTTTGTGGATGCCGATGTGCGCCTGCAGCCGGCCACCCTGCGGCGGGCCCTGGCCCAGGCCTGCCGGGAACAGACCGATCTGCTCAGCCTGGCGCCGCGGTTGAGTTGCGGCTGTCTGGCGGAGTGGATGGTGCAGCCGATCATGGCGAGCCTGCTGGGGTTGGGCTTTCCGATCGAGGCCGCCAACGATCCGGCCAGTGCCGTGGCCTTCGCCGCCGGGCCATTCATGTTGTTCCGCCGCCAGGCCTACGACGCCATCGGCGGCCATCGCGCCCTAGCGGCGGAGGTGGTGGAGGATCTGGCCCTGGCGCGCCGCATCAAGGGGGGCGGCTATCGCCTGCGCTACCTGCTGGGCCTCGACGCCCTGGAGCTGCGTATGTATTCCAACTTCGCCTCCCTCTGGGAGGGGTGGACGAAGAACTGGCTGCTGGGGCTCGACGGTGATGTGGTCAAGGCGTTGGCCGCCGCCGCGGTGGTGGCGCTGATGTTCACCGGCCCCTGGCTGTTGGCTCCGTCGTCCGCCATCGCCGCCGCTCTGCTGCCCGCTCAGCGGGAGCTGTGGCTGCTGGTGATGGCGATGGGGGTGTTGGGCATCGGCCTGCAGCTGGTGCTGCGGCTGTGGACCCGGGCGCAATTCCAGGTGCCGCTCACCCATTGGTGGTTGATGGGGGCGGGGGGGCTCGTGGTGGCCGGCATCGGCCCCACCTCGGTGTGGCGCACCCTCAGCGGCCGTGGCTGGACCTGGAAGGGGCGCCCCCTGGCTTGAGCCGCTGTGGCCCGCTGGCGGTTGCCGCGGCTAGTACGGAAGCAGATGCCCGCTCCGGCCATGACCGCCTACTCGGTGTTTTTCTGCGATGCCGTGGGCTGCAGCATCGAGCCCGTGCGGGCCATGGATGCGGATCACGCCAAGCAGATCGTGCAAACCCGCAGCCCCGGCGTGCGTCGGCTGGCGGCGATCTCCGAGGCGGAGTTGGACGGGGTGGATCAGCAGCAGCTGCTGGTGGACTGGATCCGCGCCCGGAGCTGATCCCCTGGCCGATCCGATGGCCGGTTAGTTGCCGTAGCAGACGTGGCCGGTGGGGATGAAGCCCTCGTAGCCCCCGGCATTCACCAGGCTCCAGTCCTGGCCAAGCCCATTCACCTGATTGCGTTGCACGCTCAGGGGAACCCCTGGGCTGAGGCTGGCCACCACGGCGAAGTTCTGGTTGGGCCCCGTTCGCAGCGAGACATTGGCTCCGGCGGAGCACAGCCGGGCGGCTGCCGGGGCCAGCACCACCGGAGGCGCCGTGGCGGGCACCACCTCCACAGGGGGCACCACCTCTACGGGGGGCGCCACCACCACGGGGGCCACCACGGTGGGATCGATCACCACCGGCCGGGCCCAGCAGCCTCCCCAGCAGCGGTAGCCATGCCAGTAGGCCTGGGCAGGGGTCGGCATCCAGGCGAGGCCGCTGAGCAGCACCGAGCAGCTCAGGGGGGCGAGCAGGCGACGTTGCGTCATGGTCATGGCTGGCAGGTGATGGAAACGATCAAGCCATTGAGGGCCTGGCGGTAGGCCTGTTTTTGCCCATGCAACTGCTGTTGGATAACGCCCACGCTGGCGCTGTCCGGCAGGCTGCTGAAGGCCTTGTCGAGGCTCTGCCAGCTGGCCTGCACCGCGGGCATGGCCGCCAGCTTGGTGAGGGCGGGATCCCGTTGCAGCGCCTGTTCACTGCTGCGCAGCAGCGCGAATGTGGCCCGGGCTTCCGCGCTGCGGGCCTGGGGCCCCAGGTTGTTGAACGCGGTGACTGCCTGGGCGGTGTGGTTCAGCCGCAGGCAACTGGCGGCCGGAATGGCGGTGGTGGTTTGGGCACTGCCGCTGACGTTGCCCAGCAAGGCCGCGACGGCCGCCAGCGCCAGACCCCGTTGGAGCGTCACCCTTGCACGGTTGGATGCACGGTTGCGTGCAGGTTTGGGTGCAGGGTTGGGTGCAGCGTCTGGCATCGCCGGTTCGCAGGTGCGAAGTGCCCGCAACGTAGCCGTCAGCGGCGATCAGCGCACGTCGATGCACCAGGAGGGCAGATCCCTGGCCACGCACTGATTCATGTGCTGGGCATGGCGGGCGATCGGAATCAGACAGGCGGCGATGACCACCAGCGCCGTGGTGCTGATGGCGGCCAGCACCGGGTAGGCGTGGGCCCGCACCAATTCGCGCGGGGTGAGGGTTTGGCCTTGATGGTCGGACATTCGGAGCGGAGGGGGCTCAGCGCAACACGGTGAGTTTGAGCACCACCCACAGCAGGGCGGCACCCAGCAGCCAGAACAGCCAGGTGAGTTTGAAGCTGATCGCCACCACCAGGCCAACGAGGAACAGGGCGATGAAACGTCCGAGGGTCATGGGGGGCGGCGTCGGGCCGAGGACTGGGGTGATGGCCCCTATGTTGGGCCCCGCTTCAAGCCCCTGCGATGACCATCCCTGCCCTGCCCGCCGTGGTGACCTTGGCGGCCCTGATCACTTACCAGGGCACCGCCATGGCAGTGGGGCAGGCGCGGGTGCAACACAAGGTGATGCCGCCGGCCAGCAGCGGCCCTGAGGAGTTTGAGCGGGCGCTGCGGGTGCAGCAGAACACCCTGGAGCAGCTGGTGTTCTTCCTGCCCACCTTCTGGTTGGCGGCGCTCTTGGGCAGCGAAACCTGGGCTTGCCTGTTGGGCTTCCTCTGGGTGGGAGGGCGCATCGCCTATGGCGTGGGCTACCGGCAAGCGCCGGGCAAGCGCGGCCCTGGCTTTGGCATCAGCTTCCTGAGCAGCATCGCCCTGCTGGTGATGGCGATCGTGGGGGTGTTCAGCCAGGGCTAAACGGCTAGCGGCGCAGCAGGCGCAACCACGCCCACCACAACAGCGCCACCGGTACGGCGGCCACCAGCAACACCTCCAGGCTCTCCAGTTGCTGGGGGTTCATGGGATCGGTGCCGTTGCGAGGCCGAAGGGTTTAGAAGCCGTAGGGCAGGCAGGCCTGCTGCACATCGGCCACCGAGGCCATCACGTCGTTGGGCACGGCGTCCTGCATCGGCAGCAACGCCACCACCTGCCCCAGCTCACTGATTTCCTCCTTGCAGAGGTGGGAAGCCCTGGGATAGGCGGGGTTGCGGGTGAGGGCCTGCACGCGGGCTTCGGCCTGCCGGCAGGGTTTGGCTTGGCTGGTTTGGATGCAGGCCTGCATGGCGCTTTGGAGGGTCCAGAGGGCGTCGCCGGCGGCGGCGGCCGGACCAGCGTGGGCGCTGAGCAGGGCCGCCGCCGTGGCCATCAATCCAGGGTGAAACGCTCGCCTTGCCATGGCCTACTGCCTCTGGTGCTGCAGCCATTCTGTGGGGGGTTGGCCGCGCTGGCCGTGCTGGCGTTGGTGCTCAGCGGTTCAGCCGTTGCATCTGCCAGGTCACCAGGGTGCCCACCGGGCTCCAGAGCAGATAGGGCAGCAGCAGCAGGGCGGCGCTGCCGGAGCTGTGGGCCACGCTGATGGCGAGGGCCATGCCCCAGGCCCAGCCCGCAAACCCCACCACGGTGCCGTTGGAGAGCCTCCGGGTCTGGCAGATCAGCCAGGTGTAGCTCTGCACCAACACCAGCAGCGCCAGATAACCCGCCATCAGCCCCAGGCTCCAGCTGGCATTCCAGGCCACAAGGGCGGAGCCGTAGAAGCAGGCGTAGATCGCGATCCAGATCAGGGGGATCAGCCGTTCAAAGCTGAGCCAGTTCGGCCGGCGTAGCCGCAGAAACCAACTGAATTGCTCGCGGCTGGGGTTGAGGGCAGCGGCCACCGCCACCATCACCGCCAGGATCAGCAGGGCTGCGACCATGGCTCAGATCGACAGCATCTTGAAGCCCAGGGCAATCAACACCGCGCCACCCACAATCTCGAGGCGACTGCCAAAGGCGGCTGGCATGCGTTTGGCCAGGCCCAGGCCCAGGTAGGTGGAGATAAAGGCCGCCGTGGCGATGGCGATTGCATAGGTCGCGATCGGTTTGCTCGCCAACCCCAGGGTGACGCCGACCCCCAGGGAGTCGATGCTGGTGACCGTCGAAACAAACAGGATTTTCAGGAAGCTATGGGTCCGGGGGTCTTCCGCTTCGGTGGTGTCGTCCGGGTCGTGGTGATAGGCCTCCCAGCACATGTGGGCACCGACGGATACCAGCAATGCAAAAGCCACCCAATGGTCGTAATTAACAATCAGGTCTTTGGCGATGCGGCCCAGCAGGAAGCCCAGGGCGGTGGCGCCCCCTTCGGCAAAGGCTGAGCTGAATGCAAATGAAAAGGCCCGTTGCGCTGAAAAGCGCCGGAAGCCCATGGCGAAGGCTGCCGAGAAGGAATCAATGCTGAGAACAACCGCGAACAGAAGGATGTCCCAGGTCATCGTTGCGATTGGGCCATAGCGGTACGGGCCGCAATCAGCGTAGATGCCAGCTCCCTTAGGCACCCCGTGCCAAGAGGGCCCGCTGGGAGGGAATGCGCAGCCGGCGAGCCCATCCCAGCCGTTCCAGCAGGCAGATGAACCGATAGGTGGGGTCGGGCAGCACCACCACCCGGCCCTGGCGCAGGGTCAGCCCCTGCCGCACCGAGCCCTGGAAGGCGTGGTGCAGGTTGTGCCAGCCCTCCCCGAGGGTGAGCAGGGCCACCCAGCCGTTGTTGCAGCTGGCATCACCGGTGCTGAAGGGTTGGTCACCAGCCAGATGGGCCACGGAGTTCACGCTGGCGACGGCGTGAAACAGCAGGGTGGTGCTGAGGCAGAAGGCCCCGAGCCATTCCCAGCCGCCGATCCACCAGGACAGCCAGGCCAGGGCCAGGGGTGGCAGCACGTGCAATCGATCGATCAGCCGCAGCACCGGGTCGGTTTCGATGTCCTGCGGCAAGCTGCTGGGGTGAAACCCCGGGCTGAGCAGCCAGCCCAGCTGCGAGTACCAGAAGCCGTTCCAACTGGAGGAGCTCAGCAGGGGGCTGTGGGGATCGTGACCCGTGTCCACATGGCGATGGTGTTGGAGGTGGTGGGCTTTCCACCAACTGGGCCCCATCTGGCCGGCGGAGGCCGCCACCAGGGAACCCAGCCACCACACCGGCCGGCTCGCCTGGTAGCTGCGGTGGGCAATCAGCCGGTGATAGATCGCTGTGGTGGCCAGCATGCGCAGCAGATAGAGCGCCACGCCCCAGCCCAGGGCGGCCCAGCCCAGGCCTGTCATGAGCAGCAGGCCGCAGCCCAGGTGGCTGGCCAGGATGAACACCGGCCCCAGCCCATGCAACAGGCGGCGCAGGGGACTCGGCGGAATCAGACGGGTCAGAAAAGAGCCTGAATTGGCCAACCTACTGGGGTGGGTTGCAGCATCGCGGACGCATTCCTGCCGCAGATCCAGCTCAGATCCCCAACACCCCACGCAGGCCTGAGACCACTTTCTTCATTTCGGTCTCGCTGATCTGACCCGCCTCGAGCAGTTGGTTGGCCAGGGCCATTTTGGCCCTGCCCTCCTGCAGTTTCAGCAGGCCTGAACAGGTTTTCTTGAAGCCGGTGCCCCCCAACGGGATCATCAGCGCCACGCCGCCGCCGAGGTCGCTCTGGGTTCCGTTTTCCTTGGTGTTGGACAGCGCCAGGCTGTTGAGTTGCCGCCCGTAAAACACCAAGGTGGCCGGTGATCGGTCAGTGACGGAGCAGGTGCTGCCATCGTCGAGATCCAACTCGATCTTGGGCTGGGGCGGATACACCGAGAAGTCTTCCAGCTCCAGCCGATCGCCGGCTTTTACGGCATCACCCAGAAGCGTGAGCAGGATTCCGTAGCCAAGAGCATGGACCCACCAGCGCGACCATCGCGATCCATGCGCTCCACGGGTGGCTGATACAGGACACATGCAAAGTAAGGCGTTCGGGTTGTGACCTTGGGCTCAAAGCTGATCAGAACCTTCCTGAACTTGTTGGGTGGAATTTTGAATGCCCTCGGCACAATGCTCACCGATTCGGTGAGAATCGAACCCGGAGTTTGGTCGTCTTTGCCGGCGCCTTTGAGCCGTACGGTGAGCTCAACGGCTCCCTGCCGGCTGTGGGAGACCCCCAGCTTCACTTTGACCAATCCGCTCTTGGCACTGAACTCTCGTTTGTCCAGAAAAGCGGTCTGGGCATAGGAGTGCCCAGACCACAGAACTGCTGTTAGCAGCAACAATGTGCGACCCATCAATCAAAGAGATGTGCAGGTGGCCGTTGCCTGGATCGCATACTCACCGGCAGTCAACAGACGCGTGCTGTTGTTCTGGATGATGGAGGTAGCGATGCTGCCGTCCTTGCGGATCACACCCTGGGACTCCGGGCTGGAGGCACCGGCGCTGCTGGAGTTGTTCGCCACCAGCGCGGCGAGCTCAATGCTCGGGATTGCTGCCGCAGCTCCGGTGGGAGCCGATAGCTGTAGAGCGCTCAGCTCAATTTTGGAGTTGCCGTTCGCCACATAGCTGTAGGAGCCTGTGCCGCTGAGCTTGTCGCCTTCCGCTGTCGGGGCCATGGCGATCGGGCCGCCTTGGTTGGTGATGTTGCAGAAGGTGGCGATGCTGCCGGTGGCTTTGATGTCGGCCGATGTAGCGGCGAGCATCGGAGTTGGGGCCATCAGGGCGAGGGCCATCGCAGTTCTCAGTGCCTTCATGGAAAGGTTGAAAAGGGCCTTTCCGTCCTAGAGATGAAAGCCTGGGCGAGGGGTAGATCACTCGCAAAGGTGGAGATCTGCGCTTTTCGCACGGATCATTGCGGCTCTGGCGATGCAATCCCGCCGCGATGCCCTTAGCTGCGGGCGCTGAGCATCAGCGCCGCCAGCAGCACCAGCGCGAGCAGGGCCACTGAGGCTGTGTCAGCGGAGTCCATGGGCGCTGTGCCGGGGGCTGCACTCTCCCAGATCGTCCGCCTAGGGTCGCGGCACCGCCGCCCCGGGCCCATGCCCACCGCCAGCTTCGGCCCGCTGCAGGTGGTGTGGTTCAAGCGGGATCTGCGCGTGGTGGATCACCGGCCCCTGTTGGAGGCCGCCCGGCGCGGGGCGGTGTTGCCCTTGTACGTGGTGGAGCCGGAGCTGTGGCAGCAGCCGGATGCCTCGGCGCGGCAGTGGCTGTTTGTGCGGGAGTGTCTGTTGGAGTTGCGGGAGGCCCTAGCTGCCTTGGGTCAACCGTTGGTGGTGCGGTGTGGCTCAGTGTTGGAGGTGCTGGAGCAGGCGCAGCGTTGCTTCGGCATCGCCGGCCTGTGGAGCCACGAGGAAACGGGCAATGGCTTCACCTTCGCCCGCGATCGACGGGTGGCGCAGTGGTGTCGTAGCCAGGGCATTGCCTGGAGCGAGATCCCCCAGGGGGGTGTGGTGCGGCCGTTGCCCAGCCGACGGGGCTGGGCGAAGTGCTGGGAGGAACGCATGGCGCAGCCGCCCGCGCCGCTGCCCGGGGGGCTGCTGCCCTTGCCGGGGCTGAACCCCGGGGCGATTCCGTCCGCGGCCGATCTCGCGCTGGAGTCGGATCCGGTGCCAGGCCGGCAACGGGGCGGCCGCGCCGAGGGCGCGGCGTTGTTCAGCAGCTTTCTGGCGCGGCGCAGTCGCCGCTACCACGCCGAACTGTCCAGCCCCCTCACCGCCGCCCACAGTTGTTCACGCCTGTCGCCCCATCTCAGTTGGGGCACCCTGTCGCTGCGCGACGTGGTGCAGGCCACGCGCGTTCGCCGCGTTGAGCTGGCTGCTCAGAACGGCACTGGCCGCTGGCCCCTGGCCCTGCAGCGCTTCGACGAGCGGCTGCACTGGCATTGCCATTTCATGCAGAAACTCGAGGATCAGCCCGATCTGGAGTTCCGCGAGCTGCATCCCAGCACCGCCGGGCTGCGGCAATCCGATGCCGCACGTCTGCAGGCGTGGAGCACGGGGCAGACCGGCTTGCCCTTTGTGGATGCCTGCATGCGGTCGTTGCGGCAGAGCGGCTGGCTCAACTTCCGCATGCGGGCGATGTTGCAGTCGGTGGCGAGCTATCAGCTCTGGTTGCCCTGGCGAGAGAGCGGCCTCCATCTAGCCCGTCTGTTCGTCGACTACGAACCCGGGATTCACTGGAGCCAGTGCCAGATGCAGGCGGGCACCACCGGCATCAACACGATCCGCATCTACAACCCCCTCAAGCAGGGGCTCGACCACGATCCCCAAGGCCAATTCATTCGGCGCTGGCTGCCTGAGCTGGCCGCGGTGCCAGCGGTGTACCTACACCAGCCCTGGACGATGCCCCCGGCGCTTCAGCAGCGTTGCGGCTGCGTGTTGGGGCGTGATTACCCGCACCCCATGGTGGATTGGCAGCAGGCGGCGGCGATGGCCCGCGATCGTCTCTGGGCGTTGCGACGTGAGCAGGGTTTTGCCGCTGTGGCGGATGCCATTCAGCAGCGCCATGGTTCGCGTCGCTCTGGCTTGTCGAGCTCGCGTCGGCGACGCTCCGTTGCGTCACGTCGCCAAGGTGCTGCGGACTCCACGGCAGCGGAACAGCTGAGCTTCGATCTGCCCGCTTCCAGCGGCTGATCCCGCCATTGCTGTTCAGCGCTGAGCACCGAGCTGCGGCGGTGCGCGTGGTGCTGCAGCAACTCCGCTAGATGGAGGAGGTTGACGGGTCGAAGTTGCCTGGCCAGGTCACAGGCCAATCCTTCTAAGCCGTAGGGGTCCGTGGGGATCCGCATCCGTGATGTGCAGGCCCTGGCACTGTGCAATGCCTAGGGCCTCCACGGTGCTGTCTGCCCAGGGTTTGCAGCCCCAATGCAGCGGTTCAGGAGCTGGGCTTGTTGGCTTTGATGTAGTTCTGCAGCCGCTGCAGCTCAGCCGGCGGAATCAGCGATGGGCAACGCACGGAGTTGTCGACCGCCAGATCCACCGCGGTGCCGTTGAAGACGCGGTCGTTGGTCATCGGCTGATTGCCATTGATGCCATCGATCATGGCGCCGTAGTCCTTGATCACGATGGTGGCGATGGTGCTAACAGCGGCCTGGTAGGTGGTGGGGTAGGCCACGTTCGCCTTCAGCAGGGTGCACATGTTGATCGACACCACATCGATGTAGTTCTGCAGCACGGCCTGGCTGATCGGTGTGGCCTGTGTGGCTGGTGCCGGTGCAGTGGACGCGGCCGGCGTGGTGCTGCTGGGGGCTGTCTGGGCCATGGCGGCCTGCCCGGCGGAGAGCAACAGCCCCAGGCTGAACGTGGCGATGGAGGCGGCGCGAGTCAGCATGGATGGCTTGGTAATGCTTTTCGCTGCAGTCTTGCAGTGATGGCAGCCATCACCTGCTTTCTTCAGGCCTTGTTGCGATCTAAAAACCTGGTTTTAGAAACCATGGGTGTCGTAGATGCCCATGGTGGCGTAGCCCAAGGAGGCGGGCACCGGATTGGGCCCTGCGGGCAACGCCTGCACGGCAAACATGTAGGTGTCGGCCCAGCGGGGATTGTTCTGTGGCACCAGGGTCAGGGTGATCGTCTGGCCAGGTTGCGGCGGTTGCGGGAAGGTCACCGTCATGGTGCGGCTGGCGTTGTCGAACTGAGCTTGCACGGGAAACGATCGCCCCTCCCGCCTTGGGGTGCCCACGAACGCCGTGGTCTGGTTGGGGAAGAACTGGAAATTGCGATCGGCGCCGCGGGTTTGTTGAATCACCAGCCCCCCCAGCCCAGCGCCTGCATCGGCCGGCAGGGTCACGGTGAAGTAGTACTGGCTGGCCAACATGATGTACCAGTAGTAGTTGGTGAAGGTCACCGATGACGGCGGATCGGTGAACCAGGTCTGCTGTTGAGAGGGCTGTTGTTGCTGTTGAAGCGGGGTGGCCTGAGCCCGTGCCGCAGGGGCGAGACCCTGGGGGAATGCCCCCAGCCCTCCCCCCAACAGGCCAGCCAGCCCAAGCGCCCAGAACGGTGCTGGCCCCAGCCGCCGGGTCGGGGATGGGCGCATGGGCATGGGCTGTGCTGGGGCGCCTGTTGGCAAGCTAGTGATGCGGCCCTGGTCGGTCATCTTCTCGGTGGCATCCGCGGGATCACTGCGGCGCCAGGCCTGGGATCAGGCTGTGCACCAGATAGCTCCAATCGGTGCAGCTCAGCAGATCATCGACCGACGTAAACGGCAGCTCAGGACCCACGCCAAACCGTTGGTGCCAGTCGCTCGGGCTCAACCGTTGTTTCCAGTTGTGCAGATCCTCGGCGCGCCAGGCGCGGAGGCTGTCTTCATCCAGCTCAGAGAAGAGTGTCCATCCCATCAGTGCCTCGCCTTCGCCGCATTGCTCCGGGCTGCACAGGTTGAGGATGTCGACGGCACATTGAAAGGTTGCCTCGCCGAGGTCGCCTTGGGCGCGCAAGCTGTTGAGGCTGGCGGTGGCCTCCGCGAGGCGTTGGGGGGAGATCATGGGGGTCGGCGATCGATCTTGGTGCCCGACGGCAGCGGAGCTCTTAGCTGTGTTTCGGTGTCTTGGGCACGTCCAGCTCCACTTTCACCACGTCCACGGGCCCCCGCCCCTCGTTGTTGAGTTCGCGGGCGGCCCGAACAGCGGCGTCATGGGCATGGAACAGATGGGCATCACACCAGGACGCCACCTCCACCAGGGCATTGCCGTTGTCGGCGATGGCCAGATAGGCGCCGCTGCTCACCACCTGGATGGCGTAGCGCTCTGGCTGTGTGCAGTCCTCCGGATGGGCAGGATCCAGGTGGGGCGCCCAGAAATGAAGCATGGGCACGCGGCGTCGGCCCTCAGGCTATGGGCCCTGGTGTGTCACGGCATCGCGTGTGCGGGATACCTCAAGGGTTGGACCAGGCGGTTTACGGGCAGTTGTTGCTGGAGAGCGCCGCCGAGAGTGCGGCCATGGGCTGGCGGTAGGCGTTCGCTACCTGCTGGGCTGCGGCAGTCGCGGCGGTCACCGTGGCGGGCTGCTTCTTGCAGACCTCATAGGTGATCCAGGCCTGATCAGTGCCATTGCTGTAGACCCCGTTGGTCATGGTGGTGATCGGCGAGGGGCAGCGTTTCGTGATCGCCGCCGCATGGGCAAACCAGGTGTCGCTCTGCTGTTGGAGCACCAGATCTCCATAGCGTTTCTGCAGGGCGTCGCAGGTGGCCAGGTCGCCGGCCTGGGCCGACCCGGCGAACAGCAGGGCAGTGGTGATCAGCAGGGGGCGCATGGATGGGCTGCGGAGGGATGGGCATCCAATGGCATCAGTGTGGCTAGCCCGCACCGCTCTGTCATCGCTGCGCTGTCATCGCTTCGGCCAATCACGCTTGATCACGGCAGCTGGTTGATGCAAGTGAGTCCACTCTTAGCCTTTGGCCGATGAACCACATGGGTTGATCACCACCCTCGCGTCCATGCAGATGCCCAGTCTTGATCGCCTGGTTCGCTTTCTGGCCACGCTGCTGGTTGCGCTGTGGCTCACAATTGGCGCTCCACCAGGGCAACTCAGGGCTCAGCCATCTGCGCCCCTTGCTGCCGCCACGGCGTTCTCAGCGGGGGGTGTTATCCCCATCAGTGAGCAGCCGTTTTATCCAGAACTCGAGGAGATTGCCGATCATTGGCGCCATGCCCCCCTGGGGCAGGTGGTTGGTGATAGCCCGCGGGAAACCCTGCTCAACTTCTACGCCGTGATGGCCCTGGTGGATGAGCAGATCCACCTGGCCAGCCGCGCTCCAGAGCAGGACCCCGGTCTGTTGTGGAGTCCAGCGGCGAAGCAACACATCGCTGCGGCGGAACGCTTGTTCGGGCTGGCGGTGCAGGCCCTCGATTCCAGTGACTTTCCGGAGAGTGTGCGTGATGACATGGCTGATGAAGCGGCCATGCAGCTCAAACACGTCCTTGACTATGTGTTTACCCGTAGCGACGAACCCATCACAATTCCTGATTCGGTCGAGCTGAAACGTCTGAATAGCCAACGCAGCCAAGCCAGTGAGAGCTGGAGTATCCCGGATACGGCCATCAGCTTGAGTCGTGACGAGAACCTCGATCCCAGCAATCCAGGTTTCCGGTTTTCAGCGGGCACGGTGTCTCAGATCGCCCGTATGTATGGCCAGATCAGTGGACAACCGGTGATTCAGCAACCCTTTGCAACCCCAGATTTTTACCGCAGTTTCATCTATACACCCGGCTTTCTTGTGCCTCCCAAATGGTATCTGCGTTTGCCCCCAGGGCTGCGTCGGGTGTTGGAGTTGCCACTGGATGGACAAACGTTGCTGCAGATTGTCGCAACGCTCAGTGTTTTGATCCTCTATGGCTGGATCCTTCTGGTGCTGTTTCGGAGGCTTCTTCAGACGTACCGCTATCTGCAGGGTGATGCGGGTCCGCTCCAGAAACGACCCTGGCATCAGGACAATCTCGCCTGGTACCGGGTGCTGCTATTGCTGCCGATCTTGCCCCTCACGCGGATCAGTGAAGTCTTTATTGATGACTATGTGAATTTCACGGGTGCCCCCTTGGTGGTGGTGACCTATCTGTTTTTTATCAGCTACTTCGTTTCGGCGAGCTTCTTTGTCTTCTTTCTGTTTGAAGCCCTGGGCCGCAGTCTCACGGAATGGCTGGTGCGGTTGCGGGGGGGCGGTTCAGAGCTGCAGCTGCGCAGGGTCAGCAATTTGGTGATGCCTGTGGGGCGGGTGATGGGGGGATTCGTGGCCGTGGCCCTGATCTATCGGCTCCTGATCGTGTTGGGCCTTCCATCCAGCACGGTCTTGGCCTTCTCAGCGGTTCCAGGCCTGGCCATTGGTTTGGGGGCTTCGAAGTTGCTCGGCAATCTCTTTGCGGGCCTGTCAATCCAAACGGATCGCCCCCTGCGGGTGGGTGAGTTTTGTGCCATCGGCGACAACCTTGGCTTTGTCACCAAGATCGGCTTGCGCTCCCTGGAGCTGCAGACCCTGGCCAGTCGGGTCACGATCCCCAATTCCATCGCCGATGAACAGACGATCGTGAATTATTCGCGCCGCAGCCGCAACTCAGGGGCAGCGCCCACCCAGGCGATGGATGTGCGGCTCACGATTGAAGAACGCCTTCACCCGGAGCAGGTGGACGACCTGTTGCGGCTGGTGCGCACCCACCTGACTGCCCTGCCCCAGCTGATCGACCCATTGGTGAGCATCGAACAGAGCCAAGCCGATCAGCTCACCCTGATCTGCTTTGCCATGGTCAACCTGCAAGACTGGCCCACGTATCTGCAACTGCGCGAACTGCTGCTGCTGCGGTTGCAGCAACTGGTGGAGCAGGTTCGCCTCTCCAGCTTTGTCTTGGGGATCAGCTATGACACCACGGCTGAGCAGTTAAGACTGTTGCCCGAGTGGATGCGGGAGGAGGTCAACAGTGATCCGGATTTTGTGCTGCAAGCCTGTCGTTTGATGGTGATTTCCGAGTTCACCTACAACATTGCACTCAGGCTGCATGGCCATCAGAGCAGTTTGCGCGCGTTCAAGGATGGCATTCATGCCCTGAATCAGCGGCTGTTGATCCGTTTGGCCCGGGAGGGTGTTGAGATTCCATTCCCCACATCCCTTCAATTCCAGCGTGATCTCTAGGGGGACAACCAATGGGGCAACAGCATCCGCCCAGACTCACAACGGTGATGGGTCCGTCGCTGTTGGCACGCCTGTTGGCACTCGGGCTGGTCCTCACGCCATCCCTGGTCCGATCCCAGGTGCTGTTTTCGGACTGTGTGCCCGTGGCCGGAGGCGGTGTCACCTGTGATGCCTTGGATGCAGGGGGCACCTCGCTGGATGCCAATGCAGCGCGCGATGGGCTGCCGGAACAATCGAGCTCCAGTTGGGCTGAGTTTGATCCCTATGACGGCTTCGACAACAAGCTGGGTAACAACTAGCCGCTGTGGAGCCGCTGGTAGATGGTGCTGAGGCCACGCACGATGAATTCCACTCCGATGGAGAGGGTGAACAGCCCCATGATCTTGATGAACACACTCAGGCCTACCTCCCCGGCCCATCGCACGATCCGGGCACTGAAGGTGAACACCAGGTAGTTCACCAACACCAACCCTGTGATGGCTGCCAAGAGATCCAGGCTGGTTCCCGATTGCTGCGCTAGGCCGGCAAACAGGATCACGGCGGAGAAGGTACCGGCTCCCACCGTTAACGGGATCGCAATCGGCACCACCGCCGTGGCATAGAGCTGGGCATCACTCACGGGTTTGTTGTGTTGGCCTGCCTCCGTGCCGTCGAGCGCGGATTCGCGCGGCGTCGGCCGGGGGGAGTGCGCTTTCATCATGTCCAGGCCCACACCACCCAACAGCAGCCCCCCGGCGATCTGGAAGGCGCTGATGGAGATGCCGAAGAAATCGAGCAGGGCTGTGCCCACCAGCATGAACAGCAGCAACATGCCTAGGCAGGCTGCGCTGGTGACCAGGATCAACCGCCGCACCTTCGACCGCGGCAGGCCCTGGGTTTCGTTGAGGAAGGCCCCCAACGCCGACACGTTGTTGCCGATGGCCAGTAAGCCGAACAGGTATTGCTGAAACGAGGCGCTGAACAGAGAGCTCGCATCCATCGCTGCAAACCCCTTCAGTGGTGGAATGCCGGTTCGGCTTCCACCGGCTCAGGCATGGGTGCCGGCAACCGCTGAAACCAATCCACCGCCCGTTGCAGGTCCTCCAGCAGTTGGTCGGCCATGTCACGGCTGAAACCGGCCCGCAGCACAAAGCGCAGCACAGCGATCTGTTCGCAGTTGGGCGGCATCGTGTAAGCCGGCACCAGCCAACCCCGGGTGCGCAAGCGCTCGGAGAGTTGAAACACGGTCCAGTTCTTCACCTGCGGCTCCAGCCTGACGGCAAACACCGGCAGCTGACCCAGGGGATGGCTCAGCAATTGCAGCCCTGGCAACGCCGCAATGCCATCGGCGAGATGGCAGGCGATCGCCTCCAGGGTTCCCATGCGTTGGCGGTAGCCCTCATGACCCAGGTGCACGAAGTTGAAGTACTGCGCTACCACCTGGGCTCCGGGCCTTGAGAAGTTCATGCCGATGGTGGGCATCTGTCCGCCGAGGTAGTTGACGTTGAAGCGCAGCTCCTCTGGCAGTGCGGCCTGCTCGCGCCAGAGCACCCAACCAACCCCCGGCAGAACACCGCCATACTTGTGGCCGCTGGCATTGATGGACATCACCCGAGGTAGGCGGAAATCCCAGACCAGCTCGGGCGAATTGAACGGGGCAACAAAGCCGCCGGAGGCGGCATCCACGTGGATGGGCACATCGATGCCGCTGCGTTGCTGGAGTGCATCCAGGCATGCCTGCATCTGCTCGATCGGCTCATAGCTGCCGTCGAAGGTGCTGCCCAGCACGCCAACCACGCCGATGGTGTTCTCATCGCAATGGGCGGCCGCCTCCTCGCCGGTGAGATGCAGACGATCCGGGGTGATCGGCACCTGCCGTGCCTCAACATCGAAGTAGGCACAAAATTTGTCCCAGCAGATCTGGGTGTTCGTGCCCATCACCAAATTGGGGCGGTGATCATCGAGCCCCTGGGCTTGGCGCCGCTGTCGCCAGTGCCACTTGAGCACCATGCCCCCCAGCATGCAGCCTTCACTGGAGCCGGTGGTGGAGGTGCCGATCGCCTGGTCTGGATCGTCGGCATGCCAGAGGTGGGCCAGGATCCGTAAACAGCGCTCCTCGAGCTCCGCGGTCTGGGGATATTCATCTTTATCGATCATGTTTTTTTCGGCGCACTCCTGCATCAACTGCAGCGCTTCAGGCTCCATCCACGTGCCCACGAAGGTGGCCAGATTCAGACGGGCATTGCCATCGAGCATCAGGTGGTCGTGCACCATCTGATAGGCCAGATCGGCATGCAGGCCTTTGTCGCTCAAGCGATCACGCGGCATCTGCCCGGGCAGCTGCTGAAGTCCCAACCGGTGGCCCAGCCGTGCGCTCAGGTCGAGCTGGGGGGAACGTTGACGACCCTTCACAGCAACACAATCCAGCAAGACCGCAGGCTAGGGGCGATCACCGCTCGGGACAGACTCAGCTGCTGCTGGCCTGGCAAGGAGGTTCATGGACTGTTGAGCCCCCTCAGCGGAGGGGATGGCTGGCCTGGGCTAAGCCGTCTTCATCCAGCGAGGTCTCCAGCAGATAGGCCGCCAGGTTGCTGAGGGAGCGGCCCTCTAGATCGCTGCGTTGCTGTAGCGCTGAGTACGCGTGGTGCGGCACGGTGATGGTGATGCGACGTGGTCTGCGGAAGACCAGCGACCGTGCTGCTGTTGGGAGCGCCATGGTGATGTTCCCTGGGGAGATGTCTCACTGTTGTGCATCCCCCGTGCTGCTGAATAGATCCCATTCACGGCTGCCCAAGCCAGGGGTCCCAGTTGTGGGTATGCCCGGGGATGCGTCTCGACACGGTTGGTGCTCATGGCCCCTGATGCTGTGGCTTCTCTCGATCCCTCGACCTGTTGGGTGGTGGCGGATCACCAGATCTGTGGTCAGGCCGTTGGCGGGCTGCTCAGTGAGCAATTCGGTTTGGAGCTGGTGGCGGTCTGCCCCTCCGTAGGCGAGGCGCTGGGGTTGATGAAGCGGTCATCCCCCCCAGCGCTGCTCCTGCTGGATGTGTTCCAGCCCGGGCAGCGTTGGCAGGATGCTGCGCTGGCCCTGCGGGAGTTAAACCCCAATGGCCGTTTGATCCTGCTCACGGCGCCAGGGGAGCCCTGTGTGCCGCCGGCTCCGATCGTTCCGATCCTGCTGGGAGTGGTGGAGAAGTCACGCCCCTGGGACGACCTGCTGGAGTTGGTGAGCCGCTGGCAACAGCAGCACCCCTCGGCCGACCAGCGACGGCTCGCCAATGCGCTGGTGCAACTGGATCGCCTCTCTCCGCGAGAACGCCTGGTGTTTCACGCCGTTGGCAAAGGGATGCAGAACAAAGAAATCGCCAAACAGATGGCGTTGTGCCTGAACACCGTGGAGACCTACCGCAAAACCATCAGCGCCAAGCTGGGGCTCAGTGGTGTCGAACTGGTGAGAGCCGCCGCGCTACACCGTTGCACCGCCGCTCCACTGCACCCATCCCTTCAGGCCACATCAGGGCACGGGCATCAGCGTTGAGGGTGAGCTGTCCGTGGGGCGCTGGGGCCCCATGGGCAACAGCCGCAGCTGGCCGCGGGTTGCCTGGAGGGCCTGGCGCAGGTCGATGGTCTTGACCTGCTGATCGCCATAGGTGCGCCAGCTGAAGCGCAACTGTTTCAAGTCAGACACGCTGGTCCAGGTGGTGTAGTCGGCGTCGGACTCGGACGTTCCCTTGGGCGGTTGGGTCACGCCGTAGGGGATGTCGAAGTTGTTGAGGATGTGGAACAGGTTGAACGCCGCCTGATTGGCGTTGGCGGGCTGCGCCGCCCCCTGGGTGAAGTACACCATGCGCACAAAACGCGAGGGGGGTGTGAAATCACCGGGCAGGCCTACGCCGCCGCCCCCCATGCCGAAGGGCTTGAGGGTGATCTGGCCGGCCCCCGGGGCGCCGATGGTTTTGGGGGCCGGGTAGGCCCGCATCAACGTCACGTAGTTGTTGAGGTTGGTGAGGTGCCAATCAAAGGTGGGCGCATTGGTCAGCACGCGGGTGGGGTTGTCGTGCACCACCAGGCGGCCGCCCCGGGGTTCGATCACGATGCTGCGGCCGGAGGCGTCCTGCACTTTGATGTGCAGATCGGGAACGATGCCGATCAGGTCCATCACCTGGGGGGTGAGGTCGATCGAGCCGATCTGGGCTTTCACCTCCTCGGTGGTGGCGAAGTTGGCCAGAATCCAGGCGGTGATCTGCGCGGGGGCCAGGATCCGGCCGGAGCGGGCCTGGGCCGCGGGGGTGTACTGGGCGTAGCCGGGGAAATAGAAGAGCCCCACGTTGAGGCCCTTGTCGTTGAGGCCCTCGAGCAGCATGTCGCTGTGGGTGGCGGCGGTGGCCCCGACGAAGCCGTAACGGCTCCGGTAGCGCAGGGGGGCACCGCTGGTGCTGCTGCCGCTGAAGCGGCTGCCCGCTGGCCAGATGGCGATCTGGGAATCCAGCGGTTGGCCGAATTCGAGGGTGCGGCCCACCACCACGGAGCCATCGGCGGCGGTCAGGGCCCCCCCGGTGCAGGCTTCGGCGCGATGGGGAGCGGTGCTGATCCCAACAAGGGCCAGGGTAAGGCTGGCTGTGAGGCCGGAGGAGAGGCGACGCAGCATGGAGCGTGGGCCGGGAGGTGTCGTTGCTGTTGTAGCTCGGCCAGCCTGTGGCATCAGCGGCGCGCTGTTGCCAAGCTGACGTCAGTCAGGGGTGAGCTATGCGCCGTTGGTTAGTTGCTGCCGCCTTGTTGTGCACCGAGTCGGCGTTGGCGGTGGATTACCGCAAGTGCATCGCGCTGGACCAGGCGGAAGCCGAGGCGATGGCCTCGCTCTCGCGGGATCTGAATCGCCTGGCGGCCAGCCGCGAAGCGGAGCGTGAGCTTCAGAAGTGCGGGGTGAAACCCAGTTCAACGGCCCTGCTGGAGGGCTGGTATGGATGCATCTACGGCACGTTTCCCTACGCCAGCGCTGCGGAGCGGCAGCGCTACGAGGGGCCGATTCGCAGCGCCCATGACCGGCAGATTCAATCGATCTTTGACCAACAGCTCAAGCTGAGCTGTCCTTGAGTGGTGCAACCGATGCGGGCGTCTCTACTGCGTTCCGTTGCTCTGGTGTTGCTTGTGGCTTCCCCTGTCCTGGGGACATCGCCAGCTTGGATCCAGACCCGGGACGATTTCCTCAAGGACCCGGCCATGCGCGCTGTGTTGATGGGGCATTGCCAACGGGGGCGTGCGGCTAACCAGGCAGGCCTCTCGCTGTTCAACGACGCCTGGGTGAAGTCGATCACCAAGCTGCGCTTCGAGGCCGGCGTGGACACCCGTGATGGCGCAACCACGAAGACGTTTTTGGCTGGGCTCTCGGCTGCCGTCAGCCTGGCCTGCCCTGGGGTCTGGTGAGGCGCGGCCGCGCCGATGGGTTGCCTGTGGGTCAGCCGTGTTGGCGCACGCGCTTCACGGCCAGGCCGGCTTCCGTTGCCGTCACGGCCGCCAGCGCCAGCAGACCGATCAGGCCCACGAGCTGGTTCTGCGCTTCCGCTGCCGCTTCAGCGTTTTGCCCCAAGGCGGCGCCGGCCACAAACCAGCTGGTGGCCAGGGCCGAGGTGATCCAGTACGCCTTCCAGCGGCGTTGATACAGGTAGCCGGCGCCGAGCCCCGGCACCACATTCAGCATCACCGCCACCCAGCCGGCGGATGCGGCGAGGATCTGGTTACGGGTTGGCGTCATGGGGCGCTAGCGGACGGGCTGTTGCCATTGTGGTGGCTTGGACTGGGGCAGGGGGGCCAGCCTGCGAAGCCTGCTGGCGTCGCCTGGGGTGCTGACGTTTTGAGGGTTCAGCTCTGGGGTGTGAGCACGAAACGCGCGCGCGAGTAGCCATTGCGCTCCAAGCTGAGCAACGCGGCCTCCAGCAACGCTGGCTCAAGAACGGAGCTGCGGCTGAGGATCCAGCCGTATTGGCGTTTGGGTTCGCCCACCACCAACCAGCGGTAGTCGGGATCCAAGCCAATGATCCAGTAGTCGCCCCAAAAAGGACGCCATCCCAACAGGCTCACAAAGCTCACCTGGAGGCGTGTTGTTGTGGCGGGGTCCAGCACGCGGGCCAGACCCTTGGCCTGGTCGATCTCTCCCGTGCGGGTCACGCAACGGTTGATCACGGCGATCTTGCCGTCACGGCGGAGCTGGTAGCGGGCCGTTGTGTCTTTGACGCAGCGGTTCTGGAACCAGGCGGGGATCCGGGCAATCTCGTACCAGGAGCCCAGGAAGCGCTCCACATCCACCGCGGCCACCGGTTGCACATCACGGGTGGCAGAGGGGGGTGACTGGGTGAGGGATGGTTCACCCTGGGCCTGGGTCCGGGCCAGGCCCGGAGGATGGAGGGTTGCTGTCATCAGCGCAATCGCAATCAGGCGGGACACTGCGGCGGTCACTGCGTTGTTCTGGCGGACCCTGTGCTCATCGTTTGAATGCCTCACCGTCCTTGATGCACCGATTGGAGATTGCTGTTTCTTGGTTCTAGGCCGAGATCGAGTGCTGTGGTGCTGTTGCGATGTTTCTCGCCCCGTGCGTTGGAAGGGGGCTTGCCAATGGTGCAATTAGAAATGCCAAGCAGTGATGGATACAACAATGTATCCGGCAATAATCACTGCTTGAGCAGCTCTGTCCAAGCGGCTAACGTAGGCCACTTGTTCTTCCTTGTCTTTTGATTGTAGTCGACTCAGGGCATTGCCACCTGCAAGTGTAATGACGAAAATGGCAAAGCACGCTATGTAGCTGTAGGCATAGATTTTGTCCAGGAAGGTGAGATAAGGTGCCGGTGGAAAGTTTGCCCTGTACTCGCCATGCAGAATCACCAGCGTCAATAGGGCGGCGGGTGGAATGGCTATGCGTCCATCTCCGAGCAATACGTTGACTGAAGGCGTGAGGATGACAATGGCCATCACCACAACCAAGGGCAATAGCCACTTCAGAAATACCGTCCAAGTTTCAGGTGAAAATGTAAAAATAGCAGAAGCTCGGCTGTAGTAAGTATTGTCTGGGTCCTCATAATAGATAAGCTGTCTGCTCCAGTCTGTTTTGGTTAGTTTAAAGCCAATCATCGAGGCAAACTCGCCCGCAATGGGGTATTGCCAAATCGGAAATGGTAATAGCTCGGTTGGTCCATTTTTATTGCCGCTACCAAGTGCAGCCGGCATGATTTCTATGTCGATCGGCAGTCTTTGGTTGTCAAAAGGCGCCCGTTTTTGTGCAATTTCATTGAGGAAGAATTTTTTGCTAAACTTAACTTGATAGGAGTGGTTGAGTTCTGGCGCAAGTTTCAAGGGCTCGTTGAGAACCTGCGTGAATGCGTAATTACTCGGGTCAATCTCATTCGTAAATTCTGTAATCTCAGAAGGCTTAAGACCGAGCCGGTCGAGCTGTGTTTGAATAGCATCGCCCCATGCAAGCCAATACCAGCCGTCGGCCATAAAGGTTTGGTTTGCCAGGGATAAATCGTAAATATTTTTAATTTGCAGTCCAACGCGGATCGCTGGCCTCTGCGGTTTGGCGCCAGCTGGAATGAGTGTCACGTTGCTGACGTCAGGAACGTCTGTGGATACGGACGCTTTGCTCAGGAGAGGGTGCAGGCCCAGCATCACAATGCAAGCCACGCTGATCAACCACCTGGTCGCCGATCGCAACCGGCTCCGCGGGCCTACTTGTGGTTTCCGAACTGTGTCTCGCTTTAGCGATGGTGCCACTTGCCCAGTGCAATGGTGCGGTGGTTTGCTTGCAGTTTGGAAGCATTCATCCCTGAGATTGTAAGCCTGTCCCAGTATTTGCGTCTTGATTGACCTGTTCCAGTGTTCCATTGCCTGATTTTCCCCCGAGGTCCAGAGTCGTTGCCTGATCCAGTTGCTCCCCGATCGGTAAGGTTGATGTCGTGATCGTCCATTCGCCTCAGGCGATGGTGGCCTCGCTCGGTCTCAGCTCTGGGGATCTGCAACCATCCGTGGCATCGCCACGGCTTGACCTGTGCGGGTTGCCTCAACGATCGCTTCCGCAAGTTGCAGGCCTTCGATCGCCTGGTCCAAGCTTGCGGTTCGCGAGGGGATTCCCGTGCGTGCAGCGTTGGTGAAGTCAGCGAGTTCACGCTCCAAGGCCCCATGGATGTGCCCCTGGTGCAGCGGCCACAGCTGGGCATCTGGATGGCGCTGATGGTCTGGACCCCAGATGGTCAAGGGCGAATCGAGAAGCCTCAGCTGAGCCGTTTGCTGGGTGCCGACAACAGCCAATTCGGCGTCGATGGTGCCCGCCCAGGTTTCGGTCATCACGTTGGCAGGGGCCTGGGGAGGCACAAACCAACTGGTTTCCGCCATGGCGACACAACCGCTGGCCAGCTCAATCAGGGCATAGCAACCTTCGGGTGACTGATGGGTCCCGAAGCGGCGTTCCATCGCCATCACCCGCGTGGCCCGACTGCCGCTCAACCACAGCAGCAGGTCGAGGTCATGGATCAGGCTTTCATACACCGTATGGGCCCGATCCGCCACGGCGCTGAACCAGGCAGCGCTGAGGTTGCGCTTCACCCGGATCGACACCAGCTCACCAAAGTGGCCTGCGGCCAGTTCCTCCTGGAGGAGCGCATGCTGCAGTTCGTAGCGAAGCAGCAGCCCCGTCTGCAGCAGGCTGCCTGAGGCTGCGGCTGCTTTCTGGAGGGCCATCGCTTGGTGGGAGGACGAGGCCAGCGGTTTTTCGATGAACACCGGTTTGCCCGTGGCCACTGCCGCCAGCCCCTGAGCGCCATGCTGTTCATCGGGCGTCACCAGCACGAACGCATCCAGGTCGGCATCGTCGAACAGCTCCTGCGTTGAGCCATAGCGACGCGCGACCTGATGGCGATCCGCCACGTGGTGACAGCGTTCTGTGCAGGGATCGGCGATGGCCGCCAGGGTCACGTTCGGTAGCGCTGACAGCACAGCGGCGTGCAGTTGGCCAAAGCGCCCTGCTCCGGCAAGCCCCAGGCGTAGCTGACTCATGGTGTGTGTTCCATCGCGATGGCCTGCCAGGTCTGCCGTTCTTGAGGCCACCATCCGGTCCTGAACGCCTGGGTTGCGAACGCCCCAGTCGCGAACGCCCCAGTCGCGAAGGCTCGAACAACGCCATGGGCGCTCGCGGTTTCAGGCGGGATCACCGATCAAGCTCCTCACGACTGGTTCAAGAGCCAGGGCGAGCTGACGATGGCCCTGCTGATTCAGATGAATCCCATCCTCCCCCACGCTCGCCACGGGGTTGCTATCAACAAAGCTGCAGCTCCACGGTGCGCAGGCGTCCTTGTAAACCATCGCTAGCTCCGCGGAGCGCGCCACCGAACCCTCGAAATGATGGGCCATCAGCTCTGAGAGGTTGCCAATCTTGGGTGGTGCAACAACTAAAACGTTGGGCGCGTTTTGGTTGAAGGTGCTGCCATTGTGGCTGGCAATCTGCAAGAGGGAACTCAATCCCCTCGCTGATTCATGGGCAGACACGTTGAGATGGTGCTTTAAGTCGTTGGTGCCGAGCATGATGATGAGCAGATCAAGCGGCGCATGACTGTCCAAAACAGCAAGCAGGGTTTTGCGTGCGTTGCGCCCGTCTCGGAATGGCTCATCGAACGCTGTTGTTCTCCCATTCAGACCCTCTTCAATCACGTTGAAGTCCGCGCCCAGGGCGTGTTGCAAGATCCCGGGCCACCGTTCTGTCCGACGCATCCGCTCGCCGGTGAGCGGTTGGTATCCCCACGTGTTCGAGTCGCCAAAGCAGAGGATTGCGTGTTCTTTTGTCACCAGCATTAACCGTCGGCTCCCAGTCTTGGCTTAGCGACACCTGCAGCACCTGGCAGTGCTTGCTTCACAGTTGCGTTGTTGCTGGTTGAGTCGCTGCGCCTGTGGCGGTCTCCAGAGCCCATGGGCGGGCGCTGCCCGCGCTCCAGAGGTCCGGCAGCGGATCAGCCATCTAGCCTGGATCCATTCGGGTCGGCACACGCATGCTTGGGCCGCGGACATCTCTTGCTGGCCTTCTCCTTGCTGCGGTTCTGCTTGCGAGTGGATCGGAGCATGCTGGAGGGAACTCCAGGGGAACAGCGTTTGCTGGAGAGCTGAGTGAAGCTCGCAATCCATCTCGCAGTGAAGCTTCGCGTGCAGCTCCCAGTGATCAAGCAATAACCCCTGCGGATCGGAATTGGCGTGCCTTCTGGACCAAACATCTTGGCCAGTGGCATGGACGCTGGACGCGCTACACGCCGACGGGATCGGTGATGGAATCGTTCCGTAGCACGCGTGATTTCCAGGCTGATCCTTCCCATCTCCACATCCAGCAGGTCAATCGCTACCGCTACGACGATGGCCGTGCTGTCGAGGAACGATGGTCGTACAACCGTGCTGACCACAGCAGGGCCGATGGGTTTCATCACCCCGCCAGCCTGGTGATGCGGGGTTTGGCTTTTCGTGATGGCGCCGCGGCTTGGCTGGTGCCAACCCTGGCTCCGGATGCTGTTGTGCCGATGGAACTCTTCCTGATGGATGGCCAGCGACGCCACAGCGTTGGTGTGGTTTATGGCAAGGATCGCCAACTGATCCGGACCGCCAGCATTCGGGAAGACCAACGCGGTTACCCCGGAGCCCACTGGACTGAGCAGATCGCGCAGGTGTCCCCGTGGCAGGTGACGGGGGAATGGGTCGGTGTCACGGAGACCATGGGCCCGGATCTATCCAGATCGACCCAGCGGACACGCCAGATCACCTGGCCATCCCCGCCGAATCGCGAGGTCTACTTCCCCGATCGGATTGTGTTGAGTTGCCCCGAGCGTTTGCCGCGGCACCAACCGTTTTCTGTGGCCGTCCGCTGGTTGTCAGCGGACGGGCGTCTTCAGATCATTCGCGCGGACTATGACGCTGGCGCCAGGTTGACTCAGCTTCAACATCAGGTGCTGCGACGAGCCCCACGGCAAGGCGTCAGCCCCGGCTAAACCGACACCTGGCGGGCCGGAATGAGAACCGTTATCATCCCGTCACTTGCTCAGGTGGGATGGACGCAGGGGGCTTTCTCGGGTTGCTGCTTGCCGCTGCACCGCCAACAACGGTGGTTGCGGTGGATGGTGTGCTGTGCGACATCGCGCGAACCCTGCTGCAGGAGCAGGCTCGCGTGACCTGTCTGGTCCCCCCAGGTGCCAACCCCCATGACCTGTTGTTGCGCGGTACCGATCGGCAGGCCCTCAGCGCTGCGCAGCTGGTGCTGATCAACGGCCACAACCTGACACCGGCCATGAACCGGGTGCGCGTGAGTGCGCCGGTTGTGCCGGTTGGTGAGCGTGCCATTTCCCGGCAGAAGGCCCTTGATCCCCATGTGTGGCACGACCCGGCCTTGGTCGGCGTCATGGTTCAAGAAACGGCCAAAGCTGTTCAGCCCCTGCTCGGCAACGCCCAGACCGGTGCCCTGCAACGGCGGCGCCAGGCGATGCAGGCTGTGCTGACGCGTTTGGGCGCCTGGACCGCCCAGCAGCTGCAGACGGTGCCCGCCGCCCACAAGGTGCTCGTGAGTGAGCACCGGGCTTTTTCGACCTTCGCCAGCCGCTATGGCATCCGGGAGCTCCCCGTGATCGACACGTTTGCCACAGGCGGAACCCTGCGCCCTTCCAGCCTTGCCGCCATCAGTGAGGCCATCCGCAAGTCAGGCACCAAAGCGATCTTTGCGGAGGTCTTACCGCCCTCGAAAACCCTGCGGCGGATCAGCTCGGTGAGCGGTGTTGCCATCGCGAAGCGACCGCTCTATGCCGATGGCCAGGCACCCGGGCAATCGCTGGTTGAAACGGCCACCGCCAACGTTTGCACCTTTGTGTCCGCGCAAGGGGGGCGCTGCGATCAACAGGCGGCGGCTGCACTGCAACAGCAATGGGCGGCCATTCGATGAGTGCACGCCACAGGATCGCGGTGGCCCTGGCCTGTCTGGCGGCAGCGGCTTCGCCGATGCCAGCCATGGCACACAGCATGCCCGGCGGCGAAGAGTTGGTGCCAGGGCAGTTTCGCGTTCGTCCGCTCATCACGATTGAAGGCCACGCCGGGTTGGAGAACAACCTGGAGTACCAGCCTCAGCACTACGCCCTCGATGGGCTCTTTGGTGCCGTGTTCGAGTGGGGGCTTGGTCGTGGGGGCAGTTTTGCCGTTGAGGCCCAGCTCGGCCCTGCGCTCGTGTGGGGTGAGGCTGAACATTTCTATGGGCGTGTGCATGTCGAGCCGCAAGGTGGCGATGCTCACGCCCATGGCGATGCCCATGCCGAGGACGACCATGATGAAGATGAGGACGAAGGCCATGTAGCTGTGCAGCCGTCTTCAAGCACCAGCAATCAGCACGCTGACGCGCATTCCGATGGCGCAATTTACCGCCGTACCGATGTCAAAGGGTATTTGGCAGCGCGCTATCAACCCAATGACCGCGTTGAGGTTTCCCTGACCTGGTGGCCTTATTACGTCACAGGCAATCAGGGGTATGACGTGGTCGGGCTCAAAAATGAGATTGGTGCACAGGTGATCTGGGCACTAGGCGATGGCGACGTGAACTTTGCCCTCGGTGATGGCTTGGAAACGATTGTGGATGGGTTTTTTATCTCGCTTCAGAACAGAACGGGCTGGGAAAGTGATAACACTTATCTGGGCAACTACAGCGATCCCTGGCTGGGCTTGGGCTTCAACATTGACCTGCTCAATATCACCCTCTCAGCCGGTCCCCGTTTCTACACCCCAGGCTCCTACTCCGGCTTGCCCTTTCGAACCGACTGGGGTGGCGAAATCGAGCTGGAATATCCCCTCGCTAACTCCGTGGTGCTGTTCGCCCACTACAGACCGACCTACAGCGGACAGGCTGGGGAGGGCTGGGGTGCGGGCTGGCAGCACCACATTGGCTCGGGGATCAGCCTCAGCTTCTGAGCCGTTGCCAGGTTGATCGGGCCTGATTAGTTTGAGGGAGTGAGATCGTGCCTGGGATGCAGCGCCTGCGGCTCTGCGGCGAGGTATCAGCACAACAACGTTCCTTTTGATCGGAGACCATTGATGTTCAAGCGAGCTGCCCTGGTTGTTTTGATGCTGATGGTTGCCGCGAAGCCATCACTGGCGAAGGATCCTGTTCGCAGCGACTCCGGTATGAAGCCCTGGGTGGTGAATCTCGACAGCCTGACGCTGGAGAATCGTGCGTTTCGGTCAACGCAGTGGACCGGTCGCAGCCTTCAGATGACCGTCATGTCGCTCAAGCCCGGTGAAGAGATTGGCCTGGAGAAGCATGATCAGGGTGACCAGTTCATCCGCGTTGAGCAAGGTGTTGCGCGCGTGGTGATGGGGGCTGCGAAAGATCAGCTGACGTTTGATCGGCGAGTCTCCGATGGCTGGGCTATTTTGATCCCAGGCGGTTATTGGCATAACGTGATTAATTCAGGCCCTAAACCCCTCAAGGTGTATGTGATTTATGCACCCCCGGAGCATCCGGCTGGAACGGTGCACAACACACGTAAGGATGCCGAAGCAGCCCACAGCCATTGATGAGCAAGCCGAGCCAGCCAAGCCTGCGGCGGATGAAGTATGCAAGGCGGCTCCCTGGTTGGGTTGGCCGGTCAGTGGGGCGATTGCCAGTAGCGCTGTCCTAGGGCGTTCAACCGAACCCATCGGTCGCTGTTGACGTACCAGGAAAAGCTGTGGCGGTTGGTGTAGGCATGGGCCGCAATGGCCCGGCTGCCCCAAGGAAGCACCTGCGCTGGTGCATGTCCGTGGCTTGCTCGGCGTGATGCCCCTAGGGCGATTGCGGCTCAGTTCGTTTTGCCAGGGCCCCGGCCAGGAGGCACGACACCATGTTGCTGACCGACCGCGCTTCGGCTGCACTCAGCTCGACGAGTGCCTCGTAGGTGGAGTGGCTCAGCGTGATTGTGATCCTTTTGGAGCTGCTGAGCCGTCCCCCGTCGGCATTGAGGGGGGTGCTTGTAGGGGCATAGGCCATGCCGCCTCTGATCCCAGGGTTTCTTCATTATCGCTTCGGTATTGGCTGGTGCGCAACCTGCCAGCCAGCCCCCGATGGCATGGTCTTGGGTTGAGGGCAGAGGTGAGTGAGGGTGCTGGTGGCCTCTCTGCCGTGTCCCCCGCGACCCCATTTGGGGGTATCCGAGCGATGCGATCAGGGTTTTGGATGAGAGAATCCGCATCTGTCTGCATCGGAGCGCAGCATGGTGATGGCCTTCATCCCTGCTCTTCTTTGGCTGCTCTTGATGGCGGCGCTGTTCGTGGGTTTCACCGTGCAGGGCGCGATGTGGTCGGCTGCCCAGGACCAGAACCGCAATGGCTGGGTGATCGCCTTGATCTGGTCGGTTGCCACCGTCATCGTGATCGTCGCCATCCGCGCTGCTGACCACGCCTGGTTTGCTTCTCACCAGTGCCTGTCGTCCATAGGCTGACGCTGGCTGGAGATCTGCAAGTGCAAGGGCGACTCATCCGCAGCTCATCCGCAGCAACGTGCATCGCTGATCTCGCTATTGCTCTTGGCAGGAAATAAGCAACTTCTTTGAAGTTGCAGTGTGGGCCGGGTTTCTGGGCTCTCGCCTTGGTTAAGGAGTCCGCTTTTGATCCTCACTCGTCTATAGCGACAGCCCCCATTTGGGGACTAGTCGTTCTGTAGAGCTGGCCTGCAGAGTCCTGTTGGCCGAATCAACGGCAACAGCGGATTCAAGTTTTGTATGCCCAATGTCCTCATGCCTGACAGCGCCCCAATGGCGCTGAAGCTCAACACGCGAAAGCCACAGCGCATCACGATCACGGTCTCCTGGTCCCTCTATCAATCACTTCTCGATACCAGTGATGAGCAGGGGCGCTCACTTTCAAACATCGCGGCCTACTGGCTGGAGCGAATGGCGGAGGAGAGCCTGGCAAGGGGGCACTGAGGCCGCCATCCAGCCCTTTTGCGGCGTTCACGCCGGCCTGGCTGTGGGAGTCAAGGGCGAGGCCGTTGCGGGCTCATGCAGATGCTCCAAGGGTCTGGGCGAGACCTGCCCTCAAGGTTTGCTCGCCCCTGGAGCCGCTGAACCCACTGGCCGTGAACGCTGGCGGTTTATGCGCTGTGGCGTCCGGCGCTCGTAGCCCTCTTCAGCCTTCGAACGGGAGGGAGGAGTGGTGCAGCACGATCCGGATCGAGCCATCCGACTCCTTCATGAACGCCCAGGTTTTGTCGACCGTGGTGGTCTTGCCGTCAGCGTTCTTAAAGCTCACGTTGCCCATCGAGGTGGCGTAGCTGCCGCTGAGCTGAATCACTTGATTGATGGCTTCGCAGGAGCGCCACGGCTTCAGGGCAAAACCCTTGTCATTGGGAAATGCAGGATCACCCCCGACGAAATAGGCGAGTGCCCCGGCACGTGTGGCACGGAACGTCTGCGAACCGGAGGCCAAGGTGGGTCTGAACGCCACGGGGCCGTATTGGTAGGCATACCCCTGATCAATCACCGTTTCAGCGGTGCTCTTTGCCTTGGCAAAACCTCCACTGGCATAGGCCGCACTGATTTTGAGCAGACCCTGGCACCAGCCCTTTTGGGCTGCGATGACTTCGGACACTGTGATGTTGCCGTCCAACACCTGCACGTTTGGGGCAGCCTGTGCCTGCAACGCCATCCCCACGATCAAGGCAGGGGCGGAGAGAGCGAAACGTGAAAGGCGCACAGGGCTGGCAGCTTGTTTCCTCAAGCATGCAATCAGTCAGGACACTTGGCAACTCAGGTCGAATGGGTGCTGGCAGTGGCAGGGTGTCGTCCTCTGCGTGCGCCGTGACGCTCCGCCAGCCCATTGATACTGGCGCGGATGTTGATGCAGTCGAGGGGCGCGGACGCTGCACCGCCCGGAGACATGCTTACGGGTTTCTGCCGGCTGCTCGCGCTTGTGGTGTCACGGCATCCCGCCTAGAAGTGAAGGGTTAGGCCCAGCTGGTCATGCTCCTCAAGCCCTGTCGTGTTGTGATGGCTGCCCTCCTCATGGGTGGCTTGGTTGCGGGTGCTCATGCCCGCCCTTACGGAGGCGGAGCTGGCGGTCCTGCCTCGGGTGCGGGTGTGCTGCCCGGTGCGGGGTTTGGAGCGCCTGGAGTGCCTGCTGCTGGCGGAGTCGGTGGTCCGGCATCTGGAGCAGGTGTCCTGCCGGGGGCAGGTTATGGAGCGCCTGGAGTGCCTGCTGCTGGTGGCGTCGGTGGGCCGGCATCCGGTGCCGGTGCGCTGCCAGGAGCTGGGGCGGGGCGTCCAGGGCCAGGCCGCTGATCGCAGTGCCCGCGTTGGCGGCTCAGATCTGATCCTTCTTGAGGGTCGCAATCACGCGAGGCTGGCACTGGCAGGCGGCACGGCCTTGGTTGTCAGTGCTGCTACACGATCCAGTTAGGTCATCACCACAAAACACTCCCATGACCAAAAGAACGTATCCATCTAGATCAACGGCAAGCTGGATGACTACGAGCCAATCCATCGCTCAGCTGGGGCGACTGCCTGCAACGGGAACTGCGGACTCTTCGGCGGATTCCCTGAGTTGAGACTTGTCCCGATTTGGGGACGGTGATAGGCGACACCTCAATCTCAGTGGTTTTGATGGCAGGCTTCCCTTTGACCTGCAGCGGGGTGCCGCCTAGCGATGCCCCTCACGACTGTGCTTCTTTGGCTGCTCTTGCTAGCAGCGCTATTTGTGGGCTTCACGGTGCAAGGGGCGATGTGGCGAGCTTGCCAGGAGCGTCACCGCAACGGCTGGGTTTGCTCGTTGATCTGGACCGTTGCCACAGCCATCGCGATCGGCGCCATCCAGGCCGCCGACCGCATTTGGTTTTGCTATCCCCGCTGACGGCTGTGCAGGGACTGATACTGGCTAGCGATCTACAACTGCAAGAGTGACCTTCTGCAGCTCATTCGCAGCAAAGTGCATCGCGATCAACGTCATTCATTTCAGCGGGAAATAATCAACTTCGCTGAAAAGCATTGCGAGTGCTTGCCTGTTTGATCCATCCTCAGGCGATTTGTCTGCTTCTGGATGCTGGCTGGTTGTTGATACCCCCCCCCATTTGGGGACTAGGCACTTTGTAGAGCTGTCATACAGAGTTGTTCTCGCCGGGTCATCGGCAACTGCGGACCTAACTTTTGTATAGACAGACGCCTCAAAGCGCCTCAATGGCGCTGAAGCTCAACACGCGAAAGCCACAGCGGATCACGATCACGGTCTCCTGGTCCCTCTATCAAGCACTCCTGGACACCAGTGATGAGCAAGGGCGTTCACTTTCAAACATCGCGGCCTACTGGCTGGAGCGCATGGCGGAGGAGAGCCTGGTAAGGGGGCACTGAACCACAACGGCGCTCCGGGCTCATCACCCCCGGAGTCGCCGTCTGAGACGGGACCGCGTCCTCCATTCAGTCCCCTCTCTATCGGTCATGGCTGCGGGTGGCCGTGCATGTCAAGGGCTAGGCCGTCGCGGCCTCCAACAGGTGGCTGAGGATGGGCGTGCGGCGGGCCTCCAGCAGCGCCTCCAGGAAGCGGCGGCGCTGGAAACGGGTCCAAAGATCAGCCGCGGTGACTGCCGGGCGCCCCTGGTAGCGCTGCCACCACCCCTGCAGATCCGGGCGATCCAGCAGCGGCAGTTCCGCCGCCATGGTGAGGCGTGCCAGCAACACCGCCAGCACCACATCGGCGCTGCTGAGCCGGGATCCGAACAGCCAGGCGCCATCCGCCACCGGCGGCAGGCCCTGCAGGTAGGCCCGCACCTGCGCCCGCATGGCGGCCAGGGTCTCGGGTGCCGGGGTGGCGGTGAGCGTCTGCAGCCGCTCGCGGTCCTGTTGGGCCTTGGCCAGCAGCGCAGCCGGATCGATGGCGGTGTGGGCGGCCCGTTGCTCGAGCTGGCGGCTCAGACCGGAGAGCAGCCGCGCCACCAGCGGTCTGAGCCAGGGTCGGGCGGTGAGCAGCTTGCTGAAGGTGAGCGTCTCGATCGAAATGGCGTAGTGGCCCTGCACCGCATCGCCGATGGCCGGCGCCAGGGTCGGGTCGGCATCGGCCCAGGCCGCACCGGCCCGGGCGGCAGCGAAGGCCAGGATCTCGGAGCTGTCGGTGAGCAGCAGATCGGGCCCCCGCAGGGTGGGCACCGTCATGTGGGGGTTCAGGGCCCGGTAGTCGTCGCTGAGTTGCTGCTTGGCCAGATGAATGTCCAGCAACCGGGAGGTGGTGGCGATGCCAGCCTCCGCCAGGGCCAGCCGCGCCACCATCGAGTAGTACGACGGGGCCGCATGGAACAGCTCAAGCACGGCGACCTCAGAACAGGTGGCAGGTTAGGTGCAGCTGCAGGCGGCTGGCCAGGGCTGGATCGATGGCCTGGAACTGCGCCAGGGCCAGGCGCCGTTGCCGGTGCTGCAGCTGGCGTAGCTCCAACCCCGCCGCCAAACGGATCCAGTACCACCCCAATGAGGGGGATCCGCTGTTCCTGCAGATCGTGCGCGAATGCCAGCTGTGGGGCACCCCGGACCAGCTGTTGCTGGAGATGGGCACCAGCATGGCTGAGGCTTCCGAGCGAGGCCACAGCGGGACCCCTGGGCGTTCAACCGAACCCAAGAGCCGCTGCTGGGGCGCTGCGGTGTCGTCGACGCGTGCCCCTGCATCACCGGTCTGGCAACGGTGCGGCACAGCGTCAACTGCATCGCCTACCGCTCAGTCGGTTCCAGTAAACGGGCGATCCAATCCGACAGGTTTTGACCTTCACTGTCTGCCCGCTCCTGCAGATGCTGGACCCGATGCCTCGGCAAGGTGGCGATGATCCGCTGCACCTGATCCCGCGCGACGGCGTTCAGTTCACCGGTTTCTGGTGGAGGGCACATCGGGGCGTGGCACACACCTAAGCGTGAACAGGCAAGACCATCGGGGAAGAGCCTTCATGGGCTCTGCGGCTTATGTGCGGCAGGGTGCATCCCGTGGATGGCGCACTGGTCACCGAGGAAAACCGACACCCGATGGCCAACCTGATCGAGTCCTGGGTGCTGGCAGAGCTAGCCCGCCGCAAGGGCAAGGGCTGACCTGGGTACCCCGGTGCCCTGTCGGCGTTGCTGGATGCCGCCGCTACTACCCAATCGTGGCGGCCTTGGAGGTGCTGCACGCGACCGGGACTGGGTTGATGCACATCTTGCATTCCGGGTTGAACACGCCTAGAGAGGCGTATCGACCGCATGTGAGCAGGAAAGATGATTGCCTACCCGCTGGCCAAGTGGCTGCTGCAGGTGATCGGCCTCTATGTTGTCTTCACGGTTCAAGGCGCCATGTGGAAAGGGGCGCAAGATGAAAACCGCAACGGCTGGGTGATTGCGTTGCTCTGGGCGGTTGCTGTCGCGACGCTCTATATCCCGATGCATGAGTTGCTTCATCAGCTATTCGTTGAGGAACGAGTCTGCAATCCGTAGTCATCGACAAGAAACTACACACCAGAGGCGAGCAGATATGCGGCTGACTGCTGCAGTTTTCAGCATTCTGCTGAGCGTATGACCCCGGGCTATTCCCAGCCGTTGCAGGGTGCTTCAAAAGATCCTGATGTAAAAAAGGCGATGTTGCCTTATGCACAGGCTCACTTGTCTGGGCGGTGTGCCTGCCCCCCCCTCTACAGGCGGTCTACAGGTGCTTGGCGCGTTCATAATTTCTTTGTAATTCATCAGGGGGGAGTCCGGACATGTCTGCGACTTCTGCTAATTCACCGCTCAGTGGAGGCTCTGTCCTCACTCGAAAACCCCAGCGCCTGACCATCACTGTGTCCGGGAGCGTTTACCAGTCGCTCATCGATGCGAGCGGCGAGCAAGGACGTTCGATCTCCAACATGGCTGCCTACTGGCTGGAGCGGCAGTCTGAACT